>Ga0081540_1003219_pt1 | contig 13013 bp, 10 predicted proteins | sample TabmetS2T1R1_FD_71024 | JGI IMG/M metagenome (GOLD analysis project Ga0081540, IMG submission 71024) | Tabebuia heterophylla rhizosphere microbial communities from the University of Puerto Rico - S2T1R1 | ecosystem: Host-associated > Plants > Roots > Rhizosphere ... | reverse complement strand
CCGACTCGGTGGGTTCAACCAGCATGGCGCCGTGAACGACCAGCGGGAAATAGACCGTCATGGGGTGGAAGCCTTCGTCGATCATCGCTTTGGCGAAATCGAGCGTGGTAAGGCCCGTCCCCTTGAGGAAGCTCTCGTCGAACAGCACCTCGTGCATGCAGGCGCGGTCGCCAAAGGGCTGGGTCATGACATCGCGGAGACCTGCGCGAATATAGTTCGCGTTCAGCACGGCGTCCTCGGAGGCCTGGCGGATCCCGTCAGCACCGAAGCTCAGCATGTAAGTGAGCGCCCGGACGAACATCCCCATCTGTCCATGAAAGGCGACCAGCCGGCCGAAAGGATGCGTGTCCTTTGTCTCGCCGTGATCCTCGACAAGCGTCCAGGCCTCGCCCTGCCTTTTCAGCAGGGGGAGCGGCGCGAATGGTGCCAGCGCATCGGAGAACACCACCGGACCTGCGCCAGGGCCGCCGCCGCCATGGGGTGTCGAGAAGGTCTTGTGCAGGTTGATATGCATGGCGTCGACGCCGAGGTCGCCAGGGCGGACCTTGCCAGCGATGGCGTTGAAATTGGCGCCGTCGCAATACAGATACGCCTTCGCCTCATGAAGGGCGGCGGCAATCTCGGTGATCTCTGGCTCGAACAGCCCGCAGGTGTTCGGGTTGGTGATCATCATCGCGGCGACATCGGGGCCGAGTGCTTCCCGGACGGCGGCCACGCGCACGATGCCGTCCTTGCCGGCCGCGACCGCGCGCACCTGGAAACCGAGAAGTGCAGCGGTCGCCGGATTGGTGCCGTGCGCCGAGTCCGGTACCAGCACAACGCGGCGCACATCCGCCTCGCCGCGCGCTTCGAGGGCGGCCTTGATTGCTATCAGCCCGCACAGCTCGCCATGGGCGCCGGCCTTGGGTGAGAGGGCGACAGCCGGCATGCCTGTCAGCTTCTCCAGCCAGTCGGCGAGCTCGGCCATAACCGCGATCGCGCCTTGCACGGTGCGCTGCGGCTGCAGCGGGTGGATGTCGCCGAAGCCAGGCAGGCGCGCCATCTTCTCATTGAGCCGCGGATTGTGCTTCATCGTGCAAGAGCCGAGCGGGAAAATTCCCGTGTCGATCGAGTAATTCTTCTGGCTGAGCCGCACATAATGGCGCACCGCCTCTGGCTCGCTGAGAGCCGTAAGGCCGATAGTTTCGGTGCGCTCCAGCCCGCCGAGCCTGTTCTCGACGGGTTCTGGCTCCTCCAGGTCGACGCCACAGGTCGTGAGCGAGCCGATCTCAAAGATCAGCGGCTCCTCGATCTGCAAGGCGCGATTCCCGGTTATCGTCGCCGGCCGGTCTGCCGCAACAAAGGACGTCTTCGTCATGTCGGTCATGAAAGCACCTTCGAAAGGGCGGCGGCATAGGAATCGCGGTCGGCCGGCGAAGTCAACTCGGTCGCGGCCACGATAATAAGGTTGGCGAGGTCGGGATTGTCCGGGAAGAGGCGCGAGGCCGGCACACCGCCGATCACGCCTTCGTCGACGAGCGCATCGATCACCTCCGCGCCGGGCTTAGGTGTGCGAATGGTGAACTCGTTGAAGAAATGCGGCGTGACCACCTCGACGCCGGCCGCCTTGCCGAGGCCCTCGGCAAGCCTGACGGCATTGGCGTGATTGACCCGTGCGAGCTTTTTGAGGCCCGCCTCGCCCAGCAGAGTCATGTGGATGGTGAATGCCAGGGAGCAGAGTCCGGAATTGGTGCAGATATTCGAGGTCGCCTTTTCGCGGCGGATATGTTGTTCGCGCGTGGAGAGCGTCAGCACGTAGCCGCGCTTGCCGTCTTCATCCACCGTCTCGCCGCAGAGCCGGCCGGGCATCTGCCGCACGAATTTCTCGCGGGTAGCGAACAGCCCGAGATAGGGGCCGCCGAAATTGAGGCCGTTGCCGATCGACTGCCCCTCCGCGGTGACGATATCGGCGCCCATCGAGCCGGGCGAACGCAGCGCACCGAAGGAGACGGCTTCGGTTACGACGACCACCAGCAGCGCACCCTGGGCGTGGGCTTGCTCGGCAAGCTTGGTGAGGTCGCGAACGCTACCGAACACATCGGGCATCTGAACCACAACGCAGGAGGTTTCGCTATCGATGATGCTGGCGCTCGCCTGCTCCAATCCGGAGGGAAGCGACACCACCTCGTGCTCGGACCAGTGCGAGAGTGTTTCGATCACCGCCCGGTAATGCGGATGGAGACCGCCGGACAGCACGGCCTTTTTCCGCCGCGTCACGCGGTGCGCCATGAACACCGCCTCCGCTGCCGCGGTCGAGCCGTCATACATGGAAGCGTTGGCCACATCCATGCCAGTGAGCAGCGCCACCTGTGTCTGGAACTCGAACAGATATTGCAGCGTGCCCTGGGCGATCTCTGGTTGATAGGGAGTGTAGGCCGTCATGAACTCGGAGCGCTGGATCAGATGATCGACGCTGGCCGGCACGTGGTGCTTGTATGCGCCGCACCCGGCAAAGAAGGGCACTGATCCGGCGGCCACGTTCTGCTCGGCGAGCCGCGTCATCGCGCGTTCCACCGCGATCTCGCTCTTGTGGCCGGGAAGGCCTTCCATCGCGGGAAGCAGAAATTGCGGCGGTACGGCCTCGAACAACCCATCGACATGGGCAACGCCGATGGCCGCCAGCATCGCTTCGCGGTCAGTCCTGTCATGCGGCAGATAGCGCATTACTCCAAAGTCTCCAGATAGTCCCGATAGGCATCCGCGGTCATGAGCTGGTCCAATTCGCGCGGATTGCTGATCTTCATTTTGAGGAACCAGGCGCCTTCCTCGGCATCCTGATTGACGAGCGCAGGATTGGCGACAATTTCCTGGTTGGTTTCCGTTACTTCACCGCCGACTGGGGCATAAACCTCACTCGCGGCCTTCACGGATTCAACCACTGCCGCCTCCTGGCCCTTGCTGAGCACCTTGCCCGCTTCCGGAAGCTCGATATAGACGATGTCGCCGAGCTTTTCCTGGGCATATTGGGTGATGCCGACGGTGCCAATGCCACCTTCGACGCGGATATATTCGTGATCGCTCGTATATCTCATGTCAGCCATGGTCTTGCCTCGACTTGCGGTGGTAGCGATGAGGAACGAAAGGCAGAGAGGCCACAGTCGCCGGGTGTGGCGTGCCGCGAATCATGATGTGAACGGGTGTGCCGATATTGGCCGAGGTGATCTCGACATAGCCCATCGCAATCGGCCTGCCGATGCTCGGCGCAAATGAGCCGCTGGTGACCGTGCCGATCACCGTGCCGTCCTCTTTGCGGATTTCGCAGCCCTCGCGGGCCGGCGCCCGGCCTTCAAGCTTCAGGCCCACACGGCGGCGCGATGGACCTTCGGCAATCTCACGCTTGAGGCGCTCGGCGCCAGGAAAGCCGCCCGATTCGCGGCGGCGCTTGCCAACCGACCAGAGCAGATCGGCCTCGGCAGGCGAAGTCGTCTCATCGATGTCGTTGCCATAAAGGCAAAGCCCCGCCTCAAGCCTCAGCGTGTCGCGTGCGGCAAGGCCGACGGGCTGGACGCTCGGGTGCGCAAGCAGCGCCCGCGTCGCCTCTTCGGCCCGGGCGGCCGGCAGGGAAATCTCGAAGCCATCCTCGCCAGTATAGCCGGAGCGACTGATATGACATTCGATGCCCGCGATCTCGGTGCGACACGCAGCCATGAAGCCGAGCCTCGCCGCTTCGGGGGAGAGCTCTGCCATCACTGAGGCGGCGAGCGGCCCCTGCAGGGCAATCAGCGCCCGGTCGTCCAGTGCCACAAGGATCACGCCTTGCGGGAGACGAACCACGAAATGGGCATAGTCGACGGCCTTGCGCGCGGCGTTGACGACCAGCATCAGGCGCCCGTCCTCCTCTGCCGAGACAGAGCGGGTTACCATGAGGTCATCAATGATACCACCTGTGTCCGTCGTGAGCTGCGTATAGCGCTGGCGGCCTAGGCCAAGGCCGGCGATCTCGCCCGGGACCAGCGCTTCGAGCGCGGCGGCCGTCGTCGTATGATCAGGGCCGATCAGAAAAGCCTGCCCCATATGCGAGACATCGAACAGGCCGGCAGCCTCGCGGGTGTGCGTGTGCTCCTTGATGACGCCGGTCGGGTAGTTGACCGGCATTTCATAGCCGGCGAATGGCACCATTTTTGCGCCGAGCTCACGATGAAGCTCATAAAGGGGCGTCCGCTTCAGCGCCATGGCCTCGCCAGTACCGTTACTTTGTTGCGTCATGTGGTTTCGGTTTCCGCATCGAGAGCTAATGACTATCGGGCGACAAGGCGCCATGCCCGCTTTAGTCCGCGAAACCCGAGAGCTGTCAAATGTAAAAAAATCTTTGCTGTTTATGAAACAAGTTTTTTAGCCAAAACTGCGCCTATTGTGGATGAGAGACAAAGGAGGGCGGGAAAATTTCCCGCCCTCGGAGGAATTGTGTCGCCTTGGCACGATTTCAAGCGGAGTGAACCAGCTTTAGCGGCTCCGATGCCGCTTTTTCGATCGAGCGCAGCAGCCGTTCCTTGTCGAACGGCTTGACGATCCAATCCACGATGCCGGCCACCCGTTCCAGGTCGATCCGGTCCTCGCGATAGCGACCGGAGATAACGACGATGGGCAGGGTGCTGGTGCCGGCTTGGCCATGGACCTCGCGGGCAAGGGCAAGACCGTCGCCGAGCGGCAGGGTGACATCCAGTGTCATCGCATCATAGGCGCTGGTCATAAGTTTGCGCCGGGCTTCCGGCACGTTGTGCACGATGTCGGCTTCAAAGCCCTGCTTGCTGAGCATCATCTTGATCACGGTTGCAAGGTTGTCGTCGTCCTCACAGACCAGGATGCGCTTTGTCCGACCACTGCGCTCGAAAGGGGTGCTCGCCTCCACTGGTGCGGCTTCCGGCAGATCGATCCAGAAGGTCGAGCCAAGGCCGAGCTTGGTGTCCAGCCCGATCCGGCCGCCCATTTGCTCGATGATCTGTTTGCTGATATGCAAGCCCAGCCCCGAACCGCGCGTGCCGCGCAGGTCCGCAGCGCTCGCCTGGCTGAACTTCTCGAACAGGTGCTTGGCGAACTCCTCTTCGATTCCCGGCCCCTGATCCTTCACCCAGACCCGGATCTGACCGCCGACCCGGCCGGCGCCGACGCGGATCTGGCCACCTTCCGGCGAATGCTTGGTGGCGTTGGAAAGCAGGTTGAAGAGCACCTGGATCAGGCGGGCCGCATCAACATGAACCATCAGATTGGTCTGGACCGGCTCCATCACCACGCTGACATTCAGCTTTTCGGTATAGCCGCGATGCGCCTCGATTGCCTCCTGAAGGAGCGCGGCCACATCCTCGTGCTTCATGTCGAAATTCATCTGGCCATGCGCCACTTTGTCGATGTCGAGGATGTCGTTGACGATGCTGATGAGGCGATCGCAATTTTTGTTCGCAATATCCATCAGCTGATGGCCACGGGGTGGAAGCTCGCGGCTGGCTACACTTGCCAGAAGCCCGATTGCGCCGCGGATCGAGGTAACTGGCGTGCGCAGCTCATGGCTGACCATCGAAACGAAGTCGCTCTTGAGCCGCTCCATTTCCTTGCGGTCGGTGATGTCCTGGAACTGAGCGACGAAATTGCTGGGGCTGCCATCCTCGTTATGCATCAACGACATGGCGAGCAGCACATGGACGATGCTGCCATCCTCGCGGATCAGGCGCTTTTCGACTTTGTAGGACTGGATCTTGCCCGCAAGCAGCTGGCGGACATTTTCGAGATCGATCTCCACGTCTTCCGGATCGGTGAGATCTTCGGGATGTTTGCCATAGAGCTGCTCTGCGGTATAGCCAAGCAACTCGCAGAGCGCCTCGTTGACCTTCAAGAAGCGCCCTGCCGTGTCGAAGAGCGCTATGCCGTTCGGAGCATGCTCCATCATGCCGCGGAACAGCTCTTCGCGCGCTTTGAGCGCGTCCTGCTGCTCCTTGTGGACGGTAATATCCTCAGCCACGATGAGAAAACCCGTCGTCTCTCCCTTGCTGCCGCGCATTGGCGATATGGAGAGATTTGCGGTAAAGCGCTGGCCGCCGCGCCGCACGCAGGTCCATTCCTGCTGACTTGCGCCCATCGACCTCGCCTTTTGGGTAAGGACAGAGAAATCCTGCTCGACGACCACGCCGAGTTCGGTGCTGATCTCAGTGGCGCGCCGTGTCAGCTCTTCTTTTTCCAGCCAAAGCAGCGGTGTTTTGTCGCCGATCACCTCACTGGCCGAATAGCCGAGCTCACGCTCGGCGGCGGGATTGAAGGTCAGGACTTTGCCCTGAAGATCCGTTGCTACAATCATATAGGGCGCGCTGCTTAGGATCGCTTCGTTCAGGCGATGCGTGCGCGCAATCTCAATCTTCTGCTCGGCTATCTGATTGCGCTGCTCATAGATTTTCCGCTCAAGCGCCGAATGCTCCACCGCCGAGACGATAGCGCTGTGCAGGAGGCTGGAGGTGACGGCAGTCTTGACGAGATAGTTCTGCGCGCCGCCTTTCATGGCCTGCACGGCGACCGTCTCGTTACCAAGGCCGGTCAGCATGATCACCGGGAGGAAGGCGTCGACGGCATGAATGCGCTTCAGAATTTCGAGGCCGTTCAAAGCAGGCAGCGAATAGTCGAGCAGGACGCAATCGGGATGCATTTTCGCCATGACGGCAACGCCGGCCAGCCCCTCACCTGCTTCAGTGCAGGTGTATCGTTCGTCGATCTTCTTTAATGCGCGGATGAAGGCTTCCCGGTCGTCGGCATTGTCGTCGATGATCAGCACGTTGTAGACGGTCGGCGGGCGCGTGCCCTGCTCACCCGACATCGCCGCCACGATCGCGCTGCTGACTGCCTGATGCAAAGTCTCCGGCGAGGCTGCGGATTTACGCAGATACTCCTGGCCCTCCGTCCTCATCGATTCCAGCACCTCGAAATCGACGTCCTCGCCCGTCAGCATCACGATCGGGAGATTGGGATAACGCGCGCGAATGCGGTTCCAGCTTGCCGCGCTCCCCTGGCCGGGAAGGCTGTAGTCGAGCAGCACGCAGCTCGGCCTTACATTTTCTATTGCGGCAAGGCCCTCATCGCCGGTCGATGCGGTGGCTACGGAGTAGGCAGCGTCGGCGACGCCGGTGAGCATGCTCTCAAAGAGCCTGCGATCTTCGGCATTGCCTTCGATAATCACGATGGAACGCTTCATCAGCCTTCTCCCCTCAGTTGTGGGTCTGCGGGAGGAGAGCGATGCCGAACCAATAGTCGTTCATGGTTCTGATCGCTTCCGCGAGACCTTTGAAATCGACGGGTTTTTGGATGTACGTGCTGGCACCGAGGGCGTAGCAATCCTCGATGTCCTTGCTGTCGGACGAGGTGGTGAGGACCACAACGGGAATGGATTTGAGTCCTCTGTCCATCTTGACGACTTCGAGGACTTTGCGCCCGTCAAGACCGGGCATGTTGAGGTCGAGCAGGATCAGATCGGCCTGCGATCCATTTCGAGCTTGATATTCGCCTTCATAGCGCAGGAAATCGAGCGCCGACTGGCCGTGCCGGCACCAGGAAATGGGATTGACGAAATGCGCGCGACGAAAGCTGCGCACGGTTGCTTCGTAGTCGTCCTCATTGTCTTCGACGATAAGAATGTGGGGCAGAGCAATCATGCGCTGGCCATCTCCTGAGCTGATTGCAGCGTGAAATAGAACGTCGTCCCTTGCCCCACTTCCGACTCAAGCCAGATGCGCCCGTTATGGCGCTCGATGATCTTCTGCACGAAAGTCAAGCCGACACCGCTCCCCCTTTGCGTGTCGTCCTCTTCGTTCAGGCGCTTGAAAATGCGGAAAATCTCGCGGTGGAATTCCTTCGGGATGCCAATGCCGTTATCCCGGACATAGAACACAAGTTCGTCGGAGGCCTCCGGAGCCAGCTCGGCCATTGTGGTGCAGCCGATCTCGACGCGCTTTTGCTCGCGCTTGTTGTATTTCACTGCATTGGTGATGAGGTTGCGGAACACCTCGGTGACCCGCGGCACGTCGCAGACGATGCTGGGCAGTGGTTTGGGGATGACGATCGCGGCCCCGCGCTCTTGAAGCGTGGCCTCCATCATCCCCTCGATGTCTTTGATCACCTCGTTCAGATCGGTGCGCTGGACGGCGAGCTGGCTGCGGCCGAGGCGGGAGAAATACAAGAGATCATCCACCAGCTGCTCCATGCGCCGGCAGAGGAAGACCATGCGATCTAGACGCTTGACGCCCTTCTCATCCAGCCGGCCCTCGTAATCTTCCTTGAGGAACATCGCGTTATTGGCGACGCCGCGCAGCGGCTCCTTCAGGTCATGGCTGGCGATATAGGCGAAATCGTCGAGCTCCTGATTGCTGCGGGCCAGATCGGAGATGAATTGGAGCTTCTCCCGCTCCAGGGCTTTGCGGATCGAAATGTCGCGCAGGAGACCGGCGAACACGCGCTCTCCGTGAATCCACATCTGGCTGACGCCAAGCTCTATCGGAAACGTGCTGCCATCCTTGCGGCGGGCAACAACGTCACGGCCGCCAATACCAATGATTTTGGCAACGCCCGTCGTACAGAAGTTGTTCAGATAGCCGTCATGTTCCGAGTGATAGGGCTCCGGCATGAGCATTTTGATGTTGCAGCCGATAATTTCTTCTGCTGCATAGCCGAACATCCGTTCGGCAGCCGGATTGACACGAAGAACAGTACCCTTCTCGTCAATCGTAATTAACCCATCCAGAATATTGTCTGTAAGTGTTTGCAGAAAAATGGTGTCGGCTTCCTGCTGCTTGCGTTCGGTAATATCGCGGACGATGCCGACATACATGCGCGTGTCATCGACAAGCATTTCGCTGACACCAAGATCGATGGGGAAGACTGACCCGTCTTTCCGTTTGGCGGTCACCTCGCGACCAATACCGATGATCTTGGGCTGCTTCGTCGAGCGATAGTTCGCCAGATAGCCGTCATGCTCGGCGTGATACGGCTCGGGCATGAGCATTTTGACGTTCTGGCCGATGACTTCTTCGGGCTGATAGCCGAAGATTTTCACCGCCGCCGGATTGAAGCTGCGGATGATCCCCCCGGCGTCAATGATGATCAGCCCGTCTATGACGGTGTCCATTACCGCCCGAAGGGTTTTTGCATCCATCGTTGTCATTATGCGGACACCTGCTTCCATCCCGGGGTATGTCCCGTGGACAGTCCACGTTCCGTACGCCCACAAGAAAATAATCGAGATCGTTTAATGGCCGGTTAGAACTCAGCCAATAATGCTCAATTTTGGATGTCCCAATTAGAGTGCTGATGTGATTGCTAAAAATATTACATTTTTTCAACTTTGCCGGAGGCAGTCCTTCTCTGGGTATGGCTGCTTTGTCTCATGGCAAGACAAGCCCAGGCTCATGTTACAATTTTTTAATGATGGTACCCGAGGTCGCCACAACTTGAAGATTTGATCGACGCTTCTTAACTAATCATCACCCTAGCGCACCCTAACATCGTGCGTGATCCTTCTGCTGGAGAGACCGGAAGGGTTCATCGCAGGTGCCTTCGGCGTGACGGTCGGAAAACACCCGCGCTTCTGCTGATCAAGCCATTGCCTGCCGGCGGTGCCGGGTGGTTGGCCGAGAGGAGTTTGCCGCCGGGTGCAAAAGCAAGATGGACTGATCCCTTTGACCGTCGCAAGACGCTCGCCGAAATCGCAAGCTCGCAAGGAGTGCGGAATTGCCGGCAAGCGCTTCGCGATCGAGATCGAGGAGGAGGAATCGTTCTCTGCAATAGGCCGTCGTTGATGAACGCTCGGGCCGCCGCTATGCGGTGAGCGCGGGGCGAGTGCTCGTTACTATCGTGCTGAAAGGAACACCCATGCCCGCTTTATCGCGGATCATGTATGTAGACGACGACCCTGATCTGCGCGCGATTGCGGAAATATCGCTGCGCGATTTGGGGGGCTTTACGGTTGAACTCTGCGGAAGCGGAGAGGAAGCTCTGCAAAAGGCCGATGAATTCAAGCCGCAGATTGTGCTGCTCGACGTCATGATGCCGGGGATGGACGGTATCGAGACGTTCAAGCGGCTACAGGATATGCCTCCGACGGCGGAAACGCCGATCGTCTTCGTCAGCGCGAAGGTGCAGAGCCACGAGGTGCACGCTTATCTGGCCCTTGGTGCAGCGGGCGTCATACCGAAGCCTTTCGATCCGCTGCTCCTCGGCGAGCAAGCGCAGCGCCTTTGGAGTGAATATTGTGAAGGATTCACCAATCCCACCGGCTCAGCAGATCCAGGCTCTCCTGCTCACCCATTGTGAGACGCTGAAACGCCAGATCGCCGAGGTAGAGCGGCTTTCCGCACACCTTGCCGGCGACGGTGCCGATCAGGACACGCTGAATACGCTCATCCAGATCGCTCACCGTATCGCCGGTACGGGCGGCACCATGGGGTTCGATGCCATTAGCCACAAAGCTTTTGCCCTCGAGACCTTTGCCAAGCAATTGCTTCGCAGGCGACAGGGCGACGGCGTAAGCGTGGTCCGAGCGTTGGCTCACTCGCTCGCCAAGGCCGGAACGAACCTGACGCCACAGCAATCGCGCCTCCGCCAGAAACTCCTTTTGCGGGGCTGACCGCACGCTCATTGGGAGACGCATCGCGCCGTGCCGCCCTAGAAGCGGCTTACCTCTCTCACGTCCAAAGGGCGCGGATACCGAAGAACGCGGTGTCCTTGACGCGCCGCGCTACACCTTGGGTAAGGCTGGACGAGGGATCGGCGCAATAGGTCATGCTAAGTACCATGCGGCGTTCGTGGTCAGCAATCGGCACAACCTTATGGCGCACCTTCGCTCCCTCGAACATGACCAGAATGTTCGGTGGCGTCGGGATCACCCGCTCCTCCTCGCCGATCTTGGCGATGAGCTGCGCGTGCGATAACCCGCCGGGTGCGCTGCCTTCATTGACCAGCGGGAGAAGAATAGTGAAATGGCGGCCGCGATAGAAATTGTGGTCGAAATGCCAGCCGATGTGGTCGCCCGGCTTGTCATAGAACAGGACCGATAGCGAGCTTTGATCGCGGAAAGGTGTCGGCAGGAGCTTCTCACCGGAAAGCCTTGAGACCAGCCCTTGCAGGGACGGCGAATGATAGAGCGCGACGATCGCTGGCGATGAGGCGATCAGCGTTTCATAGGCGACCGTCCCGCCCTTCTTATGGGCCGGTACATAGCTGCGCTCGGCGGCCACAAGCCTTTCAGCTTCGTCCCTGATGGTGTGGAAAGTCGGCGCGTCAAGAATGTCCGGAATCACTGCGAGCGGCTCATGGAAACCGGGGAGTTTCCGGTCCTCATCGGCAATAGCGATGGGGGTGCTTTCCACGATGTTGGCTGTGCGCCCGGCGAGCTGCCGATAAAGGGTCCGACGCCTGCGGCGGACATAGGCATAACCCCCGGCCAGCGCCACACCCGTCCCCAGAGCCGTCTCCACGAGCATTGCAGGTCTTTCCTGAAAAGATCCGCGACGCTTCTGCATTGCTCGAGCGGTGTGTGCAGATGAGTCAACGCCCGCGCCGCAGCGTTGTCAGACGGGGTCGGAGGTGATACCCCCGAGTTCCGCCATTTTTCGGAAAATTAGTGGGTGACTGTAACATCCGCATGACGTGACGTCTTCCCGGCGATTCCGAAAATGTCTTGCACGCGGCGGCGACGTGCTCCCAAGAGATAAATGCAACCTGTGGCTGCGCGTATATTGTGGCCGCCATGAAGCCGTGTCATAAACCTGTCACAATTCTCAAGCCAGCGCTCACTCATACCGAGCGTACCCACGAGCAGCACACCATCATATGCAGCATAACGCGCCTTGGCAGCTGTCCTCAGAACCAGCCCAACCGTTTGCACTGGAGGAGAGGTATGCTCGCCTTCTGAAGGAGCTTTCCTCCAGCGATGTCCTGCGTTCGGCAATCCCCACGGACCTTTATCTGCGGGAATTGCACCGCCTGCAGGCCCAGTTGGTAAAGCTGCAGGAATGGGTGTCCCACAAGCGGCTGAAGCTGCTGATTGTTTTTGAAGGTCGCGATACCGCCGGGAAAGGCGGCATGATCAAGCGGATTACCCAGCGCCTCAATCCGCGCATCTGCCGCGTGGTGGCGCTGCCTGCGCCGAATGAGACCGAGCGCACGCAGTGGTATTTTCAAAGATATGTGGCGCATCTCCCGTCGGCCGGCGAAATCGTGCTCTTCGACCGCAGCTGGTATAATCGCGCTGGCATCGAACGGGTGATGGGGTTTTGCACCGAGGACGAATACGACGAGTTCCTCCGTAGCGTCCCCGAGTTCGAGCGCATGCTCGTGAGGTCCGGCATCGTCCTCGTCAAATACTGGCTCTCGATCACCTATGAAGTGCAGCATTATCGGCTGCTTCAGCGCGTGCAAGACCCTCTGAAGCGCTGGAAGCTGAGCGCCGTGGATCTTGAGGCGCGCCGCCGTTGGGATCAGTACACTGAGGCCAAGCGCATCATGATGGAGCGGACCCATATTCCTGAGGCGCCGTGGTGGATCGTGGATGCGGTGGACAAGCGGCGGGCCCGGCTGAATTGCATTCGCCACTTGCTGCGACAGATACCGCATGAAGAGGTGCCGCGCGAGCCTGTGCTGCTACCGGATGTCCCGGACACGTTTCGCCATCCGCGCGACGTCCTTCCCCACGACATGGAGGTGCCGAGGTTTTATTAACCGGCCGTGCATGGGGTCAGTGCACCTCATCTCATCGCGGTTCAGGCAGGCTCCATTGCGCCGGTCGGTGCGTGCGCGCAGCAGGCCATCCGGCCATCCACTCCGAGCTGCCGTTTCAGTTCCAGATAGCCTTTCGGCGTTACCTCGACGGCACGGGAACCCTTCACGCGGCGGAGCCATTGCTGTTCGCAAAGCGTGCTCATGAAGCGAACGCCGAGCGGTCCGGCGATATGGTGGGTCCGTTCGGTCCAGTCCAGGCATTGCCGGGCCAGTCCGCGAGCAGTCGG
>Ga0081540_1003218_pt1 | contig 13014 bp, 14 predicted proteins | sample TabmetS2T1R1_FD_71024 | JGI IMG/M metagenome (GOLD analysis project Ga0081540, IMG submission 71024) | Tabebuia heterophylla rhizosphere microbial communities from the University of Puerto Rico - S2T1R1 | ecosystem: Host-associated > Plants > Roots > Rhizosphere ... | reverse complement strand
AAGGCCCCCCCCCCCCGGAAACCCCGCCTCTACGGCGTAGCCGAGAGAAAATTTGTTCGCGTGCACCCACCGAGCCGGCCATTCCCAAAGGCCCCCCGGGCGAAGCCCGAGCGCCCCCCCACCTCTCTGGCCACTCATGTTTAAGTCACTCCGTTTTCGCCTTCCGGCGCTCTTCCTCGCCGGCATCGCGCTGACGGGTCTCGTCACGACCCTCATCGCCTTCGGGCTCTTCCGGAACTACACCGAGAGCCAGGCCCGCCAGGAGCTGCGCCGCGAGGCGGCCGGCCTGACCGAGCTCTACGCGGTACAGGCGCGCAGGACGCAGGAGCGGGGGACGGAGCCGCCGTTCTTCGCCGCGAGGAAGCTCGAGAAGGCAAGCGGCAACCGGCTGTTCTACGTCGGGGTGCCGTTCTTCTCCGGCCAGAACTCGGGTCTGCACCGCCTTCCTCAGTCCGCCGTCGACTTCCCGGCGATCCTGCGTGGCGAGACGATCGAGTTCGAGTTCACGCCTCCCGGCGAGCACCGTACGTTCCTCGCGGTCGCCCACCCGCTCTATCTCGACCCCAAAGGAAATCCGTTCGGCGGGCTGGTGGTCGCCACGCCCCAGGCGCAGCTCAGCAGTCAGGTGATTCGCCTTCTCGAGCGGCTTGCGATCGCTCTCCTCATCGGCCTGCTGGTGACCGGCGTGCTGGCCTGGTACCTCTCCGGGCGCATCACGCGGCCACTCCGACGGCTGGCGGGTGCAGCAGACGAGGTCGCCGAGGGCCACTACGACACGGAGGTTCCGTTCCTGACGAGCGGCGACGAGATCGCCGACCTCGCCGACTCGTTCCGTCAGATGACCTCGCGGCTCTCCGAGGCCGAGGAGCTCGAGCGCAACTTCCTGATGACCGTGTCGCACGAGTTGCGGACTCCGCTGACGGCGATCCGCGGCCACGTCGAGGCGCTTCGCGAGGGCGTCGTCGAGGACCCGGAGCTGCGGACGGCCTCTCTGGACGTGATCTCCTCGGAGGCGACGCGGCTCGAGCGGCTCGTCGGGGACGTGCTCGACCTGGCGAAGCTCGACACGCGGCGCTTCACGGTGCGCCACGAGGAGGTCGACATGGCCCGGCTCCTCGAGCAGGCGTACCTCGCGTTCGGCGAGGAGGCGAAGCAGCGCGAGATCGACTATTCGCAGGACGTCTCGGCCGAGCCTGTGGTCGTCACGGACGGCGACCGCGTCCTGCAGATCATCACGAACCTCCTCGCGAACGCGTTCCGGTGGACGCCGAACGGCGGCAGTGTCGGCCTCCACCTGAGCTCCGAGAACGGAAACATCCACGTCGCCGTCGAGGACACGGGCCCAGGAATCGGGCCGGAGGAGCAGGACCGCATCTTCCGCCCGTTCTGGACCCACGACGGCAAGGGCACCGGCCTCGGGCTCGCGATCGCGCGCGAGCTGGCGATGGCGCTCGGCGGGCGCATCGATCTCGACAGCGAGGTCGGCCGGGGCAGCAGGTTCGAGCTCGTGCTGCCGACGGAGACGAGCCTGAACTAGCTGGCTTCGCGCTCTTCGAAGCGATAGATCTGCGCGCTGCCGCCGGTGTCGAGCTTGCGCTCCATGCGCGCCAGGCGGACGTCGATGCCGCTCCAGCTCGAGGCGATCAGGTCGACGAGGAGCGCCAGGTCGTCGATTCGCGCGTGCCGTTCTGCGATCAGGTCGTTCTCGAGGCTCTCCAGGCGGCGGATCGTCTGCCCCGCGAGGCCGCGCACCTCGGCCAGCTGCCGGCCGACCGGAGCCGCCTCCGCCCGGACGCCCTCGCGAATCGCGTCCTGCATCCGACCCGGAAGCGAGGACTCCAGCTCGGCGGCGACCTGCGCCAGCTCCTGGACCTGCTTGCGCGCACGCTCGAGTGCAGCTTCGACGTCGCCGAGTGACACGCGGCCCCTGGCGGCGCTCTCCAGCCGCTCTCGCGCCCGTGCGATCGCCGCTTCTTCCATGGGCGTGGACGCTAGCGTTCCCGTCGGATGAAGCGGTCTGAGCTTGAGTACTCGCTTCCGCCGGAACTGATCGCGCAGCATCCGAGGGAGCGCCGTGACGCGTCGCGCCTCCTCGTCTACGAGCGATCGACGGGAGACGTCCGTCACCGATTCTTCTGGGAGCTGCCGGAGGAGCTGCGTGGCGAGCTGGTGGTCGTCAACGACACGCGGGTCGTGCCGGCGCGGCTGCGGCTGCAGCGGCCGACCGGCGGTGCGGCCGAGGTGCTGCTACTCGAGCCGTTGGAGGCGGCCGGCGAGTGGGAGGCGCTCGCGCGGCCGACGAAGAAGCTGCGGCCTGGCCAGCGGTTGGGGCCCGTCGAGCTGATCGAGCACCTGGGCGAGGGGCGATGGCGTTTGCGGCTGAAAGGTGAGCCGGCGGGCGAGGCGCCGCTTCCGCCGTACATCACCGAACCGCTCGACGATCCCGAGCGCTACCAGACGGTCTACGCGGAGCAGGAGGGCTCCGCCGCGGCGCCGACTGCCGGCCTCCACTTCACGCCGGAGCTGCTCGAACAGCTCGACGTCGCGCGCGTGACACTCCACGTCGGCCTGGACACCTTCCGGCCGGTGACGGTCGACGATCTCGACGAGCACGTGATCCACACGGAGCGCTACGCCGTCGAGCCGGAGGCCTGGGACCGGATTCGCGAGGCCGATCGCGTTCTGGCCGTCGGCACCACGACCGTCCGGGTGCTCGAGTCGCTCGCGAACGGCCTTCCGCTCGAAGGCAGGACCGACCTCTTCATCACGCCCCCGTTCCGCTTTCGCCGGACGGACGCGATGCTGACGAACTTCCATCTCCCGGGCTCGACACTCCTCGCGCTCGTCATGGCCTTCGCCGGCCGCGAGGAGATCCTCCGCCTCTACGACCTCGCGATCCAGGAGCGCTACCGCTTCTACTCGTTCGGCGATGCGATGCTGATCCTGTGACCCGACTTGCGTCAGAACGGAGTCAGACTCCCGAGCTTGTCAAGGTGAAGGTCTGTCGGATGTGTGACGTTTTTTCGTGAGCGTTTTCGACGTGACCGCTTCGGACGGGGAGGCGCGGGCCGGTCTGCTCGAGACGGCGCACGGCGAAGTGCGGACGCCCGCGTTCATGCCCGTCGGGACGAAGGCGACCGTCAAGATGCTCGACCCCGACGAGGTGCGCTCGCTCGGGGCGGAGATCCTCCTCGCCAACACGTACCACCTGCACTTTCGGCCCGGAGAGGACCTGATCGACGAGCTCGGCGGGCTGCACGAGTTCATGCAGTGGGACGGCCCGATCCTCACCGACTCCGGCGGCTACCAGGTCTTCTCGCTCCGCGACACGATCACGCGTGTCGACGAGGACGGCGTCACGTTCCGCTCGGTCTACGACGGCGCCTCGGAGCGGTTCACGCCCGAGTCCGTCGCCGCGATCCAGGCCAATCTCGGCTCGGACATCGCCATGTGCCTGGACGTCTGCGCGCCGGCCGGGAGCGACGACCTCGCCGAAGCGGTGCGGCTGACGACGCTCTGGGCGAAGCGCCAGCGCGAGGCGCCGAGAGCCGAGGGCCAGCTCCTGTTCGGGATCGCCCAGGGCGCGACCGACCCGGACCTCCGGCGCCGCTCGATCGAAGAGATCGTCGAGCTCGACTTCGACGGCCACGCGCTCGGTGGTCTCAGCGTGGGGGAGGCCCGCGACCCGATGTTCGAGACCGTCGCCGACGCGGCGCCGCTCCTGCCTGCCGACAAGCCGCGCTACTTCATGGGCATCGGCGACCCCGAGGGCATCCTCGAGGTGATCGAGCGCGGCGTGGACATGTTCGACTGCGTCCTGCCGACGCGCATGGGCCGCACCGGGACGGCGCTCACCTCCGCAGGCCGCCTGAACCTGAAGAACGCCCGCTTCGCCCGCGACCCCGAGCCGCTCGACGAGCGCTGCGACTGCCCCGCCTGCTCGAGGTTCAGCCGCGCGTACATCCGGCACCTCGTCAACCAACAGGAGCTGCTCGGGCTCCGGCTGCTAACGCTCCACAATCTCCGCTTCCTGCTCCGGCTCACGGCCGGGGCACGCGCTGCGATAGAGGACGGCAAGCTGGCAACATTCAAGGCGGAAACGCTCGATCGACTCACCCTGGAGGCCGCTTGACCGCTCTGATCTTTCTCGTCGGAATGATCGTCCTGTTCTACGTGCTGATCGTCATGCCGCAGCGGCGTCGACGCCAGGTGCAGACCCAACTGCTCCGGGACGTCGAGGTCGGGGACGAGGTGATGACGCTCGGTGGGATCCTCGGCTTCGTTCGTGAGGTCGAGGACCACCACATCGTCCTCGAGATCGCGCCCGACACCCGCGTCCGGCTCGTGAAGAGCGCGATCACCGCCCGCACCGAGCCCGAAGAAGAGCCCGAAGAAGAGCCCGTGGATAGCCCAGACGGGTCAACGGACCCGGCCGAAACACCGCTACCCTAAGGCTTCACCGTGGCCGAGCGCCGCTCCCATCTCATTCTGCTGGGCCTGATTCTCGCGGCCCTGGTCGCGGTTGCCATGCTCGCGATCCCGGGCTCGCCCGTGCACAGGAAGGCGGTTCTCGGGCTCGACCTCCAGGGCGGCACCGAGGTCGTCCTGAAGGCGGTCCCGCCGAGAGGCGAGCAGGTCACCGCCGAGGGCATGGACACGGCCCAGTCGGTCATGCGCAGGCGCGTGGACAAGCTCGGCGTGACCGAGCCGGAGATCCGGAAGCAGGGCGACGACCAGATGGTGATCGAGCTCGCCGGCGTCGACCCCGAGCGCGCACAGGACGTGATCGGGAAGACCGCGCGGCTCGAGCTCTTCGACCTCCAGGGCGACCTCGTCCCGCCGACGGCAGACCTCCAGGGGAACCCGACTCCACTGACCTCGCTCTACAAGACGCTCCAGCCCGTGCAGGGCCAAGGCAAGGCGGCGGAATCCGAGGAGTTCTACCTCTTCGCTCCGGAGAAGAAGCCGGGCTCGAAGACGACGGACTACAAGCTCGTCGCGGGGCCGTTCCCGACCGAGCAGGAGCTGCTCGCTTCGAGGTACGTGCGCGACAATGGCAAGGCCGGCGAGTTGCCGAAAGGTCACAAGATGCTCTACGTGCCGGGCGACTTGGCGCTCGTCAAGTGCACGCCGGAGGCGAGGTTCTGCCCGAACAGCGGCCCGACGAGCCGGACCCTCTACTACCTCTTCAAGTACCACCCGAAGGGCACGGAGGACAGCGGCCCGATCCCGGAGATGACCGGGTCCGACCTCAACCTCAAAGGCACGCGCCAGGACTTCGGGACGTCGGGCACCGAGAGCGGCCAGCCGGTCGTGCTCATGGACTTCACGGATTCGGGCGCGAAGAAATTCCAGAACGTGACGCGGACGCTCGCCGAGCGCGGCCGGACCAGGTGGCAGACGGCCGGCAGCCAGAGCGGCCAGGAGGACAACTACGCCCAGCAGTTCGCGATCGTCCTCGACCGCGAGATCAAGTCGGCGCCGACGGTCAGCTTCCGCGACAACCCGAACGGGATCCCGGGCACGAACGGCGCCGAGATCACGGGCATCGGCTCCATCGGGGAGGCGAAGGACCTCGCGCTCGTGCTCCAGACCGGCGCCCTCCCGTACAACTTCCGCCAGCTCGAGAAGACCGAGATCTCCGCGACGCTCGGGAAGGACTCCCTCCAGGAGGCGAAGATCGCCGCGCTGGGCGGGCTGATTGCCGTCGCGCTCTTCCTGCTCATCTTCTACCGCTTCCTGGGCCTCGTCGCGGTGATCGGGCTCGGCATCTACGCGGCGTTCCTGTACGCGGCCCTCCTGCTCTTCCACGTGACCCTGACCCTGCCCGGATTCGCGGGCCTCATCCTCACGATTGGAGTCGCAGCCGACGCGAATGTGGTCGTGTTCGAACGCATCAAAGAGGAGGTCCGTGCGGGCAAATCCGTACGGGCCGCGATCTCCGCCGGGTATTCGAAGGGGTTCCACACGATCATCGACGCGAACGTCGTGACGGCGATCACGGCGCTCGTCCTGTTCCTCGTCGCGACGGCGGGGGTCAAGGGTTTCGCGCTGATGCTCCTCATCGGCACGGCGATCTCGCTGATCACGGCCGTGTTCGCCACGCGCGCGATGCTGGGACTGCTCGCCGGCTTCAGCTGGTTCGAGAACCCGGCGTTCATGGGCGCGAAGGGGCAGCAGCATGGGCGCTGGCTCCAGATCGACTTCATGGGCAAGCGGCGGCTGTGGTTCGCGATCTCCGGAGTCGTGGTCGTGGTCGCGATCGTCGCGCTCGGCGTGCGCGGCCTCAACCTCGGCATCGATTTCAAGGGCGGCTCGCAGATCACGTTCGAGACCCCGCAGGCGCAGCTCGTCGACCAGGTTCGCAGCGACGCGCAGAGCATCGATCCGAGCCTCTCGAGAGCCGTCATCCAGGGCCGCGGCGCCTCGACGGACGGGAAGTACAAGAGCTTCCAGCTCAGGACGAAGGCCCTCAGCCCGGCGGTCGGCGAGAAGCTGAGGAACGAGCTCGAGACGAACCTCGACGCGACGCACTACGGGTCGACGACCGTCTCCGAGAGCTTCGGGCGCCAGATCGCGAAATCGGCGCTGTGGGCGATCTTCGGCTCGCTGCTCCTGATCGTCCTCTACCTCGCGATCCGGTTCGACTACAAGTACGCGATCCCGGTGATCGTGGCCTTGATCCACGACATCGTGATCACGGTCGGCGTGTACTCGCTCACGGGCCGGGAAGTGACGACCGCGACAGTGGCGGCGGTGTTAACCGTGCTCGGGTACTCGATCTACGACACGATCATCATCTTCGACCGGATCCGGGAGAACGTCCCGCTGATGCGGCGCGCATCGTTCGCGACGATCGCCAACGTCTCGCTCTGGGAGACGATCCGGCGTTCGCTGGCGACGACCTTCATCACGCTACTGCCGGTAACGTCGCTGCTCATCTTCGGCGGCGCGACCCTGAAGGACTTCGCGTTCGCGCTTCTCGTCGGGATCGCATCCGGTGCGTACTCGTCGATCTTCATCGCGGCTCCGGTCCTGACGATCCTCAAGGAGCGCGAGCCGGAGTGGGCCGCGAAGAAGGGGCTCGCTCCGGAGGAAGGCGACGGCGCCGCGATGCAGGCGGTGCTCGCCCAGGCCGAGCAGGCGGCTGCGGACGAGCCTGAGCCGGTGGCTGTTCCGGAGCTGGCGCCCACGCTCGAGGGCGGCGAGGGGAACGGCGAGCTCTCCCAGGCGCAGTCGAAACGGGAGCGGCGTCGTCAGCGTCGTCGCGCCAGGCCGCATGGCCGGCGATAACGGCAACTTCGTCCTCGAGGCTCTCGAGCGAGCAGGGCTCGCGGCGATGGGTGCGGTCGCGCTGACGGCCGAGCGCGCCGACTCGCTGGCGGACGAGCTCTCGCGGACAGGCGGGATCCGCCGGGACGAGGCGCGCGAAGTGATCGAGCAGACGATCCATCGCTGGCGCGGCGAGGCGGTCCGGTTCACGGAGCGCGCCGGCGCCGGCCTCGACGGCTTCTTCCAGCAGCTGGGCCTGGTCCCGCGGTCGGACTACGAAGAGCTCGAGCTCCGCGTCGCGCAACTGGAGCATCGCCTCCGCCTCGTCGAGGGCGAGACGCAAACCCCGCCTCACTGAGGGACAGTCCCTCGCAATGGCGGTCACGAGGGACAGTCCCTCGTAACAGAAGCGCGTCGACTTAAGGTCGATTCCGGAACGGTGCCTTGCCCACGCGAACCGTTGCGGTATCGAGCGCCCATGCCGCGACGTCCTCGTAATCAACTCGACGATGGGTTCTTTCACGTAACTGCGCGTGCGGTTGGCGGCGACGATCTCTTCTGTGACGATGTCGACCGCCGTGAGTTCGTCGACCAACTCATTCGTTGCACGCGCGGGTTCCTCTGGGTCTGCCACGCCTACTGCCTGATGACGACCCACTATCACTTGGTTCTCGAGACGAGTCGGGAATCGCTCTCGCTTGGAATGCATCGACTGAACGGGATCTACGCACAGCGCTTCAACGCCCGCCACCACAGGAAGGGCCACGTCTTCGAGGAGCGCTTTCAGGCCTACGTCATTCATTCGGAGCAGCACTTGGCGGCCGCCCTGGAGTACGTGGTCAATAACCCAGTTCGAGCGGGGCTGTGCGACCGCGCGGCTGAGTGGCCATGGAGCGGCGCGCTTTTCGAAGGGACAGTCCCTCGTGAGCGTCGCTACGAGGGACTGTCCCTCGGATAGGGCTTACCGAGCGCGCGTGGAACACTGTGGGTCATGGCGCAGGCGCCGCCGAAGCAGCGGAACCTCGGCCGGCTGACGGAGATCGCCCAGGTCGCCGTCCGGCACGGCTTCGGCTACTTCTTCGAGCGCCACAAGCTGACCGACCTCATCCCGGGCCGCAGCAACGGCACGGAGCTCCTCGAAGGCAGCGCGTCGGAACGAGGCAAGCACCTCCGCGAGCTCCTCGACGAGCTCGGCCCGACCTTCGTCAAGTTCGGCCAGCTCCTCTCGATGCGACCAGACGTCCTCCCGCCGGACATCATCACCGAGCTCCGCGGCCTCCAGGACGACGTGCGCCCGTTCCCGTACGAAGAGGTCGAGCGCGTCATCCTCGAAGACCTCGGCCTCCCGATCGAGCGCCTCTTCCTCGAGTTCGACCGCGAGCCGCTCGCAGCCGCGTCGATCGGCCAGGTCCACCGAGCAGTCCTCCCGAACGGCCACGTCGTCGCGGTCAAGGTCCAGCGCCCAGGGGCGCCGGAGCAGATCGAAGCCGACCTCGGTCTCCTCTACCAGGCCGCGCGCATCGCGAAGGAACGAGTCCGCGCGCTCGACTTCGTGGACGTCCGCGAGGTCGTCGACGAGTTCGCCCGCGCGATTCGCCAGGAGCTCGACTACCGGCTCGAGGCCCGCAACGCCGACACGCTCCATCGCAACTTCGCCGGCCATCCACACGTGCGCGTCCCACGCGTCTACTGGACGTACACGCGCGCCCGCGTGCTCACGCTCGAGTTCATCGAGGGCCGCCCGCTCCGCGAGGTCGACGACATGCTCTACTCGGTCGAGGAGCGCAAGCGCCTCGCGGAGGTGATCGCCGAGGCCTGGATGACGATGGTCTTCCGGGACGGCTTCTTCCACGGCGACCCGCACCCGGCGAACATCATCGTCATCCGCCCCGACATGATCGGGCTCGTCGACTTCGGCCTTGCGGGAAAGCTCACGGATGACGACGTCAGCAAGGGGACGCGCCTCTTCATCGACGTCGCCAACGAGAACGTCGAGGCGTTGCCCAAGCGCCTCGCCGACCTTGGCGTCCGCTACCCGAAGGAGCGCGAGGAAGAGTTCCTGCACGAGATCCGCGAGCTCTTCTACCGCTACTACGGCGCGAGCCTCGCCGAGATCGACCCGCTCCAGGTGATCCGCGAGGTCTTCGGCGTCATCTACTCGCTGAACCTGCGGCTCCCGACCCGCTTCATCATCCTCGACAAGGCGATCGCGACGCTCGCATCGGTCGGCGTCGAGCTGTACCCGGACTTCAACGTCTTCGAGGTCGCGAAGCCGTACGCGAGGAGCCTGCTCGTCGGCCGCTTCACGCCGCAGCGCATGCTGACCCAGGCGCGGCGCGAGTCGTTCAAGCTCGCCTCGATCTTCGCGGAGTACCCGTACCAGGTCCACGACGTGCTCGAGCAGGTGCGCGACGGCCAGATCGAGGTCGGCTTCGTGCACAAGGGGCTCGACGAGTTCATGCACAACTTCGACCTGGCGATGAACCGGCTGATCATCGCCTTCGTCGTCGCGGCCGGGCTGATCGGCTCGAGCCTGATCGGAGTCTTCGCGACTTCCGGGCCGCAGATCCTGGGGCTGAACGTCGTGTCCGCGTTCGGCTTCTTCCTGTCGGGCGTGCTCGGGCTGTGGCTCCTCTGGGGCGTGTTCCGCTCCGGGCGCATCTAGGCACGGCCCGACGGAACGGCTGTCGACGCTTCGGCACAGACTCGGCTGAAAGGACATCTGGCGCCGCACGAAGGCCGCCGCTAGCGTCGCTCGAATGTCGAGTGCGGTGCTGCTCGCAGAGCCCGAGGAGGCCACGCGGAGCTTCCTCGAGCGCCATCTGGCGCAGGACGGGTTCGAGGTCGTCGGCGTCCAGGACGGAGAGGCGCTCGACCTGATCGAGCGAATCTGCCCCGACCTCGTGCTGATCGGCGACCCGGAGGCGCTCGAGCTCTGCCGGCAGTTACGGGAGCGCGACCGCGAGGTTCCCGTGATCCTGCTCGGCGCGCAGGAGTCGGATCCCGTCGACCGCGTGCGGGCGTTCGACCGCGGCTGCGACGACTACCTCGACCGGCCGTTCCACTACGACGAGCTCGTCGCGCGGATCCGCGCGGTGCTGCGCCGGGTCGCGCCGCCCGAATCCGAGCGCATGGTCGCCGGGGGGATCGAGATCGACCGGCCGACGAGGCGCGTGACGGTGGCCGGGCGGCGCGTCGTCCTGCCGTCGAAGGAGTACGAGCTGTTGCTGAAGCTCGCGAGCGACCCGCAGCGTGTGTTCACGAAGGACGAGCTCCTGCGCGACGTGTGGGGTTTCCGCTCCGCCTGCCGCACGCGCACTCTGGACTCGCACGCCTCCCGGCTCCGGCGCCGCCTCGGAGGGGACTACGTCCGCAACGTGTGGGGCGTCGGCTACTGCCTGCTCGGCGACTGAGCCGCCGGAGCGGGCCCCTGGCAGCCCGCTCCGATTCGGCTCGGGGCTCAGCCCTGGAGCGGCTCGCCGGTCTCCAGCAGCGTCTTCAGCCCGCTGAGCACGTAGCTCCAGCCACCGGAGACGCTCGCCGCGGTCTTCGGCGACGCCTCGAGCTGGTCGTGCGTGACGGTCAACTTCGTCACGCCGCCATCCTGTGGTTCGATCTCCCAGGTGACGCGGCTCGGCGCCTCGTTCGCACTCTCGTCGTCGAAGAGCGAGTGCCAGGTGTGCGCGAGCCGACGCGGCGGCTCGGACTCCACCACTTCGCCTTCCACCCAGAGTTTTTCGCGCTCAGGGGCCCACTGCTTGTACGAAGCGCCCGGCTCGAAGGTGGACTCGAGCTCGCTCCCGTAGAAGTACTTCATGGTGAACTCCGGCTTCGTGATCGCGTCCCACACCTGCTCGGGCGTCGCGCGGATGAAGACGGCGTACACCTGTGTCGCCTGCTCGGTCATCGTGGTCATGCAGTGTCCTCCAATTCGGACTTGAGGTCTGCGAGCGCCGACACCTGGCGCTCGCGGTACTTGTCGATCCACCGGTCGTGGATCAGCCGGATCGGGACCGGATTGAGGTAGTGCAGCTTCTGCCGGCCCTCCCGGCGCGTGACGACGAGCCCGACCTCCTCGAGGAGGCGCAGGTGCTTCATGACCCCGAAGCGGGTCATCTCCAGCTCGGACTCCAGCTCGGTGAGCGTGCGGCCGTCGCGCTCGTAGAGCCGGTCGAGGAGATGCCTGCGCGTGGGATCGGCGAGCGCCCTGAACACGAGGTCGTCGTCGGTCGTCATGCTCGGATGATATGTGACTAAAAGGTCACACGTCAAGTTGAGGCTGGATCGCGCCCTCGAGCTCGAGGAGCAGCTCCTTGCGCTCGAGCCCGCCGCCGTAGCCGGTGAGCGATCCGTTCGCGCCGACGACCCGGTGGCACGGGAGGACGATCGGGACCGGGTTCCGGTTCATGACCGTCCCAACCGCACGGGCGGCCTTCGGGCGATGGGCCTCCACGGCGAGCGTGCCGTAGGTCGTCAGGTGCCCGTAGGGGACGCGGGCGAGCCGGTCGAGCACCGCGCGGCTGAACGGCGCCTGGTGGCGGAGGTCGAGCTCGAGCTCGAACTCGGTGCGCGTGCCCTCGAAGTACTCGTCGAGCTGGCGGCGCACGGGATCGATCGGCTTCGCCGCACGCAGCACGCGCACCCCGAACGTCTCGGCGAGCGACTCGGCCTCGCGCTCCGGCTCCGGGTCGTACGAGATCCGGCACAGGCCACGGTCGGTCGTGGCGACGAGCAGCGTTCCCACGGGCGTCTCCGCGAGATCGTACGCGACGTCGAGGAGCCCGGCGGCCGCGGCCGCTTCCCGGAAGCGCGCGTCGAGTGTGGGGGAGACGGTCATTGCATCCTCCTTCGAAGTCTTCTGACGCCGGACGAAGCAGCCTGCCGTGCCGCGTCCTCGCTCGAGCCGAGCGCAGCGCCGATCGCCGCATAGGACATGTCGTAGCCGTATCGGAGGACCACGGCGGCGCGCTCCTTGCGCGGCAGCCCGTCCGCGAGCTCGCCGAGCTCCGCGTAGGCGGGGCGCGAATCGGTCTCCGGCTCGACGACCACGGTTGGAGCCTCGCGCCGCCGATAGTGATCCGCGGCGACGCGTCGCGCGATCGTCATCACCCACGCGCGCAGGTTCTCGGTGTGCTTGAGGCGGCCATAACCCCGTAGTGCCCGCAGGAACGTCTCCTGATAGGCATCCTCCGCGTCCTTGCCCACGAGGCGCCTCAGCTCGCGGAAAACCGCGTCGCGGTGCTCCTCATAGAAAGATTCGAACGGTGGAACGGACACGAGAGCCATCATCTTGTCTAACGGGGCGGGGGTCGCAGGTGTGAGGGCGGCCGTCGTCGGTCACGTCGAGTGGGTTCGCTTCGCGCAGGTCGAGCACGTCCCCGCGCCCGGCGAGATCGTCACCGCCGCGGACACCTGGGAGGAGCCGGCGGGCGGCGGAGCGGTCGCGGCCGGAGAGCTCGTACGGCTCGGCGCGGGCGTCGACTTCTTCGTGGCGGTCGGGAACGACGAGCTCGGAGAGCGCGCGCGGGCCGCGCTGGAAGAGCTCGGTTGCCGCGTCCATGCCGCAAGACGGGACGAGCCGCAGCGGCGCGCATTCACGTACCTCGACCGGGACGGCGAGCGGACGATCACGCTCATGGGGAACAAGCTCCACCCGCACGGCGCGGACGCCTTGCCGTGGCTCGCGGTGGCCGCGATCGACGGCGGCTACTTCAGCGCGGGCGACCCGGATGCGCTGCGGGC
>Ga0081540_1003217_pt1 | contig 13015 bp, 13 predicted proteins | sample TabmetS2T1R1_FD_71024 | JGI IMG/M metagenome (GOLD analysis project Ga0081540, IMG submission 71024) | Tabebuia heterophylla rhizosphere microbial communities from the University of Puerto Rico - S2T1R1 | ecosystem: Host-associated > Plants > Roots > Rhizosphere ... | reverse complement strand
CCCGGCCGCGCCGTATCCCGACCTCGCAGCAGGATCGCGGACATTTACCCCCCGGATTGCGCGGGTTCCGGTCCACGAATCACGCGCCTAGCTGGCGACGAGCGGTTCCTCTTCGGCCACCGGGACGTCCTGGGCTCCGGCCAGCACGCGCAGCGCGTCCGGCGGCAGGAACACGTGTACGGGGGTGCCCTGGGTCAGGTCGGACCGGGAACCGTCGTTCTGTATCAGCGCCTGCAGCGGAACGCCCGGGGCCAGCCGCAGCAGCACCTCGGTGGCCGAGCCGAGGAACACCACCCGCTCGACCATCGCGGGCACCCGGTTCTCGCCGGCCGAACCATGCTCCTCGATCCGCACCCGCTCCGGCCTGATCACCGCGTGGGCGGAGCCCGCCGTGGTCTGCTCGCATCGGTGCGAGGTCAGCGCGAAGTCCCCGACCCGCAGCGCGCCCGCCGAGACCACCTCGACCTCCATCAGGTTGGCGGCACCGAGGAAGTCGGCCACGTAGGTGTCCGCGGGGTCCTCGTAGACCTCGCGCGGGGTGCCGATCTGCACGATCCGGCCCGCGTTCATGACCGCCAGGCGGTCGGACATGGTCAGCGCCTCCTCCTGGTCGTGGGTGACGTAGAGGAAGGTGATGCCGACGCGCTCCTGCAGCGCCTTCAGCTCGACCTTGAGCGACCGGCGCAGCTTGGCGTCGAGCGCGCCGAGCGGCTCGTCGAGCAGCAGCACGGCCGGGTTGAGAACGAGCGCGCGGGCCAGCGCGACCCGCTGCTGCTGCCCGCCGGATAGCTGGCCCGGCCGCCGCGTGGCGAACGAGGTCATAGCGACCAGGTCGAGGGCCTTGTTGACCCGGCTTTTCAGGTCGGCCTTGCCCACTCCCTGATGCCGCAGCCCGAACGCCACGTTGTCGAAGACGTCGAGGAACGGGAACAGCGCATAGCTCTGGAACACCGTGTTGACGTTGCGCCGGTGCGGCGGCACGCCGGACACGTCCACGCCGTCGAGCAGGATCCGGCCGGAGGTCGGCTGCTCGAACCCGGCGATCAGCCGCAAGGTGGTGGTCTTACCGCAGCCCGACGGCCCGAGCAGGGAGAAGAACTCGCCGCTGGGCACGGTCAGGTCGATGTTGTCGACCGCGATCTCGTGGAATCTCTTGGTCAGCCCGGACAGCTCGATACTTCCTCCGGCCACGGCACCACCCCTTCGCTCTCCGGCTACTAAGCACGTTTGCGCGTCTGCTTGCCCGCGGGCGCGGGCTCCCAGTCAAACCCGAGTTGCCCGGCCGCGAACCGCATCGCAAGATCGTACGTGCGCTGCGGCGGCACCGCCGGGTCATCCAGCGCGATTTGTACCGCAAACCCGTCGAGCAGGGCGGACAGCGTGATGGTGAAATCGTCCGCGTCGACGGGTGAGAACTCGCCGGCCTCCAGGCCGGCCAGCACGATGGAGCGGATGGCCTCCCGCCACCGCTCGTCGGATTTCTCCCGCACCGCGGCTACCCCGGGATTCCGCGGCGACAGCGCCCACAGGTCCAGCCAGAGCAGCCAGTAGCTGTGCGGTTCCGGGTCGGTACCGGGCAGGCAGTTCATCCCGATGAGCTCGGCCAGCCGCCCGGCCGCGGTCGGGATCGTCTCCAGCCGCCGGAGGAACTCGGCGTACCAGGTGTCCTCGGAATACCGTATGGCCTCGGTCAGCAGCTGGTCGCGGGTCTTGAAGTAGTAGATGACCAGCGCCGGGCTCGTGCCGGTGCGCTCGGCCACGTCGGCGATCCTGGTGTCGGCGTAGCCGCGCTCCACGATGACGTCCTGCGCCGCCCGCAGCATCTGTTCGCGGCGCTGCTCCCCGGCCGCGTCCCGCGGGCCAGTTCCCTCGCGCGAGCCCCCCGCACGCTGCTTCATCCGATCTTCGCTCCCGCCTCTCGATCCAGGACCGGTCCCGCGCCGCCGGCCTTGTGGGTAATCGTAGCAGCTTCTAGACTGAATGTTCAGTCAATCTTTCGGAGGGGCCGGATTCATGGCAACCAAGGCAACCCAGGCGGCGAAGGCGATGGCGGGAAAGGCGGTAAAGACGGCACAGGCGGCCAGGGCGGCACAGGCAGCTAGAACGGCCCGGGCGGCCAAGACACCCGGCCGCGCGGACTACGACGCGATCATCGTCGGCGGCGGGCACAACGGCCTGGTCGCCGCGGCGTATCTGGCCCGCTCGGGCGCGCGCACGCTGGTGCTCGAGGCGCGGCCGAAGACCGGCGGCGCCGCGACCACCGAGGCTCCCTGGCCGGACGCCCCGGATTTCAAGGTGACCCGGCTGTCCTACGTGATGTCGCTGCTGCCGCCGACGATCATCAACGACCTGCAGCTGGAGCGGCACGGCTACAAGATTTACCCGATGGGCCCGTACTACCAGGCCTTTCCCGAGGGCGGCTCGATCAAGCTCTACGCCGACGACGCCAAGCGAAACCACGACGCGGTCTCCAGGTGGTCGAAGAAGGACGCCGACGCCATGCCGCGCTGGGACGCCTGGCTGGCCGGGCTAGCCGACGTATTGGGCCCGCTGCTGCTCACCGTCCCGCCGAACCTCGGCTCGCGCAAGCCCCGTGACCTTAACGAGACCCTCCGGCTGGCCTGGCGGCACCGCGGCCTGGACGTCCGCACGATCGCCGACGTGACCCGGCTGATGACGATGTCGATCGCCGACCTGCTCGACGACTGGTTCGAGTCGTCGCAGGTCAAGGGCGCGCTCGCGGTCAACGGCGTGATCGGGACCTGGGCCGGTCCCTATGAGCCCGGCACCGCCTACGTGATGGCGCACCACTCCATCGGCGACGTCGGCGACGGTCACCTGGGCAACTGGGGCTTCCAGGAAGGCGGCATGGGCGCGGTCGCGGACGCCATCGCCAGCGCCGCCCGCCGGGCCGGCACGGAGATCCGGACCGACGCGCCCGTCCGCAAGCTCCTGCTGAAAGACGGCCGCGCCTCCGGCGTCGAGCTGGAGAACGGTCAGCAGATCACCGCCAAGGTCGTCGTCACGAGCCTGCACCCGCGTACCGCGTTCCTGGACCACGTGGGCCGGGCGAACCTGCCCGACGACTTCGTGACCGACATTGAGCACTGGAAGACCCGCAGCGGCGTCGTCAAGATCAACCTCGCGCTGGCCGAACTCCCCGACTTCACCGCCGATCCCGGCACGAACCTGCAGGAACACCATACGGGTTCGGTCGAGATGGCGCCCACCATGCCGTACATCGAGCGGGCCTTCACCGAGGCGCGCGAGGGCAGGCCCGCCGTCCGGCCGTTCAGCGACGGCGTCATCCCGACCGCCTTCGACAAGACGCTGGTCCCGGACGGGTACCACATGATGTCGCTGTTCACCCAGTGGGTGCCGTCGGACTGGAACGAAGAGCCGCACACCGAGGAACTCCAGGCCTACGCCGACCGGATGATCGACTGCTACAACGAGGTCGCGCCGAACTTCAAGAGCTCGATCATCCACACCGACATCGTGGGCCCGTACCAGATGGAGCACGAGTACGGCCTGATCGGCGGCAACATCTTCCACGGCGAGCTGTCCCTGGAGCAGCTGTTCCACATGCGCCCCGCACCCGGGTTCGCCGACTACCGCACCCCCGTGCCCGGCCTGTACTACGCCAGCTCGGCCACGCACGCGGGCGGCGGCGTCTGCGGGATTCCCGGCATGCAGGCAGCCCGGGCCGCGATCGCCGACCGCCGCGCCACCCGCCGGAAGTGACCGCACCAGCCCAGACGAGCACCTCGGTCACCGCGATGCTCGAGGCCCGGAGCGTGGCGCTGGTCGGAGCCAGCGCCCGCCCGGGCAGCCTCGGCGCGCGCATGATCGCGGAGGTGGCCAGGAGCCCGTCCCATCCGCGGACCTACCTGGTCAACCCGCGCTACGCCGACATCGACGGCGCGCCCTGCCTGCCGGATCTCGCCGCGGTGCCCGAACCGGTCGACTTGGTCCTGCTCGCGGTGCCCGACACCGCGCTCGAGCAGCAACTGTCCGCCGCAGCGAACAGCCAGGCCCGTTCGGCCGTAATCTTCGGCAGCGCCTTCGACCCACCCGGCCGCACCGGGCTACGGTCCCGGCTGGCCGCGATCGCCGGACAGGCCGGCCTGGCGCTGTGCGGGGCGGGCTGCATGGGGTTCGTGAACGTGGCCCGCGGCCTGCGCGCCATCGGCTACGTCGAGCCGGACCCGCTGCCAGCCGGGCCGGTCGCGCTGGTCACCCACTCGGGTTCGGTGTTCTCCGCGCTGCTGCGGACCCGCCGCGGCTTCGGCTTCAGCCTGGCCGTCTCCTCCGGCCAGGAACTCGTCACCACCGCCGCGGACTTTGCGCGGTACGCGCTGGGGCTCGCCGAGACCAGAGTGCTCGCCCTGGTCCTGGAGGCGATCAGGGACGCGCCCGGGCTGCGCACGGTGCTGGCGGACGCGCTGGCCGCGGACGTGCCGGTCGTGCTGCTCAGCGTGGGTGCGTCACAGGCCGGCCGGGCGCTGGTCTCGGCTCACTCCGGCGCGCTGGCCGCGGCCGACGGGGCGTGGGAAGCGCTGGCCGGCGCCTATGGCCTGCATCGCGTCCGCGACCTGGCCGAACTGGCCGACACCGTGGAGCTCTTCGCCGCTGGCCGACGTGCCGCCGCCGGCACCGGCATCGCCAGCGTGCACGACTCCGGCCTGGAACGCGCGCACACCGCCGACCTGGCGGCCGAACTCTCCGTGCCGTTCGCCCCCCTCGCCCCGGCCACGCACACACGGCTGGCCGCCGCGCTCGACCCCGGCCTGGACCCGGCCAACCCGCTGGACGTGTGGGGGACCGGCCGGGACACCGAGCCGCTGTTCGCCGAGTGCCTGTCCGCGCTGGCCGGTGACCCGGCCGTGGCCGCGGTCGCGCTGGCCGTCGACCTGGTGCCCGAGTTCGACGGCGACGAGTCCTACCCGGCGGCCGTGCTCGCCGCGGCCGCGGGCACGGCCAAGCCGGTCGCGGTGCTCGCCGGGCTGCCGTCCGCCGTCGACCAGGCGGCGGCGGCCCGGCTGCGCGCGGCCGGGGTCCCGGTCCTCGAGGGCACCCGCACCGGCCTGCTCGCGCTGCGCCACCTGCTCGACCACTCCGGCCGCCCGTCACCCCCGCCCGTCCGCGAACCGGCCCGCGCCCCCTGCCCGACCCCGCTCCCGGCGGGCGGCCCCGGACTGTTCGGCCTGCTGCGCGAGTACGGCATCCCGGCCGTGCGCACCGAGGCCGCCGCGTCGCGGGACGCCGCCCTCGCGGCGGCTGGCGCGATCGGCTACCCGGTCGTGATCAAGACCGACGAGCCCGGTATCGCGCACAAGTCCGACGTCGGCGGGGTCCGGCTCGGCCTGGCCGGCCCGGCCGAGGCCGGCGCCGCCTACGACGACCTGGCCGACCGCCTGGGCCCGCGGGTGGTGGTGTGCGCGACCGCGCCGCCAGGTACCGAACTGGCGCTGGGCATCGTCACCGATCCCGCGCTCGGTCCCCTCCTGGTGGTCGGGGCCGGCGGTGTCCTGGTCGAGATTTTGGCCGAACGGGCCGTGCTTCTCGCCCCGGTCACCCGGTCTGCCGCCCTGGCGGCGCTGGCTAGGCTCCGGATCGCCACGGTACTGGCCGGGAGCCGCGGCCAGCCCGCCGCCGACCTCGACGCGATCGCCGACGCCATCACCGGGCTGTCCACCCTGGCCTGCGACCTGGGCGACGCCCTGGAAGCCCTCGACATCAACCCCCTCATCTGCCCCCCCGCCGGCCCCGTCGCCGTCGACGCCCTCCTGATCCCCCGCCCCCCCACCTAATCCGCGCCCCGCCCCTCCACCCCCTAGCCCCGCCCCCGCAGCCCCTCGCGCTCCGCCCAACCCCCGCCCCGCCCTTGCCTGTTTCATGATCGTGAACAGTTTGCGGGTCTATGTGCCGCAAACTGTTCACGATCATGGTCCGGTCGCGGTCTGGGCCTAACCCCTAGAGCCCGTAGCTATCCCGGCGCTCGACCATCCGCCTCGCGTTGCGCATGGCCAGCGCGATCACCGTCTCCATCGGGTTGATCCCGATCGGGCCGGGGAACAGGCTGGCATCGGCCACGATCAGCCCGGGCACGCCGTGGAACTCACCGAAGCTGCCGGTCACGCCGCGCCGCGGGTCCTCGCTCATCCGCGCGGTGCCCATCAGGTGGATCGAGTAGAGCTGGAGGGACCGCTTCGGTACCGGCCGGGCCAGCAGGCGGCGCAGCTCGTCCGGGCCGCGGACGACCGGGGCGCCGTCGACGGGCAGCAGCACCCGGCTGGCCCCGGCCGCGAACAACGCCTCGGCGGTCAGCTCGACCCCCCGCGCCACGCGCTCCGCGTCGTAGTCGGTGAGCTGGTAGAAGACCTGCGGTCCGAGGCCCGGCAGCAACCGGATCCGGCCCGTCCCGGTATCCGAGACCAGCGGTCCCGCGGTGACGACGCGGTTGTAGTCCGCCATCAGCTCGCCGAGTTCGGCGCCGTAGGCCGGCAAGATCCCGGCCAGCATCGGGGGAGTGAGGTTGGTCGCGGTCAGCAGCAGCCCCTCGTCGAGGAACTCGCGTACCTGGAAGGCCTGGTGAACGCCCTGCCAGCCGGTCACGTCCCGGTCGAAGAACGCGGTCACCACCGCGTTCGGGTGCACCGACAGGTTCCGGCCGAGCTGGCCCGACGCCGACCGCAGGCCCGACCGCGCGAGCAGGGCCGGCGTCTGGATCGCGCCGCCGGCCACCACCACGACCCGGGCGCGCACCGTCAGGCCCGGCCCCCGGCGGCCGCCGGGGCGGACGAAATGCCCGGTCACCCCGGTCACCGCGCCGCCCGATGAGGTGATCCGGTTCACCCGGCAGTCGGCGAACAGCCGGGCGCCCCGGGCCAGCGCCCGGGGCACGCTGGTCACCAGCATCGACCGCTTCGCGCCGGTCGGGCAGCCGCTGCTGCAGCTACTGGTGCCCGCGCAGTGCAGCTGGTTCCGCCGGTTCGGCACCACGGCCCAGCCCCGGGCCTGCGCTCCGGCCTGGAACAGCGCGGAGTCACGCCCGATCGTCTCCGGGTCCTGCAGACCGACCGAGAGCCTGGACTCGATCGCGGCGAAGTAGGGGTCGAGGTCGCGCTCTCCGATCGCGCGCAGGCCCTCGTGCCCGGCCCACCGGCTGAGCACGCGGGCCGGCGTCCGCCAGGACATGCCCCCGTTCACCACGGTCGACCCGCCGACGCAGCGACCCTCGGCGTACAGCACGGACGGTCGGCCGATCGCCATCCCGCCCCCGCCGTCGCGGTACAGCGTGCGCAGCGCCCGCCCGGTCCCCGCGGTGAACGATTCGGTCGGGTGGTAGCCGCCTTCCTCCAGCAGGATCACGTCCACCCCGGCCTCGGCCAGTTCCGCGGCCACGGTCGCCCCGCCCGCCCCCGACCCGACGACCACCGCCCCGCAGTCCAGGCTCAGGGCGCCCGTCACGTCCGCCTGCGTGACCAGCCCGCTGATCACGGCGTGCCCCGCTCCGGCGGACCCTGCCCCGGTGCGGCCTGCCCTGGTGCGGCCTGCCCTGGTGCGGCCTGCCCTGGTGCGGCCTGCCCTGGTGCGCCCTGCTCCGGTGCGGCCGTGACCGCGGCTTCGCCCGCGCGGATGTCCGGCCCGTAGGACTCCAGCCGGCGCCGGGACACGGCCGCGATGTAGGGAGCCGGGTCGTAGCCGATCTCCCGCTGCACCTCGGGCAGCTCGTAGTAGCACATGGTGATCACGCTCTTGAGCCTGCGGATGAGTTCGGCGGCCGGGCCGCGCCGCGCCAGCACCGCCCGCACGTACGGGCCGGCCACCTCGTCGCCGAGCCGGGCGAACCGGCGTCCCCGGGCCGGCGGGTACAGCCGTGCGCCCTGGTCGAGCAGGACCAGCGCGGCGGCCAGTGCCTTCCTGGCTGCGGGCGGCAGCGAGGCGAGCATCAGCCCGAGTTCGCCCATCACCCGGTCCGCCCGCTGGCCGGCGCGGACCTCCGGCGGGCAGACCAGCTCGGCGAACCGCCTGGCCACGTGCTGGAACGGGACCTCAGCCAATCGCGGTCCTCCATGATCTCGTGCCTGGTGGCGTAGGAGCCTACTAGGCTCGACGAGTGGACCAGTATTTCGGAACCATGCTGCTACCGGACGCACCGGACGCGATCGCGCCGGACGGCTCGCAGGTGCGGGTCCTGCTACGGCTCGACGGCGGCTCGATGGCCCACTTCGGGCTGGCCGCCGGACAGGTCTCCCGGGCGGTCGCCCACCACGCCGTGGACGAGCTCTGGTACGTCCTGTCCGGCCACGGCCAGATGTGGCGGCGCCAGGGGGAACGGCAGCAGACGGTGCCGCTCCGGCCTGGCACCTGCCTGTCCATCCCGGCGGGCACGCACTTCCAGTTCCGCGCCGACGACGGCGGGCCGCTAGCCGCGGTGGGCGTGACTATGCCACCCTGGCCGGGCGATCACGAGGCGTACGAGGTCCCCGGAGCGTGGCCAGCCGGAGACTCCGTTTGACGATTCGCCGGGAAACGCCAGACTCCCCCTGGCCGGACGCCGGGCGGTCGCGGAGAATAGCCTTCGCTGCGAGAGGTGGTGGGCATGCAACCAGGGCACGGGCCGGTGTGGCGGCCGCTGAAACGTCACGACAGCCATGTGGCGGAGCAGATGGTCGAGCGGGCGGCGGAGCTGGCCAGGGATTCCCACTCGCAAACCAGGTACGCCGCCGTGCTGGTGAAGGACGAGAGCCTGCTGGCCTGGGGGACCAACGGCGTGCCGTTCCCGGGAGAAGATCACTGCTACTGCAAGTTCGGGGAGGCCGGGGACCACGACCGCTGCCGGACCCACGCCGAGCAGCGGGCGATCACCCTGGCCCGCGAGGGCGACGGCTGGCGGATGCTGCAGGGATCGAAGCTGATCTACGTGCGGCTCGAGGCGGACGACTCGGTCCGGCTGGACGAGCCGCACTTCTGCGCCCGGTGCAGCCGCCTCGCGCTGTCCCTGGGCGTGGCGGAGTGGATCTTCGCCCTGTCCGAGGGGCTGGTCGGTTACTCCTCGGCCGACTACGACCAGATCGCCATGCTCAGGTGGTAGCGCCCGGCCGCTGAGGCGGACACTGGGTGCATGCGCTATCTGAATCCAGGAGCCAGCACCAGGATTTCCCGGATCGGGCTGGGTACCTGGCAGTTCGGCTCCCGGGAGTGGGGTTACGGCCAGGGCTACGCCGGACAGGAGGCGCACGCCATCGTGCGCCGGGCGGTGGAACTCGGCGTCACCCTGTTCGACACCGCCGAGATCTACGGGCTGGGACGCAGCGAGCGGATCCTCGGCGCGGCGCTCGGCGACGACAGGGACTCGGTTTTCCTGGCCACAAAGCTCTTTCCGCTGCTGCCGGTCGCCCCCGTCGTCGAGCAGCGCGCCGTGGCCAGCGCTAACCGGCTCGGCACCCGTCGGCTCGACCTGTACCAGGTGCACCAGCCCAACCCGGTGATCAGGGACGGCACGATCATGCGCGGCATGCGCGCGCTGCAGCGGGTCGGGCTGGTGAGCGAGGTCGGCGTCAGCAACTACTCGCTGGACCGCTGGCGCACCGCCGAGCAGGCCCTGGGCACCAGGGTGCTGAGCAACCAGGTCCGGTACAGCCTTGTCGACCGCTCGCCCGAGCGGGACCTGCTCCCGTTCGCCGAATCGACCGGCCACCTGGTGATCGCCTACAGCCCGCTGGCCCAGGGGCTGCTCTGCGGCCGCTACGACCGGGACCACCGCCCGGCGAACCGGCTCCGGGCCGCCAATCCGCTGTTCCTGCCGGAGAACCTCGACCGGGCGGGCGACCTGATCGCGACCTTGCGTGAGGTGGCGGGCGCGCACGCCGCCACACCCGCCCAGATCGCCCTGGCCTGGGTCATCCGCGGGCCGGCGGTGGTGGCCATACCGGGCGCCTCCAGCGTCAGCCAGCTGGAGAGCAACGTGGCCGCCGCCGACATCGAGCTGACCGAGGACGAGTACCAGGCCCTGCATGCGGCGGCCGTCAGGTTCCGCCCGGTCTCGGGCCCGGCCGCCCTTCCCCGCCTGCTCCGCTCCCGCCTCGGGCGTTAACCTGGCCGGGTGACCGGTACAGACGTGATCGTCGAGCGCATCCTGGCCAGCTATGACACCATCACCGTGGTCGGCGCCAGCCGGGCCCCGTACAAGGCGGCGCACTCGGTGCCCGCCCACATGCAGCGGCACGGCTGGCGGATCATCCCGGTCAACCCGCACGCCGACCAGCTCCTCGGCGAGCCGGCCTACCGGACGCTCGCCGACGTGCCGGAGCAGGTGGGGCTGGTCGACGTGTTCCGCCCGTCCGGTCAGACGCCGGACATCGCCCGCCAGGCGGTCGCGGCGGGTGCCACGGCCCTGTGGTTGCAGCTGGGCATCGCCTCGGCCGAGGCGCGGGCCATCGCCGAGGACGCCGGGCTGCTCTACGTGGAAGACCGCTGCCTGGTCATCGAGCAGCGCCGCCTGAACCTGGAGGCCCCCGGCCGCTAGCCGCGCCTCACAGGGCGCGGGCCAGGTCCGCGGAGATGGCGTGGATCCAGCGCAGCTCGCCGGCCAGGAACTCCAGCGAGGCGGCCGCCCCGGCGGCGTCGACCGGTGCGTACCTGACGCGCTCGGCGGAGGCCAGGGGAGAGCGCTGCACCGCGGGCACGATCCTCGCCCGGTCGGTCAGCCCGTACGCTTCCACGAAAAGCCGGAATCGTTCGGGCAGGTCGGGCACTGGGTCGAAGCCGGCCTGGGCCAGCCGGGCAGGCGGCGCGAGCGGCACGAACGCCCACGCTGCCGCGGCCAGGTCGGCCACTGGCTCGACTGGCCCGGCGCCGTCCCAGTCGATGAACGCGACCGGCGCGCCGTCCCGGTAGACGGTGTTCCACGGGCCGAGGTCGCCGTGGCCGACCACCTCGCCGGGCAGCGGCGGGTGCGGATGGAACCGGTAGGTCGTCACGGCCGGCTCGAACCCGGCGGCGGCCTCGTGCAGCGCGCGCAGCAGCCTGCCCGCCCCGGCCAGCGCGCGGTCGGTCCTGGCCTGTGGCGGGAGCCGGTTCCCGCGGCCTGGCTGCCAGTCCGGGTCGAACGCCACCTCGCCCTCGATGTAGGTCAGCTCCTCCCACCCGTCCCCGGTCGCCAGCACCCGCGGCGAGCCCTCGAATCCGGCCGAGGCCAGGTGGCGCAGGTACTCGTGGACGGCAGGCGACCACGGACCCGTCGGCCGCCGCACCCGGTCACCGTGGCGGACGAGCCCGCTCGTCATCCGCCCGGCTGGCAGCGAAACGCCCTTAGCCTCGTGCATCGCCGAGCCGGGCGAAGGCCGTGACGGCGACGGTGTTCACGACCCTGGGGTCAGCTTCAGGTAGGTCACGCCGTTGTCGTAGAGCTCCGCGTCGGCCCGATTCCACGTGGCGGGCTGCAGGCTCTCGTCGAAGAGCCGCGGCCCGGCCGAACGGGTGACCGGGTACACGAACAGGTGTAGCTCGTCGACCAGCCCGTCGGCGATGAGGGCGCGGACCAGGGTCGCGCTGCCGCTCACGTAGAGCCCCTGGGCCGACTCCTCCTTGAGCTGCTGGATCCGCTTGGGGTCATACCCGCCGATGATTTCCGAATTCCGCCACGTCGCCGTGGTGAGCGTGGACGACACGACGTACTTGCTGGTGTCGTTGAAGAAGGGCGCGCCAGGGTCTTCCTCGGCGGTCCGCCTAGACCAGGCCGGCTCGAACATCTCATAGGTCGTGCGGCCCAGCAGGATGCCGTCGCTGCTCGTCGTGATCCGGCCGATCGCCTCGCCCATCCGCGGGTCGAACCCGAACGGGAAGGTCCAGCTCGGCGTGTCGATCACGCTGTCCAGGCTGATGAACTCGTGTACCCGGATCGCTCCCATGATTCTTCCTCTCTGTTGACTTCCCGTGTCGACTGCCCGTGTTGACTTCCCCGTGTTGCCGGCCCGTTCGGCTCGTCCGTGCTGACTAGCCTGTTACCGGGCGGCTTCCCTGCCATCTTGCACGGTCAGGCCGCCCGCCTCGAAGGCTTTCGGGGCCAGTACCTGGTACACGGCGCCGGCCCTGGTGGTGCGGGATTCGAGCAGGTCGTACCCCCTGGGCGGCGCGTCGTCGGTGAACAGCGCCTTGCCGGCGCCGACGGTGACCGGGAACGTCAGCAGCCGGTACTCGTCGATCAGCCCCGCGGCGTGCAGCGCCTGGGCCAGCCGCGCGCTGCCGTGCACCTGCAGCTCGCCCCGTCCGCCCTTCTTGATGTCGGCGACCTGGCCGACGACGTCACCGCGCAAAACCGTGGTGTCACCCCAGTCGGCGCGAGTCAGCGTGTTCGACACGACGTACTTGCGACCGTGGTTCAGCCTGGTCGCGGCGCTGTTGGCCTGGTCGGTGACCTGGCTCCAGTAGGCGCGCATGGTCTCGTAGGTGTTACGGCCGAGCAGGATCGCCTCGGTCCGGGCGAACCAGCTCTCCACGATCACTCCCATGTCGGCGTCCGAGAACGGGACCAGCCACCCGCCGCAGCCGAACCCCCCGCTGGTGTCCTCCTCGGCTCCGCCCGGACCCTGCATGACCCCGTCGAGCGTCAGGAACGTATGCGTGACCAGCTTCACCGGATCCTCCCAGCGTCTTTTCTGGCTCTGGGGCGGAGGACGGTGTGCTCGCCCCCGTACCGGAACTCCCGCGTCGCCCAGACCTCGAGCACACCGTCACCGGGCGTCAGCCCCCGGTCCGTGTGACCGCCCGGTGCTGACCAGCCTAACCGGCAAGTGGTCCTGGGGACTGGTCCAATCGCCGGCGTAGATATGGGGCCAATCGTGTAGCGTCGGGGCCGTGGACCTGGAGATGGAATTCCGGGACGGCGTCTCGCTCCGCCGCCAGCTCGAGGACGCGCTGCGGGTGGCCATCCGGTCCGGCCGGCTGCCACCGGGATCGGCGCTGCCGCCGAGCCGCGATCTGGCCGAGCAGCTGAGCGTGTCCCGCG
>Ga0081540_1003215_pt1 | contig 13021 bp, 13 predicted proteins | sample TabmetS2T1R1_FD_71024 | JGI IMG/M metagenome (GOLD analysis project Ga0081540, IMG submission 71024) | Tabebuia heterophylla rhizosphere microbial communities from the University of Puerto Rico - S2T1R1 | ecosystem: Host-associated > Plants > Roots > Rhizosphere ... | reverse complement strand
CACGCGCCGTACAACGGCTCGTCCGCCAGTCGCTGCGGCGCCCCTCTCGCGGCAGGCTCCAGGCGCTGCTGCGCGACCCGCTCGGCGATCCCGGGCTGCGATTGGTGTTCCTCGAGCCCGGGATCGGTGGCGCGGAAGATACCCTCGCGCGCGAGATCGCCGAGGCGGGCGCGAACCGTCATGTGACGGTCGTCGATCGCGACGGGCGGCCATCGGTCGCGCTCGTCCACGACCCGCAGCTCGACGACGACCCAGAGCTCCTGCAAGCCGCCGGCGCGGTCGCCCTGCTCGCCGCCGAGAACGCCGAGCTCGACGCGGCCTGGAACGAGGCGCTGCAAGAGCTGCGCCAGTCGCGCGCGCGGATCGTCCAGGCCGGCGACGAGCAGCGGCGCCGGCTGGAACGCAACCTCCACGACGGCGTGCAGCAGCGTCTGGCCGCGATCAGGATCGAGCTCGGAACCGTGGGCGACCTGCTCGCCGAGGACTCGGCGCTGCGCACCCGGGTCGGCCGCATCGGCCTCGACGTCGACGAAGCGCTGGACGAGGTGCGCGAGGTCGCCCACGGCCTCTATCCGCCCGTGCTCAGCGACTGGGGCATCGCCGCTGCGCTCGAACGCATCAGGCCGCCCGGCGATGCCACGCTCGAGATCCGGGCGACCGGAATCCGTCGCCACCCCGCGGAGCTCGAGTCCGCGGTCTACTACTGCTGCCTGGAAGCGATCGCGAACGCGACCAAGCACGGCGGCCCCGCGGTGCGGATCTCCATCGCACTGCGCGAACAGGCCGAAGGGCTGAACTTCCAGGTGAGCGACGATGGCCCGGGCTTCGACGTGTCCACGGCACGCGGCGGCATGGGACTGCAGAACATGCGGGACCGTCTCGGCGCGCTCGATGGGCGGCTGTCGATCAGCACAGCCAACCGCGGTGGCACGATCGTGTCAGGCTCGATTCCCTTGCGGACGAACGAGAACTCGGCCGGCACGCGCAGTGCCGGCGTGTCCCCTCAGGCCGACGCGACGGCGGAAGACACGCCCGCCTGACGATCCAGCGGCCGTCCGCGGCGACTTCACGCGGTGCAGGTGACACGATGAACGCCGCCACATACTCCGCTGGCGCGATGCAGCGCGTCGTGTAGCAGCCGCCGGGACGTCCAGCGCACCTCTTCGGGCGGTGCGAGCGCGACTCACAGGCGGACGCCGCGCTCCTCACACGATGCAGCCTGAGCAAGCGGACGATCCGGAAGCAGATCGAGCCAGCCCTGAATGCGAAAAGCCCCGCAGCAACGGGGCTCTTCGAGGGGTGAGCGAGGGGACTCGAACCCCCGACCGCCTGGACCACAACCAGGAGCTCTACCAGCTGAGCTACGCCCACCGCGGGAGAGGGAGTGTAGCCGCAGGGATGGTCAGCCCGCGAGCTCCGGCGGCGGCGCCGGAGGGACCGTCTCGTCGACGCCCGAGATCGCGAAGAGGCGCTGCACGTTGTCCGGGACGTTGCGCAGGTAGAGCTCCCAGCGCCCGGCCCGGGCCTCGGTTCGCGCGCGCAGGAGGATGCGCAGCCCGGTCGAGTCCATGAAGCGCAGGCCGGCGAAGTCCAGGACGACGCGCTCGCCCGGCGCCCGCGGGCGAAGGACGGCCTGCTCGAGGTCCGGCGCGGTGGCGATGTCGAGCTCGCCCTGCACGCGCACGACCGTCTCGCCGTGCTCCCCCGGCTCCTCGGCGACGCCGAAGGCGCCGCTCATCGCACGCAGCGCGGTCAGCGCGTCGATGGCGTCCTCGCGCGACGGGTGCGTCGACACCCGCCACAGGCGCCCGTCGCGGAAGTGATAGGTCCAGTGCGCATCGCTCTCCTCGACGTCGTCCCCGACCACCTGGCGCCAGGTGCCGCTGGCCAGGACGGTGCCGCCGCGATCCTCCAGCCCGTGCAGGCGCGCCTCGAAGCGGAAGCCCTGCGACTCGAGGTCGCGCAGCGCCGCGCGCAGCTCGGTCGTCGTGCGATAGACCCGCCCGGGGGTCAGGTACGGCTGCCAGACGACATCGTCGCCGCCGGCCGCGTACATCGCGTCCAGGCCGCCCGCGTCGTTGGCGTCCCACATCGCTCGGACCATCTGGACCGGGCTCGTCATCGCGGGAAGGCTATTGCCCCGCCGCGCGGATGTCCCGGCGTCAGGCGGCTTCGAGCGCGGGCTTGGCGACCGGCGCGTCGGGCGCCCAGGCGTCGCGCGCGCGGCGCTCGGCCTCGAGCTCGGCCTCGAAGTCGGCGTCGTCGCCGTGGCGGAAGGCGACGTCCTCGGTGGCCAGCACGCGCTCCACGAACAGCTCGACGAGCTCGCCGTCGAGCTGCGAGCCCGAGACCCGGCGCAGCTCGGCGATCGCCTCGGCCGAGCTCACCGGCGAGCGGTACGAGTCGCGGCCGGTCATGACGTCGTAGGTGTCGGCGATCGAGATCATGCGCGACAGCCGCGGGATCTCCTCGCCCGCGAGCCCGCGCGGGTAGCCCTTGCCGTCGATGCGCTCGTGGTGGGCGAGGATGATCGCCGCCACCTCGGCGTGGTTGGGCAGGTGCCCGACGAGCTCGGCGCCGCGCTCGGGATGGCGCTTGACGATCTCCCACTCCTCGTCGGTCAGCTTGCCCGCCTTGAACATGCGGTCGGCGAACATGACCTTGCCCACGTCGTGGTACAGGCCGGCGGTGTGGACGAGCCGCTGCTCGGCGTCGGTGCAGCCCGCGGCCTGCGCGATGCGCCGCGCGTAGCGTGCGACGGCGGCCGAGTGGCGGGCGGTCATCTGGTCGCGGGCGTCGACGAAGTCGAGGATGATCCGCACGAGGCCGTCGCGCTGCGCCTGTGCCTCGGCGGCGAGCTGGCGCGCGGTTTCGGCGTGGCGCTGGGCCTGCAGCAGGTCGCGCTGCAGGCGCGAGTGAGCGATCAGGATGATGCCGGAGAAGGCGATCACGCCCGGGCCCACCGTCGCGACGAGATAGACGAGGACCGCGGTGGTGCACGCAAGGACGAGGTTCGTCGAGATCAGCGGCCATACCGTCGCGGCGAGCTCGCGGTCCATGCGCGTGCCCTCGAGCCACCACATGTAGCCCGCGACGAGCGCCATGTTGATGGCGAGCGTCACGAGGAAGAGCGCGACGACCACCAGCGCGAACCACGCCGACGACTCCGGGAGGTCGAGATCGGCCTGTGTGAGCCGCGCGAGCAGGGCTCCGGCGACGAGGAAGACGCTGTAGGCCGCGGCGCCACCGACGAGGCGCCCCTTGGTCGATGCGCGGTTCGTGAAGATCACGAGCTGACCGATCACCAGCATCGGCAGTGGCCCCAGGGTGACCATCCCCAGCACGAACACCGGGTGCGTGGCCACCACGATGCTTCCGGTCGGTGAGCGGATGACGTAGCGGTCGGCGACCAGCGCCAGGCCCCCGACGAGCACGACGATCAGCGGCCGGTCCCAGTCCTCGGCACGTGACGTCAGCACCGCGACGACCGTCGCAGCGACGGTCACGAGGACTGCGAAGAGGGGCGCCAAGCGCGAATCGCGCATCGCGCTGGAAGTCGGCGTCAGGGGCCCGAACTTGACGCGGACGAACGTCCACGCCCCGCTAAAGGTCGAGAATCGGGCGCCGAACTCGACGCGCAACTTCTCTTGCTAAACCTATTCCCCTTGATTTGGACGTATGTATTATTGCCGCCGCATCGGCGTGCGGATTGCATGTCGGCCGCTAGGAGAGCGCGCTAGGGGCGCTCACAGGGAAGGCGACGGCGAAGGGGGTTTGACGTGAACATCCGTCCGGGCTGATCGAAGATGGGCGCAAGGCGCCCACGAAGCGCTTTTCGCCACCCGGGCTCCCCGCCCGGGTGTGCGCATTTAAGCGGCCACATCTCGCGCCGCGCCCTCCTGTACTTTCGATCCTCCCGCCAGCGCCGAACCCCCCTGGATGCTCAGCCTCAGCCCGCTCCGACACGCCGGCTTTCGTCGGCTCGCGCTCTCCTACACGCTCAACGAGCTGGGCTGGGGCTTCGGGACCGTCGCGCTCGGCCTGCTGGTCTTCGATCGCACGCACAGCGCCCTCGCGACGAGCGCCCTGTGGATCTGCACGCTGCTGGTGCCCGCGCTTCTCACCCCGGCAGCCACGGCGCACCTCGACCGCGCCGCCACCCGCCGCGCCCTGCCGACCCTGTACCTCGCGGAGGCCGGGATCTTCGCGCTGCTGGCGATCCTCGCCTACGACGCGCCGTGGATCCCGCTGGTCCTGCTGCTCGCCGCGATCGACGGGACGCTCGCGCTCGTCGGCCGCGCGCTGACTCGCGCGGCGGTCGCGGCGACGCTCAAGCCGGCCGGCGACCTCGAGCCCGGCAACGCGCTGCTCAACGTCTCCTTCGCCGTCTGCTTCGCCGCCGGCCCCGCGCTCGGAGGCATCGCCGTGGCCACCGGCGGGGTGAGCGCCGCGCTCTGGGTGAGCGCCGGCCTGTTCCTGGTGATGACCGTCGCGCTGGCCTCGAGCGGATCGCTGCCCCCGGCCCGCCCCGAGGTCGGCGAGGGCTGGCTGGCCCGCCTGCGCGCCGGGCTCGGCCACGTCATGTCCAACCGCGCGGTCCGGCGCGTGCTCGGCAGCCACGCGGCGATCTTCATCTGCGCGGCGATGATCTCCCCCGTCGAGGTCATCTGGGCCGAGGAGGTCCTCGGCGGCGGCGACAGCGCGTACGGGCTCGTGCTCAGCGCCTGGGGCGCCGGCACGCTGGTGACCGGCCTGCTGCTCTCCTCGCTATGGCGGCGCGCGCCGGTGCTCGCCCGCCTGCCCCTCGCCGCCGGCGTGATGTCGGTCGGCTACGTCGTCATGGCGGCGGCGACGTCGCTGCCGGTCGGCGCGATCGGGTGCTTCATCGGCGGCCTCGGCAACGGCTTCTACTACGTCTCCGTCGTGCAGGCGATCCAGGACCGCGTCGACGACGAGTTCCAGGCGCGCGTGATGGGGCTGCTCGAGTCCACCACCGCCGGCTGCTTCGGCATCGGCTTCATCATCGCCGCCGTGCTCACCGAGCTGACCTCGGTCCGCGTGACCTTCGCGGCCACCGCGGGCGGCGTCATCCTCGGCACGCTGTGGATGGCCACGCTGCTGCGCGGTGGCGACCCCGCTCAGGTCACCTCGCGCAGGCGCCCGGTCTCGACCTCGTAGACGAACCCGCGAACCGAGCCCTTGTTCGGGATGAACGGGCTCGACTCGATGCGCGCGATCGACTGGCGCACGTCCTCGTCGAGGTCGCCGAACGCCTCTGCCGACCACGCCGGCTTGATGCCGACATCCTCCTGGATGGCGCGCTTGAAGTCGTCGTCGTTGAAGGTGAGCATCCCGCAGTCGGTGTGGTGGACGAGGATGACCTCCTGGGTCCCGAGCAGGCGCTGGGAGATGGCCAGCGAGCGGATCTCGTCGTCGGTCACCACGCCGCCCGCGTTGCGGATGACGTGCGCGTCGCCCTCCTGGAGGCCGAAGATCAGCGACGGGTTCACCCGCGCGTCCATGCACGCGATGATCGCCACCTTCTTGGCCGGCGGGATCGGCAGGCCGCCCTTGTCGAAGGACTCGGCGTAGCCCTGCGCGTTGCGCAGGAGGTCGTCGGTGGCGCTCACTGGGATACCTCTCGATCGTTCAGCGGCTGAGGTGGGCGGGCGCAGCTCCTCGCCCTCGGCCAGAGGATGGCGCGTCCTCGGACGCCGCAAACTACCAAATCCCTACTGATTTGATCGAGAATCTTCTAGGCCACGCGAGTGGCGTGGCGCTCGAGCAGCTGCGCCGTCCATGCGGACAGGCGCTCCTCGAACTCGGGGTGATCCTGCGGCACCCCGTTGAACGCCCAGCTCGTCAGCTCCATGAGAGCCTCGACCTGCTCGGGCGTGAGTGGGGGCCCCGCGCCGCGATCGTGCAGATCGCCGGCGACGAGCGCCTCGCGGATGTGCTCCGGGAGGCGGTCCGCGGGGGGCCAATCGACGTTGAGCTTCCGGACCGTTGGCATAGCGTGGCGTGCATCGTCGCGCCCCGGACCCGGCCGCATTGCGATGGAGGTTTCGCACAGGTTGCGCGACCGAACCCCCAGGCGTCGTCGTAGCCGTTTGGCCTAGGGTCGGGGCGGCGCCCCGTCACGCGCGAGCGACTGGTTCTTGTAGCGCGCGTCGTCGGTGATCTCGCGGCCGAGCCACTCCGGAGCCGAGAACGCGTCGGCGTCCTCCTCGGAGTCGAACTCGACCTCCGCGACGACGAGGCCGTGGAGATCGCCGCCGTAGACGTCGAGCTCGATCGTGGCGCCGCCGTCGGGGATCTCGTAGCGGCGCTTCTCGATCCGCCGGCCGGCGGTGAGCGGCCACAGGCGCTCGAACCGCTCGCCGGCGATCTCGAGCTCCTCCTCGACGCGGCTGCGCCCGCCGCTGCCCTTGACGGTCAACGTGGCGTCGTCGTCGCGGCGGCGGATGCGCACCTCGGTGCCGTCGTCGGCGACGGCGAGGTAGCCCTGCTCGATCGCCGTCGACGGATGGCGATCGAGATCGGCGGGCGTCGATGACACCAGGAACTTGCGCTCGATCTCGATGCGAGGAACGGTAACGCGCGCAGCGTGTCGAAATGGCAATCCGGTTGTGTCCGACGGTGCGTAGCACCGTGTATGGACCGGATGACCGAGAGCGAGGTGGCGCGGTGGCTCGCCGGCCAGATCCGGGTTGCCCTCACGATCAGGACTGCAGCGGCGAGCATCCATGCTCCCGAGCGCCTGCGCGAGGCCATCGCCTCGATGTGCGAGGAGGCGGGCAATCCCGATCGCCCGCCGCGCCCGTAGTACCTGCATGCCCACGCTCTCCTACGCACCGCCGCTGCCGCGCGGCGCCGGACGGCGCGCCCCGCTCGCCACGTGGTGGCTGGCCACGCGCGCGCTCGGCGCCCTGGCGCTGCTCGCCGTCGGCGCGGTGCACCTGCAGCAGTACGTCAAGCTCTACTCCGGCGTCCCGACGATCGGGACGCTCTTCCTCCTGAACTTCGCCGGCGCCACCGTCCTCGGGCTGGCGCTGCTGGCTCCCATCGAGCGCGTGGCCGGAAGGTACGGGCGCGTGGCGATCGGCCTCGCCGCGCTCGCCGGCATCGGCCTCGCCGCGACCTCGTACGCGTTCCTGCTCATCAGCGAGCGCACGCCGGTCTTCGGCTGGCTGGAGCCCGGCTACGACCCGCCCGCGATCATGGCCGCCCGGGTCAGCGAGATCGCGACCGTCGTGCTCCTGGGCGCCTTCCTGGCCGCGCACGCAACCCACTCGAGGAGGTCCTCGTGAAGCGACTGCTCCTTCCCGGCGCCGCGCTGGCGGCGTCCATCGCTCTCGCCGCCTGCGGCGGCGGCTCCTCAGGCCCGTCCACCACCACCAGCGCCACCGGCAGCACCATCGCGGTGAAGTCGATCGGCGGCGTCGGCAACGTCCTCGTCGACTCGGCGGGCAAGGCGCTCTACGCGTCCGACGTGGAGGCGGGCGGCAAGGTCATGTGCACCGGCGCGTGCACGTCGTTCTGGAAGCCGTTGATCGCCGGCGCGTCCACGCCGACCGCGGCCGGCGACGTCGGCAAGCTCGGGGTGGTCACCCGGCCCGACGGAAGCAAGCAGGTGACGGTCAACGGGAAGCTGCTGTACACCTTCGCCCAGGATCAGCCCGGGAAGGTCGATGGCAACGGCTTCGCCGACGCGTTCGGCGGGCGCCACTTCACGTGGAGCGCCGTCCTGGCCGGCGGCGAGACCGCGAGCTCGTCCGGCGGCACCACCAGCACCCCGTCGAGGAACGACTACGGCTACTAGCGCGTCGTTCCAGGGAGATGGACGGGCTCTCGGACGAAGCGTTGCTGGCCGGACTGGCATCCGGCGACACGGAGGCGGCCGCCGCCTTCGTGCGCCGGTTCCAGAGTCGCGTCTACGGGCTGGCCGTGACCATGTTGCGTGACCCGGACCTCGCCGAGGAGGTCGCCCAGGAGACGTTCGTGCGCGCCTGGCGGCATGCGAGCACGTACGACCCGCGGCGCGGGCGCGTGCCGACGTGGCTGCTGACCATCGCGCGCAACCTGGCCATCGATCGCGCCCGGATGCGCGTGCCCACGCCCGTCGATCCCGACGCGCTGGCCGCCGAGCTCGACCTGGCCCACGAGGACCCGCCGATCGACATCAGCGACCGCGACCGGCTGCGCCGCGCGATCGGCACGCTGCCCGGCGAGCAGCGCCGGGCGCTCGTCCTCGCGGCCTACACCGGCCGCACGGCGCTCGAGATCTCCGAGCTCGACGGCGTGCCGCTGGGCACGGTCAAGACCCGGATCCGGTCGGCGATGCTCAAGCTGCGCGAGACCCTGGGGGTCGAGCATGGGCTGTGAGCGCGCGCGCGAGCTGGCCCCCGAGCTCGCGCTGGGCATCCTCGACGGCGAGCAGCGCGCGCAGGCGCTGCGTCACCTCGCCGAGTGCCCGGAATGCCGCCGCGAGGTCGAGGCGCTCACCGCGGTAGCCGACGAGCTGGTGATGCTCGCCCCCGAGCGCGAGCCGCCGGCGGGGTTCGAATCGCAGGTTCTCGCCCGCCTGCAGCCTCCGCCGGCGGCCACGCCGCCGCGCCGCCGCCGCGGGTGGCGCGTCCTCGCGCCTCTGGCGAGCGCCGCCGCCGCGGCGGCGATCGCCGTCGCCGTGGTCCTGCAGACCACGAGCGACGACCGCCGCCTGGCCGACCACTACCGCGCCACGCTCGACGCCGGCCACGGCAGCTCGTTCGAGGCCGCGCGCCTGCACGCGCCCGGCCAGGTGCCGGCCGGCGTCGTCTACGCCTACCGCGGCGCGACGTCGTGGATGTTCGTCGTCGTCTACGGCCCGCACCGCGGCGTGCCGTACACCGCCGAGCTGGCGACGAAGGCCGGCCGGCGCGTCGCGCTGCCCTCCTTCCGGCTCGACCCGCGGACCGGGACCGGCGGCGAGGCGATCCCGGTCGACCTCGACAACGTCGCCGGCGTGCGGCTGGTGGGTCCTACGCCCGGCGACGTCCTCGAGGCGGACCTCGCACACGCGCGCTAGTGTCGGCCGGCGATGGACGCCGGGGCATGGCTCGACGCGGCGGCCGCGGTCCCGCGCGGCGAGCTGCACGACGCACGCGAGCAGTTCCTGCGCGATCACGCCGAGGACGTGTACGCGGCGCTGACCGACGACCTGGCGAGGCCTCTGCGCGTCGAGGAGCTCGTCGAGCGGGCGGCGGAGCGCTTCCCCGGCCTCGTGCCCACGAGCGAGGAGCTCGAGGCCGAGGGCGGGCGCGAGCTGGCGGCCAAGGAGGGCATCGAGATCGCCCACGGCCTGCTGGTCGCCCACGTCCTCGCCTCGCCGCGGGCGGGCGACCACCTCGCCTGGGCAATGCGCCGCCCGACGGCCGAGGCGCTCGCCCGCCTCCCCGACCTCGAGGCCGACGGCGAGGTCGACCTCGGCCCGGCGATCGTGCGCCGCGACGGGCCGGCCTCGGTCGTGGAGCTGCGCAACCCCCGCCACCTCAACGCCGAGGACGACGTCACCCTGCCCGCGACCGAGGTGGCGGTCGATCTCGCGCTGCTCGACCCGCAGACGGAGGTCTGCGTCATGCGGGGCGGCGTCGTCGAGCACCCGCGCTACGCCGGGCGCCGGATCTTCGGCGCCGGCCTCAACCTCACGCGCCTGTATCGCGGGCTGATCCCCTACCTCTTCTTCCTCGTCCGCGACCTCGGCTACGTCAACAAGATCCACGCCGGGCTCTCGGGGCCCGAGCACCGGCCGGGGCCCCTGGAGGAGACGACAGAGAAGCTGTGGATCGCCGGCGCCGAGACCTATGCGATCGGCGGCGCGTGCCAGCTGCTGCACGTCGTCGATCACGTCATCGCCGAGCGCGGCTGCCGGATGTACCTGCCGGCGCGCAAGGAGGGGATCATCCCCGGCGCCTCGAACCTGCGCCTGCCGCGGACCGTCGGCGACCGCGTCGCGCGCCAGGCGATCCTCTCCGGCCGCGAGTTCGAGGCCGGCGCCGACGATCTGCTGTGCGACGAGGTCGTCGAGCCCGGCGAGATGAATGGCGCGATCGCCGCTCGCGCCGAGGCGCTGGCGAGCTCCGGGCTGGTCAACGCCGCCGCCAACCGGCGGGCGCTGCGCATCGGGCTCGAGCCGCCCGACCTCTTCCGGCGCTACATGGCGCTGTTCGCGCGCGAGCAGGCCTTCTGCCACTTCAGCCCGGCCCTCGTGGGCAACCTCGAGCGCAACTGGAGCGCCCACGAGCGCACCATCTGAGATCGAGGTCGCGCCGCGCGAGCAGCTCCAGGCGCTGCAGCTCGAGCGGCTGCGCGCGCTCGTCGGCCGCCTGCTCGAGCGCGTCGCGCCCACGCGCGAGCGCCTGCATGCGGCGGGCGTGAGCGCCGCAGGCGACGTCGAGGGTCTCGCCGACCTCGCCCGGCTGCCGTTCGCCATCAAGGCCGATCTGCGCGAGCACCACCCCTTCGGCCTGCTCGCCGTCGATCGCGAGCAGCTCGTGCGCGTCCACGCGTCGAGCGGGACGGGCGGCAGGCCGACCGTCGTCGGCTACACGCGCGCGGACCTCGAGGCGTGGACCGACGTCATGGCGCGCTCGTTGCGGACCGCCGGGCTGCGACCGGGGATGGTCGCCCACAACGCGAACGGCTACGGGCTCTTCACCGGCGGCCTGGGCTTCCACCAGGGCGCCGAGCGGCTCGGCGCGACCGTCGTCCCGGCCTCGGGCGCGGTCACGTCGCGTCACGTGACGCTGCTGCACGACCTTCGCGGCCAGGCGCTCTTCGCCACGCCGTCCTACGCGCTGCGGATCGGCCAGGCGGTCGCCGACGCCGCGCAGGGTGTGGCCGCCGGGCACGAACGCCTCCAGCTCGGACCAGGCCAGCGGCATCGACACCGGCGCCCCCGGGAGGGCCCGCACGGCGTAGGGGGCGGCCATGGTCTGGGCGTAGCCGTTGCGGCCGATGTCCAGGTACAGCCGGCCGTGGCGGTTGGCGATGCGCGCCTCGGTGGTGAAGTCGTCGGGGTGGCGGGCGGCCAGGGCCTCGGCCACGGCGATGCTGAACAGCTTGACGGTGTCGGTGTCGGCCGCCGGGACCAGCGGCACCACCACGTGCAGGCCCCGCGACCCGCTGGACTTGAGGTACGCGGCCAGCCCCAGCTCGGACAGCAGCTCCCGGAAGCCGGCCGCGGCCGCCCGGAGCACGCCAAGGTCGTCGGAGGCCGGGTCGAGGTCGAAGACCATCTGGTCGGGGTGGTGGATGTCGGGGGCGCGGCTGAGCCACACGTGCGGGGTCAGGCAGCCCTGGTTGGCCAGGTAGGCGAGGTCGTCGGCGGTGCGGCAGACGGGGTAGGTGACCTCCTCGCGGACGGTCGCCTGGCGGGTGCGCCGGTTGGGGGCGGTGACCCGCTCGACCCAGTCCGGGAAGTGGCGGCCGATCTGCTTCTGGAGGAACCCGCCCTTGCCGATCCCGTCCGGGAACCGCTGCATGGTGACCGGCCGGCCGCTGATCAGCGGCAGCATCCGCGGGGCGACGGCCAGGTAGTAGTCGACCAGCTCGCCCTTGGTGATCCCGTCGTCCGGGAACAGCACCTTCTCGGGATGGGTGACCCGGACCCGGTCGCTCACGGGGCGCAACCCTCCTCGGGAGGTACTTTGGAGGCGCTCAAGCCTAGCCCCCGTGGACGGAGAGGAGCCACATGACCGGCCAGCCGGCCGAACGCCACGACGCCGACAGCCACGACCTCATCGAGGTCCGCGGGGCCAGGGAGAACAACCTGGCCGACGTCTCCCTCGACCTCCCCAAGCGCCGCCTGACGGTGTTCACCGGCGTCTCCGGGTCGGGGAAGTCCTCGCTGGTGTTCGGCACGATCGCCGCCGAGTCGCAGCGGCTGATCAACGAGACGTACAGCGCCTTCGTGCAGGGGTTCATGCCGACCCTGACGCGGCCCGACGTCGACGTGCTGGACGGCCTGACCACCGCGATCATCGTCGACCAGGAGCGGATGGGCGCCAACCCCCGCTCCACCGTCGGCACCGCCACCGACGCCAACGCGGTCCTGCGCATCCTGTTCAGCCGGCTCGGGCAGCCGCACATCGGCCCGCCCAACGCGTTCTCCTTCAACGTCCCCTCGGTGCGGGCCAGCGGCGCCATCACCGTCGAGCGCGGCGACAGGACGAGGGCCGAGAAGGCCACCTTCACCCGGCTCGGCGGCATGTGCCCGCGCTGCGAGGGCATGGGCTCGGTCACCGACTTCGACCTGTCGGCGCTGTACGACGACAGCCTGTCGCTCAACGAGGGCGCGCTCACGATCCCCGGCTACAGCATGGACGGCTGGTACGGCCGCATCTACCGCGGCAGCGGCTTCTTCGACATGGACAAGCCGATCAAGAAGTTCAACAAGCGCGAGCGCCATGACCTGCTCTACAAGGAGCCGACCAAGATCAAGGTCGAGGGCATAAACCTGACCTACGCCGGGCTGATCCCGCAGATCGAGAAGTCGTTCCTGTCCAAGGACGTCGACGCGCTGCAGCCGCACGTCCGCGCGTTCGTGGATCGCGCGGTGGTGTTCACCACCTGCCCGGACTGCGACGGCACCCGGCTCAGCGAGGCGGCCCGGTCGTCGAAGGTCGACGGCGCCAGCATCGCCGACGTCTCCGCGATGCAGATCAATGACCTGGCCGAGTGGGCGGCCGGCCTGGACGAGCCGTCCGTCGCGCCGCTGTTGCAGACCCTGCGGCACACGCTCGACTCGTTCGTCGAGATCGGGCTGGGATACCTCTCGCTCAACCGGCCGTCGGGCACGTTGTCGGGCGGCGAGGCCCAGCGCACGAAGATGATCCGCCACCTCGGCTCCTCGCTGACCGACGTCACGTACGTCTTCGACGAGCCCACCATCGGCCTGCACCCGCACGACATCCAGCGGATGAACGACCTGCTGCTGCGGCTGCGCGACAACGGCAACACGGTGCTCGTCGTGGAGCACAAG
>Ga0081540_1003213_pt1 | contig 13023 bp, 12 predicted proteins | sample TabmetS2T1R1_FD_71024 | JGI IMG/M metagenome (GOLD analysis project Ga0081540, IMG submission 71024) | Tabebuia heterophylla rhizosphere microbial communities from the University of Puerto Rico - S2T1R1 | ecosystem: Host-associated > Plants > Roots > Rhizosphere ... | reverse complement strand
GAAGAGGGCCGCGGCATCCGCCTCGCCGGTGCGGATGCGAACCGCATGGTCGAGGTTGATGACGAAGATCTTGCCGTCGCCGATCTGTCCGGTTTTGGCAGCCGTGGTGATGGCTTCGATGGTCTTGTCGACCTGATCCGAACCGACCGCGACTTCGATCTTGATCTTGGGCAGGAAGCTCACGGCATATTCGGCGCCGCGATAGATTTCCGTATGGCCCTTCTGCCGGCCATAACCCTTGACTTCCGTCACCGTGAGACCGTGAACGCCAATGGCGGTCAGGGCGTCACGGACTTCTTCGAGCTTGAATGGCTTGATGATCGCCATAACAATTTTCATGGGTCCTATCCCCGCTTGGGCCCGGTTCAGACGGGACCGGGCGTTCTCGACTGAGGTTCACCACGCGGAGAGGTTCACTACGCGGGCACAGCCGGGACCCTTAGAATCAAATGCCGTGCCAGATCGAAGTCGTTGCCTAACAGGTTATGAATCCGGCCCTTTTCGCTCCTAACGGGAAATGCCCGGGCCTGCGCCATTCCGTCGCGCTCAATACGTAATCAGGCCTGCTCAAATCGTAAGCAGGTCCGGCTCCGGACATAATCGTGCCCAGCGGCAGGGCAGAGAAAGGGGTGCAAGCGGTAGTCAGGTGGGTGATTTTATTGCAGCGCCTCGCCGTGCTGCGAAATATCGAGGCCTTCCAGCTCCTGCTGCAGCGACACCCGCAGCGGCACGAATACGCTTACCAGCTTGAGCAGCGCAAAGGTGACACCGCCCGACCACGCCAAAGTGACCGCTGCCCCATAGAACTGGATCAGCACCTGCTGCGGGTGGCCTTCGAGCAGACCGGCGGTGCCGCCGATCGCGTTCACCGCAAAGACGCCTGCGAGCATCGTGCCGGTCAATCCGCCGATGCCGTGGACCCCGAACACGTCGAGCGAGTCGTCATACTTGAAGCGCAGCTTGAGCCAGGTGCAGGCCCAGAAACATATCAAGCCCGCGATCACGCCGATGACGACGCCATGCCACGGCGCGACAAATCCCGAAGCCGGCGTAATCGTTCCGAGGCCGGCGACCGCGCCCGAAATCATGCCGAGCACCGACGGCTTGCGCCGCGTCGCCCACTCGACGGCGCCCCATGTCAGCGCGCCGGCGCAGGCTGCCAGATGCGTCGCGGTGATTGCCATGACCGCACGCGAGTTCGCAGCCAGCGCTGAACCGCCATTGAAGCCGAACCAGCCGACCCACAACAAGCCGGTGCCCATGACCGCGAGCGACAAATCAAACGGCGCGAGGTTATCGCTGCCATAGCCGTGACGGCTGCCCATCACTTTCGCCGCCACCAGTCCGCCGACGCCGGCGGACAGATGCACGACGAGGCCGCCGGCAAAATCCAGCACGCCCATGGTGCTGAGGAAACCGCCGCCCCAGACCCAATGCGCTAGCGGCACATAGACGAACATGAACCAGCCCACGGAGAACATCAGGTAGGCCGAAAACCGCATCCGGTCGGCCACCGCACCCGCCACCAGCGCCACCGTGATGATCGCAAACGTCATCTGGTACAGCATGAAGAGCGCTTCCGGGATCGTCTTCGCGGCCGGGTTGACGCTGTCCATGGTCATCCCGATCAGGAACCAGCGGTCGAGCGTGCCGATCCAGGCGCCGTCGCCGACGAACGCCAGCGAATAGCCGAACATCACCCAGAGAATCGAGATCATCGCGACCGCCGCGAGGCTCTGCGCCATGGTCGCCAGCACGTTCTTCTTGCGCACCATGCCGGAATAGAACAGCGCCAGGCCCGGTATCGTCATCATCAGCACCAGCGCGGTGGCGACGATCATCCACGCGGTATCCGCGGCGCTGATGGTGGACGTCTCGGCAAAGGCCGGCGTTGACAAGCTCGTGGCAGGAAGGATGAGCGCAGCATTCGCTGCTGCACGATACGATAGTGCCCCCATGGAATTTCCCCGGCGTTTCTTGCGGCGTTGGCTCGCGCGCCAGGCGTCGTTGCCGGCGCACCTTGAATTCACTGATGTCTCAGAGCGCGTCGCTGTCGGTCTCGCCGGTGCGGATGCGCAGGGCGTGATCGATCGGTGTCACGAAGATCTTGCCGTCGCCGATCTGGCCGGTGCGCGCGTTCGCCGTGATGACCGCGACTGCCTTGTCCGCGAGTTCGGAGGCGACCGCGATTTCGATCCGAAGCTTGGGCAGGAAGTTCACGACGTATTCGGCGCCGCGATAGATTTCCGTGTGGCCCTTCTGGCGGCCATATCCCTTGACCTCGGTCACCGTCATGCCGTGAACCCCGATGGCCGTCAGGGCCTGCCGCACCTCGTCGAGCTTGAACGGTTTGATGATCGCGACGACAAGTTTCATGATCTGGCCTTCATTTCCGTGACTATCTTTTGCGCGCTCGGCATATGACCGCCCCGGCGGCTCGCTGCCCAGCCAAATTTGGCATCTTTCTATGCAAATGGCACAAAAAAGTTGCAGGTCCAGGGGAAACATTTGGGGCCGGTGAGCACACTCACTGTACAGGAAACATGATCGTCCGACAGAATGGGGCTTTCATCGCCGGCTGCCTGGCCGGCTTTTCCTTGTCCCCACGGCTGAAGGAAACAAAATGTCCAACCGATCGTGGTTTTATGCATCAAGCGGCCAGCAGCAGGGGCCGTTTCCCGAGGCCCAGCTTCGCGACCTCATTACCCGGGGAACGGTCCGGGCGGATACGCTGGTCTGGACCGAAGGCATGTCGGGCTGGCAGCGGGCCGGCGAAATCCCGGGCCTGATGCCCGCGGGGTCGGGCCCGCCGTCGATTTCGCAGCCCGGTGCCCCACCGGCGGTCGGCGCCTATAGCGGAGGCCCGCTTTCGATCGATTTCGGAATCCTGGAGTTTGTCTGGCGCACCATCGTGCTGGTGATCGGACTGATCCTGGTCATCCCGGCGCCGTGGGTCCTGGTCTGGTACCTCAAGTGGATCGTTCCGTGCGTGAAGGTGCCGGGACGGCCGAACCTCAGCTTCGAAGGCGCGGCGATGACGATCGTTCCGTGGTATTTTGGCGCCGTCGTGCTCATTGTCGCCGTCAGCCTGATCGGCATCGATTGGCTCAATAACCTGATGGTTCTCGTTGAGCTCGCTCTGAATTGGCTGTTCCTGAAGTGGATTGTCGCGAACCTTGCCTCTGACGGGCAGCCGCTCGGGCTCAGTTTCTCCGGTTCGATCTGGGCCTTTATCGGATGGTCGATCCTGGCAGCGATCTCCTTCATCACCATCATCGGCTGGGCCTGGGTTTACACCGCGTGGCTGCGATGGTTTTGCCGGAATATCCAGGGCACGGAGCGTGAAGTCCTCTTCATCGGCAGCGGACTGGAATTTCTCTGGCGTGCGATCGTGGCCGCACTAGCATCCTTCTTCATCATCCCGATTCCATGGATGTATCGGTGGATGTCGCAGTGGCTGGCCTCGCAGACTGTTCTGGCGGAGCGAGGCGCGCACGCCGACGCGTAGGCTTCACTTGCGCTGGCGCACCGAGCCTTCCTGGGCGACGGAAGCCACCAGCGTGCCGTCGGGCTTGAAGATCAGGCCGCGGGTCAAGCCGCGGCCGTCTTGCGCGCTCGGCGAATCCTGCGCGTAGAGCAGCCATTCGTCGGCGCGGAACGGCCGGTGGAACCACATCGCGTGATCGAGGCTTGCCGGCATCATGCGCTTGTCGAACAAGGTACGGCCGTAGCGCGCCATCACAGCATCGAGCAATGAGAAATCCGACGCATAGGCGAGCGCGCACAGATGCAGCGCCGGGTCGTCGGGCAGTTTGGCCGCGGTGCGGATCCAGACATGGATGCGCCCGTCGTCGATCTTCTGGCCGAAATAGCGACCGAGCTCGACCGGGCGCAATTCGATCGGCCGATCCGATTCATAATAGCGGCGGATGAATTCCGGCATCTCGCGGAACATCGGCTGCTTGGCGACTTCCTCCGCCGTGAGTTTTTCCGGCGGCGGCACGTCCGGCATCTTGTCCTGGTGGTCGAACGCGCCTTCCTCCTCGGCGTGAAACGACACCATGATGGAGAAGATGGCGTTGCCGTGCTGGATCGCGGTGACGCGCCGGGTCGAATAGCTCTTGCCGTCGCGCAGCCGTTCGACCTGATAGATGATCGGGATCTGCGGATCGCCGGGCAGTATGAAATAGCAATGGATCGAATGCGGCAGGCGGCCCTCGACGGTGCGGCACGCCGCCACCATGGCCTGCCCGATCACCTGTCCGCCGAACACCCGCTGCCAGCTCGTTTTCGGGCTGTTGCCGCGGAACAGGTTCACCTCGAGCGGCTCCAGATCGAGGATGGAAATCAGGTCAATCAGGCCTTTGGACATGGAAGCGCTTTCGGTTGAGCAGCTACGTCATTCCGGGGCGATGCGGAGCATCGAGCCCGGAATCTCGAGATTCCCCGATGTGCAATAGCACATCTGAGGTTCACGCTTCGCGTGCCCCGGAATGACGGGGTGACATTAACCTTGTTTCTCGGCTCTGTTTCGCCCAGCTAATATCAGGTAGCAAGCGTAGTCTGACGAAGTAACCGGGTATGGAGCGCATGGCACAGCGAAGCATTGTCATCTGCGGCGGCGCCTTTGCCGGGCTGGCGCTGGCGCTGGCGCTCCGCCAGGGCCTTGGCGGCGAAATTCCCGTTGTCGTCGCCGATCCGGCGCTGGCTACGCGGCCGAGCCGCGATCCGCGCGCGACCGCCATCGTGGCGGCGTGCCGGCGGCTGTTCGAGGCGCTCGGCGTCTGGGACCAGATCGCAGCGGACTCGCAAGCCATCCTCGACATGGTCGTCACCGACTCCAGGCTGGAGGACGCCACCCGTCCGGTGTTCCTGACCTTTGCCGGCGATGTCGAACCCGGCGAGCCTTTCGCCCATATGGTGGAAAACCGCCGGCTGATCGATGCGCTGGTCCAGCGCGCCGAGGCCGAGGGCATCGATCTGCGGCCGACTGCAGTTTCGACCTATGATGCACGCCCCGATGGCGTCACCGTGACGCTCGCCGACGGCCAGGTGATCGAAGCAAGCCTCCTCGTCGCAGCCGACGGCGCGCGCTCGAGACTGCGCGAGCGCGCGGGCATCGCCACGCATGGCTGGGACTACGACCAATCCGGCATCGTCGTCACCGTCGGCCATGAACGCGATCATCACGGCCGCGCCGAGGAGCATTTTCTCCCGGCAGGTCCGTTCGCGATCCTGCCGCTGACCGGAAAGCGCTCGTCGCTGGTGTGGACCGAGAATCGCGCCGAGGCCGCGCGCATCACCGCGCTCGACGAAAACGAATTTCACGGCGAACTCGAACGGCGCTTCGGGCTGCACCTCGGCGAGATCAAGGCGCTCGACAAGCCGCGGGCATTTCCGCTCGGCTATTTCGTCGCGCGTTCGTTCATCGCCGAACGGCTGGCGCTGGTCGGCGACGCCGCGCATGTGATCCATCCGATCGCGGGGCAGGGGCTCAATATGGGCCTGAAGGATGTCGCGGCGCTGGCTGAAGTCGTGGTCGATGCCGCACGACTCGGCATGGACCCCGGGCAGGCCGACGTACTCGACCGCTACCAGCGCTGGCGGCGCTTCGACACCATGGCAATGGGGCTTGCCACCAACTCGCTGAACTTCCTGTTCTCGAACGAATCGAATTTGCTGCGCGCGGTGCGCGATATCGGCCTCGGCCTGGTCGATCGCGCGCCGCCGCTGAAGAACCTGTTCATCCGCCAGGCCGCGGGATTGTCAGGCGAAGTGCCGCGGCTGTTGCGGGGCGAGGCGTTGTGACGTCGCTTCGCCAGCACCGTCATTGCGAGGAGCGATAGCGACGAAGCAATCCATCGGTCCCCGCGCGGCGGGATGGATTGCTTCGCTGGCGCTCGCAATGACGGGGAGAGACGCTTGTCGCGTCAGTCGATCTTCCTCGCCTCTTCCGGCAGCATGATCGGGATGCCGTCGCGGATCGGGTAGGCGAGCTTGGCCGAGCGCGAGATCAGCTCCTGCCGCGCCGAATCGAATTCGAGCGGTCCCTTGGTCACCGGACAGACCAGGATCTCGAGCAGCTTTGGATCGACGGTGCTGTCGAGGCGATCGGACGATGCGGTCATCTGCGGTCTCCAGTTTTGCCGGGGTCCTTAGCATACCGTACCGCGGCTGTAACTCAGTTAGCTAGCGCTGGGCTAGTTGCAGCATTTCCTCGATCACCGCCTGCTGTCGCGCCTTCGGCAATGTCTGGTCCGATAGCGCGAAGCCGAGAAACGCCCAATAGAGCAGTTGGGCGCGGGCGCGGGCCACCTCCGCCGACAATCCGGACTGCAACAACAGGCTCTCGACGTAGCCCAGCCGGCGCCGGTCGATCGCCTGCACGGCGGCGCGGGCGGTGGGATCGACGCTGGCCCAGGTGCGGACCGCCCTTTCCAGCGTCAGCTTTTCGCGAAAAACCCGGGCCAACAGCAGCGCCAGCGGATCTTCATCGTTGGTAGCCGCCTCGACATTGGCGATGATCTGCTCGGCGGCGATCTCGCGCCAATGCGCGAGGATGGCGGCATGGAACGCGCCGATATCGGCGAAATGCCAATAAAAGCTGCCGCGCGAAACCCCCATCGCCTTCGCCAGGGGGTCCGCCTTCAGGGCCGTGAAACCGCTTTGCGCCAGCGCCTTGAGGCCCTGATCGAGCCAGTCCCTGGCCGAGAGTTGATCGCTCATGTCATTCCCGCTGCGCCCTCACCATACACTACTGTATTGACAGGCGCCAGCGCCTGCGCCATAACCATACAGCACTGTATGGAGAGCTCCGATGCGCGATCTGTTGTTGCAATGTTCCGGGCTCGCCGCGATCGCGGTGGCCCTGATCCACGGCGTAATCGGCGAAACCAGGGTATTTCCGCGTATCACCATCGAGCCGGCGCGGCTGCGCAGCTTGATCCATCTGGTCTGGCACGCTGGCACCGTGGCGTGGATCGGCGGCGGCGTATTGCTGCTTGCCGCACCCGGGATGGAATCGGAAGCGGCGCGGCACTGGATCGTCGTTACGCTTGCTTGCGTGTTCGCCTTTGCCGCGTTCGCCAATGCCTGGGCGACGCGGGGAAGACATTTTGGCTGGATGGCGCTCAGCGCTGTGGTGGCGATGGCGGTCGCCGGATATTAAAGCGTGATGACTTTTCTTCGAAAACTGCGGCGCCCTCCGGTCGAGGCGTTGCCGGCCTGACCGGAGGATCTGCTCAGGGGTTACTGCTTGAGCCAGTCCGCGAAACGGATCCGGCCAAGGCGCGGATTTTCGCCGGGGGTCAGCGTCCGATCGTTGACGGCGGCGCCGAAATAGCGGGCGTGAACGTCGGCGATCACTTCGCGGCTGTCGCCCTTCGCGGCGAGGAATTGGCGGGCGATCTTGTCGAGCGGAATCGGTTCGGGGCCGGCCACCTCGAGCGTGCCGTTGACCGGTGGCGCGACCGCAAGATCAGCCAGTGCAGCGGCGACGTCTTCGGCGGCGATGGGCTGGAACAGGGCGGGCGACATGCGAATGACGTTGCCGTCGATCCCGGATTCGACGATGCCGCCCACGAACTCGAAGAACTGCGTGGCGCGCATGATGGTATAGGGAACGCCGGACTCCTTGATCAGCTTCTCCTGCGCCAGCTTGGCGGGGAAATAGCCGCTTTCGAGCAGGCGCTCGGTGCCGACGACCGACAACGCGACGTGATGAGGGACGCCGGCCGCCTTCTCCGCTGCAAGGACATTGCGGCTGGAGGTCTCGAAGAATTCAAGCACCGCCTTGGGCTCCCACGAAGGCGCATTCACGACGTCGACAACCACCTGCGCGCCGGAAAGCGCTTCCGCCAGCCCCTCACGCGTGATGGTGTTAACGCCGGTGCTTGGTGAAGCCGAGACAACTTCATGGCCCTTGCTCTTGAGGATGGCGCCGAGCTTGGTTCCGATGAGGCCGCTGCCTCCGATAATCACGATCTTCATTTCCGCTCTCCGTTGTTGCCCGCGACCGGGCTGCTGACGTGAGCCACAATGCAGCGGGATCGGACGGAAAGCCTTGCAGCGCTATTGGATTACTCTTGGATTTGCCTTGGTTATTTGTCCAAGTGCCGCGCGGCAACCGGTGATCGGCAAGGACTGCCATGGTATCAATGGTTTGCCCGGACAGAACTGTGCTAGCCCGGCCGCCGCGGCGTCGCGCCGGGGATGATGGAGCGCCGCCGTGCAGTTTTTGTTTGAGGATTATCTGCTCGACCTTGACCGGCGCGAGCTGTCCCGGGGATCAAAGCCGATTGCGACGGGGCCGCAGGTCTTCGACCTGCTCGTCTATCTGATCCGGAACCGCGAGCATGTCGTCAGCAAGGATGATGTGCTCGACGCGGTGTGGGGAGGCCGCATCGTTTCGGAATCGACGCTGACCAGTCACGTCAATGCCGTGCGCAAGGCGATCGGCGACAGTGGCGACGGGCAGCGCCTGATCCGCACCGTCCCGCGCAAGGGCTTCCGGTTCGTCGGCGAGGTCCGGGAAGTGCTTGATCAGCCGAAACCGGCGCCGGATGTCGCGCCTGCATCTGTACCCGACCTGCCGGACAAACCGTCGATCGCGGTGCTGGCCTTTCAAAATCTGAGCGGCGACCCGGAACAGGAATACTTCGCCGACGGCGTCGTGGAAGACATCGTCACCGCGCTGTCGCGGATTCGCTGGCTGTTCGTGATCGCACGCAATTCGAGCTTCATCTACAAAGGCCGCGCCGTTGACGTGAAACAGATCAGCCGCGAGCTCGGGGTGCGCTACGTGCTGGAAGGCAGCGTCCGCAAGGCCGCCAACCGGGTCCGCATCACCGGACAACTGGTCGATGCCGCCGCCGGGACGCATCTGTGGGCCGAACGTTTCGAAGGCAGCCTCGACGATATCTTCGAACTGCAGGATCAGGTGGCTGCGAGCGTCGTCGGCGCGATCGCGCCGCAGCTCGAACGCGCCGAGATCGAGCGCGCCAAGCGCAAGCCGACCGAAAATCTCGGAGCGTACGATTATTATCTGCGCGGCATGGCTCACCTTCATCGCGGAACCAGGGAAGCCATCGACGAGGCCCTGCCGCTGTTCGAACAAGCGATCGCGCTCGATTCGGACTTTGCCTCGGCCTACGCGACGGCGGCGTGGTGTCACTTCTGGCGCAGGGTCAACGGCTGGGCGACCGATCCAAAGCGGGAGGCTGCCGAAGGAGAACGCCTCGCCCGCCGGGCTGTCGAGCTGGGGCGCGACGATGCGGTCGCGCTGGCGCGAGCCGGCCATGCGCTCGCGCACTTCACGGGAGACCTCGATATCGGCATCGCGCTGCACGCCCGCGCGGTGATGCTCAATCCGAACCTTGCAGTCGCCTGGTTTCTCGGCGGGTTCTTGCGGGTATGGCACGGTGAACCCGACGGCGCGATCGAACATTTCGCGCGCGCCATGCGGCTCAGTCCGCTCGATCCCGAAACCTATCGAATGCAGGCCGGCATGTCGGCGGCGCATTTGTTCGCCGGGCGCTTCGACGCGGCGTCGTCATTGGCGGCCGAGGCGTCGAAGGGTCTGCCTGACTTCCTGCTGGCGGCCAGCGTCGCTGCCGCCAGCCATGCGCTTGCCGGCCGGATCGATGAAGGCCGCCAGGCCATGCATCATCTGCGCAAGCTCGATCCTGCCTTGCGCATTTCAAATCTGAGAGATTGGCTGCCGATTCGCCGTGCGGAAGATCTCGCGACGCTCGCGGAGGGCTTGCGAAAAGCGGGGCTGCCGGAATGACCGGCGCGCCTACTGCAGCCCGGTGTCGCCGCTGGTGCGCTTCTTGGCGAGATCCATCTCGGTTACCGCGATCAGGATTTCGGCGCGGGTCTTCAGGTCGGGCGCTTCCAGCATCGCCTGCTTTTCCGCCGGGCCATAGGGCGACATCATCGCCAGCGCATTGACCAGCGCCTCGTTCGGCGCGCTCTCGATGCCTTCCCAGTCCACCTTCAGATTGTTGGCTTCGAGAAAATCGGTCAGGACTTCGAGTAATGCCGCGCGGTCGACATCCTCTTCGCCCTTGCGCGCAACGAAATCATCGGCGAAGGAAAAGAAATCGACCTTGCACTGGCGGTACGCGGTCAGGGCGCTGATTTCCTCCACGACCTTGAAACGCGCGATGCCGGTCAGTTCGAGGATGTAGCGGCCGTCGCCGGATTCGGCGAGCTGGGTGATGCGGCCGACGCAGCCGACCCGAAACAACGCCGGCCGGTTTTCGTCCCTGGTGTGCGAAATATCCGGCTGGATCATCCCGATCAGCCGGTGGCCGTCGCGGAGCGCGTCGTCCACCATCGCGAGATAGCGCTGCTCGAAAATATTGAGCGGCATTTGGCCGCGCGGCAGCAACAGTGCGCCCGGCAGCGGGAACACCGGAATGGTTTCGGGAAGCTCGCCGGGCCCGCGATATTCGGCATTGATCGGCATCTGCGATCCCGGCTAGCTCGTTCTTGCGGGTGTTCTGGTCACAAAACCCGTTCCCACGTTTGTGGATTGCGCTTTACGAGAACAGAATCGTCGACAGCCGCTTTCGTCCATCGACGGTCGCCTCGTCGGCGCCGCCCCATGCTTCGAACAACTGCACCAATTGCCTGCGCGCGCCGTCGTCGTTCCACTTGCGATCACGCTTGACGATTTCGAGCAACTGATTGGTCGCCTCGGTGCGCTTGCCCAGGGCGTTTAGCGCGGTCGCCAGGTCGAATCTTGCCTGATGATCGAGCGGGTTTGCGGCGACTTTCTGTTCTAGCTCGGTCACCGGACCGACCGACTGGGCCTGCTCGGCGAGATCGATCGAGGCCTGCACCGCCTTGACGGCGGCGTCATTGCGCTTCGATTCGGGGACCATCGCAAGCGTCTGCTTGGCCTGCTCGATCGCGCCTGTGGTCACGTAGCATTTTGCCAGTCCGGCGAGCGCGGCGATATTGGTGGCGTCGAAGCCCAGCACCTCGGCATAGATCTGCGCCGCGGCCGCGGGATCGCCTTCCGCCAGCACGACTTCGGCTTCCTGCAGGATTTCCGCGATGTTCGGTTCGCCCGGCGCCGTCATGCCCTTGGTGAGTTTGTCGATGAAGGCGTTGACCTGGCTCTCCGGCACCGCGCCCATGAAGCCGTCGGCGGGCTGGCCGTTGACGAAGGCGATCACGGCCGGAATCGACTGAATTCCCATCTGGCCGGGAATGGCCGGATGCTCGTCGATGTTCATCTTGACCAGCTTGACCTTGCCCTTGGCGGCGCGGACCGACTTTTCCAGCACCGGCGTGAGCTGACGGCAGGGGCCGCACCAGGGAGCCCAGAAGTCGATCAGCACCGGCTGCCGCTTCGATTCCTCGATGACATCCTTCACGAAGGTCTGGGTGGTCGTCTCCTTGATCAGATCGGGTGCTGCCTGCGGCGCGGGGCCGCCGCCCTGCTCTACTATCGTCACGGTATCCTCGCCTGATGTCCTGAGAAGATGTCTCGAAAACCGGGCACGTTCTAGCACGGCCGGCGCCAAGTTCCTCACCCGCTAGATGGCGGTTTGGCCATAAAATTCAATCGGCCAAGGCCCCGGACCTCAGCCGGCGGCCTCAATCGGGTTCCCGCACCAGGTATTTGGGTTCGCTAGAGCCGGTTTCGCGTCGTTTCGGACTGATTCGTACCCATTTGTTAATGGAATTAGATCATCCGCCTGACATCAGATCGCGTTCGGACTGTTGCATTCGCGGTCCGCATTTGCCATACGTCTGCCGTTGACGGCGAGCCATCGCCGCCATCTCGGATGCGGGTGTAGCTCAGTGGTAGAGCACGACCTTGCCAAGGTCGGGGTCGAGGGTTCGAGCCCCTTCGCCCGCTCCAGATTTCCTTAACAAACTGCATACCGGATCAAACGACAGGCCGCCTTCCGGGCGGCCTTTCGTTTGCGGTGACGCCAGCGGCGTATCGCCCCGCCCACGCGGGAAAGTTCACTTGACGCGATAGACCCAGATACTGGCCTTGCCCGAGCTTACGTCGCGAAACAGACCGGGGAAGACCCCGCTGACCGGCTTGTTCAGATAGACGAACAACTGCCCGTCGCGGCTTGCCTTGAATTTCTCGTGCAGGTGGCCGTTCGACTGCGGCTCTTCGTCAACGAAGTTCTCTTCATTGCCGGTCTCGCCGTAGCGAACGATAACGCGTCCAAAGGGCCGATCGAGCGTACGCTTGAGCGGATAGGCTGCCGTGAGCAACGTCGCGCGCCCCAATGCGACCATTGAGTCGACCACGCCGTCTTTCTTCCATTGCGGAAGAAACGCCGCGAGCGGCATTCCACCCGGGCTCGAAGGCGCGCCGAGAAATCTCCAGTCGCCATCCTTCTGCAAAATGAGCTCATATCTGCCGTTCCTCTCGAGCATGACGCCGACCGGCGTGCAAAGCTCGCTTGTGTCGAACTCGGCGAGGTCAAGGCCGCGGCAGGCCGAGGAGATGCAGGTGTCGGGGAAGCTGCCGTCAGGGTTCCTTTCGCAAAGCTCCATGTCATCGGGTTTGCAGATATCGAGTGCGGCCGGTTTCTCCGCCGGTTTGCAGAACTGGCCAAAGCTGTCGCGAATGTTGAAAAGATAATGGCTGGCAAAAGCGGCGCCGCCGACCAGGAAGAAGAGTGCAAAGAACGCCGGCGCGATCTTGAGCTTGAGATCGCTGATGGCCTGCTTGTAGGCGTCCTTCAGCCTGAAGTGCGCGATCGTCCTACCAGGAAGCCGCATCGTGATCAGGATCGCGATGGCAAAAGACTGGAAATAGGGATGCGTTATGCGGTCGATGAAGATTTGCGGCGTGCCGGGCGCCCTCGGCAGAGGATATCCGAACCAGCCGGGGATCGGATAAAGCGCGATCAACAGCAGGCATAGAAAGACAATCTTTTGCAATCCGGTGATCTCGCCAGGGTCTTTGCATGCGCCGTTGTGCAAATCGATTTTCGCCAGGCTCACGCGCCATGCGGCGCGCATCTGGTCGGTGATCCGGCC
>Ga0081540_1003212_pt1 | contig 13023 bp, 10 predicted proteins | sample TabmetS2T1R1_FD_71024 | JGI IMG/M metagenome (GOLD analysis project Ga0081540, IMG submission 71024) | Tabebuia heterophylla rhizosphere microbial communities from the University of Puerto Rico - S2T1R1 | ecosystem: Host-associated > Plants > Roots > Rhizosphere ... | reverse complement strand
CGAGCCAGCGCGGGCTCCTGGTAGAACGCGGGGTCGGCGCCGGCGCGGGCCGGGAGCAGCACGATCAGGGTGATCACCGCGAGCGCCAGCGAGTTCTCCCCCAACGCGCCGAGCAGGCCGTCCGAGTAGTGCGAGTGGTTCGGCAGCTTGTGCTCGTACATCCAGATCGGCGACACCACGAACAGCAGGTAGACGGCCAGCGCCGCGGTGCCGCGGCCGAGACCGGCCAGGGCCGGGATGCCCGCCGGACCCCGACTCCACGCGCCGCGTGGCGCCAGGCCACGGGTCGCGCGGCGGCGGCGCAGCGCGGAGTCGCCGAGGATCACCAGGGCCGGAATGAGGAAGACCAGGTGGTGCGACCAGGAGATCGGGCAGATCGCGTTGCCGGTCAGTCCGACGATGGTGAACGCGGCCAGCTCGTCGCCGACGTTGTGGGCGTTCATCGCGCGGGTCATGCCGACCGCGAGCAGCAGTGCGGCGAAGGACAGCCACATCAGCGTCGGCGTGGTCGGCGAGTCGTAGAGCCTGGCGAGGACGCCGGCCAGCGACTGGTTGGCGGTCGAGTCGACGGCGCCGACCCGGCTGGTGTCCAGCACGACCGAGCTGAAGTAGGTGCCCGCGGCCTTGCCGGTGACCATGAAGGTCAGCAGCGTCACCCCGAGCGTCGTGCCGGCGGAGGCCAGCGCCGCGCGCCACTGGCGGGTCACCACGAAGTAGATGATGAACACGCCCGGGGTCAGTTTGATCGCGGTGGCCAGGCCGACTCCGACGCCCGCCAGCGCGCCGGTCTGCCACATCCGGCGGGCCGCACCGAGCCTGGTGACCCGGTCGGGCAGGCCGCCGGGCGACTCGATGCCGAGCTTCGCGCGGTTGCGCAGGAAGACGAAGTCGGCGTAGATCAGCACGGCGAGCAGCAGGTTGATCTGGCCGAAGCCGAGCGTCTCGCGGACCGGCTCGGTCGCGGCGGCGAGCGGCACCCCCAGCGCCACCGCGAACCAGCGGGGCCAGCCGCAGCGGTCCGCGATCGGCACCAGCAGCCAGCACAGCAGCAGGGTGAGCGCGGCGAGGCTGAGCACCGTGTTGGCCCAGCCAGCCACCAGGGTGGGCAGCAGTGCCATCGGCGCCATCACGAGAGCCGCGAACGGCGGATAGGTGAAGCCGAGGGTGGTCTTCGGCGCGACCCAGTCGTAGAGGTCGCCGCCGCTGGTCCACCAGACCATGGCGCCGTGGTAGATGCGCAGATCGAAGAAGGTGTAGTGCCGACCGAAGTAGTGGATGGCCCAGATGGAGGCGGCGATGGCCGCGGCGATGACGCCGACCTGGGCGAGGATCAGCGGGCTGGGCCTGCGCAGGGCGCCGCGCCTGCGTAGGGCGCCGCGGGCCAGGTCGACCAGGCGCGACCCGATCGGGCGCGGGTCGGCAAGGCTCGGGTCGACAAGGCTCGGGTCGGCAAGGCTCGGGTCGGCAAGGAGCGGCGCGACCTGCGCGACGGGGCCGGATTCGGGAGCGGAGCGCGGTCGATCCCCCACGGTCGCCGGCATGCTGTCGACACCCCCACAGTCCACTTGTGTATCCCCGCCAAGTCCACTCACGAGCCTAGAACGGCGCGCCAATGACGCACCTCCCGCGTTATCCGAACGTGTCTGATCCCACACGACTTAGAGACATTTCCAATCTGTTAACGCTCCCGGCGTCATTGCGGTGATTGACCACTCCCATTCTGTAACGCAGTGTTCAATGCGACCTCGGGATTACCTCGGAGTGCGGTGAGATAGCAATCTGCGTCGATTTAATGTGACAATTTGCGGCCGAGCAGGGTACCGGCGGCTGCCGCCCGTACCCGGGACCTGGTGTGCCTGGCCTCCCGGTGCACCGACCGGTTGGCGTCGGAGATCAGGTGACCGGTGCGCCAGCGCAGGCCGGGCCGCCCCTCCGTGTCGCCGGCGGCCAGCAGCAGCCCGCCGAGCAACCCGAGGTTCTTCAGGAACTGGACGCGCTGCTGCCTGCGCTGGGCCGGATCCTCGTGCTCCCAGTAGGAGTGGGCGGCCAGGGTCGTCGGTACCAGGGACAGGGCGACGGCGACCGCGGCCGGCCGGCGCAGCGGCGTGATCATCAGTACGCCGGCGGCGGCCATGACGGCGCCGTTGAGCTTCACCAGGGTACGGGCGTCGGCGCGCAGGTCAGGGTTGACGTTGCCCAGGGTGGGTCCGACCCGGTCGGTGATCCGTCGTGCCCGGGGGACGAGCGGGTCGGGGTGCGCGAACGCCTCGGCGCCCTGGACGACGAAGATGCTCGCGAGCATGGCGCGAGCCGCCGTGCGGACGGGATGCATGGCCGGAGTGGTACCCCGTCAGATGGCCGCTTACACGGCGAAGGCCGCCTCCGCGCAACAGCCGCGGACTAAGCGGGCTGAGTGCGCAGGTACCGGCCGAAATGGGGGACGGTGAACGCGACGGTGCCGCGCTCGCCCGAGTAGATGAGGCCCTTCTTGATGAGCGCGTCGCGGGCCGGTGACAGCGACGCCGGCCGGCGTTCCAGCGTGCGCGCCACCTCGGCGGTGGGTACCGCGTCGCCCTCGGTGTCCACTGTGGACAACGATGCCATCGCACGCATGTACTCCCGCTCGGCCGGCGTGGCCCGCTCGTACCGCGAGCCGAAGAAGCCGACCGCAAGCTCCGCCTCGGCCTCGGGCGCCGCGACCCGGACGTCGGCCGCCGTGATCGGCGTGCGCGGCGCGTGGTCCCAGGTCGCCTTGCCGTACGCCTGGACGAAGTACGGGTACCCGCCGCTGGCCTCGTAGAGCGCGTCGAGCGCCTTCGCCTCGTACTCGACCTCCTCGCGGGCGGCCGGCGCGCACAGCGCCTGGTCGGCAGAGATCCGGTCGAGCCGGTCGATGCGCTGGTAACGGAACAGCCGCTCGGAGTAGGACTTGGCGGCGCTGAGTACCGCCGGCAGGTGCGGCAGGCCGGCGCCGACGACGATCAGCGGCGCACCGGTCTGGGACAGCTCATGGCAGGCCGCGCACAGCGCGGACACGTCCTCCGCGGACAGGTCCTGCATCTCGTCGATGAACAGGGCGATGCCGGTACCCACGTCGGTGGCGATGCTCGCGGCGTCGGTGAACAGCTCGACGAGGTCGATCTCGATGTCGCCCGAGTCGGCCCGGCCGGCGGCCGCCGGCACGTCGATGCCGGGCTGCCACCGCTCGCGCAGCTTCCCGCCGGGTGGGTTGGCGCGCAGCGCGAACGCCTTCAGCACCCCGAGGAAGTCGTCGATGCGGTCCGGGGCGCGGTGCCGGGGTGCCAGTTCGCGGACGGCCATGTGCAGCGCGGCCGACAGGGGTCGGCGCATCGGCTGGTCCGGCCGGGCCTCGATCTTGCCGGTACCCCAGAGCCGGCCGATGGCCTCCGAGCGCAGCGTGTTGAGCAGCACGGTCTTGCCGACCCCGCGCAGGCCGGTGAGCACCAGCGAGCGCTCCGGGCGGCTGCGGGCCACGCGCTCCAGCACGACCTCGAAGACCTCGAGTTCGCGGTCGCGTCCGGCCAGTTCGGGCGGGCGTTGACCGGCGCCGGGCGCGTAGGGATTGCGTACCGGATCCACGCTCGCACCGTATCGGCCTGTCTAGCGCTTTTGCTAGAAACCACGCCGGTCTCCGGTCATCTAGCGTGATCTAGCACCACGGCTAGAGAGCCGAATATTACTGTCGCTTCAGGCAGAGCACGAAGCTGAGGTTGGCCGGGTCGGTGCGGTAGAAGAAGTTGTGGGTGGCGCCCGCGACCGCGTCGCAGCGGTGCACGTCGTCGGTGCCGTCGAAGCGGCCGACGACGAGGAACGCGCCCGGCCCGCAGGGTGTCAGCCGCAGCTTGGGGATGTCCTCGGTGCCGTCGTTGGCCACGCACTCGCCCTTGACGATCGCGGCCGGGTTGAGCGGGGAGGCGCTGACCGTCGGGCTGCCGCTGGCCGGCCTGGCCGAGGCGGTCGGGAAAGCCGAGCCGCTGGCCGACGCGGGCAGGGCGGCCGCGGTGCCGCTGCGCCCGCCGATCAGGTAGAGGCCGAGGGCGCCACCGCCGCACACGAACAGGGCGGCAACCAGACTGAGGGCCACGACCAGGGCGATCGGGCCCGCGGGCTGCGCGCGTCGCCACGCCTCGTTCGCCATCGCTCCTCCAACCGCGCGGTGCGGGTCACCCCGGCACCGTAGCCCATCCGGGCGACGCCGGTCGGTCCGCCGCGACAGCGGCAAGCAGGGCTGGATCAGATCAGGCGCAGCTGCTGGTCGCGCGGCCGCCTGGGTGCGCCGTCGCCGCGCTGCTCCAGCAGGCCGGGGTCGATCGCGGACAGGAAGGGTGAGGGGACCGCGTCCCGCTCGGCGCCGTACCTGACCCGGCGCCGGGTGTGGCTGAGGTACAGCCGGTCCTGCGCCCGGGTCAGCCCGACGAAGAACAGCCGCCGCTCCTCGGCGATTTCACTGTCGGCCGCCGCACTGTCGGCCACCGCCGGCTGGCCCGGCAGGCGCAGCGGCAGCAGGCCGTCCTCGCAGCCGACCAGGAAGACGACCGGGAACTCCAGGCCCTTCGCGGCGTGCAGGGTCAGCAGCGTGACCGCCTCGGCGCGGGGATCCAGCGCGTCGACCTCGGCACCCGTCGCGATCTCCGCGAGGAACCGGGGCAGGTCGTCGCCGCAGCGCGCGGCCAGCGGGGTGAGCAGGTCGATCGCGGCGTGTACGTCGGCCGCGGACAGCCCGGCCCCGGCGTCCAGGGTCGGCCGCTCCGCCAGCAGTTGGCCGGTCAGCCGCACCCGGGCGGCCAGCGACCCGGACAGCCCGGTCGCGTACCGCAGCTCCCGCGCGATGGCGGCGACGCCGGGTCGGTCGCGCAGCCGGTCGTGCGAGCGCTTCTGCACCGGTACGCCGGCCCGCGACAGGGCGTCGACGATCGGGGCGGCCTGGGCGTCGGTGCGGTACAGGACGGCGATGTCGGCGAAGCTCATCGCACCCGGGGCGGCGTGCACGTCGATGCGGCCCGAGTCCATCGACCGGTGCGACAGGCCGCCGACCAGTTCGTCGACGGTACGCACGACGAAGTCGGCTTCGTCCACTGTGGACGATGCGGGGTAGAGGCCGATCGGTACCGCCTCGGGGTCCAGCCGGGCGGGGTCCAGCCGCCGGCCGCGTACCAGGGTGGTGGGCGCGATGGCCTGCACGGCGGCGGCGACGATCGGCGCGGAGGAGCGGTAGTTGCGGGTCAGCCGCACCACCCGGGCGTCGACGAAGTCGTCGTGGAAGCGCAGGAAGAAGGAGACGTCGGCGCCCCGGAAGGAGTAGATCGCCTGGTCCGGGTCGCCGATGGCGCACAGGTTGCCGTCGGGCGGGCACAGCAGCCGCAGCAGCTCATACTGCACGGCGTCGACGTCCTGGTATTCGTCGACGAACACCCAGGGCCAGCGCGCCCGGTACCGGTCGGCGAGGGCGGGATCGTCGCGCATCAGGGCGACCGGCAGCCGGACGAGGTCGTCGAGATCCACCAGGTCCTGCGCGCGCAGACCCTTCCGGTACCGGTCGCGCAGTTCGTCGTCCACCCCGTCGCGCAGCATGCGCCGGGCGGCGGTCTCGTTGGCGGCGCCCGCGGCCAGCAGCGCGGTGATTCGTTCCGGCTCCTCGGCCACCCGGAACGCCGGCGACAGCCCGACCCGATCCGCCTGCTCGCGCAGGATGGCCAGGCCCAGCCCGTGGAAGGTGGCCACGGTGACGTCGCTCGCCACCGGCCCGAGCAGGCCGTCCAGGCGCTGGCGCAGCTCCTCGGCGGCCCGTCGGGTGAACGTGATCGCCAGGCAGCCCTCGGGCGGCACGTTCAGCTCGGCGCACAGGTAGGCGATGCGATGGGTGAGCGTGCGGGTCTTGCCGGTGCCGGGGCCGGCGACGATCAGCATCGGGCCGCCGGGCGCCGAGGCGGCCACCCGCTGCAGCGCGTCGAGCCGGTCCAGCAGCCCGGTGCCGACCTCCTCCATCCCGGCGAGCATCGGTTCGAACGGCTCGTGCGGCGACGGCTCGGGATCGGGCGGCGGGGCCGGTACCGGTGGCTGGGCCCGGCGGGACGACGGCTTCCTGGACTCGGCCTTCCGCGGTCGGGCATCTCGAACGCCCGCCAGCTCGAGGTCGAAGAGCCCGTCCCCGGCGGTCGGGGAGGTGCGCAGCTCGGCCGGGTCGAACAGGCGGATGACGCCGTACTCGCCGTCGAAGCCCGCGGTGCGCCGCACCTCGCCCCGGCGCAGACGGGCGATGGCCTCGCCGAGCAACTCGCCGCCGGCCCGGGTGACCTCGTCGACCGGCACGTCGCGCAGGATCGCCAGCTCCGGACCGAGCGCGCTGACCAGGCTCGCCGCCCGGCCCTCGACGCTCTTGGAGCGGGCGCCGACACCGTGGATCTCGCCCAGGATCTCGGCGAGCTGGACGAGGTGGGTCACTTGTGCGGTGGCGCCGGTCGGCCGACCGCCCGGATCCCGGTCGGCGAGGTCCTCGACCCGGGATAGCACGCCGACGGTCAGCGGCTTCCCGCAGACGGGGCAGGCGCCGCCGGCCTCCCGGGTGCGGGCCGGCTCCCAGTTGACGCCGCAGGTGCGGTGACCGTCGGCGTGGTACTTGCCCTCCTCGGGGAAGAACTCGATGGTGCCGGCCAGGCCGTCGCCGGTGCGCAGGGCGTCGCGCACGGCGTAGTAGTCCAGGCCGGTCGCGAGCACCGTCGCCTCCCGGGCCAGCGCCTGCGGGGAGTGCGCGTCGGAGTTGGACACCAGCCTGTACCGGTCGAGGCTGGACACCCGCCAGTTCATCTCGGGATCGGAGGACAGGCCGGTCTCCACGGCGAAGATGTGGTCGGCGAGGTCGGCGTAGCAGTCCGCGATGGCGTCGAAGCCGGACTTGGAGCCCAGAGCGGAGAACCACGGCGTCCAGATGTGCGCCGGCACCAGGTAGCCGTCGGGGCTCGACTCGAGCGTGATCTCCAGCAGGTCGCGGGAGTCCAGCCCGAGGATCGGCCGCCCGTCGGAGCCCAGGTTGCCGATGCGCCCGAGCTTCGTGGTGAACCGGTCCACCGCCTCGAAGTCGGGCAGGTAGATCAGGTGGTGCACCTTGCGGGTGCGGTCGTCGCGCTTGTAGATCGTGGAGATCTCGACGGAGAGCATGAACCGGACCGGCGCGTCGGCGACCGTGGCCGGCAGCGGGCGCACCGGTCCGCGCAGCGCGAACAGGCCGGGCTCGGCAGGGGTCAGGTGCTCGCGGAGGTGCTCCCGCCACGCGGGGTGCGTGAAGTCGCCGCTACCGAGCAGGGTGATGCCCTTGCGCCGGGCCCACCAGGCGAGACCCGGCAGGTCGAGGTCCCGGCTGCAGGCGCGCGAGTAGCGCGAGTGGATGTGCAGGTCGGCGACGAAGCTCGGGATGGCGGCGGACTCGGGCACGTCTGCGGGCACGACGTATCCTTTCACGCCGGCGCCGCGACACGCCCGTCGCCACGCGCGACCGGGCGGCCCGCGCGCCTCAGCCAGCGAGCAGCCGCAGCACGCCTTCGGTGTCGGCCAGCGAGTCGAGCACGTGGTGGGCGCCGGACGCCTTGAGGTCCGCGGCGCTCGCGCCCCCGGTCGCGACGCCGACCGCGGTGACCCCGTTGGCCAGCGCGCCGGCCACGTCCAGCGGAGTGTCGCCGACGACCACGACCTCGCTGAACGCGCCGTACTTCGCGTGTGCCCGCTCGCGGGACCGGCGCACAAGGGTGGCCCGGATGCCGTCGTCGGTCCCGTACCCGCCCACCTCGAAGTCGATCCCCTCGGCCAGCCCGAGGGCGTGCAGCTTGACCTCGGCGACCGGCCGGATGTTGCCGGTGACCACGGTCTGCACGATGTCCGGCCGGCCGGCCAGCGCGGCCAGTGCCTCGGCGGCCCCGGCCAGCACCTTGGCGCGGGTCGCCATCAGCTCCCGGCGAAGCTCGACGGCCGCCGCGTACCGCGCGAAGAAGTCCGTGAAGTCGGGCGCGGCGATGCCGTGCGCGGCGAACAGTTCGGTGGCGGTGTCCAGGTCGGTGCGCCCGCCCCAGGTCACCACGGTCGCCGCCGGTCGACCGGTGACGGCCGACAGCGTCTCCAGGAACGCCTCGGCGGCCACGCCGTTGGCGCGCATCAGCGTCATGTCGATGTCCCACATGATCAGCCGCGCGCCCTGCCGGCCCCCGCCGGTGTCGGTGCCCACGGCGCCCGCGCCGGTATCGGTGTCGCCGGCCCCGCCGGTGCCCCCGTGATCCATGTGTCAGCCTCCAGCGAAGGGTGGAAGAACGTCCACAGTGGACTGGTCGTCGAGCGGCGTGGACAGGTCGCGGCAGGACACGCCGTCCAGCAGGTACGAGGAGGCCTTGAGCAGCAGGGCCATCCGCTCCCCGTACCGGTCGGAGAGGGTGGCCAGCAGCTCGTCCAGGGAGCCTGCCGGTACCGGCTCCTCGGTCCTGTTCGCGGCGGCCCGGGCGGCCGCGTAGTAGCGCACGACCGCCATGTCAGCCGCCGATCGCCGACATCGGGCGGCTCGGCTGGAGGAAGGTCGGGTCGTCGATGCCGTGCCCCGGCAGCTTCGCCCACATCGCGGCCTGCCAGCGCTCGGCGATCTCTTCGTCCGGGGCACCGCCGCGCACCAGCTCCCGCAGGTCGGTCTCCTCGCTGCTGAACAGGCAGTTGCGCACCTGGCCGTCGGCGGTCAGCCGGGTGCGGTCGCAGTCCTGGCAGAACGGCCGGGTCACGCTGGCGATCACGCCCACCCGAGGCTGGTCGGGATGGTCGGCGACCAGCCACGTCTCCGCCGGCGCTCCGCCCCGCTCGGCCGGGTCGGGCAGCAGGGTGAACTCCGCCTCCAGGGCGCCGAGGACCTCGGCCGCAGTCACCATCCGCTCGCGGGACCAGGTGTGCCCGGCGTCCAGCGGCATCTGCTCGATGAACCGCAGCTGGTATCCGTGTGCCAGGGCGAACCGGAGCAGGTCCGGCGCCTCGTCGTCGTTGATCCCCCGGACGAGCACGGAGTTGACCTTGACCGGTCCCAGCCCGGCCTCGGCGGCGGCGGTCAGCCCGGCCAGCACGTCGGCGTGCCGGTCGCGGTGGGTCAGCCGGACGAACCGCTCGGCCGAGAGGGTGTCCAGGGAGACGTTCACCCGATCGAGGCCGGCGGCGCGCAGCGCCGGGGCGGTGCGGGCCAGCCCGATGCCGTTGGTGGTCAGCGAGAGCTGGGGCCGCGGCCGCAGCTCGGCCACCCGCCTCACGATCTCGACCAGGCCGGGGCGCAGCAGCGGCTCGCCGCCGGTGAACCTGACCTCGGTGACGCCGAGCCGGGTCACCGCGACCGTGACCAGGCGGACGACCTCATCGTCGCTGAGCAGCCCGGGGCCGGGCAGCCAGGCGAGCCCCTCCGCCGGCATGCAGTAGGTGCAGCGCAGGTTGCAGCGGTCGGTCAGCGACACCCGGAGGTCGGTCGCCACCCGGCCGTACCGGTCGGCGAGCCGCGGCGGAGTCATCCCCTGACCGTAGCGCGAACGGCGCTCACGACCGAGTCGCGGTACGCCCGGCCGAACATCGCGGTGTGCGCGAGCAGCAGGTGGAGCTGGTGCAGCGGTACCCGGCGCCGCCACCCGTCGGCCAGCGGCCACACGTCCTGGTAGCCGTCGAGGATCCGATCCAGGTGCGGTGCGCCGCCGAACAGGGCGAGGTTGGCCAGGTCGGTCTCGCGGTGGCCGCCGTGCGCCGCGGGGTCGATCAGGTACGCCGGACCGCCGACGCCCACCGAGCCGGTCCCGGTCAGCGCCGGACCGCCACCGGCCGACCAGAGCACGTTGCCCGGCCAGAGGTCGCCGTGCAACCGGGCGGGCGGCTCCGCACCGGCCGGCCCGGCGAGGTCGCCGACGGCTGCGAGCAGCCGCTCGACCTCGGTCACGTCGGCCGGATCCAGCGCACCGGCGTCGGTGGACAGGCGCAGCAGCGGCTCCAGGCGGGTACCGGCGAACCATTCCGGCCACGGCCCGTCGGACGGGTCGTTGCGCACGGGCAGCGAGCCGAGGTACCCGCGCCAGCCGGCGCCGAAGGCCGGGGCGCCGGCCCGGTGCAGCTGCGCGAGTCGTCTGCCCAGCTCCTCGGCTGCCGCGCCGGTCGGCTCTCCGGCGTCGATCCACTCCAGGGCCAGCAGGTCGGGCAGGGCGGCGACGACCTCGGGTACCGGGACCGCGCCGGCCTCGCGCAACCAGGCCAGGCCGGCGGCCTCGGCCTCGAAGAACCCCTCCGGCCTGGCGGTCCCCTCCGGCCAGGACTTGGTGAAGAGCGAGCCGCCGTCGTCGAAGGTCAGCCGGGACGCCTGGCAGATGCTCCCGCCCGGCACCGGTGTCTCCCGGATCCGCTGGTGGGTCAGGAAGGTGGGCAGCAGGTGCGGGTGCTCCCGCAGGTACGCCAGGTCCACTCCGGCACGGTACCGCCGGAGGTTATCCACAGGCGCGGGGTGCCCTCTTCCGATCAAGTGGTACCCGCGCCAGTCTGGTCCGCATGCCGAAGCCGATGGTGTTGCGTGACCCCGCCGACGTGCTGAGCCTCGTGCCCTACCTGCTGGGCTTCCACCCCGCCGACAGTGTCGTGGTGCTCGGCGAACGCGACGGTCGGATGGCGTTCCAGGCCCGCGGCGACCTCGCCGACGCGATCGGGATGGCGGGGCACTACGCCGCCGTGGTCGGTCGCCAGCAGGTCACCTCGGCGATCGTCATCGGCTACGGCGAGGCGGCGGCCGTGACGCCCGCGGTGCTGGCGGTCGCCGGCCGCCTGGGCGAGGGCGGCATCCAGGTCCGCGACGTGCTGCGCGTCACCGCCGGCCGTTACTGGTCATATCTGTGCCAGTCGCTGGCGTGCTGCCCGCCCGACGGCATCGCGTTCGACCCGGCGACCAGCGTGGTCACCACGGCCGCGGTGGTCGACGGGCACGTCGCCCTGCCCTCCCGGGCCGCGCTGGAGAGTCGGCTCGCACCCCTCGACCCGCTGACCCGGGCCGGCATGCGTGCGGCCACCGAACGCGCCGACAGGAGGCTGGCCGCGCTGCTCGACGCGGCGGGCGGGGATCCGTCCGCGGCGCTGCGGGTCGCCGGTGGGGCGGCGGTTCGGGCGGGCGTCGCCCGCCACCGGGCAGGCGGCCAGCTCGATGACGACGAGGTGGCCTGGCTGAGCGTGCTCCTGGCGCATCCGCCGGCCCGGGACGAGGCATGGGCCGCGGTGGAGGTCCTCCCGCAGCGCCACGTCGGGCTGTGGTCGGAGGTGCTGCGCCGGGCCGAACCCCGGGTCCGTGCGGCGCCCGCCACGCTGCTGGGCTTCGCCGCGTGGCAGGCCGGTGACGGGATCATCGCCGGGATGGCGGTGGCCCGGGCGCTGGCGGCCGACCCGGATCACGTCATGGCCCGGCTGCTCGGCGAGGTGATAGCCGGTGGCGTCCCGCCCCGCGAATGGCAGGCGGCGCTGCGGCGGGTGCGGGCCCGGGCCTGACCGCGCTCGGGCGCCCGCGTGCTCAGCCGGGCACCGAGATCCGGTCCGCCCGCGTGTAGACGTTCATGCTGGTACCCCGGACGAAGCCGGCCACCGTCAATCCCGCCTCCTCGGCCAGCTCCACCGCCAGTGAGCTGGGCGCTGACACGGCCGCGAGGATTGGCACACCGGCCATCCACGCCTTCTGCACCAGCTCGAAGCTCGCCCGTCCCGACACCACGAGGACGTGCCCGGCCAGCGGCAGCCGGTGCTCCCGGACCGCCCACCCGACGACCTTGTCCACCGCGTTGTGCCGCCCCACGTCCTCCCGCGCGACGACCAGTCGACCGTCCACTGTGAACAGTCCGGCCGCGTGCAGCCCGCCGGTCGCCTCGAAGGTGCGCTGCGCCTGGCGCAGGACGTCCGGCAGGCCGGTCAGCACCCGGGCCTCGACGCGCACGTCGTCGGCGTCGACCGGGTACCGCGACCGGGTGCGCACCGCGTCGATGCTCGCCTTCCCGCACACCCCGCACGAGCTGGTGGTGTAGAAGTTCCGGGTCGGGTCGGTGAGCGGTGCCGGTACCCCGGCCGACAGCACGACGTCCGCCACGTTGTACGTGTTCGGCGCGTCGGTACCGGCGCAGAGCTGGGCGGTGCGCACGTCGTCGGCGGCACCGATGACCCCCTCGGTGAGCAGGAAGCCGAGGGCGAGGTCGAGGTCGTGTCCGGGGGTCCGCATGGTGACCGCGAGCGGCGCCCGACCGACCCGGATCTCCAACGGCTCCTCGGCGACGAGGGTGTCCGGACGCCGCTGCCCGGTCCCCGCGGCGGTGTCGACGCGCAGCACTGTGCGTCGGGAAGTGACCCGTGCCATGCCCCCATCTTGCCCCGCCGCCTCCCGGCGGGGCGGGCTCACCGCGGCCAATCGCCCGCACCGCGCCGCGGCCACCGCCGCCCGCGACCGCACCGCGCCCGCGGCGGCCCGCGACCGCGTAGCGTTCCGGGGGTGGCGGGTTTCGCAGCGGTGATCCTGGCCGGCGGGGCCGGTCGGCGCCTCGGAGGGGCGGGCAAGCCGATGCTCGCCGTCCACGGCCGGCCCATGCTGGAGCGGGTACTGGACGCGGTCGCCGACGCGGACGTCACGATCGTCGTCGGGCCGGCGAGCCTGCCGCTGCCGGGAGGCGTGGTCCGGGTGTCAGAGGAGCCGCCCGGTGGCGGGCCGGTCGCCGCCACCGCCGCCGGCCTGGCCGCGCTGGCCGAGATCGGCCCGGAGGCCGGGGACATCGCCGGGGACACCGTCGCACTGTTAGCCGCCGATCTGCCCTTTCTCGACGCCAGGGCGGTAACCGGCCTGCTCGCCGCCCTCGAAGGCTCCACAGTGGATGGTGTAGTCTTCGTCGACTCCGACCGGCGGCGTCAGACCCTCTGCGGCGCCTGGCGGGTCGGGCCGCTGCGGGGCGCCCCCCCCCCGCCCCGGGCGCCCCGCCGGGGGGGCCCGCGGGGGGGGGCGGG
>Ga0081540_1003211_pt1 | contig 13023 bp, 12 predicted proteins | sample TabmetS2T1R1_FD_71024 | JGI IMG/M metagenome (GOLD analysis project Ga0081540, IMG submission 71024) | Tabebuia heterophylla rhizosphere microbial communities from the University of Puerto Rico - S2T1R1 | ecosystem: Host-associated > Plants > Roots > Rhizosphere ... | reverse complement strand
TTCGCTGCCACGGCCGCGACCTGGCGCGTGTGGTTCGATTGGACCCCGCCGATCGAGACCAGCGTGTCCGCCCCTTTGGCGAGTGCATCGGGCACCAGGTACTCAAGCTTGCGGACCTTGTTCCCGCCGAAGGCGAGTCCCGAATTGCAGTCCTCGCGTTTGGCCCAGATGGTCGCACCACCGAGGTGCGTGGTAAGCCGGTCAAGGTGGTGGATGGGGCTCGGCCCGAAGGTAAGTGGGTAGCGCGGAAAGTCGTGGAGTTTAATGATGCGCCTCCTTCCGCCAAGTATCTTGCCCTGCTTCCTCGGCATCTCCGGCTTGGCAAGGATCCGCTAGCTACCCGCGTCTGCCAGAATGACCGCCATGCGCGTCTACCTGGGCTCTGACCACGCGGGCTTCGAACTCAAGCAGGCTGTCATCGACCACCTCCGCAAGTCCGGCCACGAGCCGATCGACTGCGGGGCCTACGTGTACGACGCGGAGGACGACTACCCGGCGTTCTGTATCGCCGCCGCGGAGAAGACCGTCGCCGATCCGGAGAGTCTCGGCATCGTGATCGGCGGCTCGGGCAACGGCGAGCAAATGGCCGCGAACAAGGTGCGAGGCATCCGTGCCGCTCTCGCCTGGAACGACGAAACCGCGCGACTAGCTCGGGAACACAACAATGCCCAAGTCGTCAGTATCGGCGGTCGAAACCACCCGATCGAGGACGCGGTGCGCTTTGTCGAGATCTTCCTGGCGACGCCGTTCTCCGAAGATCCTCGCCACATCCGCCGGATCGACATGCTCGCCAGTTACGAGTCCGACGGCACCTTGTGACACGGGCGGTCAGTCAGCGCGCCAATGCCGGCGCACGATCACGACGTCCCGTTCGGCCGCGGCCAAGTCCTCGTCAGTCGGGCGGTTCACGTCCCGGCCGCGCAGCGCACCGCTGACCCCTAGCTGTGACGGACCCGCCCCCACGATCTCCCGCAGCCCACGGTCCCCACTTGTGTCCCGGGCGGAGCGGTCTTGGTTCTCGCTAGCCGGCCGCCGACGACGACCAGGGATCCGACGACGTCGGTCGGTCGGAGATTCGGATGGTTCGCCGGCCCCCGGTTCGGAAACTGTTCCGACGTCGTCGATAGCTGCGGGCACCACCAGTTCCGTCGTTGTGGCGGCGGTGTCGGTTGACGGCGCGGGACGGGATCCCGGACGGCCGCGACCGCGAGTACGCCGGCGTGACCGCTCACTGCCCATTGCTCCATGGTGCCTTATGGCTCAGTCGCGTTAGATCGACCGACCGTCCCGGGCGCGGGGAACAGCGGGCCGGGGAGCCGGCGGCGATTGGTTGGCCGATGCCGGTCAGCCGAGCGAGAACGGCAAATCCATCGTCAGTCCCAGGCCAGTGGACGCGCACCGCGTCGATGCCAGCCCGCCGCACGACACTGCGTAGTACGGCGATGATGATGATCGCATCGTCGGCGTAGCCGATGACAGGGATGACATCGGGGATCACGTCGAACGGGAGAGCGAGGTAGCCGAGGAGCAGCGCGAGGCGAACGCGGATTCCGCGGGGGAGAGCGTCGTCACCAGCCAGCCGGCGGATGAGGCGAAGCACGTCCGGCAACAGCCGCACAGCCGGTCGGAGCAATCCGTGTCGGGGGCGGATGATGACCAGTGCCGTCACGAGAGCAATCCAGGCAATGATCAGAGTGCCGCAGAGACTGAGCAAGAGATCCCACCAGAAGGAACTGGTCATGGGCTGTCGACCGCTCGAATCGGCGTCACCCTGATTCTTGGCGGCGGTTCGGGAGCTTCGGCGCGTAGCGCCGCGTCCTCGAATGCAGCAAGCTCGGCGATAGCCTGCTCGATGGCATCGCGCACAGCCTGACCGCCTTCCGCGATGAAGTAGTCGCGGTCGGCGATCTTTGCCACCCACCCGCGAAAGCGCGCTAGATCGGCCTCGGATTCCTCAACCTCGGCATAGGTGGCATTGCCGCGGGCTTGCTCGAACGCCAGTTCCTTGTGCAGTTCGGGCAATCGACCGAGCACTTCGGCGTACTCGGCATCACGGGCCGCGTTGAACTCGGCGATCAGGGCCTGCTCGTCTACCGGGTCGGTGAACGCGATGGATAAGACTCGAACAGCACCGCCTTGGTGGCGGATCCGATCAGACAGTCGCCGGATCTCGCGGACGACATCATGCCGGGCCGGCAGCAGACATACCGATTGCTGAAGATAGACAGCGCCCAAAGAGCGAAGCTTGCGCCAGATATGCACCCGGAGGGTGTCCGGTGCCCCGGAAGCCGACGTGCTGATGAGCAGCCAGCCTTCCTTGTGCGCTTCGTTCGTCACACTGCATTGTTACACACGTAACGTTCGCTAGGTCTGCTAGGACCCCCAACCGGCCGTTCAGATCGGGGACGTTTCGAGGCGCCTAGCGAGCAGGTCCGTCCCCGATCAGGGCGAGCGGGCGACGAGAATCGAACCCGCACCTTCAGTTCGGAAGACTGATCCTGGCGGTTGTTGGCAGTTTTGGTGATCATGGAGAAGTGCTTGCAGGGCGCAGTTTTACTGGCCTGCAGGGCGTTGGCTCGCGATGGCTGATAGCGGCTAGTAACGATGATTTTCGGAATTCTTGCGGACTATTTGCGGACCGATGGAGATCAACTAGTGGATCAAGATGAGAAGGTGATCTTCAAGGCCGACGTTAGACTTGGGTCGGCGCGGGGGAGCCGCCCAATAAAGCCGTAGTCGGGCTCGATGCGGCTCCAAAGTGCTTGAGCAGGTCTTTCTCGACGACGTACGGTCGCCCGGGCCCGGCTTCTGCTGGTCACTGGGCGTCTCGAGGAACGAGCCGGCGTCGGCGTCCGCAGCAACGACATCCGCCGGTCGAATCAGCGCGACGGTTTCGAGTTCATACGGTTGCGCGTCCGGTTCTGCCGGACGTACGGCTTTGTTGTGCCGCTCGGGAGATGTGGAAATGACTTTGTGCGACCATCCGCCGATGAACACGCGACGTTTAACGGTCGGGTGCGACTTCGATTACGAGGCAGCCGTGCCCACGCCGACGATCTTTCAGGTGCAGCCCACCCGCTCGCCGCTGTTCAGCGTCCAGTCCGAGGCGTGGTCCTCAGCGCCACGGATGCCGCTGCGACACTACGTGGATCTCTACGGCAACCCGTGCACCCGCATCGTGCTGCCCGCGGGCCGGTCCAGCTTCCGCTACGCGGCCGAGATCGACGTGCCGGACGCAACCGAGGCGGCCGACGAATCGGCGAGAGAGATCGCGCCGGACGACCTGCCCGACGACACCCTGATCTTCATCCTGCCGAGCCGCTACTGCCTTCCGGACGTGCTGGGGGACGAGGCATGGGCCCGGTTCGGTTCACACCCGCCAGGCTTTCGGCGGGTGCAAGCCATCTGCGACCACGTCAACTCCCATCTCACGTTCAGCTACGGTGGCTCGTCGTCATGGTCGACCGCGGCCGATGTCAACAGCACCCGCTTGGGCGTGTGCCGGGACTTCACCCATTTGGCGATCACATTCTGCCGGGCGCTCAACATCCCCGCCCGGTACGCCTTCGGCTACCTGCCCGACATGGATGTGCCCATCGATCCCGCGCCGATGGATTTCGCGGCGTGGATGGAGGTGTGGCTCGACGACCGTTGGTGGACGTTCGACCCCCGCAACAACCAGCCGCGCAAGGGACGGGTCTTGATTGGTCGCGGCCGCGACGCATCAGACGTCGCCATGGCCACCACCTTCGGCGGCCCGCGGTTGGAAAGCATGACCGTACGCGCGGAGGAGGTCCGAGGATGACGCTGACCGGCATGTAGACATGACCGCAATTCAGCCCGTCGACACGACATTCAAACCGGGAATGCCCCCAACGCGCTGTGGGTCATACTTGTTGTCGAAAACCATCAAGACCATTGTCCCGGCGGCCGCCGCGTGGGATCTGGAGCTCCATTGGTGTCGCGACCTCCGCCGCAATTTAAGTGCTCTCCCTGCAGGCGTTTCTCCTCTTCCTTGTGATGTGGTGCCCCTGTGGTCAAGTGAGCCGGCCATGGTGGACGGCGGGGCGGACACAGCGCGTCGGCATCTCGGCAGGCGCGGACCGCGCGGCGCGGCATGCTGGGTGTGCCATGCTCTAGGTATCCGGCGCGCAACCCCTGCAGGTCGGTCGACCTCGGGAGTGTGTCCGTGACAGCTGGGTTACTGCGCGAGCGAGGCAGTGAATACGCGAGCCTGAGCCGCCAGATTCGGGCTGCGGGGCTGCTGCACCGTGCACGCTGGCACTACACGCTGCGCATTGCCGCGACGGTGTCGTTGTTCGCGGCCTGCTGGTGGGCTTTCGTCGTGGTCGGTGACTCCTGGTTCGCGCTGATGGTGGCCGGGTTGTTGGGTGTGGCCTCGACCCAGGTGGGGTTCTTGGGCCACGACGGGGGGCATCAGCAGATCGCGGCGTCGCGGTCCGGGAACACTATTGTGGGGTTGATCGCCGGCAATCTGCTGACCGGGTTGAGCATGGGCTGGTGGGCCGATAAGCACAACCGGCATCACGCCAATCCGAACAAGGAAGATCACGACCCTGACATCGGCGAAGGGGTCTTGGCGTTCACGACCGCACACGCCGCCGGCCGCACCGGCGGGGTGGCGCGGATGATCACTGCGAATCAAGCGGCGCTGTTTTTTCCGTTGCTCACCTTTGAGGGTCTGAGTATGCATGTCGCGAGTGTTCGCTGGCTTGCGGGCCGACGGGACGCGAAGTTGCGGCGCACCGAGTTGCTGTTGCTGTGCCTGCATTCTGTCGGGTATCTCGGTGCGGTGTTGTTGGTCCTGGCCCCGCTGCACGCGGTCGCGTTCGTGGCCGTCCACCAGGCGGTGTTCGGGCTGTACATGGGGTGTTCGTTTGCGCCCAACCACAAGGGCATGATGGTCGTGGGCGCGCAGGAGAAGCTGGACTATCTGCGCCGGCAGGTCCTTACCTCCCGCAACGTCCGCGGCGGCTGGTTGGTCGATCAGCTGCTCGGCGGGCTGAACTATCAGATCGAGCACCATCTGTTCCCGAGCATGCCGCGGCCCCATCTGCGCCGGGCCCAGGGCCTGGTCCGCAGATTCTGCGCCGAGCAGAGCATCGCCTACACCGAGACCACATTGTTCGGCTCGTATGCGAGTGCGCTGCGCTATCTGCACTCGCTCGGCGAACCGCTGCGGGCACGATGAGAGGCCCCGATTCTGCTATCGTGTCATTCGGTTTGTCAGCAGTTCTCCTTCGACCCTCAGCGCGACGCAGGATTGTTGAAGTTGCGTCTGTCGCCTTTCCGCTCCATTGAGAGCCGTCACTCGCACGACCAGCCGCGCACACGGTGTGCGCGAGCAGCACGGCCCGATGGAAAGAGAGAGCACGACAATGGCACAAGGCACCGTGAAGTGGTTCAACAGCGAGAAGGGCTTCGGGTTCATCACCCCTGACGACGGCAGCAAAGACGTGTTCGTCCACTTCTCCGCCATCAGCGGCGACGGCTACCGGAACCTCGAGGACAACCAGCGTGTCCAGTACGACACGACGCAGGGCCAGAAGGGTCCGCAGGCGGAAAACGTCCGCCCCATCTGAGCCGCCGATACGGCAATAGGCAACCGCACGACAACACATGGCTGAACGGCCTGGGGCGAGGGAATCGCCCAGGCCATATATGACTGCGGATGGCGCAGCCCATGCTTCGGCGAGGATGAGCGCTGGACACCATGGTCGCGCTATCAGCCGCCGGCCCGATGCCGTCGACCTTCACCATTGGGACATCTCGTTTAACGATCAGTAGCCCGCGTCCTCGAGATCGTCCGTCCACCACGAGCTCAACGGCCAGCGAACGAGGCGGAAGCATCAACATCGATCAAGCTCATTTTGCAACTCGCTCGAGCACGCCGTCGGTCCCGTCGTGCTCAGACGTCAGGCGCGGCCCGCTGCTCCGCTGATCTGGCTGGCGCCTTGCCAAGAACGGCCGCAAGCTGACAGCTGGCTCTACGCTGTTCACGGCAATCGAACAGGCAGCTGGATTCGCGCTAACCATCTGAACCTGTCCTGGGAGGTCTCGGACAACGCGGCTGATCCCGGGATGTCCATGGACCCTTTTGAGAGGCAGCGGCAATGACCAGGAAGGCAATCTCCACCGGCACTGCCGCGGCGGCGCTCGGACCCTACAGCCAGGCCATCGTCGCCGGCGGTTTTGTGTTCTGCTCTGGCACGGCCGGTATCGATCCAGCGACCGGCACGCCCGGCGAAGGCGTCGAGGCGCAGACCGAGCTAGCGCTCCGCAACCTCGATGCGATCCTCACCGCCGCCGGGGCATCGTTGTCGACCTTGGTCAAGACCACCATCTTCTACGCCAAGGTCGAAGACTTCGCGACCATCAACACTGTCTACGCGCGCTTCATGCCCGACCCACCGCCGGCTCGCTCCGCGCCAGCCAACGTGGTGCTGCCCCACGGCCTGCTTATCTCGATCGACGCCGTCGCCCTGCTTGCCTCCGCATAGCGGCGGTGCGACAAGACAAACCGGCGCGCAGGCTTGTTATATCCATGCTGGTCGACCTAAGTCCACGACGCGGGTCCGTTCGGGCCGCGAACAAGGTCACGTAATACCCCCGCCGCCTGCGGGCGAAGCCACTGCGGAGATTGGGTTCGTGACGTTCGAGTCATATAAGTCTTTCCCGCAGGCTCGGCAAGGCGGCCATCGGAGCTCACTGCAAATCTGTCGGACGGGGCCTGCTCCGAAACCCAAGCCAGCCAAAAGGAAGGCACCGACATCCCGCGTGCGCGCCGGGCGGTGGCTGCACCGACAGGAGACCGCCTATGCCGCCACCCGCGCGGCCAGAGAGCGCCAGCGCGGAAAGAGCCCAGCCGCGGGCTGAGACCTGTCGACAGCTACGGCGGCGCGTTGAGTCATGGCCGCACGGTGAAGTCGATCCGTTTCACCGCGCTGAGCGGGATGACGGTGATGCTGCTTGAGCCCAAGGCGCGCACCGAGTGCCGCGACGGCAGCGGCTGGAAGCGCTAGTTCCTCTACCTGAGCCACACAGCGCGCGTGGGGTGGGGGCTACCGTCCTAGGTATGCCCATGGATATGGAACAGCAGATTCTCGTGCTCCTCCGGGGCATGAAGGCCGGAGACCGGCCGCTGACATTCGGCGACGTAGCTCGCCAGTTCGGCGTCAGCTACGACTCGGTCGCCCGCTGCGCGCACCTAATGGTGGACACCGGACTGGCCAAGCCGGCAATGATCCCCGTCCGCGGTACACCGACGCTGCATGGACTTCTGCCCCAGCGGCCGCAGTAACTTCCCGCACCGCGCCTCACCGTGCTGGATCGTCTCGACGAATGGGTCTGCCAGCGGCCGCAGGTAGGTCAGGTTCCGGCGGCGGTCATACAAGTCGGGCGCCGTGAGGCGTTGCGACAGCGTGTGCAGACCGGCGTGCGACCCGATGGACCAATCACCGTCCGGTCGGCCGGTCCGTAGCAGAGCCGGCACCACTCGCCGGGGCCTGCCGCCTCGATGCACGCCCCCTCGCCCGATCGATCAAACCTCTGACCGGCTTCGACCTGAAGCCCTTGGGTTGCCTGCCCGTTCAACGGCATGCCGTGATACCGGGCGTACGCCTCGGTGAGCGGAGTGGCCAGGACGGAGATCGTCATCGATCGCGAACGCTACGCCGGGGATGATGGTCGTATACCCAAGTCGTGCCCTGGCCGGGGCTCGCACGGTGATCTCTGTCCTGGTTACCGAAGCACTTAAGGCCACCACCCTCTGACCGCGGCTTCAGACAAAGGCGTGCGAACCGGGGAGAAGGTCAACCACGAGCACCCTCGACCTTTACCGGCATCTCTACCCGATCGACTTGACGATATCGCCGATCGGATGGACTCGGCCCGCACTGCTCGTACGGCCGATTCGCGGACGTCCGCTCAAGATCATGCGGACTCACGGCCAGTTGATCAAGCTCCCGATTTCGGCCGAAAGGCCTGGAGCCCCCTAAATCCCTGGCCTCGAGCATGGAGCGGGCGACGGGAATCGAACCCGCACCTTCAGTTTGGAAGACTGAGACTCTGCCATTGAGCTACGCCCGCAGTGCGCCCATGACAGTACCGGTCGCGGAGCGGAGCCGTCGCAATGTGTTAATCCGAACCACGCCTCGCAAGTCACGGAGATCGGCACCGCCCCGATGGACTTCGCTGCCGCCCGTACACTGACCCCGTTAGCGCCCGGGGTGTGGCGCAGTTTGGTAGCGCACTCGCTTTGGGAGCGAGGGGCCGTGGGTTCGAATCCCGCCACCCCGACGAGCCGAGAGCGGACCCGCGTGTTTCGCTATCGTGCCGACCGGGCGGCTGTCAGCAGGCGTGCCTAAGCTGCAGGTCGTGCTGACGAATCGTTCCGCTCCGCCGGCGACCGTGACGCCGGTGCTGACCTATCCCGATGTCCGAGCGGCTGTCGCGTGGCTCGAGTCCGCGTTCGGGTTCCGCGAGCGACTCCGTATCGGCGACGCACATCGCGCCCAACTTGCTGTTGGTGACGACGGCGCTGTCGTCGTCGCGGATGTACGGCGGGAGCATGTCGCACCGACCGCCGGGGCCGTGACCCACGTCATCAAGGTGCGGGTGCCGGATGTTGATTCGGCCTACGCCCGGGCCCGCGATGCCGGTGCGCGGGTGGTCATGGAGCCCAAGAGCTGGGAGTACGGAGAGCGGTCATGCGAGCTGGAGGACCTCGCCGGGCACCGCTGGGAGCTGACGCAAACCGTACGTGACGTACCGCCCGAAGAGTGGGGAGGCGTCACGATTTCGCCGTGGTGACCGGATGACCTTCATCTATTAGACAGAATCTAGACGAAATCTTGACAAGGTCTCGTTGCCTCCGTACCCTGCGGGGTGGCGGGCAGGTCTACGAGGTCTCCTTACCGCTGCCGAGCCGCGGCGTGTCGGTGCCCACAGACGCGCCGACTGCCATGACACTCGAAGCCGAGCCCGCAGGCACCTCTCGGCCGGGCTTGCGGCGGTACCCCCCCAGCACCGCCGCGTGACGGAGGGCCGTCACCCCCGTGCACACGGTGGATCGGCGGCCCTCCGGTCATCTGGACCCGTGGACATCCCGCTTCGCGGCGCGCTGGCCGGCGACTGCTCGCGTAGCCCACCCTCCTCACGACATCGGTCCGCAGGAAATGAGCCAGATAGACTCTGGACACGGCTGTCGTGGGCTTGGGGAGCGACGGGGCCGTGGGTTCCAATCCCGCTGCCCGATCAATGTTGCCTGTCCTGGGTAGCCGGTCCGCGTCAGCCATGTGTCGTTAAGGAGCGATCAGCACTGTGAAGAGCACGGTCGAGACCCTCGGCCCAACCCGCGTGCGCCTAGCGGTCGAGATCCCGTTCGAGGAGCTCAAGCCGAGCTTCGACGCGGCCTACAAGAAGATCGGCGCTCAGGTCCGGATACCGGGATTCCGGCCGGGGAAAGCCCCCGCCCGGATTATCGATCAGCGTGTCGGCCGAGCAGCCGTCCTCGAGGAGGCCGTGAACACGGCTCTGCCCAAGGCTTACGGTGACGCGGTCCGAGAGAGTGGCGTCCGCACTTTGGGACAGCCGGACATCGAGGTCACCAGCCTGGACGACGGAAAGCAACTGGCGTTCACTGCCGAGGTCGACGTCCGGCCAGACATCACCCTGCCCGACCTCACCGGAGTCGCGGTTACGGTCGACGACGTATCGGTGACTGACGAGGAAGTGGACGCGGAGCTGGACTTGCTGCGCGAGCGATTTGCCACACTCACCGGGGTGGAGCGACCGGTGCAGAGTGGCGACTACGTCTCCATCGACATCGTCGCGCTGATCGACGGAACCGAGGTCGAGGGTGGTTCGGCGTCGAACCTCTCCTACGAAGTGGGTCGAGCCGATCTCGTCGACGGTCTCGACGAAGCCATCATCGGCACAAAGGCCGGGGATTCGCTGACGTTCGACACGACCCTGCGGTCCGGCGACCGTGCGGGCGATCAGGCTGCAGTCACCGTCACAGTGAACTCCGTCAAGGAGAAAGAGCTGCCAACGGTCGACGACGAATTCGCGTCGATGGCGAGTGAGTTCGATACCGTTGCCGAATTGCGAGCCGACCTGCGCAGCCGGTTGGAGCGCGCCACAGCCTTCGCTCAGGGCAGCCAGGCCCGGGATCGACTTCTGGAGCAGCTGCTTGACACAGTCGACTTCCCTCTTCCGGATTCGGCAATCCAGGCCGAAGTGGATTACCGGGAACATGAGATCGTGCACGCCCTCGGCCATGACGATGGTGCCTTCGATGAGTTCCTCGAGGGGCAAGGGCAGACGCGCGAGGAGTTCACCGACCAGCTGCGAGAATCCGCCCGGAAGTCAGTGAAAGCGCAGTTCCTGCTCGACGCGATCGCCGACGCCGAACAGGTCGACGTGACTGAAGCGGAGCTGACCGAATATCTCGTTCGGCAGGCAGCCCGGTACAACATGGCCCCACAAGAGTTCGCCAACCAGCTCGTCGAAGCCGGCAACCTGCCCGCGTTGATGGCGGACGTCAGGCGGAACAAAGCTCTTGCGACGGTGCTGCAGGAGGCGAACATCACGGATGCGTCTGGCCGGCCCGTGGACCTCTCGGCGCTCACCCCGAGTGAGCTGGCCGAACCGGAAGACGCGACCGAGCCCTCGGACGAGTGAGCTGCTCACGTAACGCCGTCAGCGAAACCAGGGCGTCCTGGGGAGTGTCGCCGCCCGCTCGCCCGTTAGGGTCGATAGCAAGCCCGTTGTGAAGGAGCGACAGCCGTGACCCCAGAATCCCCGCTCGGCGGCCAGCGCCAGGGTTACCTTTACGAGCCGGTCCGCGCAGTCGACATGCGGAGTGTCGGCGGCGGAATGAACCTCAACGACTCGGTCTACGACCGGTTGTTGAGGGAGCGAATCATCTTTCTCGGCCAAGCTGTTGACGACGCGATCGCCAACCAGATCTGCGCGCAGCTGCTCCTGCTGTCGGCAGAGGACGCCAAGCGCGACATCAACCTGTACATCAACTCGCCCGGTGGGTCGGTGACTGCCGGCATGGCGATCTTCGACACGATGGAGCTCATCGAGTGCGATGTGGCCACGTGGGCGATGGGCCTGTCCGCGTCGATGGGTCAGTTCCTCCTGTCGGCCGGGACCAAGGGGAAGCGGTACGCGCTCCCGCACGCACGGATTTTGATGCACCAGGGATCGGCCGGTCTCTACGGCACGGCATCGGACATCAAGATCCAGGCCGAGCAGTGGAACCTCACGAAGCGGGAGATGGCGGAGATAACCGCCTTGCACACCGGCCAGAGCGTCGAGCAAGTCGAGAAGGACAGCGATCGCGACCGGTGGTTCACCGCCGAGGAAGCGTTGGAGTATGGATTCGTCGACCACATCGTCCGCCGGGCCAGCGAGGTGCCGGGCGGCGTGGCGCCGTCAGAGTGAACGAGCTGGACCGAGAGAGAGCCTGAGATGACGGACTTCCACCCCCCAGCGGGCATCCATCTGCCGTACGAGTCACGATATGTCCTGCCCTCGTTTGTCGAGCGGACGAACTACGGCATCAAAGAGTCCAACCCGTACAACAAGCTGTTCGAGGAGCGCATCATCTTCCTCGGCGCGCCCATTGACGACGTCGTGGCCAATGACGTGATGGCGCAGCTGATCGTGTTGGAGTCCACCGATCCGGACCGAGACATCCAGATCTACATCAACTCGCCGGGTGGGTCGTTCACCGCACTGACGGCGATCTACGACACCATGCAGTACATCCGCCCTGAGATCCAGACCTACTGCATGGGGCAGGCGGCGTCGGCGGCGGCGGTATTGCTCGCCGCGGGCACCAAGGGCAAGCGTTACGCCTTACCGCAGTCGCGCATACTGATTCACCAGCCGTCGGGTGGCACCGAAGGCCCCATGCAGATCTCCGACCTGGACATCCAGGCTCGGGAGATCCAGCGCATGCGATTGCTGATGGAGGAGATCCTCGCCCGGCACACTGGCCAGCCGATCGAGCAGATCCGCCTGGACGTGGAGCGGGACAAGATTTTCACCGCCGAGCAAGCCAAGGAGTACGGCATCGTCGACGACGTGATATCCACCCGCAAGCTAGTCAATTAGGGCATACTCCCTCTGACGGACGGCGCTGGCTCGTCGCCACGCCGGACGCGCCGATTGCAGAGGACTTCCCTGGTAATTCCGGGTACCGTTCGGGATCTGGGTGTCCGGCCCAGCCAGGTGCCGTTTGATCGGGGCAAACAGAGGGGAACGAAGCGCTCGTGGCACGAGTCGGCGAGACCGGTGACCTGCTTAAGTGCTCCTTCTGCGGGAAGAGCCAGAAGCAGGTCAAAAAGCTCATCGCGGGCCCCGGCGTCTACATCTGCGACGAGTGCATCGACCTGTGTAACGAGATCATCGAGGAAGAGCTGGCCGAGACCAGTGAGTTCAGCTTTGACGAGCTGCCGAAGCCGAGCGAGATCTACGACTTCCTCAACGGCTACGTCGTCGGTCAGGATCAGGCCAAGAAGACGCTCGCGGTAGCCGTCTACAACCACTACAAGCGCGTCCAGGCCGGTGGCGAGACCAAACCGCGCAATGCCGATGCCAACGTCGAGCTCGCCAAGTCCAACATCCTGCTGCTGGGTCCTACCGGCTCCGGCAAGACGCTGCTCGCGCAAACCCTGGCTCGGATGCTCAACGTGCCGTTCGCCATTGCCGACGCAACCGCGCTCACCGAAGCGGGTTACGTCGGCGAGGATGTCGAGAACATCCTGCTCAAGCTGATCCAGGCCGCCGACTACGACGTCAAGCGGGCCGAGACCGGCATCATCTACATCGACGAGGTCGACAAGATCGCCCGCAAGAGCGAGAACCCGTCGATCACCCGCGACGTCTCCGGTGAAGGCGTCCAGCAGGCGCTGTTGAAGATCCTCGAGGGCACGCAGGCGTCGGTGCCCCCGCAGGGCGGGCGCAAGCATCCGCATCAGGAATTCA
>Ga0081540_1003210_pt1 | contig 13023 bp, 8 predicted proteins | sample TabmetS2T1R1_FD_71024 | JGI IMG/M metagenome (GOLD analysis project Ga0081540, IMG submission 71024) | Tabebuia heterophylla rhizosphere microbial communities from the University of Puerto Rico - S2T1R1 | ecosystem: Host-associated > Plants > Roots > Rhizosphere ... | reverse complement strand
AGCGTAATGAACTCGCGCCTCTTCACTCGATCACCTCGTCCGCGCGGACGAGCAGCGTGGGAGGCATCTCGATGCCGAGAGCCTTGGCTGTGATCAAATTGATGACCAATTCGAACTTGGTTGGCTGCTCGACGGGGAGATCGGAAGGCTTCGATCCGCGCAAAATCTTGTCAACGTAGACGGCGGCGCGCCGCCAAAGGTCTGGGAAGCTTGCCCCATAGGACATGAGGCCGCCCGCTTCGACGTACTCGCGAAAGCCGTGCATGGTCGGTAGTTGAGCAGCAAGGGTCACAGTGTGGATTCGAATTCGTTGGACGTATGCGAATGTGTCGGTAACGACATAAAGCGCCTGCACGCGGCCTTTGACCGCCGCGACGGCTGGCGCGATGTCCTGGGCGCTGCGAATTTCAAGCAATGTCGCATCGAGGCCGAAGGGGCGCGCCATTGACGCAACCTCACGCATCTCCAGCGCGGCATAGGAACTCCCGACATGGGCCAACACCGCAAGCCTCTGCAGGCCCGGCACAACCTCTTGCAGGAGTTCGAGTCGTTTGCCCGTGGTGTCGGTTCCCTGCCCCGACAGCCCTGTGACGTTGCCCCCCGGGCGCGCCAAGTTCTCGACCAAGCCGGTGCCGACCGGGTCCCCAGCCACGGCGAAGACGATGGGGATCGTGCTCGTCGCCTTCTTGGCCGCGACGGACGCCGGGGTGCCCGGGGTGACGATGACGTCGAGCTTGAGCTGGACCAGCTCCGCAGCGAGCGCAGAGAGCTGCCCGACCTGCCCGTTCGCGAACCGATACTCGACGCTGATGTTCTGCCCTTCGATGTAGCCGACGTCGCGCAACCCTTGCCGGAAGGCTTCGAGCTCAGGTGAGGGGCCGGGGGCGCCGTAGAAGAGGAAGCCCACTCGCGGGCTGTTCGCGACCGGCTGCGATCGGGCGGCCGTGGGGATGGCGAGGAGCGCGATCCCCGCCCCGTACAGGAACTTCCGCCGGTCCATCATCGAGACGGGAGGGCAGCCTCGTGCCCGCGACGATGCCGCGACGTGCGGGTCAATTGCGCGGCGCGCTCCGCGGAGGCACGACCCCGTTGAGGCGGAGGTACACCACGAGGTTGCCGTAGTGGTTCATGTTGTCCTGGATCGCTCCCAGGATGGCCGACCAGCGCTGGACCTGCTGACCGCCTCGGCCCGGCACCATCTCCAGCGCCTTCTCCTCGGTTAGCCCGTCCCACACGCGCGCTCCGTAGTCGTAGCTCTCCCGGAGCGCCTTCAAGATCTCCGCGCGGCTCTTGAGGCTGTCGAAGCGCGCATTGCTCTCGAGCGTTTCGCCGGAGACTCTGGAGAAGAAGAAATAGTTCTCCCCGATCAGATGAATGAGGACCTCCCGCGCGGTCCGCACGGCGGGGGTCGGCCGGAAGTCGTACTTGTCTTCGGGCACAGCCTCCGCGATGCCCAGGACGAGGCTGCGGGTGCTCTCCCACGTGGCCTTGGTCGGGGTCAGGAAGCTCGTGGCCGGGAACTTTGACGGGGCGCCGGGCGCGGAACCGCTCGGTGTCTGCGCCATCCCCGGAGTCGCCCAGAGCACGGCAAGCATGGCAACCACCACACATCGAATGAACACGTTCTTGCTCATGAGTCCCCCTGTAGGGTGAGGAGATAGCGGCGGGGATGAGCCCGTCCCGCGCGGCGGCGTGAGCTCTCCTCCTCGTAGATAACACAGAACGCGCTCGGGGATTCAGCAGTATCGCCCCTTGCCCTCGCGTAGCCCCTGCGCTACCGTCTGGCCCGAAGTCCAACAGGAACGCGGATGCAGATTCGATTCTGGGGCACTCGTGGATCGCTGGCCAAGCCGGGGCCGGGCACGCTCCACTATGGCGGAAACACCTCATGTGTGGAGGTGCGCACCGCCTCGGGTACGCTCATCGTGTTCGATTGCGGCACCGGGGCCCACGGCCTCGGGCAGGCGCTGATGGCGAGCGGTGCCCCCATCCGCGGCCATCTGATGATCACCCACACCCACTGGGACCACATCCAGGGATTCCCGTTCTTCGCGCCGCTCTTCGGGCGCGGTCACGAGTGGGACATCTACGCTCCCGGCGGGCTCGGGCAGCAGCTCGAGCAGACGCTGGCCGGGCAGATGGAGTACACGTACTTTCCCGTGACGCTCGCACAGCTCGGCGCGACGATCCGCTACCACGACCTCGTCGAGGGCAGCTTCGTGGTAGGCGACGTGCGCGTGGTCACCAAGTATCTGAACCATCCCGCCCTCGCCCTCGGCTATCGCCTGGAAGTCGGCGCCGTCTCCGTGGTCTACGCCTCCGACCACGAGCCGCACGCGCCGTGGGCCTCGGCGGAGACCACCACGGGCCCCGGCGCCGCGTCCCTGGCCCACCGTGAAGATCTCCGCCACGTCGAGTTCCTCGCCGGAGCTGATCTCGTCATCCACGACGCACAGTACGACCTCGGCGAGTATCGCGAGAAGGTCGGGTGGGGGCACACGCCGGCGGAGTGCGCGGTCGATTACGCGCTGGCCGCGCGCGCTCGACGCCTGGCCGTCTACCACCACGATCCCATGCGGGACGACGCGGGCGTCGAGCGCCTGATCGAGTCCTGCCGGCAGCGGGTGGCCGCGGCGAGCGGCCAGCTCGAGGTGTTCGCCGCCGCCGAGGGGCAGGTGGTGGAGCTCGCCGAGGGCGCCGGCATCACGGCACCCACGGCGCGTCCGACCGTGGCGCCGAGCCGCGCAGGAGCGGAGACCATTCTCATCGCCGACGACGATCCCGCCATCGTGATGCTCCTGCGCGCGAGCCTCGAGTCGGACGGCTTCCGTGTCGTGACGGCTCACGACGGCATGGCGGCCCTCGATCTCGCGCGCGTGGAGCGCCCCGCCCTGATGCTGCTGGACTGGCAGATGCCGCGCGCGAGCGGCGTCGAGGTGACGCGGGCGCTGCGCGCCGACACCAACCCGGACTTCGCGGCGACGCCCGTCGTCCTGATCACCGCGCAGTCCGGCTCCGAGAACACGGCCGCGGGCTTCGAGGCCGGCGTGACCGACTATCTGACGAAGCCGTTCCGACCGGCCCACGTGCGAGCGCGCGTGCGGGCCTGGCTCCTGCGCCGGAACGCCGGAGCCGCTGGCACATGAGCGGCGAGCGGGGGCGAGCGGGGGCGGCCATGGACGACCATCTCGATCAGCGCCGGGTCGCGGCCCTGCGTGCGTTCTCACGGGCGCTCCTGTGGCTCGTGCTGCTGATCGGCGGCCTCGCGCTCGCGGGCTGGCAGCTCGACATCGACGCCCTCAAGAGCGTCCTGCCCCGGCGCGTCGCCATGAATCCGTTCACCGCGCTCGGCTTTCTGCTCGCCGCCGCTTCGCTCTGGCTCCTCGAAGCGGAACACCAGGGATCTGAGCGCCGCGTGTGGATGCGTCGGGCAGCCTGGGTTGCGGGGGGCAGCGTGGCCGCCATCGGCATCGTGACCATCCTCGGCTACGTGCGCGGCGAGAACATCGGGCTCGATCAGCTCCTGTTCCGGGCGCGCCTCGGCGGCAACCGGATTGCTCCCAACACCGCGCTCGACTTCCTCCTCGTAGGCGGTGCGCTCCTCTTGTTCGCAGCGGAGCCGCGTTGGGGAGTCCGTCCGGCTCAGCTCCTGGCGCTCCTGCCGACGGCCATCGCGCTCATGTCGCTCTTGGGCTACGTCTACGCGGTGGGCGAGCTGTACGGCATCGGCAGCTACATCCCGATGGCGCTGCCCACCGCCATTGCGTTCCTGGCGCTCGGCGTCGCCATCCTGTGCGCGCGCCCGGACGAGGGCCTCATGGCGGAGGTCGCCAGCGACCATATGGGCGGTGTGCTTGCCCGCCGGATCCTCCCCACCGCGGCCGCGATCCCCGCCGTCTTGAGTGGTCTCTGGCTCGTCGGCCATCGCGCCGGCCTCTTCAGCGCCGAGGTCGGTCTCGCCCTCCTGTCCGTCGGGAACATCCTGGTCTTCGCGGCCGTGATCGCCGTCGCGGCACGCTCGCTCAATCGTGCCGACCGGCGACGGCAAACCGGCGAGCGGCGTCTCGCCACGCAGTACGCCACCACCCGAATCCTCGTCGAGTCGCGAACCTCCGCGGAAGCGATGCCGCAGATCCTCCGCACAGTTGGGGAAAGCCTCGACTGGGTGCTGGGAGCGCGCTGGGCCCTGGACCGGGAGGCCGGCGTGCTCCGGTGTGCGGAGATGTGGACGACGACCGCTCAGGCTCTCGAGGAATTTACCGAGGTCAACCGGCGCAGCGCATTTGCCTCCGGCGTCGGCCTGCCGGGACGCGTCTGGGAGAGCGGGCGCGCGACGTGGATTCCCGATGCCACGCTCGATCCCAACTTTCCGCGAGCGCCCTACGCGATCCGTTGCCGCCTGCATGGGGCGTTCGGCTTTCCCATCGTGGGCCCGAGCGGTTTCCTCGGCGTGATGGAGTTCTTCAGCCACGAGATCCGCGAGCCCGACGAGGACCTCCTCCGGATGTTCCAGGCCGTGGGGGGGCAGGTGGGCCAGTTCATCGAGCGCAAGCAGGCGGAGAGCGATCTCGAGCGCGCCAAGGCCATCGCGGAGGCCGCCACCCAGGCCAAGTCGGAGTTTCTCGCCAACATGAGCCATGAGATCCGGACGCCGCTCAACGCGATCATCGGCATGTCGTCGCTCTTGACCGACACGCCGCTCGATGGCCGGCAGCGAGAGATGGCGGAGACGATCCGGACGAGCGGCGAGCACCTCCTCACCATCATCAACGACATCCTCGACTTCTCGAAGATCGAGTCGGGAAAGCTCGAGCTGGAGGAGGCGCCGCTCGACCTCGCGGGGTGTGTGGAGGAGGCCATCCAGCTCGCGGCGCCCACCATGCGGGACAAGGGTGTCGAGCTCACGTATCTGATCGAGAGCGGGGTGCCGGCGGCCCTCGTCGGCGATGTGGGGCGACTGCGTCAGGTCCTCGTCAACCTGATCGGCAATGCCATCAAGTTCACCCCGGCCGGCGAGGTCGCCGTGACGGTGTCGTCGCGGCCGCTCGAGGGCTCACACCACGAGGTGCACTTCGCTGTCCGGGACACCGGCATCGGCATCTCCGCGGAGCAGTTCGATCGCCTGTTCAAGTCGTTCAGCCAGGCGGACACATCCACGACGAGGCGATACGGCGGCACCGGGCTCGGGCTCGTGATCTGCCAGCGCCTGTGCGAGCTCATGGGCGGCCGCATCTGGGCGGAGAGCGAGGCGGGGCAGGGATCCACGTTCCATTTCACGATCGTGGCGGAGGCGGTTGCCGTGGCGGCGACCACCCGCGTCGACACCGGCGCGCTCGAGGGCAAGCGGGTCCTCATCGTGGACGACAACCGGACGAACCGCCGCATCCTGCGGATCCAAGCCGAGCGGTGGGGCATGCGCGCGCGCGACACCGGATCGCCGAACGAGGCGCTCGAGTGGATCCAGCGCGGCGATCCCTGCGACGTGGCCCTGCTCGACTACCAGATGCCCGACATGGACGGCTTCACCCTGGCCCAAGAGCTGCGCGGCGCTCGTGGACCGGAGTCGCTGGCCCTCGTGCTGCTGTCCTCGATCGGCGGCGTTCTCCCGCCGGCCGAGGCCGCGGCGTTCACCGCCGTGCTCTCGAAGCCGGTGAAGCTGTCTATGCTTCACGACCGGCTCGTCGAGATTCTCGGTGTGGACGACCAACCGCGGCCCGCGGAGGCAAGCGCCTCCCCCGAGGCGTCACCCGCGACGCTCCGGATCCTGCTCGCCGAGGACAACGCGGTCAACCAGACAGTGGCGCTCCGGCTGCTCGAGCGCCTCGAGCATCGCGCGGACGTGGTGGCCAATGGCCATCAGGTGCTGGAGCGGCTCGAGCGGGCGCCCTATGACGTGATCCTGATGGACGTGCAGATGCCGGGGATGGACGGGCTCGAGGCGAGCCGCGCGGTCTGTGCGCGCTGGCCGAGCGGGCAGCGGCCGCGCATCATCGCGATGACCGCGGAGGCCATGGAAGGGGATCGGGAGCGCTGCCTCGCCGCCGGCATGGACGACTACCTGGCGAAGCCGATCAGGCTCGAGGAGCTCAGGCGCGCGCTCGCCGAGTGCCGCCCGCTGTCGACTCAGCCGGTGGGCGATGCGCCGTCGCCACTTCACGAAGGCATCGATCGCGACGTACTGGACGGACTGCGCGAGGATCTCGGGGACCCGGCAACGCTCCGGCAGGTCGTGGCGACGTTCCTCGATCGCATGCCGCTCGTGCTCACGGAGCTCCGCGATGCGGCCGCGCGGGGAGACCAGGCGGCGATCCTCGCCGGCGCACATGGTCTCAAGGGCACGAGTGCCATGCTGGGCGCGATAGCCCTCTCGGCGCAGTGTGCCGAGCTGGAACGTGTGGCCAGGGTTGGCAAGCTTCAGGAAGTGCCGGCGCGCCTCGACGTCATCACAGCGCACGCGGAGACGGCGAGTCGGGCGCTTCGGCACGAGATCGAGGACTCGTAGGCCGCACTCGGCTCAGGTCGCGATTTCTCAGCGGCGAGAAGTAACTTCCGTGTAGAAGCTGCCACCTCACCGCGTAAGGATTATCCTGTCCCTCCCGGCCTCGTGTCGGTTCGTGACCATAGGCCTCGGCCCATCGCAAGGCGCCAACGGAATCGCAACATTAGGCGGAGCGTTCCAGAGCGTGATCGCGACGATCTTGGCACGGCGATTGATTCCATCGATGATCGATGAGATTTGTCGCGCACGTTCAATACGCGCTGACGGCCTCCCTTCTGGGCCTCATGCTCGTTGCGCCACCACCCCTGAGGGCCGACCCCACGCCGGCCACTGACCGCCCGGAGCAGCAGGGCCTCAGATGGCCGGTGCAGGGGAAGATCACGTCACGCTTCGGTCCGCGCGGACTCTTCCACTTGCACCGCGGCGTGGACATCAAGGCGCCCAAGGGAACGCCGGTCCAGGCGGCGGCGGCGGGGACGGTGGCGTTCAGCGGACGCCAGTCCTCGTACGGGCGAGTGATCAAGATCGACCACGCGAACGGGCTCCGCACCGTCTATGCCCACAACAGCAGCAATTTCGTGAAGGCGGGTCAACACGTGAAAGCGGGGACGGTCATCGGCGCCGTCGGGCAGACCGGCCGCGCCACGACCAATCATCTGCACTTCGAAGTCCGGCGCCACGGTGTGGCGAGGGATCCGCTTCCGCTGCTGCGCACGGGGCCGGCGAAAGAGCCTGAGGGCCCGCGCGTACGGACTGCGGCGCTCGAGCGCACGAAAGACGGGTCGGGCTCGAATGAAGGCGCCGAGCGGCAGGGCCATCGCAAGGCGCCGAAGTCCCATCGTCGTCACTCGGCGCAGCTTCACTCCCGCTGAGGCTCGGGCTGACGTTCCGCTAGACCGCCGGCGTGTGCTTGTGCAGGAACTCGTTCACCCGCGCCCGCGCCGAGGTCAGGGCGGAGCCCGTCTTCCACTCGCGGACCAGCTCGCAGCTCGGAAGGAGCCGGGCCAACTCCTCGGAGATCGGCAACGGATGCGCTTCGTCGTTGCCCGCCAGGACGAGGCACGGTGTCGCGCACGTTGAGACGAACGCGCGGTCCACGCAGTAGACGAAGCCCGCCCCGTACATGTTCCGGTAGAAGGCGTCCAACACCGCGGGCGTCGCCTCGGGATGATCCGTCAGCGACTCGACCCATGCCTCGAATCGCGCCGATCGATTCGGCGGCAGCGCTCCCACCCGCCCGATCGGCTGCGCGAGCACGGCGGACGCCACACGCTCCGGCTGCGTCTTGAGCAAGCTCAGGATGAAGGAGCCACCGATGCACTGCCCATAGAGGTGGCAGCGATCGATCCCCAGATGATCGAGCAGGGCGATGTGATCGGCGGTGTAGGTGGACCAGTCGTCCTTTGCGGTGATGGGCGCGTGCGACCGGCCGCCCGCGTTGCGCTGGTCCATCGCGATCACCCGAAAGCCCGTGGCCAGCTCGGTGGTGGGATCGATGGGGGCCGACGGCTGACTCCAGACCGCGATGGTGGACTGCAGTCCCGCTGGCGCGAAGGTCAGAATCGGGAAGCCCTGTCCGAATTCCTCATAGTGGATCGTGGCACCGTTTGCGCGAAGGCTCGGCATGGCGGGATCCTTTCGTCAGAGGTTGACCCGAAGCCTGCGTGGCCGGCATGGCGCGCGCGAGGCTCCGACTCTGCGGCGGCGGGCCGTGGTTGTCAACCACCTCCGTCGATGCTAGAAAATCAATCGACGTCTCCACGACATGGGGGATGATGCCGCATGTCCATCAAGACGGGGCTTCTCGTCATCTCCGTGGCGGTGTTCGTCCTCATCAGCGGAAGCCTATACGTCGTGTCGCAGGCGGTAAAGACCGAGGCGGACATCGCGCAGGCCGAGGTCCAGCGCTACCACTCGTACCAGCTCGCCGATGAGCTGCGGCAGAGCTCCGACGATCTGACGCGCATGGCGCGGCTCTATGCCGTCACCGGCGAGAGGCGTTACCGCGACTACTTCGGCCGCATCCTCGCCATCCGCGACGGCAAGGCTCCACGTCCTCTCGACTACGGCAACATCTACTGGGACTTCGTGGTGGCCTGGGGCAAGCCTCCACGCCGCGACGGAAGGGCGGTGTCCCTCGAGTACCTGATGCGTGAGGCCCACTTCACCGATGACGAGCTCGCCCTCCTGCAGCAAGCCAAGCAACGGTCCGACGCGCTGGTGGCGATCGAGACGCGGGCCATCTACGCGGTGGAAGGGCGGTTCCCCGACGGTCAGGGAGGCTTCACCCGCGCGGGACGAGCGGACATGGATCTCGCGCGACGGCTCCTCCACGGCCAGGAATACCACCGTGCCAAGGCCGAGATCATGGGGCCCATCCAGGAGTTCCTCACCAGGGTCGACTCCCGGACCGCGGCCGAGGTGCAGCAGCTCCGGCGTCGCGGTGAGCGCCTCCACATCGTGGTCATCGCCGGGCTCGGCACCGCGGTGGTCCTCGTGCTCATCTCGTTCGCAGTGGTCGCTTGTTACCGGTTTGCGCCGGTGGCGCGACGCGGCGGTCCTCTGCCCGGCAATCCCCCGGTTGCTCACCATGCCGGGATCACGCTCGGACTCGCGATCTGGACGGTGTGGCCGCTCGCCGCTGCCGCCGTGGTCGCCTGCGGCCTCGTGGTCGCGCTCTCGTGGTGGCTGAGTGAGAGCACGAACGACAAGGTGCGAGACGGCGTCAGGAGCGCGCTGGAGGCGGTGCACCGGAGCACCGCGCGGTCGGTCGATGACTGGCTCGCCAGCATCAGTCAGGAGGCCACTGCGTGGGCGCAGTCGCCGATGGTCAGCGATCTGCTGGCGCGCCCCGCCACGAGCGCAAGGAGAGCGGCAGCGCCTGACCAGGTCCGGGAGCAGCTGTCCCCACTGCGCCAGGTGCCCGGAGTCGCGGGATACGTTGTCATCGATTCGCACGGCCATGTGCTTGCGCGCGACGATGCAGATCCGACGAGCCAGCCGGTGGAGGGAGAGCTTGGAAAGCGGCTGGTCGCCGAGCTGGGCCAAGCCGAAGCCGAGAAAACGGTGGCCGCCGCGGAACTGCAGCGCATCAAAGTGGGAACACGGCCTGAAATCATTGCCGAGCGAAAGGCCGAAATCGACCGCGCCGCCTCTGCCGTGACCCTGGCCGAGCAGACCTACAACCGCACCAAGCAGCTCGCCGCCCGACAATTCGCACCCCAATCCAAGCTTGACGAAGACACCAACGCGCTGACCCTGGCCCAGCGCCGTCTCGATCAGGCTAAGCTCGCCTATGATGAGGCCGTACGCGGCTTCACCGCCGAGGAGCATCAGATCGCCGAGGCCAATGTCGACAAGGCGGCGGCAAAAGTCGAAACGATCAAGGCGCTGGTTGATCAGCTGACGATATCCGCGCCAACCGCCTCCCAAATCTACCAGATCCCGGTCGAGGAGGGCGAAGTGGTAACCCCCGGCCTCCCGCTGATATCGCTCGTTGATCTCGGCGACACGTGGCTCGGCTTTTCCCTGCGCGAGGATCTGATCGCCGGGCTCAAGGTCGGCGACAGGTTTACGGTCAATGTTCCGGCGCTCGGCGACCGCGAGGTAACGGCACAAATCCGCGTAATCGCGGCAAAGGGCGAATATGCGGGCTGGCGTGCAACGCGGGCGACTGGCGATTTCGATCTGCGCACCTTCGCGATCCGTGCTTATCCGGTTGACAAGATCGACGGGCTGCGGCCGGGGATGAGCGTATACACCGATTGGACGAAGCGAACGCAATGAAGCAGCCGCCGCGCCCAGGGCTAGTGCTGGTCGCGCTGCGCGAAATCCGGTTCTTTCGGCGCGACCGCGCCGGCTACTTGCTGGTTATCGTTGTTCCGCTGATCGCCTTTGCGGTTCTGACCTGGACATTCAGCAGCGCAGTCGTGCGCGGGCTCAATGTCGTCGTCGTCGACGCCGACCGGTCGGATGTTTCGGCCAAGCTCATACAATCGATCGCGGCCGCCCCGGGGTTGCGTGTCGCCGAGCGCGCGGACGATCTGAAGAACGCCACTCGGGCGATTCGTTCAGGGCAAGCAATCGCTGCGGTCTATATCCCGCCACGATTCGAGCTGGATTTGCTGGCCGCCCGCCGGCCTCAAATTATCGCCTTTTACAATGCCCAATACTTTACCCCGGGCAATATTGCGTCGCGAGGTTTGAGCGACGCGATCTCCGACGCCGTATCACAGCTGTCGCCGCTGCGCGATGTTCGCCTGCCGTCGGTCGGCAGCGGCTCGCTCGTCGTCGAGCAATATGTTCTCACGAACCCGGCGCTCAATTACGCGGGCTTTCTGCTGCGCGCCGTGATGCCGACGACATTGCATGTCATCATCGGGATCGCGACCGCCTATGCGATCGGAACCGAATTTTCGCGCCGCAGCCGGCGCGCCTGGCTGCGCTCTGCCGGCGGCAGCCCGCTTATCGCCCTCGCCGGCAAGCTGCTGCCGCTGTTCCTGCTGTTCTTTGCGCTGATCGGGATCGAGGCCCTGATCCTGCACGCCGGGTTTGAGCTGCCTTTCCGCGGCGATGTGCTGATGATGGTCGTCGCGGCGATGCTGTTCATCGTCGCTTACCAGTCGCTCGCAGCCCTCATTGTGCTGCTGGTCCGAAATCTAGCCTTGGGTTTGAGCCTGGTCGCGATCATTTCGTCGCCCGCCTTCGGCTATGCCGGCGTCGGTCTGCCAGTTCTGGCCATGAACGGCTTCGCACAGGCCTGGGGTGCATTGCTGCCGATACGCTGGTATCAGCAGATCCTGTTTGACCAGGCGGCGCGCGGATCGCCGGTACACGCCTCGGCGCCGGCCTTCGCAATCCTGGCTGGAATGGCGCTGGGCCTGTTTGTGCTCGCCTGGTGGCGGTTGAGCCGGCTATCGCCTGAATTTCAGCGTGAAGAAGACGCTCCCTTGCCGCGGGACGGTCGCGGCGTCGGCGGCGCCTTTATCGGCGAATGGCGCCGTGTGCTGGCTGACCGCGGTGTCTTCAGCCTGATGATTGTTGCTCCGGTTTTTTACGGCGTGTTCTATCCTCAGCCCTATCTCGGCCAGCTCGTCCGCAAGATCCCTATCGCCGTGGTGGACGATGATCGCACGCCGCTCAGCCGCCGCCTGATCCAGGCCCTCGATGCCGACGAGGCGATTTCGGTTGCGGTTCGTGCCCCGGCTCTCGACGTGGCACAGCAGGCGCTGTTCGACCGCCGGGTCTTTGGCATACTCGAAATCCCGCACGACACCGAGCGGGAGGTCTTGAAGGGAAATGAAGCGCGCATTCCGGCCTATGTCGATTCGGCTTATTTTCTCGTGTTCAACCGCACCTTGCAGGGCATCGCCGAAGCTGCGGGCGCGACCAACGTCGCCAACATTTCGCACGGCCTGCGCATGGACGGCGCGCAGGCCCGGCTGGCCCTGACCGCACTGAGTCCGGCCGAACTGCTGATGGAGCCGCTCTACAATCCGACCGGCGGATATGCCAGCTACGTCGTGCCGGCCGCTTTTGTGCTGATCATCCAGCAGACCCTGCTGATGGGCGCGGCAACGCTAACCGCCCTCGGGTTTGAAATGCGCCGGGGAGTTCGCCGGATTGCGCCGGGCCCGATCAGGCTTTTGGGCCGCGGCCTCGCGCATTTGACGATCTGCACCGCAGCGCTGGCCCTGTTCTTCGTCGTCCTGCCGCGTGTGTATGGATTCTCGACATTGGGCCGGGCGGCAGATCTGGCGCTGTTCGCAGTGCCATTTGTGCTCGCCACGAGCTTTATGGCTCAGGCCGCCGGCAGCTTTTTCAAGCATCGGGAAACGGCTGTTCTGCTCTTTGTCGCGACGACCCTGCCGCAATTCTTTCAGGTCGGTGTGTCCTGGCCTCGCGAGATGATCCCGCCGGCGCTCGATCAGCTGCGCCGTATATTCCCGAGCGAGTCGGCGATCGACGGTTTGATACGGATCGGTCAGATGGGCGCTCGGCTCGGCGAGGTGAGGACGGATTGGCTTTACCTGTGGCTCCTCACCGCGATCTACTTCGTGCTCGCGGCCGCCGCGTCGCGCCGACGGGCGGCGATCGAAGCTGCCGATGCCGTCTAGCTCAGGCCAACGCTTTCATACGATCGCCGTCATCGTCGCTCTCGCGGCAGCGGCGGGCATTGTGACATTTCTGGTCCTGAGGCCGGGCGTCGTCGCGGGCCGCCCTCCCGGCGTCGTCCAGCCGACCGAGATCAAGATTGCCCCCGAAACCAGCGGCCGCCTCTTGCGCTTTGCGGTGACCCGAGGACAGAGCGTGCGCAAGGGCGACCTCCTGGCCGAAATCGATCCGCGCCCCTATCAGGCCCAGATCGATCAGTTCACCGGCAATCTGGAGCGCGACCAGGCGCAGCTCACCAATGCCCGCGCCAACCTCACGCGCTACAGCCAGCTCGGCGCCAAGGGCTGGGCCACGCCGCAGTTGATCGAGACCCAAAAGGCCCAGGTCGGCCAACTGGAGGCAGCGATCAA
>Ga0081540_1003209_pt1 | contig 13024 bp, 9 predicted proteins | sample TabmetS2T1R1_FD_71024 | JGI IMG/M metagenome (GOLD analysis project Ga0081540, IMG submission 71024) | Tabebuia heterophylla rhizosphere microbial communities from the University of Puerto Rico - S2T1R1 | ecosystem: Host-associated > Plants > Roots > Rhizosphere ... | reverse complement strand
AGGGGCGCCATGCTGAAGAACAATCCGGTGGTCAAGAAGCTGGTCGAGACGGGCGAGGAGCGGGTCGGAAAGCTCGCCCAGGCCCTGCTCTCCAACGAGCGGTTCGTGGTCGCGATCCAGACCCTCATCCAGCGGACGCTCTCCGCCAAGGGGATGCTGGACAAGAGCCTCCGCTCGGCGCTCGCGGCGATGAACCTGCCTTCCACCGAGGACGTCGAGTCGCTGCGGCGGAAGATTGCCGACCTCGACGCCACCCTGGGCCGCATCGAGGCGAAGCTGGAGAAGGTTCCGGAGCAGCACCACTGAGCCCTGGCTCGCCGCCCGTGCGAAGGATCGCCTTCGTCAACGAGAAGGGTGGCACCGGGAAGACGACGCTCGCCGTTCACGTCGCCGCCTGGCTCGCCCGCGCACGCAAGCTCCGCGTGCTCCTGATGGACCTGGACACGCAGGGACACGCCGGCAAGACGCTCGGCCTCGACGTCCGGGAGATCCAGCCCAACGTCTTCCATTTCCTGACCGACCCGTCGGTGGACCTCCGTCAGGTCAGGCACGCCACCGAGGTCCCCGGCCTCTCCGTGGTGCCGGCCTACAAGCAGATGGCCGGGCTGTCCCAGGCACTGGGCACCTCGGCCGACGCGGCGGAGCGGCTTCGCGAGAGGCTCGACGCCTCTTCCGGCGAGCAGGACGTGGTGGTGCTCGACGGTCCGCCCTCGCTCGGGCTCAGCGTGACCTCGATACTCGTGGCCGCGACCGAGGTGGTGATCCCCGTCGCGCTCACCTACCTCGCGCTGGACGGGTGCGCGGAGGTCGCGCGCAGCGTGGAACGGGCCGCGGAGGAGCACCACCGGCCGGGCCTGCGAGTGACCGCGGTGGTGCCGATGATGCACCGGCGCACCGCGCTCGCCGAGGCGGTCCGCGAGCGGCTCGAGGCCTACTTCCCGGGCCGGGTGACGCCGCCCCTCGGGGTCAACGTCGCCATCGACGAGGCGCAGAGCCACGGCAAGACGGTGTGGGACTACGCGCCGCGGAGCCGGGGCGCGCAGATGATGAGCGCCGTCGCCGAATCGGTCTGGACGCTAGGCACCGACGAGGCGCGAGAGCACCCGGCGCCCTGACCGGGATGGCCGGGAGCGTGGGCGGGACCGATGGCGGTGCTCCTCGTCTTCGCCCTCGCCGCATTCGCGCGAGAGCGGCGGCGGTTCAACCGCCTTCCTTCGCAGTCGTCGCCTTCTTCTCCATCGCGTCCAGACGACGCTCGATCTCCTCCAGGCGCCGGCTGAGCTGGCCGAGGTCGGAGCCGAGCGCCGGAAGGCTTCCGGTCACGCTCTCCACCAGCGACTTCACGCGGTCGTCTGCGCGCCGCTGCCAGTCCTCGATGGTGCGCTGGCCGGCGCGGAGGAGGTCCTCCTTCAGCTCGCCCGAGCCGCCACCTTCCTCGCGGCGGAGCAGGCGGTCCAGACGGGTCTCGGCCTCCTCGCGGATCGAGGCGACCCGGGGGCTGACCTCCTTCTGGATGAAGCCGGAGAGCGCGTCGCCCGGGCGGCGGATGATCTCCCGCAGCACGCTGAGCGGCATCTGATTCTTCTTCTTCTCTTCCTCGAAGATGATCTGCGCGAGCGTGACCGAGGTGAGATCGTCCTTGGTGCGGTTGTCGACGATCTTCACTTCCGCGCCCTGCTTGATCATCTCGGCGATCTCGTCGAGCGTGACGTACCGGCTCTCGACCGTGTCGTAGAGCTTCCGGTTCGTGTAGCGCTTGATGATCTTCGGCTCGCGCGGAGCGTCGTCCTGGGGGGGATGGAGCTGTTCGGGTTCAGTCATGGATCGTGTGTCGCCGTCGTGAACGGTGGGCTCGCTTCTGCTCGACCATGCCGCGCTGCAGCGCCTCCCTGCAGAGACCGCCAGGTTTCGCCTGGATAGCAGCACGGTTTGGCTCGGTGCAACAAGGTGGAGGGGCTGCACCTACACGGGGGGCGGGCGGGCTTCCCCTGGTATTCTCGCAGGTTCCAGCCCCCTGTCGGCTCGACCCCTGTGATCATCGCCTGCAAGCAGTGCCACACGCGCTTCAAGGTGCCCGACAAAAAGGTCACCGCGCGTGGGCTCAAGGTTCGCTGCTCGCGCTGCGGTCACACCTTCCGCATCTACCCCGACTCGGCGGCCGAGCGGGGGGATGAGCCTTCCCCTGCCGCAGCGCGTCCGAAGGGGCCGGATCCCTTCGAGGCCTTCGGACCTGACGGCACGTCGGAGATGGAGAAGACGCCAGCGCGCGGCACCAGTGTCTCCGAGCTGCTCGCGCAGATGTCGCCCGCACCGGCGGAGGACGACTTCGAGGTCGACGTCGCGGGCGTCGAGCCGGCGAGCACCGAGCCGGCGTGGAACTTCCCGCCCGCGCCGTCGCGCCCGTCACCGGCCGTGGCGGTGGCCGCGGTCGCCGTGCAGCCCGAGCCTCCGAGCCCGCCGCCCGAGCCCGTTCTCGCCCGGGCTCCGCTGCCCGTGCGTCCCCTGCCTGCGTCGGCGGAGCCGGAACGGTCCCTCGAGGTGGCGCACGAGAGCGGCGAGCCCATCCCGCCGCCTCCGTTCCCGCCGGGTCCGGGTGGAAATCTCTCGAAGCTCTTCGAGGAGAGCCCGATGGAGCTCACGCCGGAGCCCGCTCCGGTCGACCTCTCGGCTCCCCTCGCGCTTCCGAAGCGTCCCCCTCCCCCCGAGGACCTCGCGGCGCTGGCGGGCTTCACCCCGGCCTGGGGCGTCGCGGGCCCGTCGCACGCGCTGTCCCTCGACGGGAAGCTCTCCACGCACGTGTCGAGCCTCGCCGCGGTCCCCGAGCCCGAGCCGTCGACTCCCCCGGCGCCGCTCTTCGGCGGAGCCGGGACGGAGCTGGACGACCTCCCGTCGCTCGACCCGGCCGGGCTCCCGGCGCATGGCGAGCTCGAGCTCGACTCGGGCACCGACACCGCGGGCTGGAGCGGCGCGCCCCCCGGACTCGGCGGCGCCCCGCTCGAGCTCGACTCGGGCACCGACACCGCGGGGTGGAGTGGTGCGCCCCCCGGACTCGGCGGCGCCCCGCTCGAGGTCGAGCCCGAGCTCCCGTCGATGGAGCTCGACCGCCGACCACCGCCGGAGCCCGTCTCTGCGCCCGCGCCGGCGCCCGACCCGGCCTGGTCCTTCCCCGCCGGACCCGCGGCGCCGGTGGCCGCCGCCCCGGCGCCGGCAAGTCTCGGGTGGGACGATCCCTTCTCCGAGCCGTCGCCGCCCCCGCGACCGCCTCCGGATCTCGCGCCGGCTCCCGAGCCGCTCGCCCTCGCTCCCCGCTCGCCGGCGCCCAACGCGGTCATCCTCGACGAGGCGCCCAAGTCCTTCGTCGGCTCACCGAACCACGCCTACTTCGAGATGCCCTCCGTGCCGCGCCCGTCCCTCGGGGCGCCCGAGCCCTCCGGAGCGCTGCTTCCCGACATCCCCGAGACGCCGGAGCCCGCGGTCGTCCCGCTGCTCCCGACGACCTCCGGGCCGATGCCGTCCATCTCCAAGCCACCCAGCCGGATCCGCCTCGGGCTACAAGACAGCGAGCGGCCGGGAACGGCGCGCCAGGTGAGCGCGGTCGTCCTCAACGTGGGCCTGGCCGCGCTCCTCCTGCTCGTGGTGGTGGGGGTGGTCTCCAGCTGGGCGACGGTCGGCCGGGTGGACGGCTCGGCGCTCTCGCCGCGCCGGCTACTCCAGGCGCTCCGGCCGGGGAGCGGCGTCACCCCGGTCGACGTGAGCCCCGGCACCTACGAGACGCGCTCGGGCCGCTCGCTCCTCTACGTGCGCGGCCGGGTGCTGAACCGTGGGGCGCCGTCCGCGCGGGTCCGCGTTCGCGCCGAGGTCTGGGACGGGGCGCAGGCGGTGAAGAGCGGCGAGACGCTCGCCGGCGCCATCGCCACCCCCGAGGAGCTGTGGCGCGCCGGAACCCCGGCCGACGTCGAGGCGCTGCGCGCACGGCTGCTGGGCGCCGCGAAGCCGGTGACGGACGGCCAGGGAGCGGACTTCCTCGTGCTCCTCGACGAGGCGCCGCGCGACCTCTCGGGCCTCCGGCTCAAGGTCACCGCCAGCGTCGACCGCTGAGGGTCAGCCCTTCTTGGCGTCGCCGTCCGTGTCGCGGTCGCGCGGGGGACGCAGCGTGCGCTCCGGCTTCACGTCGACGAAGCCCTGGCCCTGGGATGCCTTCTTGAACGAGTAGACGAACTTCCCGATCGCGTTTCCCAGGGCCGACATGCGCGAGGCGGAGAACACCACCAGCAGCACGAAGCCGATGACCAGCAGCTCTCCGAATCCAAGACGGGGCATGGCGACCGGAACGGAACATCGCCCGCGAGCGGGGGCCGCGCAAGCGGCTTGACCTCGGTCGCCCCCCGGCCGGACGCTGACCCGAACCGTGCGCATCCTCGGTCACCGGGGCGCGAGCAGCGACGCGCCGGAGAACACGCTCGCCGCGTTCCAGCTCGCCCTCGAGCAAGGGGCCGATGGAGTGGAGCTGGATGCGCGGCTCTGCGCCTCGGGCGAGGTGGTGGTCTTCCACGACGAGCGGCTGGAGCGCCTCACCGACGGGAGAGGCCGGGTGGCGGACACCCGGTGGAGCGACCTCGGGCGGATGGAGGTGCGGGCCGGACCGCCCGGCGGGCCACCGGGACGCATCCCGCTCCTGGCCGAAATACTGGCGGAGCTCCCCCGGAGCGCGTTCGTCAACGTCGAGCTGAAGAGCGAGGACTGGAACGGCACCCGGGTGGCGGAGGCCGCCGGCGCGCTGCTCGAGGCGGGTCGCCACCAGGACCACGTGGTCGTCTCCTCGTTCGATCCGCGCTGCCTGCTGAGGCTGGCCCTGGCCCATCCGCGCCTGCAGCGCGGCCTCCTGCTCGACCCGGACAAGCCCCAGCTCCTCCAGCGACACGTCGCGCTTCCGCTGCTGGGGCGGGACGCCGTTCATCCCGAGGCCGGCCACCTCGTCGAGGAGGACGTGCGCCGCTGGCACGCCTCGGGGCGACAGGTCGCGGTCTGGACGGTCGACGACCCCGAGGTGGCGCGGAGGCTCCGCGCCTGGGGTGTCGACACCTGCATCACCAACCGACCGGGCGCGCTCCGGGCGGCGCTCGCCGGCTCCGGCTGAGGCCGGCCAGGGGCAAGCTCCGGCCTACCGCTGGACCGTCGTCTCCTGCGTCCGGGCCAGCGCCTGGGCCACCGCCGCCGGGCGGCGCCGGATGATGAGCACCTTGCGCGAGGCGAAGTCCTGCGTCTGGCGCGCGACCACGATCACCGTGTTCGCACCCTCCTTCAGCGGGAAGTCGGTGCTGAACTTCAGCTTGGTGGGCTCGTTCTTCGGGCTGTCCGAGGTGCGGAAGAAGACCTTCTGGTCGTTGACCAGCACGTACATGTCGAGCAGGCCCTTCGGCTCGGAGACGGTGCCCGTCAGCGTGAAGCGGTCGGAGGGGGCGACCACGCCGCCCTGGCTCTGGTCCACTTGCAGCGCGATCTGCGGCGGCTCGCGGTACGGCACCGCGGTCAGCTCGGGCGGGGCGGCCTTCGCGTTCCGGGCCTCGTGGGTGTCCGAGGCGCGGAGGAAGCCGAAGCGGCCCTTCTCGATCTCCACCTTGGTGAGCCCGTTCACCCGGGCGAGGACCGGCACCACACCGGCCTTCTTCACCTTCGCCATCACCGGCGCGCGATCGTCCGGCCCGGCGAGGATCGGAGCACCGGTCTCGACCCGCGCGTTGCCCTTGCGCGCCTCGATGTTGAACGGCTTGTCGGCGAGGGGGAGGTTCAGCCGCTCGGTGGAGAACTCCTCCACCGGCTCGTCGATGATCGCCAGCTTCAGCGGGAAGCTGTCGCCCACGTAGCCCTTCTTCACCTCGAGCTGGAAGCGCGCGGTGCGGGTCTCGCCAGGCGGGATCTCCCCGAGGTGGAACCGGCCCTTCTCGATGAAGATGTTCTGGTCGGCGGCGTTCTTGATCGAGCCCACCGCATCGAGCGCCTTGCCGGTGCCCTGGTTGGTCACGTCCACCAGCAGCGTCACGCTCTCGCCGCGCTGGGCGACGCCGTCGCCGTTGCACTGGGCGCAGTCGTCCACCACCTGCCAGTCGAGGGCGAAGGCCGGACGCGGAAGCTCGCCGAAGTTCACCTCGGCCACCAGCTGCTGGGGCAGGGCGCCCTGATCGTCGAAGAACTTCAGCGTCACGTCGTCGCGACGGCTGTACATGTCCTTGGGGACCTTGACCGGCGCCTTCCAGGTCCGCTTCTCGCCCGGCTTCAGGGTGCCGAAGACGAACTCGCGCCGGTCGAGCAGGGGATCCTCGCTCTCGCTCCAGGCACGGATTCGCGAGAGGGGCTCGGTGCCCTTGTTCTCCACCGTGACCTCGAGGTCGAAGCTGTCGCCGGGAGCGAGACGCTTCTCCGGCCCGGGGCGCAGCGTGGCGACCAGCTGCGGATTCTTTGGCGTGGGCCCGGGCGCCCAGTCGACGCCCAGCCCGGCGATGGCGGTGTTGATCCGCTCCGTCTCCTGGAGCCCCCGCTCCTGGAGGTAGCCCTTGCCGGACTGGAGCATCTTGTCCCGCAGGACGAAGGGCTCCTTGAGCACGAAGTCGCGGGCGAAGAGGACCTCGAAGTCCTCCTTCACCTCGTCCTGCGCCTCGGCATCGAGCTGGTCGTAGAGGTCCTCGTCCAGCTTGTTCGGGTCGGTGTCGAGGAGCGGGTGAGCCGCGTCCTTCCCCTTCCCGGCGGGCTTCTTGTCCGTTGGCTTCTCCGACTTCGAGAGCTTCGGATCCTTGCCCTCTTCCACCTTCTGCTGGCGGGCCGCGGCGTCCTTCTGCTTCGCGTCCTCCTTCAGGTACTTGATGCTGACGAAGGGCTTCTCCTTGCCCAGCACCTCCTCGCGCTTGGTGGCCGCGGGGTTGTTCGCCGAGTTGCCGAAGTGGTGCTCGAGGTCCGCCTCGCCGAGGGTCTTCCGCGGGGCGAAGACGTTCACCCGGTCTGCGGTGACGCGGGTCGGAACCAGCTCGATATCCGGCTCGACGCCGACCTCCTGGATGCTGACGTCACCGGGGGTCAGGTACTTCGCGATGGTGAGCTTGAGCGCGCTCTCGTCGTTGGGGTTGCCGCTCTGCGAGCCGAACTCGTAGAGCACCTGCACCGAGCCCTTGCCGAACGTCTGCTGGCCGATGATGACCGCGCGGTTCAGGTTCTTCAGCGCGCCGGCGACGATCTCCGAGGCCGAGGCGCTCCCCGGGTTCACCAGGACCGCCAGCGGGTACTTGTTGTCCCCGTCGTCGGCGTGGGCCCGCTTCTCCTCCCGCTGCCGCTCGCTGAGCGACACGGTGGTGACGATGGTTCCCTGGCTGAGGAAGAGGTCCGAGACCTGGATCGCCTGCTCCAGGAGACCACCGGGGTTGCCGCGCAGGTCGAGGACCAGGCCCTTCAGCCCGCCGCTCGACTCGGCATCGCTCTGGAGCTTGCCCAGCGCGGTCTGCATGTCGCGGGTGGTGTTGCCCTGGAAGTTCTTGAGGCGGATGTAACCCACGTTCCCGGCGAGGAGCTTGGACTGCACCGACTCGATGGAGATGGTGGCCCGGGCCAGGGTGAGCACCATCGGCTTGTCGAGCCCCTTGCGGTCGACGGTGATGGTCACCCGGCTGTCCACGGGCCCGCGCAGCTTCGACACGGCCTCGTTGAGGTCCATGTTGACCGTGGACTCCTCACCGATCTTCTTGATCTGGTCGTCCTTCTTGATGCCCGCGCGGGAGGCAGGCGTCTTGGGGAGCACCCGCACCACCGTGAGGTTGCTCTCCTTCATCTGGATCACGAACCCCAGGCCGCCGAACTCACCCTTCGTGGTGAGCCGCATCTCCCGGTAGTACTCGGGCTTGAGGAGCACCGAGTGCGGGTCGAGCGTGGAGAGCATCCCGTTCACCGCGGCGTACTCCACGTCCCGGGTGTCCTCGCTCGGGCGCAGGTTATTCCCGATGAACTCGAAGACGTCCTTCATCTGGAAGGACATCTTCCACAGCGAATCGACGTGGCTGATGTCGAAGTCGCGCGTCTTCCCGTTCACGTTGAGGTGGAGCTTCTGGCGGTCCTTGTCCGCCTCCACCATCACGTCGGGGACGGTGCGCTCCACCTGCTCCAGCGCGGCGACCATCATCTCGCGCGGGTTGATCCGCTTCGGGTCGACGTACGCGTCCTTCACGTAGATGACGACCTTGTTGAAGATCTTGAGCGCCGACAGGTCGTGCGGCGGGCGATCTGCGTTGCGGACGACGTCGGTGGAGCCCTCGCCTCGGGCTGCGGGGCCGGCGACAGCCTCGCCCACGGTGAAGGGAAGTGGCGCGTGATCGCGCGCCAGGAGAGCCCAGGCCCCGAGAAGAGCGAGGACGAGGAAGGAACGGCGCATCAGACGGGGCATGGGGGAGATTCGACTCTAACCACCGGGTATGGGGCCTTCAAGACAGGGCTCCAGCCGAAACCAGCGAACGGTGCAGGAGAGTCCCGGCCACGACGGCAAGAGGCAGCAGGAACAGATTCAGGAGCGGAACCCACAGGAGCACGGTCACCGCCAGCCCGAAGCCCAGGGAGAGCCCGGTCCGCCGCGCAAGCACCTGCCGCACCTCGACAAAGGACCCCCCGCGCCGGGCCAGCGGTGGGTCGAGGTACTCGGCGCAGGCGAACAGTGCAGTCCAGACGACCCCGGCCGCTGCCCAGAGCGGAGCCCCGGCGGGAATGAGCAGCTGGAGCGCGAGCAGCAGCGCCTGACCGGCGAGGAGGAGCATGACCCGGAGCGCGGTGCGCGCGACGGCGGAGACTGCCTGACGGGTGGCGCCGACGATGCCAGCCGGGGGGGCGGGCGGTGCGCCCACCGCCGACTCGGTGGCCGCGACCAGGGTGTCCTCGAGCGGCGCCAGCACCAGCAGGGGAAGGGTCGCCGCGCCAATCAGCCACGCGAGTGCACCGGAGACGACGAGGGTGAGCTCCCAGAGGAAGCCCACCGGGCCCGTCGGGTGCTGCCAGAACCGCTCGAGGAGCCCCGGCAGGAAGGACCAGAGCGCCCACCCCCAGGCGACGAAGATCCCCAGGGTGAGACCCGCGCAGAGGAGCGCGAGGCGCCGGAGCCGGGGAACGCGCAGCACCAGCTGGGCCGCCCGGAGCGGAAAGGCGGCGCCCCGGAGTAGGTCGAGTGGACCACTGTGTCTGGGCAGCTCGGGGGTATCTTCCATGCGAGGGGGCGGGCAAGGCCCGCAACCACTGTTATAGACGCGGCCCTGCATGTCGCTCGACCGCGCGCCGACCGAAGACGAGGCCGTCACCTCGCCCGACGACCTCCTCGCGGTGTTCCGGTCTGCGGAGCGGCCACGGTCAGAGCAGAGGGTGGGGCTGGAGCACGAGAAGTTCCTCTATCCGGTCGAGGATCCGCCCACCCCGGTTCCGTACGACGGCCCCCGGGGCATCGGTGCGCTGCTGGGGCTGCTCGAGACGCGGGGATACACACCTTTCCGAGACGCTCCGGACGCCCCGGCGATTGCGCTGACCCGGGGCGACCACACCCTGTCCCTGGAGCCGGGCGGGCAGTTCGAGCTGTCGGGCTCGCCGGCCCGGACGGCACGGGCGGTACACGCAGAGAACGTTGCGCACGCACGGATGTTGTCGGAGGCCGCCGGCGAGCTGGGGCTGATGCCGGTGACGCTGGGGTACCGGCCCTGGGGGACCACCGCCGACATCCCCTGGATGCCGAAGAAGCGCTACCAGGTGATGCGGCAGACGCTTCCGGTGCGGGGGAAGCTCGCCCTGGACATGATGCTGATGACCTGCACCGGGCAGGTCTCGCTGGACTGGTCGACCGAGGCGGACTGCGCCCGGAAGGTCACCGCGACCGCGCGGCTGACGCCCCTGCTGGTGGCGCTGTTCGCCAACAGCCCGCTGGTGCAGGGAAAGCCGAGCGGGTGGATGAGCTACCGCAGCCACGTCTGGAGCGACGTGGACCCGACCCGGTGCGGCTACTTCCCCCGGATGCTCGACGGCACCTTCGACTACCGCGCCTACGTGGACTGGGCGCTGCAGGCGCCGCTGCTCTTCGTCCGGCGGAACGGCAGCTACGCCACCCCGGCGATGACCTTCGGGGAGCTGCTGCGGAACGGGTACGAGGGGACGCCGGCGCGGCTCTCCGACTGGACGGACCATCTGTCGACGCTCTTCCCCGAGGTGCGGATCAAGAAGGTGATGGAGGTGCGGGGCGCGGACTCGGTCTCGCTGGAGCAGACGGCGGCCCTGGTCGCGCTGTGGCGCGGCATCCTCTATGACGAGCCCTCGCTGGATGCGGCGCTGGGGCTCGTTCCGAAGCTGTCGTTCGCCGAGCACCTCGCGTTCCACGAGGAGGCGCAGCGGAACGGCCTCAAGGGGAAGCTGCAACGGATCTCGATCGCGGCGATCGCGCTGGAGATGGTGCGCATCGCGCGGGTGGGGCTGCAGCACCTGGACCCGGAGGACGTCCCGCTGCTCGAGCCGCTCGAGGCGCGGGCGCGCTCGGGCCGGTCGCCGGCCGAGGACGTGCTGGAGGCGTTCCGGGAAGAGACCTCACCGGCGAAGTTTCTGTCCCGGTTCGCGCTTCGAGGCTGAGCCGCCGTTCCTGACCCGCGGCAGGCGGTGCCTCCGGCGGAGGACCAGCCCGGCCGCGACGAGCCCCAGCCCACCGAGGAGGAACGGGAGCATCGCCACGGTCAGGAGCCGCAGCGCTCCGCAGGCGCCGACGAAGCTCCAGGCGACGAGCTCGCACGGTGGGTCGTAGACCGCGAGCTGGACGACCAGCGCGCTGATGCTGATCAGCCCGGTGATCGAGAGCGCCACGCCGACGATCAGCGGCCTCGTGCCGGTTCGTCCGCGCGGGCCGGGCTGCTCGCTCATGCCCTGCGCCGGTCTATCGCCGTCCGAAGAGTCGCTTCAGCCCGCCGAGCACGCCGTCCGGCTTCGGCGGAACGGCCGGTGCCTCGGGCTCGGAGGGGATCCGCGTCGGGGGCGGGGTCTCCGCCTCCGCGCCGGCGGCGGGCATCTGGAGCTGGAGGGGCTGCCGCTTCCCGCTGGGGTTCGTCGCCGCCGCCCGGAGGATGCCGTCGGTGTCCAGCGACAGGTGCAGCGTCCAGTCGCCGGCGCGGTCGGGCGGAGCGCGGAGCAGCCCGAGGAAGCTCCGCGGGTCCGGAGCCTTCGCCGGCCCCTGGAAGACCTGGACCTCCAGCGGCGCCCCGAGCCCGAGGGTCAGGGTCAGCGTCTTCTCCGCCGGCAGCCGCGTGTTCCGGTCCAGCACTCGAACCTGTCCGAGCTCGGGAGCGATGATCTCCAGCGGCACCCCCAGCACCTCGTGGAGCGCGGTGCGAGAGGCGCTCTTCGGACCGGAGGAGGTCAGGAGGTGGGCGAGCGTCGCGCCGCCGGTGGCCACGGCCGCCGCGACGTCCACGTCGGTCCGCGCGTAGCGGCCCATCGCGTCCTCGACCATCTTCTTGACGTGCGGGAGCCGGGTCGCGGCGCCCACCATCACCAGCTCGTCGAGCGATTCAGGCGTGAGCGACGCGGAGCGGAGCACCTCGCGCGCGAGCAGCACTCCGCGCTCGACCAGCGCCGTGGTCCGGGCCTCCAGCTCGGCCCGCGTCAGCCGCGTCCCGTCCACGACGGCCTCGGTGAGCGTGGCGTCCTCGAGCATCGTCCGCAGCTGCGTCGCCTCCGAGATCCGCTTTCGCAACGTGCCGGCATCGGCGCGGGCTGCCTTGTCGAGGGCGAGCGCGATCTGCTCGTCGAAGTTCGCCGCCCCGAGCGAGGCGTCGCCGGCGCAGGCCACCATGTCCAGGTCGTCACCGGCCGCGGCCAGCACGGCGATGTCGCAGGTGCTCGCTCCCATGCGGAAGACGAGGATGCGGCGGCGCGCCAGCCCACGCCCGCGGGCGAAGGCCATGGTCGCCGCGGTGGGCGCCTGGACCAGTCGAACCCCCTCGAAGCCGGCGCGCTCGGCGGCCTCACGGAGCCGTTCCCGCTGCACGGTGCTGAAGGCCACCGGGACGCTGATCACCACCCGGTTCGGCTGGTGCCGGGTCAGCTCCTCGGTGCGGTGACGCACCCAGCGGAGGAGCGCGGCGACGAGCTCGGTCCCGCCGACGGTGCCGCCCTCGAGCGCGAACGCCGCCTCGCCGCGGTCATCGGGAACCACGACCGCGGGCCAGCGCCGGGCGATGGTGCGCGCGGCGTCGGACCCGGCGCGCGTGCCGAGGAAGGGCAGCGGTGCACCGACCCAGAGCGCCGGGTCGGGGTCCTCTGGCGCGAGCATCCGCGGTGGGGCGCCGGGTTCGCGCACCAGCCGGACCGGAACCTCGGAGCGTTTCCGGTCGGGATCGAGCACCAGCGGCTCGGCGCGCCCGTCATGGAACCAGCTCACCCGGACCGACTCCGGGTTGATCTCGATGCCGAGCTCCGTCGTGCCGACCGGGGCGGCGCGCTCCGGTGCGGGAGGAGCCGGAGCCTCGGCCGCCGGCGCAGGTCCCGCCTCCGCCCGCGGCGTCTCGCGGGCCTCGATCGGTGGGACCAGCGACAGCGGTGCAGGCGCAGGAGCCGGGAGGGGCGTCTCCGCCCGCGGGAGGTCCACGCCGGTCTCGAGCCGGATTGCCCCCTCCTCGAGGACCGGCGCCTGGTCGAGCGGCGGCGGGGGCGGAATGGGCGTCTCGTCGAGCGCGGCGGTCTCCATCGACGGGAGGAGCGGGATGGGCGTCTTCCGCTCGTGCTGGCCCAGCGCCCGTGCGACCTCATGGAACGACGACTCCGGCGGATGGAGCGGCTCGTCGCCGCGCACCGGCGCATCGAGCTGGAACTTCTGCGGCGGCTCCGGCGGCGGCTCGTCGAGCGTCGTCGCGAGGAGCGTCCCCGCGGGTGGGGTGATCGCCGCGTGCACGTCGGCCGAGGCGGGGGTGTGCTCCAGACCGGCTGGCCGGAGCGGCCCTGGCCCCTTGAACTCGGTGACCACGAGCTCGGGGAGCTC
>Ga0081540_1003208_pt1 | contig 13029 bp, 9 predicted proteins | sample TabmetS2T1R1_FD_71024 | JGI IMG/M metagenome (GOLD analysis project Ga0081540, IMG submission 71024) | Tabebuia heterophylla rhizosphere microbial communities from the University of Puerto Rico - S2T1R1 | ecosystem: Host-associated > Plants > Roots > Rhizosphere ... | reverse complement strand
GAGGAGGTCCGTCGTCCGGATCATCTTTCGCAGCCGCTGGGCAAGGAGCTGGAGTGCGCGGTCTCCGGACAGGTGACCAAACCGATCGTTGTACCGCTTGAAGTTGTCGACGTCGAAGAGCGCGATGCTCAGCGTCCCCCGCTCGCCCGAGCGCGCGAGCTCCTCCTCGATGCGCTCGAGGAACGGACGTCGCTGTGAGAGTCCAGTGAGGTGATCCGTTCCCACCATGAGCCTGAGGTGACGGGCCCACCGAGCAGCCGCGATAGAGCTCGCACCCACGCCGGCGAGAACGATAATCCGGAAGACGTGCGACCTCGGGACGAACACGCCGAAGTTCGGGCTCGAGAGCTGCTCGAGATCCCAGTGCGCTGCGACGTAAGAGGTCAGCCCGAGGAACTGCGCGATCACTAGTGCCGTTGCGAACGCGCAAAGCCGCCAGTCGAACCTGAGGACCGTGTTGACGATGACGAAGGCGTAGGTCTCGAAGAGAAATCGATTGTTGACGGCCCCCAGGGGCTCGTTGTTGACGACGAACAGGCTGAGAGTGACCGTGATCAGGGTGATGTCGAGGGAGCAGCTGAGCCAGGAAACCCAGCTGCGCTGAACCTTGAACGCGATGAAGAGCATCGCTGCGGCGTAAGCCGGTGCAGCGAGCGTCAGACCGAACCCAAGAGTGGTCCTGAGAACGCTCGGATCGTAGAGCGTGTTCGTGATGACGATCGCCATCGTCAGGGCAAGTCGCATTGCCCCGACGAGCACCTCTCCAGAAGTGCGCGCACGGACCAAGGCCTGGTCGGTGTCGTCCGACAGCAGCGCGCGAAGCTGCGCCGCGACTCGCTCTGAGAGGCTCAACTCTCGACAGTTTGCCAGCCAATTCCCTGCCTTGCTTGCAGCGAACGACTGTCGTGGGAAGGCGACCCCGGTGGTGTGTCGGGGCGCCACGTGTCCGAGGTCGGCCCACGTCCCACAGCGCACCCCGGACTTTCACTTCAGTGGATCGTCGCAGCGGTGCAGCGCGCTCCATCTCGCCGCGGCGACGTGACGCGCGAACAGGTGAGACAGTGTGCGAACGCCGGCGTATGCTCGCCCGACCGCGATCCGCCCCGGAGGCCGAGATGACCCTCTCCCGCCGTGCGTTTCTCGCCGCTCAGGGTGCCGCCGCCGCCGGTGCGCTCGTCGTCCCAGGGCGGCTCCTCGCCGCACTGGAAGCCGCCACTCCCCCCACTCCCGCCGTCGATGACTGGCCCAAGGTCCGCGGACTGTTCCGCCTCTCGCCCGAGTACCTCCACTTCGCGGGCTTCTTCATCGCCTCGCACCCTGCCCCGGTCCGCGATGCCATCGAGTCCTGGCGGAAGGCCATCGACGACAACCCGTTCCTGGTCGTCGACGGCGGCCTGTTCGAGGACGAGGCGAAGAACGTCCAGAGCCAGGTACGCGAGGCGGCCGCGGCCTATCTGGGCGGCAAGGCCGACGAGGTCTGCCTCACCCAGAACACCACCACCAGCCTCGCCCTCGTCTACCACGGCCTTCCGCTCAAGCCCGGGCAGGAGATCCTGACTACCCAGCACGATCACACCTCGCACCACCTGTCGATCGAGTACGCGGCCCAGCGCACCGGAGCGACCTTCCGGAAGATTCCCCTCTTCGCCGATCCGGCGAAGGCCACCGTCGACGAGATCGTCGGCCGCGTCCGGGCCGGCGTGAAGCCTGCGACCCGGGTGGTCGGCGTCACCTGGGTCCACTCGCAATCCGGTATCCGGCTTCCCATCCGCGCCATCTCCGGGGCGCTCGCCGAGCTCAACCGGAACCGCGATCCGCAGGACCGCGTCCTCCTGGTGGTCGACGGCGTCCATGGGATCGGCTGCGTGGACGAGACGATCGCCGAGATGGGCGCCGACTTCTTCTGCGCCGGGACCCACAAGTGGATCTTCGCGCCCCGGGGGACCGGCCTCATCTGGGCCCGTCCCGACGCCTGGGCCCGGCTGCGCCCCGTCATTCCCACCTTCTCCGAGGAGGAGCCCTACGACGCCTGGATTCACAGCCGTCCCGTCAAGGGCCCCACCAACGCCCGGCGGATGACTCCTGGCGGCTTCCAGGCCTACGAGCACCAGTGGGCCAGCGTCGCCGCCTTCAAGATGCACCAGTCCATCGGTCGGGCTCGCGTCGCGACCCGCGTCGCCGAGCTCAACGGCCGGATCAAGGACGGGCTGGCCGGGCTCCGCGGCGTCCGTCTCCACACCCCACGCACCGCCGCGATGTCCGCCGGCATCTGCTGCTTCGAGGTCGAGGGCAAGAAGCCCGAGGAAGTGGTCGGGGCGCTCCTGACGAAGAAGGTCATCGCCAGCACCAGCCCCTACGCGAACAGCTACGCCCGCCTCTCCGCCGGCATCTTCAACACCGAGGCGGAAGTGGACCAGGCGCTCGGCGCGCTCCGGACCGCCATCGCTTAAAGGGCCATCGCCGGAATCTTCACAATTCCCGGCTGGCGCGCGGGACCTTCCCGGTGGACGCTAGAGCCCCCGCGAGGAGGCTCTCCGATGAAGCTCGTGGTCAATGGCCGGGAACAGGAGGTGGACGTGTCGCCGGACACGCCCCTCCTCTGGGTGCTCCGCGAGGCGCTCGGACAGACCGGCACCAAGTTCGGCTGCGGGATGGCCCTCTGCGGTGCCTGCACCGTGCATCTCGACGGCAAGGCGGTGCGCTCCTGTGCCACTCCCCTGTCCGCGGTCGGCAACCGCGCGGTGACCACGATCGAGGGCCTCTCGACCGACGGCGCGCATCCCGTCCAGCGCGCCTGGGCGGAGATCGACGTGGTCCAGTGCGGCTACTGCCAGTCCGGTCAGATCATGAGCGCCGCGGCGCTGCTGTCGGAAAATCCGCGGCCCACCGACCAGGACATCGACGCGGCTCTCTCGGGCAACATCTGCCGCTGTGGCGCGTACCAGCGAATCCGTGCCGCCATCCACCGGGCCGCCGAGCTCAAGGGAGGTGCCTAGCCATGACGGCCATCTCCCGGCGGGATCTCCTCGCCGCCTCCGGAACGGGGTTGATCATCGCCTTCGTCGTCCCGCGCCGTGCCGAGGCTCTGGTCGCCGGCCCCCCCTCGAAGAAGAAGCCGCTTCCGCCGCCGAACGCCTTTCTCCGGATCGGGCCCGATGAGTCGATCACCATCGTCATCGCCCACTCCGAGATGGGCCAGGGCATCTGGACCACTCTTCCGATGCTCGTCGCGGAGGAGCTCGACTGCGACTGGTCGAAGATCCGGGTCGAGCATGCGCCGGCAGCACCCGTCTACGCCCACACCGTGATGGGCATGCAGATGACGGGCGGCTCCACCACCACCTGGAGCGAGTTCGAGCGCTACCGCACCGTCGGCGCGACCGCCCGCCATCTCCTGTCCCACGCGGCTGCCAGGGAGTGGAAGACGGACCCGGCCTCGCACACCGTGGAGAACGGCTACGTCATCGCCGGAACGCGCCGAGCATCGTTCGGCCAGCTCGCCGAGCGAGCCGCAGCGCTCCCGACCCCGGAGAAGATCACCCTCAAGTCGCCTTCGAAGTGGCGCCTGGTGGGGAAGCCCATGCGGCGGCTCGACACCCCGGAGAAGATCACGGGTCGGGCGCAATTCGGGATGGACATCCATTTTCCGGGGCTGCGCGTCGCGATGGTCAGCCGCGCCCCGGTGTTCGGAGGAACGCTGCGCTCGTTCGACGCCACCCAGGCGAAGAAGGTCCCCGGGGTCGAGCAGGTCGTGCAGGTGCCGACCGGCGTCGCGGTCATCGCCACCGGCACCTGGGCAGCGAGGCAAGGCCGCGCCGCGCTCAAGACAGACTGGGACCTCGGACCCGGCGCCACGCTCGACACCGATGCCATGCGCGCCGAGGCGCGGGAGCAGTCGCGGACCGACGGCGCCGTCGCCCTCTCCAGGGGTGACGCCCAGGCGGCGCTCGGCAAGGCGAGCCGGCGGCTCGAGGCGGACTACGAGGTCCCCTACCTCGCCCACGCGCCGATGGAGCCGCTGAACTGCACGGTGAAGGTGGACGGCGACCGGTGCGAGATCTGGACCGGCACCCAGTTCCAGACGATGGACCAGAAGACCGCCGCCGAGGTGCTGGGTCTCAAGCCCGAGCAGGTCGCCATCCACACCACCTTCCTCGGTGGAGGCTTCGGGCGCAGGGCGACGGCCACCTCGGACTTCGTCCGTGAGGCCACCGAGGTGGCGAAGGTAGCGAAGGTCCCGGTCAAGGTGGTCTGGACCCGAGACGACGACATCCGCGGCGGGTACTACCGCCCGATGTTCCACCACCGCATCGAGGCGGGTCTCGATGCGCGTGGACGTCCGGTGGCCTGGAAGCACACGCTCGTCGGACAGTCGCTGCTGGCCGGGACGCCGTTCGAGGCCATGGTGAAGAACGGGATTGACGAGGCGTCCGTGGAGGGGGTGGTCGACTCTCCTTACCTCGCGGCCATCCCTGCGCGCAGGGTGACGCTCCACTCGCCCAGGCGGCCCATCACCGTCCTCTGGTGGCGCTCGGTGGGCAACAGTCATACCGCGTTCGCGATGGAGTCGATGATCGACGAGCTCGCCCATGCGGCGGGTCAGGATCCCCTTCGCTATCGGCTCGCTCTCCTCGAGCGCTCGCCCCGCCACGCCCGGGTTCTGAAGACCGCCGCGGAGAAGGCCGGCTGGGGTCGCTCCCTTCCCTCGGGACATGCACTCGGCCTCGCCATGCATGCCTCGTTCGAGAGCGTGTTCGCGCAGGTCGCGGAGGTGTCGGTGACGCCCGAGGCGGGCATCCGCGTCCATCGGGTCACCTGTGCCCTCGACTGTGGCCAGCCCATCAACCCCCTGGGCATCGAGGCCCAGGTGCAAGGAGGCATCGCGTTCGGCCTCGGCGCCGCGCTCCACTCGGAGATCACCTTCCGTCAGGGCCGCGTCCAGCAGAGCAACTTCCACGACTACCAGGTCCTCCGCATGGAGGAGATGCCGCAGATCGACGTCCACATCGTGAAGAGCAACGCGAAGATGGGCGGCATCGGCGAGCCGGGGCTTCCTCCGATCGCACCTGCCGTCGGAAATGCTCTGTTCGTGCTCACCGGCAAGCGCCTGCGTTCCCTCCCCTTCCGTCTGGCCTGAGCCTCGAACCATGCGCCCGGTCCCGCTCTCCACGCTCGTCGCAGTTCTCGCCATCGGTTGCTCGCACGCCGAAGGACCTCCGACGGTCGCAGCGGCCCCGGCGAAGGCCGTTGCCGAGCCCGGTGCCGTCGCCGACTTCGAGACCATCCGGTCGGTCCTCCAGGATCCGCGGTGCCAGAACTGCCACCCCGTGACCGACCATCCGCTCCAGACCGACCGGAGCGTGGTCCATGCCATGAACGTGCAGCGTGGGCTCGACGGACACGGGGCTGCCGGGGCGCACTGCAGCACTTGCCACGGCAAGGCCAATCCGCCGGACAGCTACGGCGCCCACCAGCCGCCAGGGGTGGTCACCGACTGGCACATGCCCCCTCCGGAGATGGCGATGGTCTTCGTGGGGCGAAGTCCGAAGGCGCTCTGTGAGCAGCTCAAGGATCCACAGCGGAACGGCCACAAGGACATGGCTGCGCTCCTGACGCACGTGAGCAGCGACCCGCTCGTGCTCTGGGGCTGGACACCGGGGTTCGGCCGGCAGCCGGTCGCAGTGCCCCACGCGGACTTCGTCTCGGCCTTCAGGCGCTGGGCCGCCGCCGGCGCGCCCTGCCCCACCGAGGGGCCGAAGACGGCCTCGGCCGCCCGCTGAAGCTTCTCCACCCGCGCCCGCCGTAGTCTGGCCCTCATGGGACGGCGTCGGCGATGGCGGCGGCTCGATCTCCCCGCCTTCGAGGAGTTCGAGGAGGACGGACCGAGCTTCCGTGGACGGGTCGACGTCCAGGAAGCCACGCCCTGGTCCGTCGAGTACCAGGTCGCCTTCGACGAGCGCTGGGTGACACTCGGCGCCGAGGCAACGGTCCACGACGCGGCCGGGATGCGCCAGCTCAACCTGGTTCGCGAGCCGTCGGGACGCTGGCTGGCCGATGGCCGCGAGGTGGAAGCCTGCCGTGGCGCGCTCGACGTCGACCTCGGGGTCACGCCGTCGACCAACACCTCCGCCATCCGGCGGCTGGGCCTCGCCGTGGGCGACACCGGTGAGCTCACCGCTGCCTGGGTGCGGTTCCCCGAGCTCTCGGTGGAGCCCCTGCCCCAGCGCTACACCCGTCTCGCCGGGCGCACCTTCCGGTACCAGAGCCTCCGCGACGGCAAGGTCGTGTTCCAGGCGCAGCTCGAGCTGGACGAAGCCGGCCTGGTCGAGCGCTACGAGCGGTTGTTCGAGCGGGTGGACTGAGGGAGGTCGCCCGCGACGGGTGGACCGAATTCCGCCGCCCGTTGCCGCTCGCCCCGGGTAGGCTCCGCCGCCCATGAACGTCTACGTGCTGGTCCTCGCGCTCATCGTCCTCGCCCTGCTCGCGGTGAGCGTGAGCCAGGTCCGGAAGACGCGGACCAAGGCGGACTACCTGGTCGCGGGGCGCACCCTGCCCTGGTACGTCCTGGTCTTCACCCTGCTCTCCTCCTGGATCGGCTCGGGCTCGCTGTTCGCCGGCGCCGAGAACGCCTACCGGAACGGGTTCGCCGCGCTCTGGCAGGCCGCCGGAGGCTGGTGCGGGCTGCTGATCATCTACTTCATCGCGCCGCGAGCCCGGAAGTTCGCGCAGTTCACCATCCCCGACCTGCTCGAAACCCGTTACGACGTGTGGGCCCGGATCCTCGGCGCAACCGCGATCCTCTTCGCCTTCACCGCCATCGCCTCGTACCAGTTCAAGGGAGGCGGAGACATCCTGCACATCATCTTCCCGGGGCTCGACGTCGTCGCGCGCGAGACCTTCGGCCTGGCCGCGGGCAAGGAGCACGCGCTGGGGATGGTGATCATCGCGGTCTTCGTCGTCCTCTTCACCGCGCTCGCCGGGATGGCCTCGGTGGCCTACATGGACGTGGTCATCGGCAGCCTGGCGACCGTCGCCTCGCTGCTCTCGATTCCCTTCCTCCTCTCCAGGGTCGGCGGCTGGAGCGAGTTCCACGCCGCGCTCCCCCCGGAGTACTTCCAGCTGTTCGGAAGGTTCGGCGGAGCCGGCGGCGGCTTCGTCCGCGCGATGGAGCTGCTGGTCCCGACGATGCTCCTGCTCCTCGGCAACCAGAGCATCTACCAGAAGTTCTTCAGCGCCCGGACCGAGCGCGACGCTCGGCTCTCGGTCGTCTTCTGGCTCGGGGGAACGCTGCTGCTGGAGATCCTGATCGTGACGATCGCCGTGCTCGGGGCGGCGCTCTTCCTCCACGACCCGGCGGTGAAGCCCCGGGAGATCATCCCCTACACCGCAAGGAACGGCATGCCCTCGCTGGTGGGCGCCATCCTCGTCGGAGCGATTTTCGCCAAGGTCATCTCCACCGCGAACAACTACCTGTTCTCGCCGGCGACGAACCTGGTCAACGACGTCTACACCCGGTTCGTGAACCCGGGCGCCTCGGATCGATCGGTGCTGCGCGTCTCCCGGGTGCTCATCGTGGTCCTCGGTCTCTTCGCCCTGCTCCAGGGGACGGTCAGCGAGTCGATCCTGGCCATGTCGCTCTACGCGTACACCGTGTACTCGGCGGCGATCACCCCGGTCGTCCTCTCCGCCTTCTTCTGGCGCCGAGCCACTGCGGCGGGGGCGGTGGTGTGCATCCTCGCCGGCACCGCGATCACCATCTTCTGGAATCTCCAGCAGCTGGCGCTGCAGGCGCACCGGCCCACGTTCCTGCCCGAAGCGTGGCTGGAGCGAGACGCGATCTTCCCCGCCCTGCTGGTGTCGGTGGTCTCGCTGGTGGTGGTGAGCCTCCTCACCCGCGCGCCGGCGCCCGAGAAGTGGCGGCCCTTCGCCGCGACCGACGCCGGCGCCGCCTAGCTACAGGCGCGCCAGCATTCCCTGGAGCGCCGTCTCCAGGGTGTCCTTCCCGCGAACCACGGCCTCGGGATGCTCGAACGCCAGGCGCCGCGAGGCGATGCCCTGGTGGAGCTGCTGGTACATCTGCGCCAGCTCGGGCGAGAAGCCCATCCCGGTGAATGCCTCCGCCGCCTGGTCCAGCGGCTCCTCCAGCGGCTCGACCTCGGTCTCCAGGAGCTTCGCGAGGACGCGGGCCACGTCGGACGGACCCACGTCGTCCGGACCGGCCAGCTCCACCACCCGGTGCGCCTTGGGGTGCTCGAGGAGCAGCCGCGCGGCGGCCTGTCCCACGTCGTGCGCGGACACGTGAGGCCACCGCATGTCCGCGGGCAGGAAGGTGTTGAGCAGCCCTTCCTTGGCGTCCGGCAGCGCCGGCGCCCAGTTCTCCATGAAGTAGCAGGAGCGAAGGAACGTCACCGGCGTCTTGAGCGTCTTCAGCTCTTGCTCGGCGTCGTGAAGCAGCATGACCGGTCCCGTCCCGTCGGGATGCTGTGCACCCACCGACGAGAGGAAGACGACGTGCTTCACGTCCGTGCCGGCGACCGCATGCACCATCGCGTCGATGATCTTCTTCGCCTTCCCCCGCACGCCGGTGGTGTTCGGCGGGAAGTTCGGGAGGATCAGGAACGCCGCCTCGGTGCCGCGCAGCCCGTTGAGCAGGTCGTGGACGTTCGACAGGTCCACCTGTCCCACGTGGGCGCCGCGCTTCTTCCAGCGCTCGGCCTTGTGCGTGTCACGGACGAGCACCCGCACCTTGCGCCCGCTGTCCAGCAACGTCTGGGCGACCACCGATCCCACGTGCCCGGTCGCCCCGGTGACGACGTATTCGGCCATGCGAACCTCCAGAAGGCTGACCCTATACCTCCCGCGCGCCCGAGGGGGATCGCGACGTCGGGGTGTGCACACCGATTGACGCGAGGCGCTGCGCGTCAGGCGGGCCGGGGAACGAGGACCACCTTGCTCGCCGAGCCCCGAGCGACCGCCTCGTAGGCCCGCGCAGCCTCGTCCAGCGGGAAGGGCTGAATCGACGGATGGGGCCGAACCCGGCCGGACTCGAAGAGCGGCCGGAGCTGGTCGAGGATCCGGGCGCCGTCCTCCACCGTCAGGAAGACGGTGTTGATCCCCAGCAGTCGCAGTCTCCGGCGGTAGAAGTCGAAGAGATCGAGCGTCGCTTCCCGGCCCGCGGCGGCCGAGTAGACGCAGAGGCGTCCACCGGGCCCCAGGCTGTCGAGGAGCGGCCCCAGCACCGGCCCCCCCACGCCATTGAGCGCCACCTGCGCGCCCCGGCCATCGGTCACCTGCTGCACCACCGCGACGAGATCATTGAGGTCGGATCGGGCGACGCCCACCACCCGGGTCCGGTCGACCCGGGCCGCGTCGTCCGCGCCCTTGACCAGCGCGACGACCCGGGCGCCGAGCGCAGCTGCCAGCTCCACGGCGGCCCATCCCACGGCGCCGGCTGCCCCGGCGACGACCACTGTCTCGCCCGAGGTCAGCACCGCGGCGTCCACCAGACAGCTCCACGCGGTGGTGAACGGCACTCCCGCGCTCGCCGCCTGCTCGGGCGTGAGGTTCGAGGGTCTCCGGGAAATCCCGGCGACCGGAAGGACGAGCTCCTCGGCATGCGCTCCGTGGCGGCTGATGCCCAGATCCCCGCCGGTGCCCCACACCTGGGTCCCGAGCAGCTCCGGAGGTCCCTCGACCACCCGACCGGCGAAGTCACGCCCGAGGACCCGCGGGAGGACGGCGTGCGGGAAGCGGCCCTCGATGCTGACGACGTCGCTCGGATTGACGGCAGCGGCCTCGATCCGGACGCGGACCTGATTCTTCCCGAGCGGCGAGTGAGGAACCTCGACCGGCTTCAGCGTCGAGGGCGAGCCGTGGGCAGTGATGTGGAGCGCCTTCATGCTTCTGTCTTGCCACGCGGGGCCGGACTGTGCAGCGGATCCGCACCGGGAACTGTCCGCGTGTCACTTGCAACGCGGTGTTCTATACGGCGCATCCCTCCATGCGCCGAGCTCTCAAGATCCTCGCTGCCGTCGTCGTCGCCCTGGTCGTCGTCGTCGGCGGGTTCCTTCTCTACGTCCAGATCGACGGCATCCCGCGGTACCCGGTCGAGAAGGTGTCCTTCACCGCCACCCCGACTCCGGAGCGGCTGGTCCGGGGCAGGGAGCTGGTCGGCACGCTCTGCGCGAGTTGCCACATGGACCCGACCAGTCGCCAGCTCACCGGCAGGCACATGGCCGATGCGCCGGCGCAGTTCGGCGTCATCTACACGGCCAACATCACCAGGCACCCGACGAAGGGTATCGGCAGCTGGACCGACGCCGACATCGCCTACCTCCTGCGGACCGGGGTGAAGCCCGACGGCCAGTACACGCCGCCGTGGATGGTGAAGCTCCCCCACATGTCGGACGAGGACCTGGCGTCGATCATCGCCTTCCTTCGCTCGGACGACTCGATGGTCGAGGCGTCCGACCGGGACGCTCCGGGCGTCACCCGTCCCTCGTTCCTCACCAAGCTCCTCTGCCACGTCGCGTTCAAGAAGCTCCCCTACCCCGATCGACCGATCGCCGCGCCGCCGCGGAGCGATCGAGTCGCGTACGGCCGCTATCTGGTGGCCGCTTTCGAGTGCTACGGCTGCCACTCGGCGGACTTCAAGACCATGAACATCGCCGAGCCCGAGAAGTCGGCTGGCTTCATGGGCGGCGGAAATCCCGTGACCGACCTGCGCGGACGGCCCATTCCCTCCGCCAACCTCACCGCGGACGAGGAGACGGGGATCGGACGCTGGTCGGAGCACGACTTCGTGACGGCGCTCCGCACCGGGTTCCGGCCGGACCGGACGCTCATCCGGTACCCGATGCTCCCGATGCCCGATCTGAGCGAGGAGGAGGCCGGCGCCATCCACGCCTACCTGCGCACGGTTCCGAAGCTGCGGCACGCCGTCCCCAGGGCCGCGTCGACGGTGCCCACCGGCCAGGCGAAGCTCGATGGCAAGCAGCTCTACGAGCGCTACGGGTGCGTCTCCTGCCACGGAGACGACGGGATCGGGATCGGCGACCTGCGCCAGGCGGGCCAGCACTTCCCGACGAAGGAGGCGCTCAAGCTCTGGCTCCAGGAGGCACCCGCCATTCGGCCCGGAACCCGGATGCCGGGGTGGAAGGACGTGATCCGCGAACAGGACTACGAGCCGCTCATGGATTACGTGCTCGAGCTCGGGAAAAGCCGGAGCTGATCCCCCCGCGTCCAGTCACGGCGGATTGACCGACCGAGATCTCGGACTCTCCGGTTCAGATCGCCCCTGGGGCAGGCGCACCCCGCTTGGAGAATGGCCGGGCGCTGCTACGCTGCCCGACGACTCGCTGGACTGCGGCGCGATGCCGCGGGGGGAAATCCAGATGCGCTCACGTCGCGGTGCGCTTCGCGTCGTCGTCTCGGCCGCAGTGATCTTCTCGCTCGTGGGCTGCGGAACGAGCACGCAGTCACCTCTGGACTCGTCGGAGCAGGCGCTCTCCGGGTTCACCGGTACCACTCACGTGAACATGTCGGACGTCCAGCTCGCGGCGCTCCCGAACGGGCGCGTGCTCGCCGTGGGGAGCGGCGGCGCCGAGGTCTATGACCCGTCGACGAACGCCTGGACTCAGACCTCCGCGATGCTGAGCCTCCATGCGCACGGTCTCGTCGCCCGGTTGAACGACGGTCGAGTGCTCTCGTTCGGCGGCTGGGGAACTGCCGCGACGAAGGTGGAGATCTACGCCCCCGCGACCAATTCCTGGACCGCGTTGCCGGACATGGCGGTCCCTCGCGCCCTGGTCCCGGCGATCACGCTGGGGAACGGAAAGGTGCTGGTCACCACCAGCTACTCCAGCGGGACTTACTCGCCCGCCGCGGCATTGTGGGACCCGGCGACCCAGGTCTGGACTCCGACCACCGGACAGTCCACCCGGGCCTGTGTCGCCGGAAGCGCGGTGCTCCTGAACGACGGTCGTGCGTTCTTCCTCTGCGGGAACGGTGCCGAGACCTTCTCTCCCACCAGCGGCACGTTCACCGCCGTCACGGGCCTTGCCCACAGCTACGACGTCGCGGTGAAGCTCGGCGACGGGCGGGTTCTGCTCGCCGGTGGAAACGGAGCAGGCACGCAGATCTTCGATCCCGCCACCAACCAGGTCTCGGCCTCCGGGTCCATGACCGTGCCCGCGCGGTATCAGCCTGCCGCGACGCTCCTGGGGGACGGCACGGTGGTTCTGGCCGGTGGCCACGACGGTACGAACACGCTGGCGTCGGTCGAACGCTGGACGCCCTCGAGCGGGTCGTGGGCTGCCGCTCCGGAGCTGCTCCAGAAGCGGGAGGCCGCGACGATGATCGCGCTCTCGACCGGCGATGGGCTGGTGGCAGGTGGCGTGTACCGCAACGCTCCGAACAGCTGGTCCAACATCCAGTACGTCAATCAGGCCGAGCTCGTGGCCTCCCTGACGAGCTGCACGCCCACGACCTGTGCCGCCGCCGGGAAGAACTGCGGCTCCATCCCCGACGGCTGTGGCGGCACCCTCCAGTGTGGAACGTGTCCGTCGGGGCAGACCTGCTCGGCGAACGTATGCACGACCGCTTGCGTCCCGACGACCTGCGCTGCACTGGGAGCGAGCTGCGGAACCGTATCGGACGGATGCGGCGGCACCTTGACCTGCGGAGGTTGCGCCACCGGTGAGACCTGCAGCAGCAACGTCTGCCGCTACTTTGCCACGCGGGGCACTTACTCCGCCCCGGCCTGTGCAGGCCCGACCGCGATCTGCGATTCCGGCTCGACCCTGAACGGTCGCGCCGCCCTCGGTCCCGAGCCGGGAGCTCCGAACACTCTTTCCGGCTCACCCTGCGCGGACGGAACGTCGGGGACCTACCACGTGGACGAGTCCGTCGATCAGATCGTCCTCTCGAGCGTCGGGGGCGGCCCGATCACCGCTGGCCGCCAGGTTCAGGTCTCGGTTCGCGTCTGGACCTATGCAGCCGCGGCCGACAGGCTGGATCTCTTCGTCACCT
>Ga0081540_1003207_pt1 | contig 13030 bp, 13 predicted proteins | sample TabmetS2T1R1_FD_71024 | JGI IMG/M metagenome (GOLD analysis project Ga0081540, IMG submission 71024) | Tabebuia heterophylla rhizosphere microbial communities from the University of Puerto Rico - S2T1R1 | ecosystem: Host-associated > Plants > Roots > Rhizosphere ... | reverse complement strand
CGAATTGCTCCGAGTGAGCCAGACACAAAGTGTTGCGACGACCGGTTGAATCCGCCCTGGGTCGCCCGGTCAAGCCGGGCGATGACAGCCGAATGTGTGGCGGCATTCTCGCAGCCGCGCATTGAAACTGCGCTCGTGTACGAAGCGACGCAGACCGCGGCGCGAGCCAACGGATCGCGCCTGCGACCACCGATCTAATCGGCCCTGCTCTGCGTCAGCCTAGCGATGCGGCGCGAGCGCCGCCAAGCCTGCCCCGACGAAGGCAAGATAGCTCACTTGCGAAACCAGAAGCCCCAGGTCGAACAATTCACGCCAGGCGTCCCACGGGTCGTTTGCCGGCACGCCGGCCGGACGCCGGCCCCCTTCGATCACGGAGGGCTGGAAGACGCGGTCACGTTTGTGGCGGCTTGCTTCGGGCAAGACGGCATCGGAGCAAAGGATCAGGCGCAGGCGTGCTTTCGGCATATCAATCCCCAGATTTATTCGGCGATCGCTGGACCGGCGGATTCGATAGCCTCGGCAAGACGCGCGCGTCCGGCAACGCCTGTCGGATGGTCTCCACAAATCTTTATTCCGCGTGGGGCAATTCCAGATGCCTCTGCTGTGATCGAGTTACCCAATAAGGGTCTTCAACGAGATTGAACGGAGCATTGAACGGAGGTTGGCCCAACCGTTACATACGTTTGGCAGGGCGGAACACTCGCGCCGCAACCTGAATGTGAAGATGAGTAGAGACCTCACCCGCAAAGCGAGTCAATAGCGTGTGGGCGCGTGCCCAAGGTACCTCAGTATGTCGTTCGGACGTCGAAAAGCTGCTAACATGCAACCCGTTAGGAGCGCGACGTTGTCGCCGCTGATGATGGTGGTCACCTAGCGACGCAGCGCGGCCCCGGGGATGGCCAATTACTTAGTGCTGCCGATGATGCGCAACCTGGCGACGAAGTCCTGGTCCGCCGAGCAATGGCTCCTCGGCAGCATCGTGCTGGCGCTGGGAGCGGCGGCCGGCATCTGGCTGGTGCTTGGTCCGGCGCCGGCGGCTCTCCCCTATCTGATTGGCGGCGCGCTGCTTACTACGTCGCTTGTGGTTGCGGTGGTCATGATGGCCCTGGTGGGCCGCACCCAAAGGCGGATGGAAGCCGTGCTGCATGGCCGCGCCAAGGGTGAAGAGCGCGCGATCGCGGCGCTGCGCAACAGCGAGGCGCAATGGAAGGAAGTGTTCGAGCACAACCCGGTCATGTATTTCATGGTCGATGCCACGGGCACAGTCCTGTCCGTCAACACGTTCGGCGCGACGCAGCTTGGCTACACCGTCGACGATTTGCTCGGGCAATCCGTGCTGAAGGTCTTTGCCGCCGAAGACCAAACATTGGTGCAGAGCAACGTTGCGGCATGCCTCGACAAGATCGGCCAGACCCACAGTTGGGAAATCCGAAAGGTCCGCAAGGACGGCTCGCTGCTCTGGGTCCGGGAAAACGCCAAGGCGGTGCGGCGGCTGGACAATCAATTGATCGTGTTGATCGCATGTGAGGACATCACAGAGCGCAAGCAGGCCGAAAATGCGCTGCGGCAGAGCCAAATGTACCTCGCCGAAGCCCAGCGAGTGAGCCACACCGGCAGCTATGGCTGGCACGTCGGCCGCCGCGAAATTATCTGGTCAGAAGAAACCTTCAGGATATTCGGATTGGACAAGGGACCTTCGGTCAAGTTCGACACGGTCATGAAACGTATCCATCCCGACGATCGCGCGCGTGTGCAACAGACCCTCGATCGCGCCTCTCGAAACCTCACTGACTTCGAGCACGCATACCGGCTGCTGATGCCCAATGGTGAGGTCAAATATCTCCACGCCACGTCGCATGCGGTGACGGATGCCTTGGGCGGCACTGAATTTGTCGGGGCTGTGACCGATGTCACTGCCCGCAAGGAGGCCGAATCGGAATTGCATGAGGCGCAGACCAATCTCGCGCATGTCACGCGCGTGACCGCCCTGGGAGAGCTGGCCGCGTCGATTGCCCATGAAGTGAACCAGCCGCTCTCGGCCGTCGTCACCAACGCCGCGGCATGTCTGCGCTGGCTCGACCGGGAACCTCCCAATGTGAAAGAGGCGCGTGGAATCCTGGGGTCGATCATCACCGACGGCAATCGGGCGGGCGAGGTGATCCAGCGCGTCCGTGCGATGGTGAACAAGACCACCGATCAGAAGACGCCGCTCGACATCAATCAAGTCATCGAGGAGGTCGTCACCCTGGTGCAGCATGAATTGCTCAGCCATCGGGTGTCGCTGCTGCTGGAACTCGGTCCCGATCTCCCCCTGGTCGTCGCCGATCGGATCCAGTTGCAACAAGTCATCCTCAATCTGATCATCAACGGCATCGAGGCGATGCAATCGGTCACGGACGGGCCACGGGAACTTGTGATCCGCACACGCGACGAGGGGGCCCGACAAATCGTGGTCACGGTGAGGGACTGCGGCGTCGGCGTCGCCACCGAAAATGCCGACCGGTTGTTCGACGCCTTCTTCACCACCAAGCCCAGCGGCATGGGAATGGGCTTGTCGATCTGCCGCTCGATTGTCGATGCCCACGGAGGGCGCCTCTCGGTGACCGGCGATGCCGGCCCCGGCGCGACATTCCAGTTCACTCTGCCGCTACATCAAGAGGAAAGCGCCGGATGAACGGCCAGCCAGCTTCGCCTACCAGCCTCGCAAGCGCAGAAGAACCGACCGTCTTCGTCGTCGACGACGACGCATCGGTGCGTGATGCCTTGAGCAATCTGTTCCGGTCCGTCGGCTTGCGGGTGGCGGTGTTCGGTTCCGCGCATGAATTTCTGCAGAGCAAGCTTCCGAATGTCCCCAGTTGCCTGATCCTTGACATCAGGTTGCCCCGATTGAGCGGCCTGGACTTTCAGGCCGAACTGACCAAGGCCGACATCCATATTCCGATCATTTTCATGACCGGTCATGGCGATATCCCGATGACGGTCCGGGCGATGAAAGCGGGAGCCGTCGACTTCCTGACCAAGCCGTTCCGCGATCAGGACATGCTGGATGCCGTAACGACCGCCATCGAACGTGACCGGAACAGCCGCGACGAAGCCAAGGTTCTTTCCGACCTGCACGCGCTATTCGCGGCGCTGACCCCGCGTGAGCGGCAGGTGATGGCGCTGGTCACGGCGGGGCTCATGAACAAGCAGATCGCGGCCGAAATCGGGGTGGCCGAGATCACCGTGAAGATCCACCGGGGTCACATCATGCGGAAAATGGCTGCGAAATCGTTGCCGGATCTGGTCAGGATGGCCCAAATGCTCGGAATTGGGCCCGGATCGGCCGGGTCCCAAACCTAAGTATGATTCTCCCGCCACAATTTGCGACGCACTCTGCCCTTGGGTGACTGTGCAGCAGCGGACACCCTATGGGTGTGTCTTCAGGAAGGACGTCCTTGTCCAACCCGCCAGTAATATCAATCATCGACGATGACGGGTCGGTTCGCACCGCGACCCGCAATCTCGTCAGGTCGCTGGGCCACGTGGTCCATACATTCGCGTCGGCCGAAGAATTCCTGCGCTCGCCCCACCTGCACGACACCTCCTGCATCATTACCGATGTCAGGATGCCGGCCATGAGCGGGCTTGAGCTGCAGGCCCACCTGCTTGCCAACGGATGGCGCTTTCCGTTCATTTTCGTCACCGCATTCTCCGTCGAGAGCGATCGCACCCGGGCTCTGCAAGCCGGTGCGATCTGTTTTCTGATCAAACCCTTCGACGGCGAAGCCCTGGTCAAATGCCTCAACGCCGCCCTGGCGCAAAACGGCGCGGAAGCGAGCGAATAACGGGGATAACCCGCCCCGTACAACCACGGCTATACGCAAGGATTATCCCGCCAACCATCTAGACAAGTTGAAGATTCACGGCGGCGGCGCGAAGCTTCCCGCCGTCGTCCTTCGGATGCCGAAGGCGAGAAAGCATCAGACATCTTGATCGAAAAATGGCAATTCCCCGGAGGAAGGTCGCCATGCGGATGGAACTGCGCTGCTCCAATTGTGACAGTGAAGACCCCAAGATCATATCGTTGCGAAATCCGATGAATGAACGCTACTGCGGTCGCTTCTGTCTTTACAGGGGCCAGGAGAACTTCATTCGCTGGATGCGGCGATCATCCGATGCGGATGCCGCATCATGACCAATTGCTGCGGAAATCCCGAGTGCAAGCGCCCCTTCGGACTGATCCGGCGCAGCTGGCACTTCGAACAGTTTTGCTCAGTGAGGTGCCGCGACACCTACAAGCGTCAGGTCGAGCGCAACCGCAGCTACTGGAAATGGCTTTATCGATCGCCTGAGCCGACGGCGCAGAGGAAATGGATCTAGCGGCAAAAGCGAACGCAAATGACAAGGAGGCTGCATGACAACGGTACACGCGATGCTGGTAGGCGCGATACTCGCTTGGACGCCTTCGCTGATTGTGTTCCTCTATATCGTGCGGGACCTGCGAAACATGCCCCGCGAGGATCTCGATTAGCGTGATGCGTCCGGCGATTTACGGACCTGACATTTGTCAGGCCGTAAGGTTGACGCCTTCGTGCTGCAGCAGCCACCGCTTGCGCTCCAGACCGCCGCCATACTTGACCAGCGAGCCGTTGGCCCCGATCAGGCGGTGACAGGGCACGACCACGCTGATCGGATTGCAGCCGTTGGCATGGCCGACCGCCCGCATCGCCCTCGGCATATCGAGTTTCGCCGCCAGCGCGCCGTAGCTCATCGTGGTGCCGGGTGGAATTCCCGGCAGCGCGCCCCACACCTTCTGCTGAAACGGCGTGCCGCCGACCCGCCATTCGATTTCTTTCAGCCGGTCGAGATCGCCCTTGAAATAGCCTGCCAGCGCAGACCTCAGCGGCGCGGGAGACCGCGCATCCTTCAGCGCTACCACACCACATTGCAGCCGCAGCAGCTGGCGCATGCGCGACTCGTATTCCTGCCAGTCCAGCGCGCGCAGAACGCCGTCGGCATCGGTTACCAGCAGCGCGGTTCCGATCGGCGTTTGCAGCCGGTCCAGGCCGAATGTTTCAGGCAGCTTCGCGTTCATGGATTTTCCCAGACGAGGTGGCAGCCTTCCCACCGGCCGCCCATAGATGCAAGGCGGCGTAGGCGCGCCAGGGCCGCCAGCACGCGCTGCGCGACAGTAATTCCGATGGCGAAGGCCGGCGGTCGCCGCCATCCGTCATCGCCCGCAGCAATCCGATGTCGGCCGCCGGGAACGCATCGGGCTCGCGCAGTTCACGCATGGCGATGTACTGCGCCGTCCATTCGCCAATTCCCGGCAGCGAACGCAGCTTCGCGATCGCATCCTCGAGGCTGGCGCCACGGCTGAAGATCGCGGGATCCGCGGAAATCGCCTGCGCCAGCGACGTCACCGCCATGGCCCGCGCGGCGGGCATGCCGAGCGTCGCCAGATCGGCCTTCGCGATGCGCGCGGTGGATGGAAAGAGACGGCCGAGGCCTTCCTCTCGCATCGCCGAGGGAAGCTGATCGCCAAAGGCCTGCACCAGCTTGCCGAGCAATTTGGTTGCGGCGGGGACTGTGATCTGCTGGCCGAAAATGGCGCGCACCGCAAGCTCGAAACCGTCCCACGCGCCGGGCACGCGCAGGCCGGGCCGCGCCCTGACGAGCGGCGCGAGCGCGGGATCGAGCGCAAGATGCGCCCCGATCGTATCGGGATCGGCGGCGAGATCGAACACCCGCCGCAGCCGCGCGATAATGGACGGCAGCGCCGCCAGGTCGGGAAAGCGGACCCGGACATCGATCCGGTTGTTGCCGGCCGGCTCCACGCTGATGACGCCGCTGCTCTTGCCGATCGCGATCGTGCGCCGGTAGCTGTCGCCACAGACGATCTCAACGCCGGGAATGGCGCGCACGCCGAGAAACGACAGCATCGCGTCCCAATCATAGGGCGGGCGATACGAAAGACGAACCGACAGCGCGCCGGCCTCGCGCCCGGTCTTGTCCCTGCCGCGCCGTAATGCTGCCGGCGGCCGTCCGAACAATTGACGGAAGGTTTCGTTGAAGCGGCGGACGCTGTTGAAGCCTGACGCCAGGGCGACTTCCGCCATCGGCAGCGATGTTTCGTGGATCAACTGCTTGGCCAGCAGCACGCGCCGCGTCTGCGCAACCGCGATCGGCGAGGCGCCGACGTGTTGGCGGAACAGCCGCCGCAACTGCCGGCCGCCGACGCCGAGGCGATCAGCGAGACCTTCGACGTCGCCATCATCAAGACCGCCGCTTTCGATCAAAGTCAGCGCGCGCGATACGGTGTTGGAGGTGCCGCGCCAGAACGCCAGCTCCGGCGAGATTTCCGGACGGCAACGCAGGCAGGGGCGAAGGCCGGCTTCCTGGGCCGCGGCCGCCGATGCATAGAACGAGACGTTCTCGAATTTCGGCGTGCGCGCCGGGCAGATCGGCCGGCAGTAGACGCCGGTGGTCTTGACGCCGACGAACAACCGCCCGTCGAAACGGGCATCCCGCGTCGAGATCGCGCGATAGCAGGCGGTGCGGTCCATATCCATCCGCGCCATCACCTCTCAAAAATCAGACAGGTGGTGGTGCCGTGCGCCAGCAGGCGTCCCTTGCCGTCGGTTATGCGTCCTTCGGCGGTGCCAACGCGCCGGCCGCGGGTCAACACCAGGCCCTCCGCCCTGATCTCTCCCGTCTCGGGCGTGATCGGCCGGACCAGCGAAATCTTGAATTCGAGCGTCGTCTGGCCGACGCCCTGTTCCAGCGTCGACTGGATCGCCAGTCCCATGCAGCTATCGAGCAGCGTTGCCGCGAAGCCGCCGTGCACTGTGCCGGCCGGATTGAGATGAATGTCACGTGGTTCCGCGGAAACGACGACACGGCCGCTCTCGGCTTCGGTCACATCGTAGCCAAGCGTTTGCGCGATCGTATTCAGCGGCAGCGTGCCGTCGGCGAGCCCTCGCACGAACGCCAGGCCGCTCATCTCCTTCTGCCTGTCGGCGCTGACCGTCCCATACGTCTTCCGGGCGCTATCGTGGGGCATTGATTTCCTCTTCCTGATGTTTGCGGTTGATCTGTCGGCTTGACCATCATCCATCAGCGGCAGCTTGTCTGGCGGTTTTCGGACATCATCATTCCGCGCAAGAAATCGCTGCACGGCGGCACTTTTCATGCTTGCCATGCCAGCGTCCACCCGAATTCCGCTGCGGGCGGCCCAATGCAGTGGTGGCATTCCAGATCAATGCCAATCTCCTGCTCCGCGTGATCCGTTTTCGCACTGTCTTGCATTGGCAAAAGCGTTCCGCCAAACTCCATGGCAACGATGACGGCCCGCCGTCCGAATGATGGCCAGGCACATGATCACCGAGCGATATGGGAGGTTTCGACGATGAGGAGCGGAATGTTCCGCTGGCTCGCAGGCGCAGCAATTGCGCTCACACTAGCAGCATTCACGCTGTCGGCATTACCGGCCGACACGCAGAAAAAATACGACACCGGCGCCAGCGACACCGAAATCAAGATCGGCCAGACCGTTCCCTTCTCAGGACCCGCCTCCGCCTATGCCGGCATCGCCAAGACGCAGGCCGCCTATATGCGGATGATCAACGAACAGGGCGGCATCAACGGCCGCAAGCTCAACCTGATCCAGTATGACGACGCCTACTCGCCGCCCAAGGCCGTGGAGCAGGTGCGCAAGCTGGTCGAAGGCGATGAAGTTCTGTTCACCTTCCAGATCATCGGCACGCCGTCGAACGCGGCCGTGCAGAAATACCTGAATGCGAAGAAGGTGCCGCAATTGCTGGCCGCGACCGGCGCCTCGAAATTCACCGATCCAAAAAACTTTCCCTGGACCATCGGATTCAATCCCAACTACCGGTCCGAGGGGCGAATCTACGCCAAGTATATTCTGGCCAATTATCCTGACGCCAAGATCGGCATGCTCTACCAGAACGACGATCTCGGCCGCGACTACATCACCGGCCTGAAGGATGGCCTCGGCGCCAAGGCCGCGACGATGATCGTCGCCGAAGCCTCTTACGAACCGACCGATCCGACCATCGACTCGCAAATCGTCAGGCTGAAAGCGGCCGGCGCCGACCTGCTGTACGATGCATCGACGCCGAAATTCGCCGCGCAAGCGATCAAGAAGGCTGCCGATCTCGGCTGGAAGCCGGTCCATATCCTCGACATCAATGCCAGCCCGGTATCGGCCACTCTCAAGCCGGCAGGCCTCGACATCTCAGCGAACATCGTCAGCACCAATTACGGCAAGGACCCGGGCGATCCGCAATGGCAGGACGATCCCGGCATGAAGGCCTATTTCGCCTTCATGGACAAATATTATCCGGAAGGCGACAAGCTCAACACGGTCAATGTCTATGGCTATACGACCGCGGAATTGCTGGTGCAGATCCTGCGGCAGTGCGGCGACGATCTCTCGCGTGAAAACATCATGCGACAGGCAACCAGCCTGAAGAACGTCGTCGGCAGCCTGTCGCTGCCCGGCATGGTGGTGAATACGTCGCCGACCGATTACCGCATCAACAAGCAGATGCAGATGATGAAATTCAACGGCCAGCGGTGGGAACTGTTCGGCCCGATCATTGAAGATACCGGCCCGACCGGCTAAACAGATGCAGCCCAACCGATCGGCGGATGACCGCCGGTGTCGCGCTCCCGCGCGATGCCGGCGGTTTCATTTTTGATCCCGTGCTGCGCAATTCCGCTCTGCGGATCTGTTCCATTGGTTTGCAATGGGCAAACGGAACCCGCAACCCTGCGGTGTGCGCCTTTGCCTCGCCCGTAATCGTCCGGGTACGCCTTGCAATGCAGCATGCATTCCGCCACTATTGTGGCAGCGCCGGGGTTTTAGAAACCACGTATGATCCGCGCTCAAATATAAACTCGTGAGGAATACAGCGATATGAGGAAGGGTATTTTCCATCTGGTCACCGGCACGGCGCTCGCGATCGCGCTGTCGGCGTCATCGGCTTACGCGCAGAAGAAATACGACACCGGCGCGAGCGATACCGAGATCAAGATCGGCCAGACCAATCCATTCTCGGGACCTGCTTCGGCCTACGCCACCATCGGCAAGACGCAAGCCGCCTATATGAAGATGATCAACGATCAGGGCGGCGTAAACGGCCGCAAGATCAATCTGATCCAGTATGACGACGCCTATTCGCCGCCGAAAGCGGTCGAGCAGGTGCGCAAGTTGGTTGAGAGCGACGAAGTGCTGCTCACCTTCCAGCTGCTCGGTACGCCCTCGAACGCGGCGGTGCAGAAATATCTCAACAGCAAGAAGGTGCCGCAGCTGTTCGCCGCGACCGGCGCGTCGAGGTTCACCGACCCGAAGAACTTTCCATGGACGATGGGCTTCAACCCCAACTACTTCGTCGAGGGCCGCATCTACGGCCAGTACATTCTGAAGGAACATCCGAACGCCAAGATCGGCGTGCTCTACCAGAACGACGACCTCGGCAAGGATTATCTGAACGGCATCAAGGCCGGCCTCGGCGACAAGGCCGCGAAGATGATCGTGGCGGAAGCCTCCTACGAAGTCTCCGACCCGACTATCGATTCGCAGATCCTCAAGATCAAGGACGCCGGTGCGGACCTGTTCTTCTCGGCGACGACGCCCAAGCAGGCGGCGCAGGCGATCAAGAAGATCTACGAGCTCGGCTGGAAGCCGGTGCACATCCTCGACATCAACGCCACCTCGGTCGGCGCCGTGATGAAGCCGGCGGGGCTCGAAGCCTCCAAGGGCGTGATCAGCGTCAACTACGGCAAGGACCCGCTCGATCCGACCTGGAAAGACGATGCCGGCATGAAGAAGTATTTCGAGTTCATGGCGAAGTACTATCCGGACGGCGACAAGGACTCGAGCTTCAACTCCTATGGCTACTCGACCTCGGAACTGATGATTCACGTCCTCAAGATGTGCGGCGACAACCTGACGCGCGAGAACGTCATGAAGCAGGCGGCCAGCCTCAAGAACGTTCAGCTCGATCTGTCGCTGCCGGGCATTGTCGCCAACACCTCGCCGACCGATTATCGCGTCAACAAGCAGTTGCAGATGATGCGGTTCAACGGCGAGCGCTGGGAGCTGTTCGGCCCGATCCTCGAGGACGCAGGTCCGGCGGGCTAGGCGCGACTAATCAACAACACGGACGATCGGCGGATGATCGGCGGCCCCCTCGGGGGGTCGCCGATCTACTTTTGGCTCTATCGTCATTGCGCTTGCTCCAGTCGTCATTGCCGGGCTTGACCCGGCAATCCATCCATCTTCATGAAAAGCTTCGCTTGATGGATGGCCGGGTCGAGCCCGGCCATGACGAAGTAACAAGTCCATCACTTCGGTATTTCCCCAAACGACTTCCCGACCGGCAGCACCGCGTGGCGGATCAGGCGGGAATCCTCCACCGCCGCCTGGCGGTGTTTCACCGCCTCGCGATAGACGGGATCACGGATCATCTCGACGAACGCGGCGACGCTTGGATATTCGGCGATGAAGCAGTGATCCCAGCGCTCCTCTTGCGGCCCGATCAGCATCAGCTCGAACCGGCCCTGCCAGACGATGCGGCCGCCCAGCCGCTCGAACACCGGCCCGCTTTCCCGGCCATAGGCCGCGTAAGCTTCGGCGCCCGTCGCCTTGCGGCCGTCGGGATAGGCCGCCTGTTCGCGCAGCCGGACCAGATTGAGCATGTGGATGGGACCCGTCCGGTCGCTATCCCTGAATTGAGCGAACACTTCCTTGGTCGGATCGATGTGGCCCATGCGGAACCTCTCCTTGCGTGCGCTGCCGTTTGCGTCGATCGTAACACGGTCCGCCGCACCTCCTAATCCCGCATTAACCTTTCCGTAACCGAGCCTTAAACCGCACCCGCTAGCCTGCGCCGGGACGGGTGTGAGCGGCGTTTGTGATGGCGTGGGGACGGAAAAAGAGCGGCGGACGCAAGGAGCCGCTATTCGGGCTTCCAGCCGCGCTCGCGGATCTGCGCCTCTCCCCCGAAGACCGCATTCCGGCCGCCACCGACGAAGAAAAACCGAAAAAGCCAGTGCCGAAACGCCAGCCCGAGGAAGATGACGACGAGGCCCCGCCGCCGCGCGAGCGCAAGCCGCGCGCAGCCAAGAGCGGCGCCAAGCGGCGCGCGAAATCGCGCGGCCGGATCCGGATCGGCCGGCTGATCTATTGGGGCGCGGTGCTCGGCCTGTGGGCGGTGATCGCCGTCGTCGGCGTCGTGGTCTGGGCCGGTGCGCATTTGCCCGCCATCCAGTCGCTGGAAATTCCAAAGCGCCCGCCCACCATCCAGATTACCGGCGTCGACGGCAGCCTGCTGGCCTCGCGCGGTGAAGCGCCGGGCACCAATGTCGCGCTGAAGGACCTGCCGCCCTATCTGCCGAAGGCGTTCATCGCCATCGAAGACCGCCGCTTCTATTCGCATTACGGCGTCGATCCGGTCGGCATTGCGCGCGCGGCGGTCACCAACGTCCTGCATCGCGGCGTCTCGCAGGGCGGCTCGACGCTGACGCAGCAGCTCGCGAAAAACCTGTTCCTGACCCAGGAACGCACGATGGCGCGCAAGCTGCAGGAAGTGGAGCTCGCGCTGTGGCTGGAGCGCAAGCATTCCAAGAACGAAATTCTCGAGCTTTATCTCAACCGCGTTTATTTCGGCTCCGGCGCCTATGGCGTCGAGGCCGCGGCGCAGCGCTATTTCGGCAAATCGGCGAAGAACGTCACGATCGCCGAGGCCGCGATGCTCGCGGGCCTCGTCAAGTCGCCGTCCCGCCTGGCGCCGAACCGCAACCCCGAAGGCGCGGAAGCTCGCGCCCAGATCGTGCTCGCGGCGATGGCGGACGCCAAATTCATCACCGACGCGCAGGCTAAAGCCTCGATCGGGCATCCCTCCTACCACGTGAAGCCGGCGGGCGCCGGCACCGTCAACTACGTCGCCGACTGGATCGGCGAAGTGCTCGACGATCTGGTCGGCCAGATCGACCAGAGCATCGTGGTCGAGACCACGATCGATCCGAAGCTGCAGAGCGTGGCTGAAGCGGCCATCATCGACGAACTCGCCGCCAAGAGCGTGAAGTTCAACGTCACCCAGGGGGCGCTGGTGGCAATGACGCCGGATGGCGCGGTGCGCGCCATGGTGGGCGGGCGGAACTACGCCGAGAGCCAGTTTAACCGCGCCGTCACCGCCAGGCGCCAGCCGGGCTCGGCGTTCAAGCCGTTCGTCTATCTCACCGCGATCGAGGCCGGACTGACGCCGGAAACCATCCGGCAGGACGCGCCGCTCGATCTCAAGGGCTGGCGGCCGGAGAACTACACTCATGAGTATTTCGGGTCGGTGACGCTGACGCAGGCGCTGGCAATGTCGCTCAACACGGTCGCGGTTCGGCTTGGCCTCGAGGTCGGCGCGAAGAACGTGGTGCGGACCGCGCATCGGCTCGGCATCTCGTCGAAGCTCGACGCCAATCCCTCGATCGCGCTCGGCACCTCTGAAGTCTCCGTCATCGAGCTGGTCGGCGCCTATGCGCCATTCGCCAATGGCGGGCTCGGCGTCTCCCCCTATGTGGTGACCAGGATCCGTACCAATGAAGGCAAGCTGCTTTACATGCGGCAGCCTGATCAGCTCGGCCCGGTGATCGAGCCGCGATATGTCGCAATGATGAACGCCATGATGCAGGAGACGCTACTCTCCGGCACCGCGCGCAAGGCGGAGATTCCGGGCTGGATGGCCGCCGGCAAGACCGGCACCAGCCAGGATTTCCGTGACGCCTGGTTCATCGGCTACACGGCCAACCTCGTCACTGGCGTCTGGCTCGGCAATGACGACAACTCGCCGACCAAAAAAGCGACCGGCGGCGGCCTGCCGGTGGAAGTCTGGACCCGCTTCATGCGCACGGCCCATCAGGGCGTGCCGGTCGCGAGCCTTCCGAACTCGCAACGCGGCGGCTTCATGTCGAACCTGTTCCAGACAGCCTCGCAAGTCAGCGCGGCGCCCGCGCCATCGACGCCGGT
>Ga0081540_1003206_pt1 | contig 13034 bp, 11 predicted proteins | sample TabmetS2T1R1_FD_71024 | JGI IMG/M metagenome (GOLD analysis project Ga0081540, IMG submission 71024) | Tabebuia heterophylla rhizosphere microbial communities from the University of Puerto Rico - S2T1R1 | ecosystem: Host-associated > Plants > Roots > Rhizosphere ... | reverse complement strand
GTGTGATCGCCGAACAGGTCGGTGAGTTGCGCCGCCGCCGGATGGGTGTCGGGAAGGACCTCCGCATCCATCTGGTTCAGCGTCTGCTTGAGCTGTGCTTCGTTCAATCTCATGGGCCGGTCCTTTCCGAAATTTTCAGCCACCACCCGCACGCCTGCTTCGGCGGAAAGTGACGCCCTGCACCAAAGCGAACGAACGCAATGGCGAAGCGTTCCCGCGGCAGGGCGTGGAACCCGTCCGTGGGAACTCGTTTTGCGCGGAGCTAAATCATCCGCGCGACAAAGCGGCCGAACGGTACAGCAAGACTTCCTCGCCGCGGGACACGATGGTCCGCTCACGGCTGAAGCCGCACTTCTCGAGCACGCGGCAGGATGCGTCGTTTCCGACAACGACCAGGCCGACAAGCGACGGCAATTCGAGTTGCGAGCGTGCAAGTGAGGTCAGCGCGGCGGCGGTCTCGCTCGCAAGACCCCTGCCCCAGAGATCGCGCTTCAGCGTGTAGACAATTTCGAGCTCTTGCGCGCCGTCGATGACGGCGCGGCGGATGCCGGCCCGTCCCGCAAATTCGCCGGCTCCGGTTCGCAACGCGAAGATTCCAAAGCCATGCCGGTCCCAATGGGCCATCGCGGCGGCGAGGTAGGCGGCGGTTGCTTCCGGCGCGCGAACACCGCCGAGGTAGCGAGAGACATCCGGATCGAGGTGCAAGGCCACGAGATCCGCCAGATGATCGTCGCGGAGTCTTTCGGCGATCAGACGCTCGGTGGCGAACCGTTCCATGAAGCATCGTAGGATGGGTAGAGCGCAGCGAAACCCATCAATGGGCCGTCGGACGAAAGCGATGGGTTTCGCTGCGCTCTACCCATCCTACACTTTTCCTTTTCCGCAGATGCCCTGAAGCGCCCGCCACTCCGCATCCGTCAACAGCGGCGCACCCTTAGGCGTCTGGTCCTCCTTGCTCATCCGCGCCAGACGGTCCTCGGTCAACGGGTGGGTCGAGATGATCGTGAGCCCCTTGCCGCCTTCCTTGCCGGTGACGCGCAGCATCAACTCGCCCATCGCCTTGGGCGGGCGGCCGAGTTTTTGCATCACTTCGATCGAAAAGGTGTCGGCGGCCGTCTCGGCCTCGCGCGAATAGGAGGAGGTGACGAGCGTGCGGGAGGCGAAGATCACGGCGCTTGAGCCCGTGATGTCGCCGAACAGAAGGCCGATCAGGAAGGAGGTGCCGCCGTTGTAGATCAGGCCGCGCATGTTGTCGCGGTGCTTGAGATGGCCGAGCTCATGGGCGATCACGCCCGCGATTTCATCGGGGCTGTTGGCCTTGGCGATCAGACTGTCGAACACGAAGATCTTGCCGCCGGGCAGCGCCAGCGCATTCGGGATCTCGCTCGACACCACCGCCGACTGCACCGAAGTGTCGAGCCCGGCAACGTTGCGCAGTGTGGTGACGAGCTTGTCGAAGGCAGCCTGTCCGGCGGGGCTGTTGCACACTTTTTGGCCGAACACGAGCTTGACCTGCTGCTCGGCGACGTCGCCGAAGCGGCGCTCGAAGGATTCCGGCACCAGCGGTGCGAGGCGGTCGGCGGCGAGCGGCACGCCATAGAGGGTGACCAGCACGATCGAGGCGGCAGCCGCAAGCGACCAGCCGATGATTTTTGCGACGCCCCGCCGGCCGAGATGATGGGCGTCGAGATTGGCGGCGCGTGAGGTCAGTTCGGCGGCCAGCGCCGGATCGCGGATTTCGAGCCGCGCCAGCACCGGCGCGCTCTGGCAGCTCAGGCGCAGCGTGCCGGGCGCGCTGTCGGCGCGACGGAGGTCGGCCCATGGCCACTTCGCTTTAGTCTCGCCGTCGACGACGATCTCCAGCGCATCGGCGAAGGCGAGCGTGGCAGCATGACGCCGGCTCGACGTGCCGTCGAAATACGCGACAGATTCGGCGCCGGTGTCGGCCATGGGTCAGAACCCCGCGACGTCGAGGCCGTCGGCGATGCCCTCGCCGACCGCGCTGGCAGGCTCGCCCTTCGCCGCGACATTGGCCGCAGCCGCGATGTTGGTGACGACGGTCGTATGCAGCACCCTCGCCCAGAGATCGCGCGTCAGATAGAGCCGGGTGACGACGCTCAGCGCCAGCGCCAGTGCGAGATAGCCGATCACGGTTACGACAAGCAGGGGAATGCTGCTCGACGCCGCAGCGGCGACCGACACCTGTTCGGCGGGTGCGCCGGAAATCTTTGTCACGGAAATCTTTGTCACGAGCCCTACGGCCGCGCCGATCACGGCCGCGAACACCGTCGACAGCAGCATGTACCAGCCGATCACCTTCCAATACAGGCCCTGAAATGCGCCGGACCTCAATGTCGATTCCAGCCGCACCTCCCCGAACCGGATTCCCGAAATCCACCAGCGCCACTCCACCGCCTTGTAGTAGGCATAAACGAACGGCAACAGCGGAAAAGCCAAAGATACCATCAGCAGTGCAACCCACAGCCACCATGTCTGTTTGAACACCAGCGGAATGACGAACAGGGCGATCAGCGCAAACACCCCAAGCCACAGCCACCAGATGCGCTCGAAGAAAACCCGGCCCGAGCCCTCGAAGCGGCCCTGCAAGTCGCCATACCAGGAATGCTCCATCTTGTAGCGTTCGAGGGCGGCGGCGCGCCACGGCCATGCGAGGCCGAACGTCACGACGGCGACCAGCAGCCACAGCGACGACTGCGCGGCGTAGACCCAGCCCGAGCCAGTCATCCAGAAGCGCACGCCGCGCCATACCGTGCGCGTGAGCCGATAGCGCCGCGCGCGAAAAATCGCGAACTGGCCAAACACGTAGAAGGCAGCGACCAGGGGAATGCTGGCGAGCGCCCGCAGATGCTCGGCCTCGATGCTGATCAGGAAATAGGCGAGGTAGATCGGCACCAGGATCGCCAGCGCAATCAAAAAGCCGATCAGGAGCTCGCGGCCGCGGCCGGTATATTCGCCGGCGTCGCCGTCGATCACGGTATTGGACCAGAGATGGCGGCGGATGTCGGTGACGAGCCAGAACCGGTAGAAGCCGAGCGTGACCAGCTCGAGGCCAGCGCCGCGCGCGACCAGATGCAGGAAAGAATTGCGGTCGCCGGTGAAATCGAGCTTGGCCGGCAGCGGCGGCGGAACGGGTGTCGGCGGCGGTTCCCCGATCGGGGTCCGGGTGAACTGGTTCACGGATCAACTCCAGGCAGAATCATGCTCAGATTACAGCACGGATTAGTAGTCGGAAGTGTGATGGAGGTTTCGGACGAAGTCGAGGTGGAAGCGAATTTTCAGTTCGTCGCCCCGGCCTAGTGCGCAATTGCGCACGGGGGCCGGGGCCCATAGCCACCGAATTGAATCGGTCACGACGCTGGAGCCACAGCACGGCTTCGACAACACGCATTTGTTGTTATGGGTCCCGGCCCCCGTGCGCAATTGCGCACTAGGCCGGGACGACATCATCACGCCGTCTTATCGAACAGCTCGCGGCCGATCAGCATGCGGCGGATTTCACTGGTGCCGGCGCCGATCTCGTAGAGCTTTGCGTCGCGCAAGAGGCGACCGGTCGGATATTCGTTGATGTAGCCGTTGCCGCCGAGCAGCTGGATCGCATCCAGCGCGCATTGCGTGGCTTTCTCGGCGGCATAGAGGATGGCGCCGGCGGCGTCCTCTCGCGTCGTCTCGCCGCGGTCGCAGGCTTTTGCCACCGCATACACATAGGCGCGCGAGGCGTTCATGGTGGTGTACATGTCGGCGAGCTTGCCCTGCACAAGCTGGAAAGCGCCGATCGGCTCGCCGAATTGCTTGCGCTCGTGGACGTAAGGCAGCACCACGTCCATGCAGGCCTGCATGATACCGATCGGACCGGCGGCGAGTACGGCGCGCTCATAGTCGAGACCAGACATCAACACGTTGACGCCCTTGCCGACGTCGCCGAGCACATTCTCCTCCGGCACCTCGCAATCCTCGAACACCAATTCGCAGGTGTCGGAGCCGCGCATGCCGAGCTTGTCGAGCTTTTGCGCGGTGGAAAATCCCTTCATGCCCTTTTCGATGATGAAGGCGGTGATGCCGCGCGGCCCCGCGTTCGGATCGGTCTTGGCGTAGACCACCAACGTGTTGGCCTCAGGGCCGTTGGTAATCCACATCTTGTTGCCGTTGAGCACGAAGCGATCGCCCTTCTTGTCGGCGCGGGTCTTCATCGAGACCACGTCGGAGCCGGCGCCGGGCTCCGACATCGCAAGCGAGCCGACATGATCGCCGGAAATCAGCTTTGGCAGATATTTGCGCTTCTGCGCGTCGTTGCCGTTACGGCGGATCTGGTTGACGCAGAGGTTGGAATGCGCGCCGTAGGAAAGCCCGACCGCGGCGGAGGCGCGCGACATTTCCTCGACCGCGAGGCAATGCTCGAGATAGCCGAGGCCGGCGCCGCCATATTCCTCCTCGACCGTGATGCCGTGCAGGCCAAGCGCGCCGATTTTTGGCCAGAGGTCGCGGGGAAACTGGTTGGTGCGGTCGATCTCGGCAGCGCGCGGGGCGATTTCGTTGCTGGAAAAATCGTGCACGGTCTCGCGGATTGCATCCGCGGTCTCGCCGAGGTCGAAATTGAACATTTTTGGCGCGTTGGCGATCATGGCGGGCCTCCCGGCAAACAGGCTTTGTTGCCCAAGCCTTTAGCCCGCGCCCGCGCGATTGTCACGGGAAAATGATACGGTGCCGTATCATTTCGCGGGTGGGTAATGCAAAACTCCACCCTTGCGGCGGACCGCGGCCCGGGGTGTAATAGGGTAAAACATTTCCGCGCCGGCGATGTACCGGTGCCGTTCATCACGGGAGAAGCCGCATGCACGGAACCATCGAACAGACTGGTGAAGATTCGCTGCGCGCCGCGCGCGAAAAAGCCTATTCAATGCCGCTTGCGGATTTCGACCCAGGCCATCCCGAGCTGTTCCAAACGGATACGCACTGGCCGTATTTCGACCGGCTGCGCAAGGAAGAGCCGGTGCACTACTGCAAGGATTCGATGTTCGGGCCGTACTGGTCGGTGACCAAGTACAATGACATCATGGCCGTCGACACCAATCACGGCGTGTTCTCGTCGGCTGCTGCGCTGGGCGGCATCACCATCCGCGACGTGCCGCCGGATCTGCGCCGCGAAAGTTTCATCGCCATGGACCAGCCGCGCCATTCCGCGCAGCGCAAAACCGTAGCGCCGATGTTCACGCCGGCCAATCTCGACGAACTCGCCGCCAACATCCGCAAGCGCTCGGCGAGCTGCCTCGACAATCTGCCCAAGAACGAGGTGTTCGATTTCGTCGACACCGTCTCGATCGAGCTGACCACGCAGATGCTGGCGGTGCTGTTCGACTTTCCTTGGGAAGACCGCCGCAAGCTGACGCGCTGGTCCGATATCGCCACCACATTGCCCGGTGTTGGCGGCCTGGTCGCGACCGAAGACGAGCGGCAGGCCGAGCTGATGGAATGCGCGATGTATTTCGCAAGGCTCTGGAAGGAGCGCCAAAACGGGCCGCCGCGCAACGACCTTTTGTCGATGATGGCCCACAACGAGGCCACCCGCGACATGGACCCGAAAAATTTCCTCGGCAATCTGATCCTGCTGATCGTCGGCGGCAACGACACCACGCGGAACACCATGTCGGGCAGCCTCTATGCCCTGCACAAGCATCCCGACCAATATAAGAAGCTCCGCGAGAATCCGGCGCTGCTCGACACCTTCGTGCCGGAGGTGATCCGCTGGCAGACGCCGCTTGCGCACATGCGCCGCACGGCACTGGCCGACACCGAGATCGGCGGCAAGAAGATCAAGAAGGGCGACAAGGTCGTGATGTGGTACGTCTCGGGCAACCGTGACGAAGAAGTGATCGAGAAGCCATATGACTTCATCATCGACCGCGCCCGGCCGCGCACCCATATCTCGTTCGGCTTCGGCATCCACCGTTGCATCGGCATGCGGCTCGCCGAGCTGCAGCTGAAGATCATCTGGGAAGAGATCTTCAAGCGCTTCGACAGGATCGACGTGGTCGAGGAGCCGAAGCGGGTTTATTCCAGCTTCATCAAGGGCTACGAGACCTTACCCGTACGCATTGCCGCATAGCCAATAAAGCCGGGACAGAGCGCCGCGGTTGCGCGTAAAATGAAGGGCAAATCAGAGTAGCATCCGGGAACGAACACGATGAACGTCCACACCGCCGTCCGCCCCGACAAGGCCGAGCGCCTGGCCCGCGCCCGCGAGGAAGCCTATTCGACGCCGCTGAAGGATTTTCATCCCGGCGCGCCAAGACTGTTCCAGGACGACACGCTGTGGCCATGGTTCGAGCGGCTGCGCAAGGAAGAGCCGGTGCACTACTGCACCAACGCGCCGATCGAGCCGTACTGGTCGGTGACCAAGTACAACGACATCATGACCGTCGATACCAGCCACGGCATCTACTCCTCGGATGCGGCGCAGGGCGGCATCAACATCAAGGACGCCCCGGTCGGTTACGACTGGCCGAGTTTCATCACGATGGACCAGCCGAAGCATTCGGGGCAGCGCAAGACGGTGTCGCCGATGTTCACGCCGACGCATCTCGACGAGCTGGCCAAGCTGATCCGCGCGCGCACCATCAAGGTGCTCGACGGCCTGCCGCGCAACGAGACCTTCAACTGGGTCGAGCGCGTCTCCATCGAACTGACGACACAGATGCTGGCGACGCTGTTCGACTTCCCCTTCGAGGAACGGCGGAAATTGACGCGCTGGTCCGATGTCTCGACCGCGCTGCCCAAGAGCGGCGTCGTCTCCTCGGCGGAAGAGCGCCGGCGCGAGATGGACGAGTGCTACACCTATATGTCGAAGCTGTGGAACGAGCGCGTCAACGCGCCGCCGAAGAACGATCTGCTGTCGATGATGGCGCACAGCCCCGCCACGCGGCATATGGATCCCGACAATCTGATGGGCAACCTCATCCTGCTCATCGTCGGCGGCAACGACACCACGCGCAACACCATGAGCGGCTCGGTGCTGGCACTGAACGAGAATCCGGACCAGTACCAGAAGCTGCGCGAAAATCCTGATCTGATCGAATCAATGGTGCCGGAAGTGATCCGCTGGCAGACCCCGCTTGCCCATATGCGGCGCACGGCGCTTGAAGATACCGAGCTCGGCGGCAAGAAGATCAAAAAGGGCGATCGCGTCGTGATGTGGTACGTCTCGGGCAACCGCGACGAGGAAGTGATCGACAATCCCAACGAATTCATCATCGACCGGCCGCGCCCGCGCACGCATTTGTCTTTCGGCTTCGGCATCCATCGTTGCGTCGGTATGCGGCTCGCCGAGCTGCAGCTGCGCATCGTCTGGCAGGAGATTCTGAAGCGCTTCGACAAGATCGAGGTGGTCGGCGAGCCGAAGCGGATCTATTCAAGCTTCATCAAGGGCTACGAGACGCTGCCGGTGCGCATTCCGGGCTGAAGTGCATCTGGCATGAATGGGGCGGAGCGCATCAAGCAGCTCGAACGCGTCATGGAGCTGCCCGGCTTCCCGAAATCGGCGGGCATGCGGCTGGTCGCGGCCGAGCCCGGCAAGGTGACGATGGCGCTGGCGAAGCGCCCGGAGCTGACGCAGTTCTTCGGCCATTTCCATGGCGGCGTCATCAGCGCGCTTGCCGACCATGCCGCCGGCGCCTGCGCCACATCGTCGATGCCGGACGGAAAGCTCGCGGTGACGGTGGAGATCAAGGTCAATTTCCTCAGCCCCGCGGATGGCGAGGAGATGATCGCGCGGGCTGAAACCATCCAGGCGGGCTCCACCATCGCCGTCGTCAAGGTCGAAATATTCTCGCAAAAGGCGGGTGCCGAGCGCATCTGCGCCTTCGCTACCGCCACCATGCGCGCGATGGACATGCCGGCGGGCTTCCGCTGAGGAACCGCCTTGGGGCGGCGGACGGCGGAGAACTCATGGCCCCATGCAGGCCTAGCGCACGATAGCCGTTGCCAAGGCCGGATTGATCTCCCAAGACAGGGTCGCCGAACGCGTCATTTTTGCGTTCGCCACCGCGATACCAGCGGTCTATCCTTCCAGCCCCCGATGACCAGCCGAGCCAGATGACCCAGCCCGAACTCGAGCACGACTATTCCGACATCCGCGACGCCGTCGCCAAACTGTGCGCTCAGTTTCCCGGCGAATACTGGCGCAAGCTCGACCGTGAGATGGCCTACCCCTCCGACTTCGTCAACGCGCTGACGGAAGCCGGCTATCTCTCGGTGCTGATCCCGGAAGAATATGGCGGCGCGGGCCTGAAACTGTCGGCGGCGACAGCGATCCTGGAAGAAATCCATCGCGCCGGCTGCAATGCCGGCGCCTGCCATGCCCAGATGTACACCATGGGCACGGTGCTACGGCACGGCAGCAAGGAGCAGAAGGCGAAGTGGCTGCCGCAGATCGCCAGCGGCAAATTGCGCCTGCAGGCCTTCGGCGTCACCGAGCCGACCAGCGGTACGGACACTTCGTCACTCAAGACGGTCGCGCGCAAGCAGGGCAATGACAGCTACATCGTCAACGGCCAGAAGATCTGGACCAGTCGCGCCGAATATTCCGATCTGATGGTGCTGCTGGCGCGCACCACGCCAAAGGAACAGGCGAAGAAGCGCACCGAAGGTCTCTCGGTATTCCTGGTCGACATGCGCGAAGCGCGCAAGGCGGGGCTTACGATCCGCCCGATCCGCACCATGATGAACCATTCCACCACGGAAGTGTTCTTTACCGACATGAAGGTGCCGGCTGAGAATCTGATCGGCGACGAGGGCAAGGGCTTTCGCTACATCCTCTCCGGCATGAATGCGGAGCGCATCCTGATCGCATCGGAATGCATCGGCGATGCCAAATGGTTCATCGAGAAGGCTTCCAACTATGCCAAGGAGCGCGCCGTGTTCGGCCGGCCGATCGGCCAAAATCAAGGCATCCAGTTCCCGATTGCGAAAGCCTATGCGTCGATGCGTGCGGCCGAATTGATGGTGAAGGAAGCCACGCGCAAATATGAAGCGGGACTCGATTGCGGCGCGGAGGCCAATATGGCCAAGATGCTGGCGGCCGATGCATCCTGGGAAGCGGCCAATGCTGCGATCCAGACCCATGGCGGCTTCGGCTTCGCCGAGGAATACGACGTCGAGCGCAAGTTCCGCGAGACGCGGCTCTACCAGGTGGCGCCGATCTCGACCAATCTGGTGCTGTCCTTCATCGCCGAGCATGTGCTCGGCATGCCCCGCTCCTACTGAGAGGCGACCATGCTGCCACTTCAGGGAATTGTCGTCATTGCGGTGGAACAGGCGGTGGCCGCGCCGTTCTGCTCCTCGCGCCTTGCGGACGCCGGCGCGCATGTCATCAAGGTGGAGCGGCCGGAGGGTGATTTCGCCCGCGGCTATGACGCCGCCGCCAAGGGACAGAGCAGCTATTTTGTCTGGCTCAATCGCGGCAAGGATTCGGTGGTGATCGATCTCGCCACCAAGGAAGGCCGCCAGTCGCTCGAAGATTTGATCGCCAGCGCCGACGTGCTGCTGCAGAACTTGAAACCCGGCTCGATGGACAAGCTCGGCTTCTCGCTGGAGCGGCTCAAGAAGGATTATCCGTCGCTGATCACCTGCACCATCACGGGCTATGGCGATGAAGGCCCCTACGCGCACCGCAAGGCCTATGACCTCCTGATCCAGGCCGAGAGCGGCCTTGCCTCGATCACCGGCGGGCCGGAGGGGCCGTCGCGGGTCGGCATTTCCCTCGTCGACATCGCGACCGGCGCGACTGCGCACGCCTCCATCCTCGAGGCCCTGATTGCGCGGGGACGCACCGGCAAGGGCGCCGATATCCGGATTTCGATGTTCGACGTGATGGCCGACTGGATGGCAGTGCCGCTGATTAATTCGGAAGCCGGCAATCCGCCGAAGCGGATGGCGCTGGCCCATCCCTCGATCGCGCCTTACGGCGTGTTTCATTCGAAGGACGGCAAGGGAATTTTGATCTCGATCCAGAGCGAGCGCGAGTGGAAGAAACTCTGCGCCGACGTGCTGGGCCAGCCCGATCTGCCGAATGATCCGCGCTTTGCCAACATGGTGGAGCGCGTGAGGAACCGTTCGCTCACTGACAAGACGGTGGGCGACAGTTTTGCCAAACTTTTGCGCGATGAACTCCTGACAAAGCTGGCTGATGCCGATATCGCGTTTGCCGAAGTGAACACGATGGAAGATCTCGCCAAACACCCGCATCTGCGTCGCATCGAGGTGGATACGCCGAACGGCAAGGTGAGCTACGCCGCGCCTGCCGCAATCTTCGTGGGCCAGCCGCGCAAGTATGGCGCGGTACCCGGGATCGGCGATCACCACGAACTGCCCAAAGCGCAACCTGTCAGGAAATCGTCATGAGTGCTCCAGCCATCGCGGGCGAAAAGCTCGACATCGATCATCTGCGGCAATGGATCGGCCGCAGCCAGGAGGCAACCGACATCGTCACCGCGCAGCTCGTGAAGGGTCTTCGCGCGACATTGTTTCAAGACATCGGCGAGCCGAAGAAGGGCGATGCCGCGCCCTTTACCACGCATTGGTGCCTGGCGCAGCCGGTGTTTCCGATGTCGCAACTGAGTAAGGACGGCCATCCAACCCGCGGCGGCTTCCTGCCGCCGGTGCCGCTGCCGCGCCGCATGTGGGCGGGTGGCGAGCTGGAATTTTTGCAGCCGCTGCGCGTCGGCGATGAATCGACGCGCAGCTCGCGCATCTCGGACGTCAATTTGAAGACCGGCAGCACCGGCACGCTGTGCTTCGTCGCGGTCGAGCACACCATTTCCTCGCCGCGCGGAACTGCGATCCGCGAGCGGCAGGACATCGTCTATCGCGAAGCCACCAGCGGGCCGCAGATGGCGCCGAAGGCCCCGCCTGCACCGCCGGCCGCAAAACATCGCGAGACCCTCGTCTCCGATCCCGTCTTGCTGTTCCGCTATTCGGCGCTGACGTTCAACGGCCACCGCATTCATTACGACCGCGATTACGTGACCAAGGTCGAGGGATATCCGGGCCTCGTGTTCCACGGCCCGCTGCAGGCGGCGTTCATCATCGAATTCGCCGCAAAACTGCATGGCGGCAAGCCGCCGAAGAAATTCGTCTATCGCGGCGTGCAGCCGCTGTTTGAGGGCAGCGAGTTCTCGATCAATGCCAATGACAATGGCTCCGGCGGCATGGAGATGTGGACCGCGAATGCGGAAGGACAGCCGACGATGAAGGGCACTGCTGTCTGGTAAGGCCCCGCTCGGGGCGCTCTGCTTGCTCATTGAAAAGCCGGTGTCAGACAGTCACGCAGCATAGGTGCCATTCGTGATGCGGCGGCAGTCTCGCTTGCCGACCTCGTTGCAGTCGCCCTAATCTCGCTACCGCGTCACGGGAGGCGCGACCAGGACAGGGATGAGACAGGCCATGGCTCAGGCGACTGCAGCGCGCTCTCCCGAAACGGGAATCTTCGATGCCGTCGTGGTCGGTGCGGGCTTTGCCGGCCTGTACATGGTGCATCGGTTGCGGGAGCTCGGATTCACCGCACGGGTCTACGAGGCCGGCGGTGGCGTAGGCGGAACGTGGTACTGGAATCGCTATCCGGGAGCCCGCTGCGACGTCGAGAGCCTGCAGTACTCTTTCTCGTTCTCGGAAGAGTTGGACCAGGAATGGAACTGGTCGGAGAAGTATTCGCCACAGCCGGAAATTCTCGCTTACGCCAACCACGTCGCCGATCGCTTCGACTTGCGCCGCCAGATCGTGTTCGACACCCGCGTCACAGCGGCAAATTTCGACGAAGATACCGATACCTGGTTGATCGAAACAAACCGCGGCGACCGTGTCGTCGCAAAGTTCTGCATTATGGCGGTCGGTTGTCTGTCGGCACCGAACCGCCCGGCATTCCCCGGCATGGACGACTTCCGCGGGCCGATCTATCACACCGGCGAATGGCCGCACGAGGGCGTCGACTTCAGCGGCATGCGCGTTGGTGTCATCGGCACCGGCTCATCCGCCGTCCAGTCGATACCGATTATCGCGCAGCAGGCATCGCAATTGACCGTGTTCCAGCGCACCGCAACCTGGTCGGTACCAGCGTGGAACGAGGCGCTGTCGGCGGAATATCTGAAAGAAGCCAAGGCGAATTATCCGGAATTGCGCGCGAAGGCGCGCGCACGTCCGACGGGTTTCTATTTCCCGTTCAACACCGAGCCGGCCCTGCGGGCGAACGCGGAGGAGCGACGGCAACAATATGAGGCGGCGTGGCAGCGCGGCGGGCTCCCCTTTCTTGGCGCCTACGGCGACCTCCTGTTCGAAAAGTCGGCGAACGACACGATCGCTGAATTCGCGCGGCAGAAGATCCGCAGCGTCGTCAGGGATCCCGCGACGGCCGAGTTGCTGTGCCCGCAAAACGTATTTGGCTGCAAGCGGCTCTGTGTCGATACCGGATACTTCGAGACCTACAACCTGCCGCACGTGAAGCTGGTCGATGTGTCCAAAACGCCGATTGAGCGCTTCACCAAAGACGGCATTGTGGTGGACGCAACCGAGTACAAGGCCGACGCCATCGTTTCTGCGACCGGCTTTGCCGCCATGACCGGTTCGTTCGACAAGATAGCGATCACCGGCCGCGGCGGCCGCGCGCTCACCGAGAAATGGCGCGCCGGCCCCCGCGCCTATCTCGGCCTCGCCTCGGCGGGATTTCCGAATCTCTTCATGATCACCGGTCCCGGCAGCCCGTCGGTGCTGGCGAGCATGATCCAGGCGATCGAACAACATGTCGACTGGCTGGCCGATTGCCTCGGCCACATGCGCGATGTCGGCGCCAGCAGCATCGAGCCCCTTCAAGCCGACGAGGACGCCTGGGTGACCCACGTCAACGACGTCTCGACGGTTTCGCTGCGTTCGACTTGCAGCTCCTGGTATGTCGGAACCAACATTCCCGGACGACCCCGCGTGTTCATGCCCTACATCGGCGGCTTTCCAATCTATGTGCAGAAGTGCAATGA
>Ga0081540_1003205_pt1 | contig 13034 bp, 13 predicted proteins | sample TabmetS2T1R1_FD_71024 | JGI IMG/M metagenome (GOLD analysis project Ga0081540, IMG submission 71024) | Tabebuia heterophylla rhizosphere microbial communities from the University of Puerto Rico - S2T1R1 | ecosystem: Host-associated > Plants > Roots > Rhizosphere ... | reverse complement strand
TGGCGCCGCCACCCCCGCGCGCGCCGATATACGTTGCGCATTCATCCAACTGATCGTGAAGCGATCCTGACCATGCCGCCGCGCGGCACGATTATGGAGGCCAAGGACTTTGCGCAGCTTCACGGTGGCTGGATCGCCGCCCGTCTCGGCCGTTTGCCGAAGGCCGCGCCCTTTCAAGCCGGCACTGTCATACCGTTGCGCGGTGTGCCGCACCGGATCGTGCATCGCGCGGGTGAGCGCGGCACGGTGTGGACCGAAACCCGGGACAGCGGCGAGAAGATTCTGTGCGTGGCCGGCGGTTACGAGCACATGGACCGGCGCGTCCACGACTTTCTCAAGCGCGAAGCGCGCAAGGACCTGCACAAGGCATCGCTTGCCTATGCAGCGGATCTCGGCGTCCGGGTCAGGCGGGTGTCGATCCGCGACCAGTCGAGCCGCTGGGGATCGTGCACCTCGGCCGGCTCATTGTCGTATTCCTGGCGGCTGATCCTCGCGCCGCCCTATGTGCTGGACTATCTCGCCGCCCACGAGGTCGCCCATCTCGTCGAGATGAATCACTCGCCCAGGTTCTGGCGCGTCGTCGACCGCATCTGCGACCATGTCGAACGCGCCAAGCGCTGGCTCGACACCCACGGCAACGACCTGCATCGCTACGGGGTCGAGGATTAGCTTTTCGCCGCACCCACCACTGTCGTCGCCCGGCTTGCCCGGGCGGCCAGTATTTCAGAGACGTGGTAATTCTGGGAGAAGTTTCGCGGCAGTGATGGACAGGGCTTTCGCGCTTAACGTCCCAATTCGGGCTTCCGAACGAAAATGGCGCTATCCCGCATCTATTTTGACAGCAACGAAGGTACGCCGGATCGGCGGTATGGCCTTTGGCTGGATGCTTCGAAAGTTGATCTCGCCCGAATACCCGGTGGACCGCGGGAGGCAATGCGGGTCGTCATTTACATGACCGGCGAATTGGAGATGGAGGCTATTCTAGTCTTCGATTCCGAGTGGGAGGCTTGGACGGCCAAGCCCATTTCCGGAACCATCAAATACCTGAACGACTAAGTGTCCGATTGGCCGAGCGAGCGTCCTGGGGCAGGCGCGCGAAGGCGGTCGAACGCCTGGAGAGGATCGGCCACGAAGCCTCATGCCCGGCCGATGGGTGCAGGAATACTTGGTAACCGTTCCGGTTATGCTAGCCTGCCGCTAGAGCCGCAGACATTGCCACCGATCACGAGATCCAAATGCCTGATTTCAACAGACGGGCCGTGATCCTCCCGGTCCTTGCATTGCTCGCCCTCGTTCTGACGGGCGGCCTGCCAGCCAGCGCACAGACCCTGAAAGCGGTCAAGGAACGGGGCGCGCTCAATTGCGGTGTAAGCCAGGGGCTGCTGGGCTTTTCCAGCAAGGACGACAAGAACGCGTGGACCGGCTTTGACGTCGATTTCTGCCGCGCCGTGGCAGCGGCGATCTTCGGCGATCCCACCAAGGTGACATTCGTCCCGCTCGACGCGGGTTCGCGCTTCGCGGCTCTGCAGTCGAACCAGATCGACGTCCTGTCGCGCAACTCCACCTGGACGATGTCGCGGGAAAGTTCGCTGGGTCTGATGTTCGCCGGCGTCGCCTACTACGACGGCCAGGGCTTTCTGCTGCGCCGCGATGCCGGGATCGATACCGCCCTGCAGCTCGGCGGCAAGACGGTTTGCACCCAGAGCGGCACCACCAGCGAACTGAATTTGAGGGACTATTTCGCCGCCAACGACATGGAGCTGAAGGTCTTGGCCCATGCCACGGCAGAAGAAAGCCTGAAGGCCTATGACGATCGCAAATGCGACGTGCTGACAAGCGACGTTTCACAGCTCTACGCCGAACGCCTGAAGCTGTGGGCGCCCGACGGCCACCTCATCCTGCCGGAAGTCATTTCGAAGGAGCCGCTCGGGCCGGTCGTGCGGCAGGGTGACGATCAGTGGTTCAACCTGGTCAAGTGGACGCTCTATTCGCTGATCAATGCCGAAGAACTGGGCATCAAATCGGCAACGATCGACGACGCGGTGAAGTCTTCCAACCCCAATATCAAGCGGCTGGTCGGTACCGAAGGCGAATTTGGCGAGCAGTTGGGCCTTGTGAAGGACTGGGCCGCGCGCGCCGTACGAGCGGTCGGCAATTACGGAGAGATCTATGAAAGGAACGTTGGGATCCAGTCCAGGCTCAGCATTCCGCGCGGGTTGAATGCGCTCTGGACCCAGGGTGGAATTCAATACGCGCCTCCTGTCAGGTAGTTATGTAGAGGTCAGGCCATGACCGTGGACTATTATTCGCTGCTGATGAAAGCGGTTGCAGGCAAGGACGCCGCCGCGCGCGACCAGATCTACAGGAACGCTTTCAGCCTCGTCGCACGATCCGACATCGCACCTGAGGCCGCCGCATCGCATCGCGCCGCGCTCGAGGACGCCGTGCGACGGATCGAGGATGAAATCGCAGCCGAGGAGGCCAGCTCGGCAGCAGCCATCAGCGAGACGTTGTCGACAGGCCGGAACTGGAAGCCCTACGCCATCGGTGCCTGTGCGGTCGCCGCCGTCATCGCGCTTGCGGCTGTGGGCTACGTCTTTGTATTGGCCAAAGGCCCCGCCATCGTCGCTGCCAACATGAAAACGTCGTCGCCGAACGCGCAACGGGTGCGCGAAGATGTCGTCATGGCGGATCTGAAGCCCGGCGTGGATGGCGGCTCTTCCGGCGAGGGCCTGCCGTTTGCGCTGCAGCGGCAAGTGGTGTTCTACCGAACCACCGTTGTCCCGGGATCAATCGTGGTCGATCGGGAAAACCGCTTTCTCTATCTGATCGATGCCAACAACTCTGCGCGCCGCTACGGGATAGGGATCGCGCAAGAATGCCTGAAGGGTGGCAGCCTCTCGCGCGTCATGAACAAGCTTGAATGGCCCGATTGGCGGCCGTCGGGCACGAGCACCAAGGACGCGGGCGCGCTGCTCGCGGCGGCCGGACGTCCCGGCAGTCCGCTGGGTGCACGCGCGCTGTTGCTTGACAAGCCGGGCTTGCTGATTCACGGCACGAACTCGCCCAAGACCATCGGCCATCTGGTCGCCTCAGGATGTATTCGCCTCGTGAACGACGACGTCGAGGATTTGTACCGGCGCGTGTCGTTGGAAACGCGCGTCGTCTTTGCCAGCTAGCCGAGATGGTTGCGAGCAATCTCGTTTATCTGAACAACCGATCCATCAGCCAGCCATCCAATCCCGCCGCGGCCTCGGGCCGCGCATTCGGATTCGGCGGCGGCGCGGCGGTGCGCGCCGGCTGAGGTCGATACGCGCCAGCGGAGACGGGCGCCGGTGCCGACGGAGCAGGCGCTGTGCTGGTCTGCGACGCGGTCTGGAACAGGTTCGACATGAATCCGCCGCGCTGTGAGTTCGGCAGGGCCGCTACGGCCACGCCCTGATGCGCCGTGCGCATGAAACGGGTCCAAACTTCGACCGGCAGGCCGCCGCCGGTCGCCTTCTTGGTCGGCGAGTTGTCGTCATTGCCGAGCCAGACCCCGGTGACGAGGTTCGCCGTGTAGCCGACGAACCAGGCGTCGCGGAAATCCTGGCTGGTGCCGGTCTTGCCGGCCGCCATCCAGCCCGGAATCTCCGCCTTGCGCGCGGTGCCCGACAGCAGCGTTTCCTGCATCATCGTGTTCATCATCGCGACATGCCGCGGCTCGATCACCGGGCCGAGCTGGTCGGGCTGCCGCGCGTATAGCAGCTTGCCCTCATTGGTGCGGATCTTGGTCACGACATGCGGCGAGACGCCGAGCCCGCCATTGGCGAACGGCGCGTAGGCCCCGACCAGCTCAATGACGGAGACTTCCGAGGTGCCGAGCGCGATCGAGGGGTTGGCGTCGAGCTTCGACGAGATCCCGAGCCGGTGCGCGGTCCGCACCACGTTCTTCGGTCCCACTTCGAGGCCGAGCCGCACGGCGACCGTGTTGAGCGACATTGCAAGGGCCTGCGTCAGCGTCACCGGGCCGAAATATTCGTGGGTGTAGTTCTCGGGACGCCAGCCCTTGAGGTCGAGTGGCGCATCCTGCCGGATCGTCTCCGGCGTCAGGCCGCCTTCGATTGCCGTCAGAAAGATGAAGGGCTTGAACGCCGAGCCGGGCTGGCGTCTTGCCGTCACCGCACGGTTATACTGGCTGTCGGAATAGTTCCGCCCGCCGACCATGGCGCGCACCGCGCCGTCGGGCGTCATCGCCACCAGCGCGCCCTGCGTGACGTTGAATTTCACGCTCTTCGCTGCCAGTTCGTCGATGATGGCGGCTTCCGCGACACTTTGCAGCTTCGGATCGATCGTGGTCTCGACCACGATGCTCTGGTCGATCTGGCCGACGAGGTCGTCCAGCACTTCGCCGATCCAGTCGGCGACGTAGTTGACGGTGCCGGCGCCGGCCGGTTTCACGTTGTAGGAAGGATGTCCGATCGAGGCCTTGGCCTGGGCGTCGCTGATGAATTTGGCCTCCGCCATCGCCGCGAGCACGATCTGGGCGCGCGCTTCCGCGCCCTCCGGATTGCGGTTCGGCGCCAGCCGCGACGGCGATTTGACGAGGCCCGCCAGCATTGCCGCTTCCGCGACCGTGACGTTCTTCGCCGACTTGCCGAAATAGCGCTGCGAAGCGGCCTCGACGCCATAGGCGCCGGAGCCGAAATAGACGCGGTTGAGGTAAAGTTCGAGAATTTCGTTCTTGGAGTGCTTGCGCTCCAGCCACAGCGCAAGCTCCACTTCCTGCAGCTTGCGCGCCATCGTTCGTTCCTGGGTCAGGAACAGGTTCTTCGCGAGCTGCTGCGTCAGCGTCGAACCACCCTGTGACACGCCGCGATGCAGGACGTTGGTGACCGCCGCCCGCGCGATGCCGACGGGGTCGACACCGTAGTGCGAATAGAAGCGGCGGTCCTCGATGGCGATGAACGCTTTCGGCAGATATGGCGGCAGATCCTTCAGCGCGACATTGGTGCCGGCCATTTCGCCGCGCGAGGCCAACAGGCTGCCGTCGACGCCGACGATCTGGATGGTCGGCGGACGCTTGGGAATTTCCAGCGACTGGATCGCCGGCAGATGCGCGCCGACCCAGACCACGACGCCGACCACGGCGATCACGGCCCACAAGCCGAGCACCGCGCCCCAATAGATCAGCCGGCCGATCCTGATCCGGCCGCGCGTTTTCGCGCGGCGCTTGGCGCCGCTGCGGCTTGCGCGCGGCTTGCGCTCGCGCGGCGGCGGCTCGTCGTCCTCGTCTTCATCGGGCTTGCGCTTCGGCACTGGCTTCTTCGGTTTCTCGTCGTCAGTGGCGTCCGGAATGCGATCTTCGGGAGAAAGGCGCAGGTCCGCGAGCGCGGCCGGAAGCCCGAATAGCGGCTCCTTGCGTGCGCCGCTCTTTTTCCGTCCCCACGCCATGACAAACGCCGCTCATACCCGTCCCACTCCACGCTACCGGCGGCTGTTTAAGGGTCGGTTACGGAAAGGTTAATGCGGGATTAGGAGGTGCGGCGGGGCGTGCTAGCATCGACGCAAGGCGTCGTATTTCAGGAAGGAAAATTCCAAAATGGGCCACATCGATCCGACCAGGGAAGTATTCGTGCAGTTCCGGACCAATGATCGGCCGGGGCCGATCCACATGCTCAATTTGGTCCGGCTGCGCGCGATCGCCGCCTATCCTGATGGCCGCAAGGCGACCGGCGCGGAAGCCTACGCGGCCTATGGGCGCGAAAGCGGCCCGGTGTTCGAACGGCTCGGCGGCCGCATCGTCTGGCAGGGCAGGTTCGAACTGATGCTGATCGGGCCCGAGGCGGAACGCTGGGATCATTGCTTCATCGCCGAATACCCAAGCGTTGCAGCCTTCGTCGAGATGATCCGCGACCCCGTCTATCAAGAAGCGGTCAAGCACCGCCAGGCCGCGGTGGAGGATTCCCGCCTGATCCGCCACGCCGTGCTGCCGGTCGGCAAGACGTTCGGGGAGATTCCGAAGTAAGGATTCGTAGGGTGGGCAAAGCGAAGCGTGCCCACCATTCAGGGTGATGTTCTTCGAGAGATGGTGGGCACGCTGCGCTCTGCCCACCCTACAGCTCATCGCAAAAAAATCGGCGGCCCCGAGGGACCGCCGATCGCTTCTTCCGCCGATCGTTTCGATTGGGTCGCCGCGACTAGCCCGCGGGGCTGGCGTCCTCGAGGATCGGGCCGAACATTTCCCAACGCTCGCCGTTGAACTTCATCATCTGCAACTGCTTGTTGACGCGGTAGTCGGTCGGCGTGGTGCTGGCGGAGATGCCCGGCAGCAGCAGGTCGAGCTGAACGTTCTTCAGGCTGGTGGCCTGCTTCAGCACGTTCTCGCGGGTCAGGTTGTCGCCGCACGCCTTCAGCACATGAATCAGCAATTCCGAGGTCATGTAGCCATAGGAGTTGAAGCTCGAGTCCTTGTCGCCGTCCGGATAGTATTTCGCCATGAATTCGAAATACTTCTTCATTCCGGGATCGTCCTTCCAGGTCGGATCGAGCGGATCCTTGCCGTAGTTGACGCTGATCACGCCCTTGGAGGCTTCGAGCCCCGCCGGCTTCATGACCGCGCCGACCGAGGTGGCGTTGATGTCGAGGATGTGTACCGGCTTCCAGTTGAGCTCGTGGATCTTCTTGATCGCCTGCGCCGCCTGCTTGGGCGTCGTTGCCGAGAAGAACAGGTCCGCGCCGGCGTCCTTGATCTTGAGGATCTGCGAATCGACGGTCGGGTCGGAGACTTCGTAGGAAGCTTCCGCCACGATCATCTTTGCCCCCTTGTCGCCGAGGCCGGCCTTGATCCCGTTCAGGTAATCTTTGCCGAGGTCGTCGTTCTGATAGAGGATTCCGATCTTGGCGTTCGGATATTCCTTGATGATGTATTGGCCGTAGATGCGTCCCTCGACGAAGTAGTTGGGATTGAAGCCCATCGTCCAGGGGAAGTTCTTGGGGTCGGTGAACTTCGATGCGCCGGTCGCGGCGAACAGTTGCGGCACTTTCTTGGAGTTGAGATATTTCTGTACCGCCGCGTTCGAGGGCGTACCGAGGAGCTGGAAGGTGAGAAGCACCTCGTCGCTCTCGACCAGCTTGCGCACCTGCTCGACCGCCTTGGGCGGCGAGTAGGCGTCGTCGTACTGGATCAGATTGATCTTGCGGCCGTTCACGCCGCCCTGATCGTTGATCATCTTCATATAGGCGGCCTGGGTCTTGCCGATGGTGGCATAGGCGGAGGCCGGCCCGCTGAATGGATTGGTCTGGCCGATCTTGATCTCGGTATCGCTCGCGCCGGTGTCGTATTTTTTCTGCGCTGACGCGGTCGAGACCGACAGCGCAAGCGCCAGCGCCGTTCCGGTGACCAGATGGAAAATACCCTTCTTCATTATGCTACGTTCCTCGTTGTTTTATGATTGGCGTTGATCCTGCCGCGGGCCGGTTCGGCCGCGCGCATGTCGTCGCTGCCACAATAGTGACGGAAGGCATGTTGCAATGCAAGGCATCCAAAAGCCGGGTGGTTTCGGCTATCAGGTTCCGCCTGCTTAAAAAGAATCCACCGCCTATTGTAAGCCGCAAAATGATGCACGGCGCGTGGGTAGCAAGATATTCCGCGACTCGAAACAAAGCCGACGGACTACAGGCGATGCCGACGGCTTCCGTCTTGATTCAGGAAGGTGCTAACCATTGGGTCCACCGTCCTCGATGATCGGGCCGAACAGTTCCCAGCGCTCGCCGTTGAACTTCATCATCTGCATCTGCTTGTTGACGCGATAATCGGTCGGCGAGGTGTTGGTGACCATGCCGGGCAGCGACAGGCTGCCGGTGACGTTCTTTAAACTGGCCGCCTGCTTCATGATGTTTTCGCGCGTGAGATCGTCGCCGCATTGACGCAGGATGTGGACCAGCAGTTCCGAGGTCGAATAGCCGTAGACATTGACCATGTTGAGCTTGTCACCCTCCGGGTAATATTTTTCCATGAAGGCGAAATAGGCCTCGATTCCGGGGTCGTCCTTCCACTGCGGATCGCTCGGATCCTTGCCGTAATTGGTCGAGACGATGTCCTTGGATATCTCGAGGCCTGCGGGTTTGAGTGTGGCGGATACGGAGCTCGCATTGATGTCGAGGATATGGACCGGCTTCCAGCCGAGGTCGGCGACCTTCTTGATCGCCTGCGCCGCGAATTTCGGCGTCGAGGCGTCGTAGAGCAGGTCAGCGCCAGCCGCCTTCAGCTTGACGACCTGCGAGTCGATGGTCGGGTCGGTCAGCTCATAGGAAGCTTCGGCGACGATCATCGACGCCGCCTTGGGCCCCAAGCCTTCCTTCAGGCCGGTGATGTAGTCGCGGCCAAGATCATCGTTCTGGTAGAGAATGCCAATCTTGGCGTTGGGGTGATTCTTCAGGATGTATTGCCCATAAATGCGCCCCTCGGACTGATAGTTGGGATTGAAGCCCATCGTCCAGGGGAAGTTCTTGGGGTCCGTGAATTTCGATGCCCCGGTCGCGGCGAGGAGCTGCGGCACCTTCTTGCTGTTGAGGTATTTCTGGACGGCGGCGTTCGACGGCGTGCCGATGATCTGGAAGGTGAACAGAACCTCGTCGCTCTCGACCAGCTTGCGCACCTGCTCGACGGCTTTCGGCGGCGAGTAGGCATCGTCATACTGAATCAGGTTAAGCTTGCGGCCGTTGATGCCGCCTTGCTCGTTGATCATCCTGAAATAGGCGGCTTGCGTCTTGCCGATGGCGGCATAGGCGGAGGCCGGTCCCGAGAACGGAACGGTCTGGCCGATCTTGATTTCGGTGTCGCTCGCGCCGGTATCGTATTTCTTCTGCGCGTTGGCCGGTGACGCCAGCGCGATCGCAACCGCCGTACCTGCGATCAGAAGAACGCCGCCTCTCATGCCGCTGCTCCCTTAATATTGGCCGATGATCCTGTGCCGACGCTGGATCGCCGGCCGTCATCGTTGGCAGGGAGTGTGGCGGAACGATTTTGCCGATGCAAGGCAGCGGGGAGAGCGAGCGCTGTTACGCCAGCCAGAGCAGGAGCCAGGCGAGCGCCGCAGGCGCAGCCTGCACGTAGAGGATCCGGCGGCTGACCGTCGCTGCGCCATAGGCGCCGGCCACGATCACGCAGAGCAGGAAGAATACCTTGATCTGGAAGGCGAAGGCCGCATTGGGATGGAACAGGCCCCAGACGAGGCCCGCGGCAAGGAACCCATTATACAGACCCTGGTTGGCGGCCAGCACCGCCGAGTCCCTTGCCTTCTCGATTCCATTGCGGAAAATCTTCAGGCCAAGCGGCTTGGTCCAGAGAAACATCTCCAGCACGAGAAAGAACACATGCAGCGCGGCAACCACCGCGACCAGAACGTTGGCGATGAAGATCATGTTGCGGTCCCCCAACCGGCAGCGGAATTCGGGTGGACGCTAGCACGGCGGGCGTGAAAAGTGCGGCGGTCCAGCAATTTTTTGCGTGAAATGGTGATGTCCGGAAACCGCCAGACAAGCTGCTCCTGATGGATGATGGTTGATTGGATCGATGCACCTGCAGCACCAGGAAAGAAGTCAATGCCCCGCGATAGCGCCCGCAAGACGTATGGGACGGTAAGTGCCGACAGGCAGAAGGAGATGAGCGGCGTCGAGTTCGTACAAGGGCTCGTCGACGGGACACTGCCTCTCAATACGATCGCTCAAACGCTCGGTTACGATGTGACCGAAGCGGAAAGCGGCCGCGTTGTCGTCACCGCGGAACCTCGTGACATTCATCTCAATCCGGCCGGCACGGTGCATGGCGGTTTCGCGGCAACGCTGCTCGATAGCTGCATGGGACTGGCGATCCAGTCCACGCTGGAAAAGGGTGTCGGCCAGACAACGCTCGAATTCAAGATTTCGCTGGTTCGGCCAATCACGCCTGAGACGGGAGAGATCAGGGCCGAGGGCCTTGTGTTGAGCCGGGGTCGGCGCGTTGGCACCGCCGAAGGACGGATAACGGATGGCAATGGACGCCTGCTTGCCCACGGCACCACCACGTGCCTGATCTTTCAGAGCTGACGGCGTGCCCAATGGATATGGACCGCATCGCCTGCTATCGCGCGATTTCGACCCGGGATGCCCGGTTCGACGGCCGCCTGTTCGTAGGCGTGAAGACGACAGGCATTTACTGCCGGCCGATCTGTCCGGCGCGCACACCGAAATTCGACAACGTGTCATTCTATGCTTCCGCGGCCGCGGCCCAGGAAGCCGGCTTTCGTCCGTGCCTGCGCTGCCGTCCGGAAACCTCGCCGGAGCTTGCGTTCTGGCGGGGCACCTCAAACACGGTGTCGCGTGCGCTGGCCTTGATCGAGGCCGGGACGCTCGATGACGACGACGTCGAAGGTCTCGCCAGCCGGCTCGGCGTCGGCGGCCGGCAATTGCGGCGGCTGTTCCGCCAGCACGTCGGCGCCTCGCCGATCGCCGTCGCGCAGACGCGGCGTGTGCTGCTTGCCAAGCAACTGATCCACGAGACGTCGCTGCCGATGGCGGAGGTGGCCCTGGCGTCCGGCTTCCACAGCGTCCGCCGCTTCAACGAAACTTTCCGGGACTTGTTCGGACGTCCACCGGCAGCGTTGCGGCGTATCCGGGACAAGACCAAGCGCGAGGCCAGCGCGTTGTCGGTTCGTCTGCCCTATCGTCCGCCCTATGATTGGGACGCGATGCTGTCGTTTCTGAGCGCCCGCGCCATTCCCGGCGTCGAGATCGTCGCTGACAACAGCTACCGGCGCACGATCGCCATCGGCAAGCACCGCGGCGTCATCAGCGTGCAGCCAGCGGATAGAAACCGGATCGATGTCCGGGTCCGCTTTCCCGACATGGCGGCGTTGCCGTCGATCATCGCGCGGGTGCGGCGGGTATTCGATCTTGCCGCCGACCCCGATACGATCGGGGCGCATCTTGCGCAGGATCCCGCGCTGGCGCCGCTGGTCAAGGCGCGGCCGGGTCTGCGGGTACCCGGCGCGTGGGACGGCTTTGAGCTCGCGGTGCGCGCCATTTTCGGCCAGCAGATCACCGTTCCTGCCGCGACCAGACTGCTTGGCAGGCTGGTGCAGGACTTTGGCGATCCGCTCCCCTCGGCGATGAGAGAGGAAGGCCTCAGCTATCTGTTTCCGTCCGCCGCACGCGTCGCCAAAGCCGATCTGGCAACGCTCGGCATGCCTGGCGCGCGAGCGAGAGCGGTAACATCGCTGGCGCAGACGATTGCCGCAGATCCCGCGATCTTCAGCCGTGGCGCCAGCCTCGAAGATGCGATTCTGAAGCTGCGGTCTCTGCCCGGCATCGGCGAATGGACGGCGCAGTACATCGCCATGCGTGAACTGCGCGAACCCGATGCGTTTCCTGCGGCCGACATCGGATTGCTGCGGGCAATGGCGGATGATGACGGCCGGCGGCCATCGCCATCCGAGTTGCTGTCGCGCAGCGAGCGCTGGCGGCCGTGGCGGGCGTACGCGGCCTTGCATCTGTGGGCAGCCGGCGTGAAGGCTGCCACCTTGTCCGGGAAGATCCATGAACGCGAAGCCGCCTGAAACATTCGGCCTCGACCGGCTGCAAACGCCGATCGGCACCGCGCTGCTTGTGACCGATGCCGACGGTGTTCTGCGTGCGCTCGATTGGCAGGACTATGAGCCGCGCATGAAGGAGCTGCTGCGCCTGCAATGTGGTGCGGTGGCCTTGAAGGATGCGCGATCTCCCGGCGCCCTCAAATCCGCGTTATCGGCCTATTTCAAGGGCGATCTCGATCGCCTGAAAGACATCAGATGGCGCGTCGGCGGCACGCCGTTTCAGCAGAAAGTGTGGGCTGCCCTGCCAGAAATCCCGGTTGGGACCACGATGAGTTATGGCACGCTGGCGGCGAAACTCGATGCGCCAAAGGCCATGCGGGCGGTTGGCCATGCCAACGGCTCCAATCCGATCAGCGTCGTCGTGCCCTGTCACCGCCTGATCGGATCCAATGGCTCGCTGGTCAAATATGGCGGCGGGCTGGAGCGCAAGCGCTGGCTGTTGAAACACGAAGGTGTCGTCCTCACGACCTGGCAAATGTCAGGTCCGTAAACCGCCAGACAAACTTCTGCGACGCTCTAACGTCTCCATCATTCACAACGAGGAGATGATGAATGACCGACGCAGAGATCCAGGACTTCGTGACGCGTTTTGCCGCCGCCTGGGCAGCCCGGGACGGCAAAGCCTTTCTCGAGCTCTGGCATCCCGAGGGCTCGCTGTATACGCCGCTGGTGGACCGAAGGGTCGCCGGCAATGAACTCGATCGGCTGATGGAGGTTCAGACCGCGGCGGCGCCCGATTTCGTCTGGCAATTGCTGGACTGGACCTCGCGCGGCGACGTGGTCGTGATCGAATGGCAGACCACCCGTAACGTCAACGGCGTACGCTTCGACTGGCGCGGCGTCGATAAATTCCGCATCCGGGATGGCAAGATCATCGAAGAGCGCGTCTATACCGATACCGCGCCGCTGCGCGCGTTTCGCAAGGGCGAGACACTGGAGCCGATCACCAGATTCTGAGAACCGGAGGCGGATTCGCCGTCTTCCCGAGACGCGCGCGTAGTGCGCCTCGGTGGGGGAGCGACAAGAAACGCGAACAGCGGGTCCTCCGCCGCGTGGCCTGGAATTGTTGCGCGGTGGCCGCCAGACGACTTCATGCTAATCGACGTCCTCGCGGGGCGCCTTTCGCAGGTCGCGCAGGATGTAGATGAAGACAAGCAGCGTGGGACCCCACGCGAGTATTGCTCCCACCAGCATCGCATTCACTGTCGCCATGATAACTCCTCTACGCTTGCCTGCCGGATCAATGCTCGCCGTGGGCCGCGGGTTCTGGAATCTGGTAGAGCCATTTCCAGTAAGTCCGGTTACGTTCCCGCTGACGCTTGTACATCTCGCGGCACTTCACCGAACAGAACTGTTCGAAGTACCAGCTTCGCCGGACCAGGCCGAAGGGCCGCTTGCATTCCGGATTTCCGCAACAATTGT
>Ga0081540_1003204_pt1 | contig 13035 bp, 8 predicted proteins | sample TabmetS2T1R1_FD_71024 | JGI IMG/M metagenome (GOLD analysis project Ga0081540, IMG submission 71024) | Tabebuia heterophylla rhizosphere microbial communities from the University of Puerto Rico - S2T1R1 | ecosystem: Host-associated > Plants > Roots > Rhizosphere ... | reverse complement strand
ACGCCGCGCGCGAGCGCCTGGATCTGCGGGCGATGCTTGACCCCGCCGAACACGACGGCAACAGAGACGCGCAGGTGACGTCCATAGACCTGGAAGCTCTCGCCGATCTGCGATGCGAGTTCGCGGGTCGGTGACAGCACGAGAACGCGACAACCCTTGCGCGGCGCCGGCCGGCGGTCGGCTGCCAGGCGATGCAGGATAGGCAGCGCGAAAGCGGCGGTCTTGCCTGTTCCCGTCTGGGCAATGCCAAGCAGATCGGAGCCGGCAAGCACGGCCGGAATGGCCTTGGCCTGGATCGGCGTCGGCGTGGTATAGCCTTCGCCTTCGACCGCTCTCAAAAGAGGCGCGGCAAGGCCGAGTTGATCAAAATTCATGGGATTGATGAGCTTTCCTTTGAAACCGCAGCAATTTACCGGCCAACCGGCGCCCCCGCCGATGTGGCCCCGAACGCGGGCCTATCTGTGAACCTGCCCCGCGTGCCTGGGCGGTCGGTTGAAAATGTTCAAGGTGCTCAACAGGAGAACCAACGAGGCTTAGCAGGCAAAGCCTGAGAGCCGCATCTGTGTCCCTCACGCGGCTGACGCGCCGACAATCGCTTTGCAGCGAATGGTCGTGATATGACATCGCCGGCCCCACAAGTCAACTTCGGTGGGCAATTCAGGCCGGCGCGCCTCGCAACGCCAGTCCCGACTTGTCATCCGCCGTGTCCCGGCGTATGGTGCGGACCTCGACTTTGGCCGGACGATTGGGCCGTTCCACCCGAGCTATGCCGGGTGCGCGTTCAAACTCTCTCCAAATCTCGACTTCCCGAGCATACGCTGCCTTTCGGGCGGTGACAGCTCATGTGCATTCCTCTTGAAGGCAAAACTGATGAATAGCGGTACCGTGAAATTCTACAATGACCAGAAAGGCTACGGCTTCATTGCTCCGGACGCCGGCGGCAATGACGTGTTCGTGCATGCAACGGCGCTCGAGCGCGCCGGCATCCGCCGTCTCTCCGAGGGCCAGAAAGTCCAGTTCGAGACGCAGAGAGATGCGCGCACTGGCAAGATCGCCGTGAGCACGCTGCAGGTCGCATAGCTGCGACAGCGCCAGGTTAGCAGTTCAGAAGCCGTGCCCAATGCGGGCGCGGCTTTTGTTTTTGCCTTCCCGAGAAGGTTGCGCGCTGATCCAAAAGAAACCGGCCCTTGTGCGCCAGCGTGACTGAGAGTAATTTATCAGTCGATAATCAAGGGAGGAAGCCGCAATGCGGGCGATCGGCTTTAATCATCTCTCCGTGAGCGCGAACGACCTCGAGGCGTCTTTGCGCTTCTACGAGACCGTCTTTGGCATGGAACGCATTCCCACCTATAATTTCGGCTTCACCACTCAATATCTGCGTTGCGGCAAACTGCAGCTGCATGTGTTCCTCCTGGAGGACCATGTGCCGCTCTATCAGCATTTCGCGCTCGACGTGGATGACTTTCACGCCGTCTATGAAGCGGCAAAGCGCATCGGCGCGCTCGACAGCAAGACGTTCCGAAATGCCGTCAACGAGCTGCCGGACGGCTCCGTGCAAATGTACTTGCGCGACCCAGGCGGCAATCTGCTTGAGGTCGACTGGCCGGACGTGACCACGCTCGATCGCTCGCGCATCCCCGAACTAAAGAAGCTGGCCGAATTTGCCGAGCAGACCGGCGATGCGCTGAAGGCCTCGCTCTATCTCGATCGACCGGACTTCAACCCCGCCTTGCACGGATAGGAAGCAATGCCGAAGACCATGTCCGACCCCTCTTCACGGGGCGCTCCCAGGCCATGGGCCAATATGAGCGCCGATTACCTCGCCACGATGGAGCGCGCCGAAGCCCTCGTGCCGATCCTGCGCGAGCGCGCCGTGCTTACCGAAGACTCGCGCGATCTGCCCGAGGAGACCGAACGCGAGCTTCACGCGGCGGGCCTGTTCCGCATCATGCAGCCGCGCCGGATCGGGGGAGCCGAGCTGGACTATATCTCGCTGATCGACATCGGCGATATCCTCGCACGCGGCGATGCCTCGGTTGCCTGGATCGTCTCCAATCTCGCCAGCCACCATTGGATGCTGGCGATGTGGGACCGGGCTGCCCAGGACAGGATTTGGGGCGAGAACCCCGATTGCCTCATCGCGTCCTCCTTCGTTTTCCCTGCTGGCAAGGCAAGGCGCGCGAGGGGCGGTGGCTATGTTCTGGCCGGCCGCTGGCCGTTTTCATCCGGTGTGACCCCGAGCGGCTGGAATATGCTGGCCGGCATTGTCGCCCCCGAAGACGGCGAAGCGCCGGAGCATCGCGTGTTCCTGGTGCCGGCGAGCGACTACCGTGTAATCGACACCTGGGATGCGCTTGGTCTCAAGGGGACCGGCTCGCACGATGTTGAGGTCGAGGAAGCCTTCGTCCCCGAGCACATGACCGTGCCGGTCTCGGCGATTGCTGGCGGACGGACCCCGGGGAGCAGCGTGAATCCGGCGCCGGTATTCCAGATCCCGGTGTTTGCACTGTTTCCCTATGTCCTCTCCGGCCCGGCGGCTGGCAACGCACAGGCCTGCCTTGACGATTTCGTCGCTGCCATGCGTGGGCGCAGCGCCACCTATAGCGCGGCGCGCCTCAGCGAGCTGCAATCGATCCAGATCAAGATTGCTGCTGCCGCGGCCCGCATCGATGCGGCACGGGCGATCATGCGCAGCGCCTGCATCGAAGCGCAGAGGGATGCGGCGGCCGGCCGTGTGCCCGATATGCTGCAGAAAACCCGCTATCGCCGCGACGGCGCCTTTTCCGTCAACCTTTGCACCGAAGCGGTGGATATGCTGTTCGCCGCGAGCGGCGCGCGGGGGCTTTACATGTCCGGCGCAACCCAGCGCCAGTTCCGCGATGCCCACGCCATAGCTGCGCATATTTCGTTCAGCTTTGATGCTGTAGGCAGCAATTATGGCCGCCTGGCACTCGGCCTGCCGAATGAGAACCCGATCCTATGAACGACACACCTTCAGCCAAGCCGCGGCGCAAGGCGGCAGAACCATCGGACCGACCTAGGCAGAAGCGCCTGTCCCCGGCGGAACGGCGCAGCGATTTCATCCGCAAGGCGATCGAATTCTTCGCCGAGGAGGGCTTTGACGGCGGCACGCGGGAGCTTGCCCGCAAGCTGGGCGTGACGCAGCCCCTGCTCTACCGCTATTTCCCCAGCAAGGACGAGCTTATCCGCGAAGTCTATCGCGCGATGTTCCTCGACCGCTGGAACCCGGATTGGGACGGGCTGCTGGGGGACCGGACGCTGTCGATCCGCACCCGGCTGGAGCGCTTCTACCGCTCCTACACGGATGCGATTTTCAACCGCGAATGGCTGCGCATCTATCTGTTCGCCGGGCTGAAAGGCCTCGGCCTCAATCGTTGGTATGTCGACGTCGTGCAGGACAGGATCCTGACGCGCATCATCGAGGAATACCGCCATGAAGCCGGCCTTCCGCCGCGGCCGACGCCTGAACCCGCGGAGTTGGAGCTGGCCTGGCATCTGCATGGCGGCATTTTCTATTACGGCGTGCGCAAGCACATTTACGGTCTCGCCGTCCTGGAGAATAAAGACCGGGTGATCGCCAATGCGCTTGACGTGTTCCTGGAAGGCATCTCCCGCCTGTTCGGCACGCCGGTGAAGATGCGCTCCGCCTATGGCAGACGGCCGGTCGCGCAGGAAAGCTGAGGCGGGTTTGCTGGGAGAAGCTAACGGCCGCGCCATCACAGCATGGCTCTCGGATCACTTTCCGCGCGAGCTGGGGGTTTGCTGTTGCGTGGTATGTCTTTCTCCCGCATGAAGAAGCCGCAAAGGGCGAAGTGTAATATCTGTTCCCTAGGTGGGTTGGGGGTCAGCATGCGCAGACTGTTGGGTGTCGCAGTGCTCGTTCTTGCCGCCGTGGCAGGCGGTTATTTCCTGTGGGTAGCCGATCCGCTATCGGCACAGGGCAATAGCGAGAAGCGCAACCAGTCCGGCGAGGGACGGCAGGGCAGCCAGGGCAACCGTTCCGTGCCCGTCGAGATAGCGCTCGCGCGCAAGGCGACCGCGACCGACGACCTGTGGTCCATCGGCAGCCTCCGGTCGGATGAATCCGTCCAGATCTCCAGCGAGCTCACCGGGCGCATTGCCGAGATCGCTTTCAAGGAGGGCGAGCCAGTCAAGGCCGGCGAGGTGTTGATCAAGCTCGACGATGCGCTGGCCACGGCCGAGGTTGCCGATGCAAAGGCGCGACTCGACCTTGCCCGGGCGAATTTCGAGCGTGCGCAGACCCTCTCGCGCAGCGGCAGCGGCACCGAGCGCGCCCTCGATGAAGCGACTTCAGCGCTAGCCACCGGACAGGCCACCCTGCAGCTGGCCGAAACACGGCTGTCGAAATTGTCGATCACCGCACCGTTCGACGGACGCGTCGGCCTGCGCGACCTGTCCATCGGCGCCTACGCCACCCCTGGCGCACCGATCGTCAATCTGGAGAAGATCGATCAGCTCAAGCTCGATTTCCGCGTCCCCGAGACAGTGCTCACCGAGGTGAGCGTGGGCCAGGACGTGGAGGTCACGGTCGATGCGCTGCGCGGCCGGGTGTTTTCCGGCAAGATCTATGCGATCGATCCGCATGTCGATGTGAACGGCCGCTCGCTGCGCATTCGTGCGCGGGTGCCGAACCCCGAGCTGGTGCTGCGGCCCGGCCTCTTCGCCCGCGTCATCATCAAGGGGCTGGAAGAGAAGGAGGTGGTGCGCGTGCCGGAAAGTGCGGTGGTGCCATCCGGCAATGACAAGCTGGTCTTCTCCATCGTCGGCGGCAAAGCCAAAGAGAACAAAGTCACCGTCGGGCGCCGCCGCGCTGGTGAGGTGGAAATCCTCACTGGGATCGAGGACGGCACGCAGGTTGTGGTCTCCGGCCAGACGCGGCTGAAAGACGGCGCCGGCGTTGAGGTCATCGGCTTGCCGGCAGCGCAGAACGAGCCGAGCTAGGAATGACCGGGGGGTTTACCCGCCGGGCGCGGCGCCTCCCTTCCCATGGGAAACCTCTACGAAATGGTTCCGTCCTCGTCATTGCGAGCGAAACGAAGCAATCCAGGGGCAGCAGGTGCGGAGCAAGTGGCCCTGGATTGCTTCGTTTCGCTCGCAATGACGAGGAGCCGGTGAAGGGTACGTGCAACATCGCAGAGATCGCCCAGTGAGAGAAAAGACGATCATGCGGGAATGAAATCTCATCTATTTCGAAGTCACAGAATTTTGGCCTAACCGATCTGTCGTAGGAAGCGTTTCATGGGATTGCCGGAAATCTGTATCAGGCGGCCGGTCTTCGCCACCGTCCTCAGTCTTATGCTCGTGCTGGTCGGCATCGTCTCCTATGACCGGCTGACAGTGCGCGAATATCCCAATATCGACGAGCCGGTGGTCTCGGTAACCACGAGCTATCCCGGCGCCTCGGCACAGATTATCGAGAGCCAGATCACCCAGGTGCTGGAAGGCTCGATCGCCGGCATCGAGGGCATCGACATTCTCGAATCCACCAGCCGGGCCGAATCCAGCCGCATCACCGTACGCTTCACCCTGGGCGTCGATCCCGACAATGCTGCCAACGACGTGCGCGACCGGGTGGGCCGGGTGCGCTCGCGCCTGCCCGACGAGGTGGACGAGCCGGTGATCCGCAAGGTCGAGGCGGACGCTCAGCCGATCATCAATCTCGTCTTCCGCAACGAGAACATGAACGCGCTGCAGATCACCGACTATGTCGACCGCTATGTGCTCGACCGGTTGAAGAACCTCACCGGCGTCGCCGACGTGCAGATCTTCGGTGAGCGCCGCTATGCCATGCGCGTCTGGATCGACCGTGAGCGGCTGGCCGCCTACAATCTCACCATCCAGGACATCGAGGACGCGATCCGCTCGCAGAATGTCGAGCTGCCCGCCGGCCGCCTCGAAAGCGTCGACCGTGAGTTCACCGTCCTGTCGCGCACCGGCCTCACCAACCCCACCGATTTTGCCCGCATTCGCGTCAAGCAGGCGAATGGCTATCAGGTTCGGCTGCGCGAGGTGGCGCGCGTGGAGCAGGGCGCAGCAGATGAGCGCCGCGACAGCCGCTATAACGGCGCGCCCTCCATTACGGTGGGTATCATCAAGCAGGCCGTTGCCAATCCACTCGATGTTAGCCGTGCGCTGCAGGCCGTGCTGCCTGAAATCAACCACAGCCTGCCGCAGGGCATGACCGCAGAGATCGGCAGCGACAGCGCGGTGTTCATCGACCGCTCGATCAATGCGGTGTTCCACACCATGATCGAAGCGGTCGTGCTCGTGGTGCTGGTGATCGTGATCTTCCTGCGAAGCCTGCGGGCCTCGATCATCCCGGTCGTCACCATCCCCGTCTCGCTGATCGCCACCTTCACGCTGATGTATGCCATGGGCTTCACCATCAACACGCTGACCCTGCTTGCCATGGTGATGGCTATTGGCCTCGTGGTCGACGATGCCATTGTCGTGCTGGAGAATTGCCATCGCTATATCGAGCGCGGCATGACGCCGTTCGCGGCGGCAATCAAAGGCACCGGGGAGATCGGCTTTGCCGTGGTCGCCATGACCTTGACGCTTGCCGCCGTCTACGCTCCGATCGCCTTTGCGCCGGGCCGCATTGGCCGGCTGTTCCTCGAATTCGCGCTGACGCTTGCCGGCGCGGTGATCATCTCCGGCTTTATTGCTCTGACGCTCACGCCGATGATGTGCGCGCGTCTTCTCAGGCATGAGTCGAGGCCCAATGTGGTGTTCCGTCTTGCCGAGAGTCTGCTACAGGCGCTGGAGACATCTTATCGACGCACACTCGCGGCCGCGCTGAAGGTGCGATTGCTGGTGATCCTCATCGCGCTCGGCGTGGCTGCAGCCAGCGTTTATTATTTCACCGCGCTCAAATCCGAGCTGGCCCCAATCGAGGATCGCGGTCTCGTCAATGTGCGCGGCACCGCGCCCGAGGGATCGACGCTTGCCTTCAGCGGGCGCTATGCCGGCCAGGCGCAGCACATCCTCTCCAAGGTGCCGGAAATGGACGCGGTCCTGACAACGGTCGGCCAGCCCGACATCACCGACGTGCGCATCACCGGCCGGTTGAAGGACTGGGATGTCCGCGAGCGCAAGCAGCAGAACATTGTCAATGAGGTGGCCGCCAAGCTCCGGCGTATTCCCGGCGTTTCGATGAATGCCACGAATGCCCCATCGTTTGGCGACCGCGGCGGCGGGCGGCCCGTCGAGTTCGTGCTGCAAACCTCCAGCACCTATGAGCAGCTGCAGGAATATGTGACCAAATTCGTCGACGAGGTGCAGAAAAACCCGGCCGTGACCAACATCGACACCGACCTCAAGCTCAACAAGCCCGAAATAACCGTCCGCCTCAACCGGCCGAAGGTCGCCGACCTCGGCCTCGATGTGTCGGTGATCGGGCGCACCATGGAGACGATGCTCGGCGGCCGTCAGGTGACCCGCTTTGAGGTGAATGGCGAGCAATATGATGTCTATATCCAGCTCGCGGCGGAGGACAGGGCTTCGCCCGAGGCGCTCTCACGCATCTATTTGCGGGGGCCGAATGGCGAGATGGTGCAGATGTCCAACGTGGTACGCGTCGAGGAGACCGTCGGGCCGAAGGAGTTGAAACGCTTCAACCAGCTGCGCTCGGCCACGATATCGGCCAACCTCAACCCCGGCTTTGCACTCGGCGACGGCATTGCCGCCATGGAGCAGGCCGCCTCCGAGGTGCTGCCCGGGACGGTGCAGACGGACCTCGCCGGCCAGAGCCGCGAATTCCGCAGCGCCGGGCAAAGCCTGCTGCTGGTGTTTGTGCTTGCGCTCGCCTTTATCTATCTGGTGCTGTCGGCCCAGTTCGAGAGCTTTCGCGATCCGGTCATCATCATGCTGACGGTGCCGTTGTCCATGACCGGGGCGCTGGCGGCGCTCTACTACACCGGCTCGACCATCAATGTGTATTCACAGATCGGCCTCATTACCCTTGTCGGCCTGATCACCAAGCACGGCATTCTCATCGTCGAGTTCGCCAACCAGCGGCAGGAGGCCGGAAGCGGCAGGCTGGATGCAGTGATCGAGGCGGCGGCGCTGCGCTTGCGCCCGATCCTGATGACCACGGGCGCCATGGTGTTCGGTGCGATTCCCTTGGCGCTGGCGACCGGTGCCGGCGCGGAGAGCCGCCAGCAGATCGGCTGGGTCATCGTTGGCGGCATGACGCTGGGCACATTGCTCACGCTGTTCGTCGTACCGACGGTCTACAGCCTGATCGCCCGCGTCCATAGCCATGAGCCAACGCCAGATCTGATCGAGGGGCCTGCACCTACTATTACCCAATCGGCTTAACAGCGCGGCGGACGCTGGCTCGCCGCCCGATCTTCAGCCGCGCGCGAGCCAGACAAGCAGCACCCCGATCGCGACGGCAATCGCCCCACCGATCCGCAGCCGCTCCTCGGGAGTGCCGATGGCCGCCTGCAGGAGCCGGAAAGCAAGGCGCGGAGCGAGAGCCCACAGCAGTCCCTCAATCACCAACACCAGACCGATCCCCACAAGAAAGTCGTTCATCTCGCCCACATTTCCGTCTGCCGCCGTGAAAAGTTTCTGGCGCATTGCCGGTAATGTGACAAGTGGCAACACCGCAGCATCTCGGTTCTTGTGTGCCGGCTCTCAGTTCCGTGCGTCGGTGTTAACGGTGACGGGGATCGGTGATACGACTTGCGCGGCGGGAGGCGCGAACTCATCTTTGTCATTGTGCTAGAGGCAGCGGCGAAGGGTTCGCGATGAACCATGACGCCAAGCACGGCCTGCCCGGTGGCGGTCCAGAGCATAGTGGAGCGCCTGGGTCGCAGGGCGCCATGGCGGAAATTGAAGGTGGATTCTGACGCGGCTCTATGTTACCCGATATCCACCGTTTCCAGCCCGTTCACGCGCTTTACCATCCTCTCCAGAGGAATATTGCCCCGCGCGCGAAGCATAGAAGAGCCCATAGCTCAGTCGGTAGAGCAACTGACTTTTAATCAGTAGGTCGATGGTTCGAATCCATCTGGGCTCACCAAAAAAATAGTAGCATTTCAGAGGCTTATGTCTCGAAGTCTCACGACACTTGATAAGCCAATCTAGAAAAATAGGCACCGTGTAGGCACCGAGACGGAAATGCTGTGCGATGTTGAGCGAGCGTCACGCTCTATGAGCGCTGCGCTTTATGGCAGCCGGCCTTATCCGCGCCGGCGTTCGCTCAAGCAAGCCCGCAGCGCGTCTGCGCTGATAGGCATCTGGATGAAGCCGCCGACCCCGTTATGCGCGCCGGCCGTCATCTGACCAAGTGAAACGGTAACCAACCCAGCTTTACTACCCGAACCTTCAACTCGACTTTATAACTGTCCACAAATTATTTCCCTTTACCGAATTACGGCGGCGAACGGGATATCTTGTGTTTCCTGGGGTCTGGTTTCGACGGGGTGCTGCAGGCCGTTGGTTAGCTCTTTGACACGGTCTTTGATGTAAAGCCCAAGCTCGTCGACGTGGATGATACCATCATTGCCGACGAGGTCGGCTTTGCCATCCAGGCCTTCGCTCATAGCCTTGGTAAAGGCGCCGTGCTGCCATTCATCGTTTTCCTGGCTGAGCTGGCTGCCGTCAGAGCTGGCGAGCACCACCACTCCGTTTTGTGCCGATCGCAGTTCATTGACGAAGCGGCGCAGATCCAGATCGCCTTTCAGGCGCACGCCCGAGGCGCGTCCGGCATGACAGGTGTCGAAGAAAAATAGCGCGTGGCCGTGAAGGCTCTTGAGAGCATGAAGAATTTCGCTGTCTGGCACCGCAGTCCGCCGCTTTGGCAGAAACAAGCCGGTTTCGCTATCCGGCTCGGCGTCATAGGGCAGGAAGTAATAGTCATAGCTCGAGTTGGTTGCGCCGTGACCGGAGAGAAACACCACGCCGACATCGCCTTGCGAGACAACGCGGGTCAGCCAGTCAAGCCCATCGAGGATGGCATCACGGCGGGCGTCTTGGTCCACCAGCAGCTTAATCTGCACATCGCGGTAAAGCTTCCCCTTCTGCCGCTGGAGACGTTCGGCCACCGCGCGGGCGTCATTATCAGCCCAGCGGAGTTTGGTAATCCCGGCATTCTGATAGTCGCTCACCCCGACCACCAAGGCGTAAAGCACCGGCTTGCTGAGATCTTCTGCCGTCAGCGGCGGCGGTCCGGCATAAGTGAGCCGGATCTCGGCGGGGGTGCTGATGCTATCCCCAGCCTCGGCAATCAGGGAAAGCGTTAGATTTTGCGGCGGCAGCCAAAGCCGCAATTCGCCTTGCGTTGCTGCATCGGCAGCAACCGGCACGAACCCCTTGTTGCCGGCGCTCTCGATCGGACGACCGTCGATCAGTGCCCGCACACGGGTAACCGGCAGACCGGAAGGAGAGCGCACAGTATAGTGAACAGCCATCTCGGTTTCGGAGAAAGAACTGCCCGTTTCGGGCTGCACAATGGCGATCACTGGCGGCTGGCGTTTCCTGATCTCTTCCGCTTCCCGGCGTTTGGCCAGCGCATTGGCTTCCTCGATGGCTTGGCCCTCATCCAGCCGGTCGAGCACCAGCTTGACGATGTCAGGACGGTAGTATTGGTCGCGGAACTGCCCGGCGGGGTAAAAATCAGCCGCTTGATCCGGTCCCCGATTGACATGCCAGCCGATCAGCGACTCGCCTTTCACAGAGGCTGCGTAATACCCTTTTGGCGTCCACAGCACCCATTCCTTATCGGCTTTGGGGTCTTCGGGAACCGCGGTGAACAAGGCCAGCAATTCCTCGCCGTCAGACGCCCGATGCCAGCGGATCGTCCCGTCGCCATAGGCCGCTATGATCAAGCGACCAGAACGGGCCGTGTTAACACCCCAAGTAATCCCGGGGACAGATTTCTGCCATATTTGATTACCGGCAGCATCAAATCGGCGTAATGACCATTCGGCGCCGAGTACGAAGCCACTAAAATCTGGGAAAATTGCAAGACTGCGGGAAATTTCGTCTCGTTCCAATGCCAAGTATTTATGATTTAGCTTTGGCTCATTCGAATCGATCCACTCTCCTATTTTGAAGCTTGTCGTATCCGGCTGCAGCATATCAATCGGAGCGATCGGTGATGCATCAAATCGTAGATCTTCGACGTTGAAGAGATAGGGGTCTTCATCCCACGCCTTTAAACCAAAACGGACGCGACCTCCGTCACGAGATACCAGAAAGTACCATTCGCGTTTGCCGCGCATGTCAGCTTTTGGGGCGTCACGAAAGATAACGCGCTCTCCAACAGCATCCAGAACTCCCATCGCGGGGCTGCCAGCGCCAAAAGCCAGACCCTGGTCATAAGGTGCCAAGTCAAGAACAGCATCCCTTGCGCCCGGCCAAAAAATAGGACCTTTCCTATCATTCTTGTTCGAGACTACGATCGGATAAACTCCCTCCATAGAGAATCTGCCCGCCGCGGCAATCTGGTCGGCTGCGAGCCAAGCAACGTGGCCGAGGTTGCCTCCCCCAATCTTGGTAGTGTCTACAGAATATTCATAGACAAAGGCGTCTCCATCCAAAACGTCTATTGAAGTGCTATCCTCGTATCCAACTGCGACATGTTTCCCATCTGGGGAGTAAGAAACCCCAATTGGACGCTTGCCACCAGGCATTGCTCCGCGAAACAGACGGCCACCGGTTGAACTGTAGAATCGTACATTCCCGTCCAAGCTGGTCGCTGCTAGCTGGCCCTTCTTATTGAATGAAAGGCCGTACACGTCCCCATCATAATCCGCGTCTTCAGCCGACGCGCGCCAACTTGCCGTCTCCCAAATTCTGATACCGTAGGCACCCTTCATGCCTGCGGCGAGAAAGCGACCGTCTTGGGATACGGCAAGACGTGTAACCCTGCCAGGCAACGATCTGAGCCTTAGTAAGGCCTCACCGTTGGCGACGTTGAATATGTAAACTGAATATGAGCTCCTTCCCTGATTTACTTCTAAGTTCCAGCCTCCCGCAGCAATCCAATGTCCTTTCGGGTCGATTGCGACAGCGTAAATCTTTCCTTCGTCTCCATATCCAATCGGCGGACGCAGAACCCGTATGAGTCTAGCATTGGGTAGGGACCAAACTCGCACGGTCTTATCGTCCGATGCCGTCGCCATAAGTTGGTGATCAGTTGAAATAGCAACGCCCCTTATAGGCGCCGTGTGCATCTCGGCTTCAATGCGAAAGATCGGATGACCCTTCGGGAGTTCCTCAGCGCGAGTACCGGCCGAAAGTCCGATGCAAGCGATACAGATTGCTGCCGCAGTAAGATCGAGCAATTCCATTTTCAGACCTATCGCGGACCGAATTAAATTTCAGCAGAGTATAAGTCCGCGAGGCCGAAGGCGATCGCGTTTAGAATTTCCACAAGCTGTCCTCGCAGCGGTATTGCGCCGGGAAGAGCGCCGCCCGATTCGTAGAGGGCGGCATCATCAGGTCATGCGTTTGCATTGTGTTCTCTTACATAGCGATTGCCCTGAAGTTCAGATATCGGCGGACCCTCAGCACCAAAAGCACCGCCCTGCATTTGCCGATGGAAGAGGACAACAGAGTGCAGCCCAGAAATAGTTCTCGCCATGCCGGTCAATGTCAAAGGTCTCGTCGAATGGATTGAGCGCCGATAAGGTCAACACGCCCCTGCAATCTCGCGCGATCTTAGCCTCGCTGAAAGTCTCGACCGGCCGCCGGGTCTGCTTGTGACTGTCGCTCCTCTTCGGCTAGCCAGACATGGCTGCAACGCATAGGTAAAGGCCAGCAAGCATCAGTACCCTCCATCCAGACAAAACCTCGGCGCTCCTAGCCGGCCTAGCGTACCACCTCATAATCTAGATCGGCGAAGCCCCAGCCCGGCATCGCGCCGCCCGGCTCGATGGTACATGCGAAGGTCGGGTCCTCGTTGTGAACGGCGGGTCTCCGTTCAAGAGCCGACAATACCTACAAGCGGGATGAGGACCGCCCTCGCCTCTAATCGGA
>Ga0081540_1003203_pt1 | contig 13037 bp, 12 predicted proteins | sample TabmetS2T1R1_FD_71024 | JGI IMG/M metagenome (GOLD analysis project Ga0081540, IMG submission 71024) | Tabebuia heterophylla rhizosphere microbial communities from the University of Puerto Rico - S2T1R1 | ecosystem: Host-associated > Plants > Roots > Rhizosphere ... | reverse complement strand
CAACCTGTGGGAGCAGAACATGATCTCCCCCGGCGAGACACGCGCCGAACGGGCTGGGTTCACGGACTCGGGGCATCACCTCGATCTCGCGCCCATCGAGCCGATCGGTGGGCGATCACCACACGGCCTGCCGTGTCATGTGCACGATCCGGATCTCTGGTTCTCGGACTCACCGGCGGATCTCGAACGAGCGAAGGCGTTGTGTGCGACCTGCCCGGCCCGGCGCGAGTGTCTCGCCGGCGCGCTGCGGCGCCGCGAACCGTGCGGTGTCTGGGGCGGCGAGATCCTGCAGCGTGGCGAAGTGTTGCCGTTCAAGCGAGGCCGCGGCCGCCCTCGGATTCACTTCCCAGCCGCCGTCAAGGCAGATCGTCCTCGCCAGTACGCCTGACCGCGTCGATGCCGGCGCGGTGTTGCCGGTGTTACCCGCTACGCGGGCTGGCATCATCTGCGTAACGCACCACGATGCGTTCGTCGGGAAGGCGTTCCTGTTCGACGGCCAATCCGGTCGTCACGGTGACGTCGGCTGGGGTCAGACGCGCGACGTGTCGCCTGAGCGCATATCGACGTTAGGTGTTCCCGTCCCTCGCCTGTCGACCGACACGTCGTTCGGGCCAACGTCAAATGCGCGAGCTCTACACGTAGTCGTTGCTGGTGAGCCAGCGCAGCGCAAAGTACCCCCAGATCGGCGGCAGGTAGTAGGTGCAAAGACGGTGAGTAAGCGCAACAGCGAGCGCCGTGGATTCATCCACCCCAAACGCGACCAGTCCTGCCGTGATCCCAGCCTCGGCAACTCCGATGCCGCCCGCCACCGGTACGGCGCTGGCAAATACTGACGCGGCCATGTTTACAAGTAGCAACTTGGCCACGATCAGGCTTCCGCCGTAGGCGTGGAGGGCGGCTCCAAGGGTAAGCGCGTAGACCAGTTGAGTTGCGACATTTCCGCCAAAAAGCTGCACGCGTTTGCTTCGGGTCCGCGCGACCGTAATCATTCCGTTCATCGCGTCGCGGACGGTCGGCAGTATTTTCGCGCGCCATTTGGGAACCGCAAGAACCAGGCCAGCTATGACCAGCACGAGCAGTAGCAACCCGAGCAGTAGCCAGATCGTCGACTCTCCGCTTGCAGCCGACGGAATTGCCTTGACGTGAATGAACGGCAAGAGAATCAACACCAAGGCGATCTGGACGAGCGATTGTGCGATTCCGTCTACCGCGCCCGACGCTACGGCTTCACCGATTGGCGCACCGACCCGTTGCAGGAAGCGGATGTTGATAGCGATTCGGCCGGCCGAACTGGGCACCGTGAGGTTGATGAACTTAATTGCCGACTGTAGGACGACACACGGCCCGAAAGGCAAGGGTGTCCTGACAGCGCCGCGTAACGACACAGCGTGCGTTACGAAGTTCAGCTGAGCGATCAGCAGCGCGACGAGCACCCATTGCCACTGTGCTTGCCTGAGCTCGTCGTAAATCGTGCCGAACCCGATCTTCGCAAGCCGCGTCACCACGAAATATGCGGTCAACGCCGCCAGCGCTGTCAGGAGTAGGTCCCGCGGTCTGACCCGACGCATGGGCAGGACGCTCGGCAGATCCGTGCCAGCCGCAGAAGCGGCCCGGCGCCGTAGATCCTCGACGTTAAGGCGCCGTATGTGAACCAGGCTGCGAGCATGGGGCGTCAACGCCGCGCGTTGCACGAACGGCAGCGCCTCCGCTACGGCCTGTCGTCCGACCGAGTCGATGGCGGCCTGCACCGCGCGCTCCGGTCCTGCGGCGACGCTGGAGGTAATGAGAAGTTCGGCGAGATCGACGTTCAAGGCGGTTCCACGCGCACCTATTTGGCCGCGTTGGAACCGCACAATCATTGGCCCGGATCGACTGTCGACCATGTTTGAAAGGTTCAGGCCGCCGTGAGCTAGCCGGGCGCTGCGCAACATTCCGGCCTGCCGCCAGATCGCGTCCAACGCATCCTGGTCGAGCGGGTGGACGCTGTCTTCGAGCGGATCGGCATTTGGTTGTGCCATAACCAGAATGGCGTCGCCGGAGCTAACCAGGCCGGCGACTCGCACTTCCGGAGCACACACTTCGGCCTGCCTCGCCAGCAGAGTGATCAGTGACTCGTGTTCGACCTGCTGCAGCCGCCCGGTCCCGAGCCACGGGCCGGCATCGCGGTAGGACAAATTGCGCCAGGCATTGGCCAGCCGCTGCGTGTCTTGTGCGTCTCGGCCAACCACAACGACTTGGAGGTCGGTTCCATCAACGGGATCGGACGCGATATAGGTCGCAGCTCCGGCCCGCTGACGTTGGGCGATCCGCAGTCCTACGACCGAAATACCGAGCTCGGCGAGTCCGGCCGTCACGCGGTCCGCGGGCGGGAATCCCGCCGACGTACCAAACACCAATCGGACGAGGGCCGCAACCGATATGCCCAAGCCGATACCGCCAAGGATTGCTGACGGAAATCCGATGCCGACGACAGCGGCGCCAACAGCACCGAGTGCGACCAACCAAGCACCCAACAGTCGAGCCGACCGGGTCAGTTCTGGTCCCGCTACGAGCACGATGGCGACGACAGCAGACAGCCGCCACGCCGGATACTGCTCCGACGATCGCCACAATCCTTCGGCCAGGCTCGGCCAGTCAGATCGAACGGCCCGGCCCACGATCAATCCGATGATCAGCACAGCCGCGATTGCCACGGACAGGTCGCGCAACAATCGCCATCGGCGGCTCAGCAGCGTCGAAATGGTGACGATGCAGCCGTCAACGAGAGCCGCGGTATAGAAGAATCGCCAAGCGGGATCGAGCCAGCCAACGATGCTCCGGGCGGCCTCGGCCGTCGCGCGTCCACCACGAGCGGCGTCTGGGGCGACCAGGGTAATCGTCACCAAGATCGCAGCAGCCACCAGCATCAACAGCGCATCAGCCGGACGTCGCAGGCGGCCACCAGAATCCTGACTTGCGAACAGCAATGGGCTGTGCTCGTCAGTTGACGGCGTGCTGGCACTCGTGACCTGGGGATGTCGGCCACGAACGTCGCCGTCTTGCGTCATGTGGCTATCGCTGGCTCCAGTCATACCCGGCCACCCTTGCAGTCACGGTTTTGGGCGCACGCCCAGCCCATGACCCGACAGACCACGATGGCGGCCAGGCGTGCTACCACAGCAGTATCAGTAAGCGCTCACTCCCGAGTCTGGACCCGAGCCCTCTGCGTGCACCAGAATCGCTGACATATGAAAGGCCGTACAGCCCGACCACGACGAAGCAGGCAATGGCGATGCCCATTCCAGACGCTGAAAACCGTCACTGGTGGCATCCAGGATGGGCCGCTGAGTTCGATGCATAACTCAGTGAATCGCGCTGACGTAGCAAATCGCCTTGACCGGGAGGGCGCTCCATGGTCAAGGCTTGAGGCATGACAACACAGAACAACACGACGGATTTGGTTCGCACGGTAGGGCCATGGACGGTCCCGGCGCTCGGAGTGGGCACGTGGGCGCTGGGCGGGGATTGGGTCTTCGACGGCAAACCCGCTGGCTGGGGGGCGGTGGACGACGAGGTTTCGATCGCCGCGATCCGCGCGGCGTACGAGGGCGGCGTCCGGCTCATTGACACCGCCGATGTCTACGGCTGCGGGCATTCGGAGCGGGTTGTCGGCCGAGCGGTGGCGGCGTTCCGTGACGATGTCGTCTTGACTACCAAGGTCGGGCTGGTGTTCGACGAGGCGACCCGCACGGGTGCGGGCCACGACTTGAGCGCGGCGTACCTACGCCGAGCCTGCGACGCGAGCCTGCGCCGGCTCAACGCCGATGTGATCGACGTCTACTTGGTGCACCCGACCCCGGCGCCACACGAGCTGCCAGACATCGTCGAGACCTTCGAAGAACTCGTCACAGCCGGCAAGATCCGCACGTACGGCACCAGTGCGCCCGTGCCCGAAGCCATCGCAGCTATCGCGGCCGGAGAGCACGGAGTCGCCGTACAACAGGAGCTCAACGTCTTCACGGCCGACACAGTGGCTCTGGCCGCATGCGACCGGTTCGACCTTGGAGTGCTCGCGCGCAGCCCGCTCGCGATGGGCCTGTTGAGCGGCAAATACTCCTCGCCCAACGATGTGGCGCCGGACGACGTGCGGCGGAACACGCCGTGGTGGACCTTCTTCGACGACGACCGGATGGCCGAGTGGTTGAAGCGGATCGACCTCGTCCGCGACGTCCTCACCAGGGAGGGCCGCTCCCTCGTCCAGGGCGCCCTCGCTTACGTGTGGGGCCGGTCGGACCGTGCAGTCGCACTGCCCGGCGTCCGAACGGTTGCCCAAGCCGAGGAACAAGCTGGCGCGCTGGCCCACGGTCCGCTGACGACGGCCCAGGTCGCCGCGATCGATGCCCTGCTTCAGCCCGCGGACCCGGACCAACCCGCAGCGGACGCGGCACGATGACCCAGCAATAGCAGGCTCTATTTCCGACGCTACGGCCGGCTAAAAGATCGACAGCGAAGAGCGGTTCCTGACCGCGTGTGGCTGTTCAGCCGGCTCGAAGATAGTGAAGTACGGCGAGGACACGGCGATTATCGCTAGGCGAGACGGGCAGGCCGAGCTTGGCGAAGATGTTGGCCACGTACTTTTCGATGGTCCCTTCGCCGACCACGAGGGCGTCCGCAATGCCGACATTGGATCGGCCCTCAGCCATGAGGGAGAGCACCTCGTGCTCGCGCGGGGTGAGGGCGGCGTTGAGGACATGAGCACGGTCGCTGGCACCGACCAGCTGGCGGACGACTTCGGGATCGAGCGCCGTCCCGCCCCCTGCGACCCGGACATAGCGCGTCGACGAAACCCCCGGTCGACTTCAAGATCAGCCGGCGACAAACACACAAAGCGCAATCCGCGCAGAAGGCGGCGGATGCCGCACCATGACCCAGCAATCTCCAACGCCGCGCCCGCGCCTGGCCCGATTAGGATTCACAGCCCGGCGCGGGCACCGCGTACATCCCATGTCAGTCGATCGACGGAATCTCAAGGTTGGAGTAATACGGCCTCCAGAACGGGAATTCGGTCGCGAGCCAGCGGCGGAGACCTTCGTAGAGCGTTGTGTAGTAGCCGGCGGTGTAGGCGTCGGGCGTGACCCACCAGCTGACGTCGACGTCGTAGGCGATGAGCTCGGCGCGCAGCGGGGTGCGGCCGCCCATCGGGTAGAGGTAGCAGCATCCGAGGTAGGCGCCGACGGCATCGCGGACGACGTAGGAAAAGGAGGAGCCTTCACGGAACTCGAGCTCGTGCCAGACAAGATCGACGAAGTCGTAATCCTCACTGACCGGCCCGGTCGGCCATGTGCCGCCGCGGGTCTGCTGAATGAGGGCGACGCTTGCGTTGATGCCGCGGACGTCGTCCCCGAGGTCGCTGCGACTGATCGCCGTGGCGACGAGATCGTCGTAGACGAGCCGTCTGGGCGCGACGGCGCCATCCGGCAAGGTCAGTTTCTTCGTTAGGCGGGCGTAATCCATGCTCGTCTCCGTTCGCCTTGCCCTGCCGGCCAGCCGCGCCGTGATGATCCACGCGCGTGAATCGAACAACACGCCGCTGTCGGTCTGATGTGCTGCGATGAGTGCCCGCAAACGCGCGACGGCGTGCTCGCGCGCGGGCCGATCGAGAGCGGCGAGCAGGTCTTCTGTGCCCCGCAGGCCTAACACCATTTCGGTGGCCGTGGCCACGTCCGGCCCGTAAGACACCGGCTCGTGTACATCGATGAACGTCACATCGACGAAGCCGGCCCGACCCAAGACGGCTTCGACCACCGGTGGATCGCCGAGGGCGAACGGATCCAGGCCGGCCGCGAGTGATTGGCGCGAACCAATCGTCTCGCGCACAGCCACTGACCACTCGTTGCGCTCCTGCTGCTGCCAGACGAGCAGTACGAGCCGGGCATCGGCGCGCAGCGCCCGTCCGATATTCGTGAACGCGGCCACTAGGTCGGCGAAGAACATCACCCCGAACCGACTGATGCAGACGTCAAACTCGCCGGGCGGAAAGGGATGGGTCTGTGCGTCCGCCTGCTCGTAGGCGACATTCGTCAGACCTTCGGCAGCGCTGATTCGGCGGGCCAGGGCGAGCGCGTCCGCCGAGATGTCGACGCCGAGCACGCTGCCGTCGGCGGCGACCTGGGCGGCGTGGCGCGTGGACTCGCCGGTTCCGCAGCCGATATCGAGCACCCGGTCGTCGCGATCGATGGCTGCGACGGCGCGGAATCGCTCGTTGTGCGCGCGTATCTCCGCGTCGAACAGGTCGGCCCGGGTCACCCGCAGATTGCTCATCGCTGGATCGTCCCGTCGCGCAGCAGACCGCACATGGAGACCTATTGTCGGCGAGATCGGCGATCAGCTGCCAGCGGCCGATCGGTACAGACTTGTAAGCAGTTCGATCACGGCCTGGGTAGCTGGGTGGGCATCGTCCCGCCACCAGGCGAGGCGTACGGCGATCGGTTCCGCATCGCGGATCGGCCGGTAGACGATGCCGTGGCGCAGGTACTGGCTGGCGGTCGATTCGGCGGTCACACCAACGCAGCGGCCAGTGGAGATCAGCGTGAGCCAGTCGTCCATGTCGTGCGTCTCCTCCGTCTCCGGACGCGCGTCCGGCGGCCACAGTTCGGGGGTTGTAGTCCCGGTCCGCCGGTCGACCAGGAGGGTGCGTCCGACGAGGTCGGCTAGCCGCACTGAGCGGCGCCGGGCGAGGGGGTCATCGGCGGCAACGGCGGCGAGGCGCCGTTCCAGCCCGACGATGGCGGAATCGAACTGCCCGTTCTCCAGTGGTCTGCGCACCACCGCGAGGTCGCAGCTGCCTTCCGCGAGACCGGCGGTGGCGGAGTTGACGTGGATCAGTTGTAGGTCGATTCCTGGATGCGCCTGGGCCCAACGTCGTTGGAAAGCCGGGGTATGACGGCCCAACGCCGACCACGCATAGCCGATCCGCAAGCGGGAGTGGCCCGACGTGGCCTCTCGGATAAGGTCGTCGACCTCGCCGAGCACCCGACGGGCCTGCACCACCACACGCTGGCCCGTCGCCGTCGGCGTCACCTCACGGGAGGTGCGGCGCAACAGCCGTACCCCGAGAGTTCGTTCGAGCGAGGCGAGGTTCCGGGAGACGGCGGCCTGGGAGACGCCGAGCCCGATGGCCGCGTCAGTGAACGTACCTTCGTCGATAATCGCGACGAGGCACCGCAATTGCCGGAGTTCCACATCCATGAGTCCAGCGTATGGATGCGCCGGTCGACGCATTTTGCGTATGGTCTGGCCGGTCGCAGGATTCCCTAGTGCGAGCCGAATCCCCTGCAGCTACCGTGAGCGCGATGCCGGTGAGCGGGCGGCTCGCGGGTGTGGCCGCGATGATCGGCAGCGGCCTGTCCAACCAGATTGGCGCCGCGGTTGGCTCCCTCGCCTTTCCCGTGCTCGGCCCGGTTGGTGTCGTGACAGTTCGGCAATACGTCGCAGCGCTCGTGCTGGTGTCCGTCGCGCGACCCCGGCTGCGGTCCTTCACTTGGCGGCAGTGGTGGCCGGTGCTGTTGCTCGGGGTGGTGTTCGGGACGATGAACCTATCGCTGTATAGCGCAATCGACCGTATAGGTCTCGGGCTCGCGGTCACGTTAGAGTTCCTCGGCCCGCTTACCGTCGCTCTTGCCGCGACGCGCCGTCGTCTGGACCTGGGCTGCGCGTTGATCGCCGCGGCGGGCGTCGTCACGCTGATTCGTCCACGCCCATCGGCTGACTACGTCGGGATGGGACTTAGCCTGCTCGCCGCGGCCTGCTGGGCCTCCTACATCCTGCTCAACCGCACGGTCGGCCGGCGGGTCCCAGGCGCGGAGGGGTCGGCAGCCGCCGCCACGCTGCCCGCCCTGATGTTCCTGCCCGTCGGCGTGATCCTGGTCCTGCAGCACCCGCTGACCGGGCCGGCAGTTGCCTGCGCCGTCGTCGCCGGTCTGCTTTCCTCCGCGCTGCCTTACCTCGCGGACCTGTTCACGCTGCGCCGCGTACCGGCCCAGGCGTTCGGGCTGTTCATGAGCGTTAACCCGGTGCTAGCCGCAGTCGTGGGATGGATCGGCCTCGGCCAGCACTTGAGGTGGACCGAGTGGGCGAGCATCGGCGCGATCGTCGCCGCGAACACAGTCAGCATGGCCACGCGTCCTCACTTCTGACGCGCCGCTGCCGACGAACCTGATCCCCACCTAGTCACTGTCGCAGCTGGCGGGCGTGCGACGCCTAGCCGCGTTTGATCTCCTGCAGTGACCAGCTGTTGCCGTCCGGGTCGCTGAAAAATGCGAACCGTGAACCGGGTGCCCCCTCGGGGCCAAGTTGTTGCACGTCAGTGATGGGGACACCACGGCGTTCCAGCTCATCACGTACCGCGTCGATATCCTCGACGACCAGCTGCGGACCCTTGGTCGTGCCAGGCTCGCCAAGCGGCATCCCTTCGCCAATCACCACGGAGCACGGCGACCCCGGCGGGGTCATCTGCACTACGCGCATCCCGGGCGCAGGCCGGGCGTCGTGGTCGAGGCCGAAGCCGACCTGGTCGACGTAGAACGCCTTGGCAGTATCGACGTCAGACACGGGTATGCCGATGACTTCGAGTTTCATGTCCACTGTTACCGCTCCTTGTACGTCGTGTTCTGACCCGCGCGCGGGTGAAGCGCCCGATATTGCTCGGGCCGACATTCCGACCCCGGACCATGACCACCCTATGGCGTCCGCGCGCCGTGTTCCGACATGACGGAGCCATAGTCCGCAGAGAGATGAACCGGCTGCAGTGACTCCTGCCGGTGAGTGGTGAAGTTTGGACTGTGACTGCCAGGTTGGCGTTGGAGGTGGGCGGCATGGGTCGGCTAGGTCAGGGGACGTCGAGGGACGGTAGCCCGCAGCGCGTCGATGCTGTTCATCGCCACTGCGTCCGTACTGCCAGCGGGGGCCATTAATTTCGAGCGGCGGTGATCACATTGCGAGTTGCCTTAGCGAGAGTGTGCGCCGTCTCGCCTGGAGGTTGCTGTGCTAGTTCGGCCGAGAGCACTTCGACCGAGATGGGTGCCTGAACCCCGTGGCTCCACAGGATGGTCAGGAATCCTGACAGGTCGAAGTCGCCGGCTCCGGGCGGTAACCGATGCAGCAGGGTGTCCGTGACGAAATCAGGATCGACGGGATGGGCGGTACCGTCGTCGAGTTGGATCATGAAGACCTTCTCGGGCGGGATTGCCTGGAGTAGCCGGTCGTCATTGTGGCCCCGGAAGTGGTGCCAGCTGTCGACGCATAAGCCACCGTTGCTGCGGCCGGCTGCGGTAACAATTTCGGTTGCGATGCCGGCGTCAGGGATGTTGGTTCCGGGCACGAATTCGAGCGCGACTAGCAGCTCGTGTGCCGCAGCCCGGTCGCACAGCGCGGCGAACGCTTCGACCGCTTGGTCTTCGAGTTGTTCGGAGTCGAATGTGCCCACTGCCTGCAGATGGCGTGCCCCGAACAGCGCGGCCATCTCGAAGAAGCGCGCCTCGGTGTCGCGGTCGGTGTAATCGACACCGGGAAGGGGTTGGCGCAAGCGATCCAGTCCCGTCGCGGCGAAGCCCAGGACAACCTCGAGTTCTGCAACTTGGATGCCGTACCTGTCGAGCGCACCACGCAGCCTGTCGTCGTCATAGCCCTCCCCTCGCAGTCGGTCGTACTCCCAGACCGAGAGGCCAATCGCGTCGAACCCGGCGTCCGCGGCTGCCGCCACCCGTTCTTCGAATGCCACCGGTGGGATCGACCCGTTGGCGAGGATCAGTGCCTCGGGCGGGAGCGGCGCGCGCGGTACTGGCGGCGTGCTCATGGGACCTCCTCGTATCGCGGCGATTGGCGTAACGGGAAACTGTAGGACTTGTGTGACTCTGTCTAGGACACTAATGTCTTGAACATAGTTTTGACCAGCCCTCAAAGGAGGTTCGGTGAGGTCGCCGACGACACGTGTGGTCCGCACGGAGTCTTACCGCGGACGCGGCCGACCGGACCCGCGCGTGGCGCAGACGAAGCAGCTCGTCCTGGAAGCCGCTTTCGCCGTGATCTCCGAATCCGGCTTCTCCGGAGCGACAGTGGAACGAATTGCCGAGCGCAGCGGGGTGGCCCGTAGTTCGATCTACCGCCACTGGCCGAACCCCCTCCCCGCCCTGCACATGGAGGCCCTGGCCCCACTACGACAGCGGCCCGAAGACATTTCGCGGACCGGTGACGCGCGGCAGGACGTGCTGGCCTACCTGGGCCACGTCGTCGACCGTCTCAACGATCCGACGTACGCGGCGGTCTCACTCGCCCTGATGGCCGTAGCCGATACTGACCGCAGCTACGCGAAGGCACACCGAGACCTGCTCACCTCACGTACCCGAATCCTGATCCGCCTTCTCGAGGACGCTGTCGCATCCCGCGTCCTCTGCGCCTGTACCGACGTGCAGTTCCAAGCTCGCCTGCTCCTAGCCCCATTGACCCACGTGCGGTTCGTCGAGCACCGGACCGTGGACCGGGACTTCGCGGAACGCGTGGTCGACAACGTCTTGCTTGGCAGCGTCCCGAACAACGCCCAATGCACCTGCCCACGACCTGACCAACCAACGACACCGAAGGCCGAGGATCAATGACGGACACCGACCAGCACGCCAACCCGCCCCAGCTGATCCCCCTAGCCCGGGTGTCGGTTGCCGGCGGAGCCGCCTTCAAGATCTCTGGCGGACCGTTCGGCAACCGCGTCGTCGTGGGCATCAGCGACGGACGCTGGGAGGGGGAGCGATTCTCCGGCACCATCGTCGGACCCGGGGGCGACTGGGCGATGCCGAGCGCCGGCGACGCGATGCTCCTTGACGTACGACAAGTCGTACAGACCGACGACGGCGCCACCGTCTATGTCACATACAACGGGCGATGCGACCGCTCCCGCGGCACCTACACCGTCGCACCAACGTTCGAAACCGCAGACGAGCGCTACATCTGGCTCAACGCCGTCCAGGCCATCGGCCAAGGGCGCTACGAGAACGGCAGACTCAACTACGAAATGTTCGAAGTCCGCTGACGCTACGCCGACGAACGGCGCCCGCGGCCCGGTAACCGCAGCCGGCGGCGCCGCAGCGGATGATCGCATGGCGACGAATGTATGGAGCTAGCCGACTCCTGCACCGACAGCCGACTTCACGAGCTCGACGACCTTCTTCTCGACCGCGGGGCTCCATCTCTGAAGCGCGTACGCAACCGGCCACAGATCCCCGTCGTCGAGGGTGGCGGTGTCCTGGAAACCCAGGGTCGAGTAGCGGTAGTTGAACTTGCCCGAGTCCTGAAAGAAGATGATGATCTTGCCTTCCGCGTTCGTGTAAGCCGGCATCCCGTACCAAGTCTTTGGGGACAGCGATGGGGCGGTAGCGGTTACTGTCACATGCACCCGCTCGGCCAGAGCACGATCCTCCGGCGCCATCGCCGCGATGCAGTCGAGGACCGCCTGTAGCCCATCGGCTTTCTTGGCGCCCTTCTTGCCCTCAGCGCGCAGCTCCTGGGCGCGCTTCTTCATCGCGGCGCGCTCGGCCGCGCTGAAGCCGTCCGACTTGGTCTGAGCACTTTTCGCGGGCATTCTCACGTAACCTTTCGATGCAGCAGGCCCGGCGCTATACCGGCCATCGGAAGTCAGGCTAGGCCCGATGACACCGCCACGCTTCTCGATTCCTGATCGGTTCGGTAATCAGAGAAACGGATTGCCGCTCAAGCGGCGCGATCATGGTGGACCGGATCAGCATTGCCGACGGAGTCGTTCGCGGGCCAAGCGCTCGACCTGGTTGGGATCCGGGACAACCGATCCGCGCTCTTGCCGAAGTGTGGTCCTGGCGGCCGCGATGGCAGTGAAGACGGCCTTGGCCGCCAGGTGGTCGAAATCGGTGAAGAGTCGATCGGCCGCGGCGAGCATGCGAACGTCGTACGGCGTGTGCGTATTGGTCTGGTGGTAGGCCATTGCGGTTCATTCCTTCGGGTGTGCGCTGGTCTCACCGGTGGACTGCAGCGTCGTCGCGAAAGGCGTCGGACGCCGTCCGCCTGATCTGTGCTCGGCCGGGCTGGCCCTCCGTCGAGTAGCTGGAGCGCTATAAGGCTCGGGAGCGATGGTCGGCTGGTTCTGGGTGGTGCCTTCGATGTCGAAGTTGGGCAGACGGCGGTCGACCACGCGGGGCAACCACCAGGACCTGGGCCCGAGCAGGGCGAGCACAGCGGGGACGAGGGTCATGCGGATGAGGAAGGCGTCGATGAGCACCCCGACGCCGAGACCGAAGGCGATGGTCTTAAGAGTGCTGTCGGGGGTTGTGATAAAGCTGGCAAATACCGAGAACATGATCAGTGCAGCAGCCGTGACAATGCGGGACGCCTTGCGACCGCCCTGGATGACCGCTCGGTGTGGATCCTGGCTCTCGACGTAGGCCTCGCGGATGCGCGAGACCATGAACACCTCGTAGTCCATCGCGAGGCCGAACAGGATCGCGATCAGCATGATCGGCAGGAAGCTGATCACCGGGCCAGTGGTGCTGGCACCGACCAGGTTGTCGGCCCAGCCCCACTGGAAGACGGCAACGACGGCACCTAGAGACGCCGCGATGGACAGCAGGAACCCGGCGGCGGCCTTGATCGGCACGACGACGGACCGGAAGGCGATGAGGAGCAGGACGAGGGAGAGCCCGACGACGAGCGCGGCGAAGGGCAGCAGGGAGGAGCTGAGCCGGTCGGATACGTCGATGGCGACGGCGGTGGGGCCGGTGACCGAGACGTCGGCGGCGTCGGTGTGGGCGATGGCGGGGGCCTGCGCGCGGATGGTGGTGACCAACTGGGTGGTGGTGTTGTCGTGGGGGCCGCTGCGGGGGATGACCGACACGACGGCGGTGCGCCCGTCGGTGCCGATCTGGGCCGGGGTGGTGGTGGCCACGTCGGGCAGGGTCTGCACGGTGGCGGCGATGGCGGCGGCGGCAGTGTGCGGGTTGGTGCCGGGGTGGTGGGCCTGGATGAGCAGGGTCAGTGGCCCG
>Ga0081540_1003202_pt1 | contig 13043 bp, 9 predicted proteins | sample TabmetS2T1R1_FD_71024 | JGI IMG/M metagenome (GOLD analysis project Ga0081540, IMG submission 71024) | Tabebuia heterophylla rhizosphere microbial communities from the University of Puerto Rico - S2T1R1 | ecosystem: Host-associated > Plants > Roots > Rhizosphere ... | reverse complement strand
GCTCGCGCGTCCGAAGTCAGCCCGGCAACGCTGTACCGCATATTGCAGTTGCGGGTCGACGTCTTCTTCGTCGAGCAGCGCTGTGCCTACCGCGAGCTTGACGGGCGGGGTCTCGAGCCGGATACCCGGCTATTGTGGGTGGCCGACCCCACCGGTCCTGTCCTCGCCACGCTCCGCATCGTTCGTGATGCGCGGGTGGCCCGGATCGGCCGGGTCGCAACTGCCCTGTCCGCGCGGTCAAGCGGACTGGCCGCCCGCCTGATGTGGCGGGCGCTCGAACTGACCGACTGGGCGGGCGACGACGTAGTCCTCGATGCGCAATCTCGGCTGCTGGCCTGGTACAAGCGGTTTGGATTCGAGGTGTCCGGGGAACCGTTCGTCGAGGACGGCATTCGACACATACCGATGAGCCGGCGCCACCGCCCGGTGTGAGGACTTGAACGATATCGCCACTGAGACACTGTCAGTGGTCGCGTTGGCCGTCGCCTTGCTCGGCGCGATTGTGCGCCCAATGGGGTTGTCCGAGGCGGCATTCGCGTTGCCGGGAGCGCTCATCCTGGTCCTGACTCGGGTCGTGTCCTGGTCCCAGGTTGGCGACGCGCTGCGCGAACTCGGACCGACCGTCCTCTTCCTCGCCGGCATCCTGTTGTTCGGCCACCTTTGTGCGGAGAGGGGCGTATTCGACTATCTCGGGGCCGAGGCGGCCCGAGTGGGCCGAGGTCAGGCGCGGCGTCTGCTCGGCACCGTGGTCGCACTCGCGGCTGGAGTAACCGCGGTCCTGACGCTGGACGCCACCGTTGTGCTCCTCACCCCCGTCGTGCTGCGCACGACCCAGCAGCTGCGCGTCCGCAGCCGGCCGCACCTCTACGCCTGCGCCCACCTGGCCAATTCTGGATCACTACTCCTCCCGGTCTCGAACTTGACCAACCTGCTCGCCTTCGCAGCGACGGGCCTCTCGTTCGGACGGTTCACGGCTCTGATGGCCCTGCCCTGGACGGTGGCGTGCTTGCTCGAATGGATAGCGCTGAAGTGGTTCTTCCGGGCGGACCTCACCTTCAATTCCGACCAGGCGGTGGCGGTTCCGGCCGCCCCGCGGTACCCCCTGATGATCCTGGCCGGAACGATCGCCGGCTTCGTCGTCACGTCGGCGATCGACGTGCCTCCAGCGTGGGCGCCCTGGCTCGGCGTGGTCGCACTGGCCGTCCCGGCGCTGAAGGCTCGACGAACGACCTGGTGGCGGATGGTCAACGAGACGAGCCCTGGGTTCGTGCTCTTCGTCCTGGCATTGGGCGTGATCTTCCAAGGAGTCAACGTCGGTGGAGTACACGACGCGCTGGCGCGTCTCGTGCCGCACGGCACCGACCTGCTCGCCCTCATCGGACTCGCGCTGCTCGGCGGCCTGCTGGCCAACCTCCTGAACAACATCCCGGCCACGCTGGCGCTACTGCCCCTCGTAGCCGCCTCTCCGCTGGCCGTGCTGGCCGTGCTCATCGGCGTCAACGTGGGCCCTAATCTCACGTTCGCCGGCTCGTTGGCCACATTGCTGTGGCGGCGGCAGCTCACCGAGCCGCATCACCAGTCGGCGCGGGCGTTCCACCTGCTCGGGGCACTGAGCACGCTCCCGATACTGCTCGCTGCGACCCTTGCCCTGTGGGCGTCAGTTGCGGTGATCGGCGGATGATTACCGGGACGAACCGTCGCCGAGCCGTTCCAGGAGTTGGATCGCGTCATATGGAGCGCGCACTTTGACGTCGTTGTCGAAGTAGGCGAAGACGTCATGGCCGGCCGCGGTCCACCCGCGGATCCGCTCCGCCCACATCGCCAACGCCTCGCCGGAATAGCCGCTGACGTATAGCTCCTGGTCCCCGTGCAGGCGGACGTACACGATGTCCGACGTCACGTCATAAAACCGCGGCCAGCGTCCGGCCGTGTCGGCCACGACCAGGGCCACGTCGTGTTCGCGCACGAGATCGACGAACTCCCTCGTCTCGTAGCTCGCGTGCCTGACCTCGAGGGCATAACGCAGTGGCCGGTCGGCGTCGGCGCGGGTCAGGGCGCGGTCGGCGAGGCGGTCCTCGTGATGCCGCGCAACGCGAGCCGCGGCGAACGTCGTCCGAGGCAGCTTCGCGAAGAATTGCGCGAGCCGCGCCGGGTCGAATCCAAGGTTTGGTGGCAGTTGCCAGAGGATCGGCCCGAGCTTCTCTCGCAGCGCGAGCACGCCGGACGCGTAGAAATTCGCGAGAGGTATATCGACGTCGTTCAACTTCTTCATGTGGCTGATGAACCGCGGCCCCTTGACGGAGAACACGAACTGCGCTGGTGTCTCGGCGTACCAAGCCTCATAGTTTCGTGGCCGCTGAAGGGCGTAGAACGAACCATTGATCTCCACCGACGTCAGTCGGTCGGCGACATAACGCAGTTCATCCCGCTGGCGGAGACCCTTCGGATAGAACACGCCGCGCCAAGGCGGATACCGCCAGCCGGAAATACCCACTCGGGCGACGGCATGTCTCCCACATCGGTCGTCGCGGCCCACACGCCCATCCTCAGCCATCGCACAGCCAGACTGCCATTCTCAAAGATCCCGTTTATAGTCCGGCCATGACGGACTCAGGGGGGAAATCCGACTCGCCGCCCCGCGAACCCCCGACCGGTGACACGGCCGAGCGTGGTCGCGGAGTGTTTGCTCGAATCCGGACGTTTTTTCGAACCCGGACGTTCGGCCGGTGGACCTCGCGACTGTTGTCGCTACTCGGCATCGCGCTGATCATCCTCGGCCTCACCGGTTGGTGGCTGACCACACGAGTCCTCGACGACGACGGGTTCGGCGACGTCGTTGCGAAAACCGTCCAGCAGCAGGCCGTGCGAGACTACATCGGCGACCAAGCCACGTTGCAGTTGGCGCGATCCAACAAGTTGATCACTGCCGCGCGGCCAGTGGCAGCCAAGGCTGTGGCCGAGGCAATAAACACGCCAGCCGTCCTTGCGGCCGTTCACTCCTTCGCCGCCGGCGCGCACCACCAGATCTTCCAGATCAACAACACCTCCCTGTCCAATGCCGGCGCGACCAACGCGGCGGCGAGCATCAAGGGCGCCTTGCAGGCCGTCGACCCGAAGCTGGCCGACAAGCTCCCGGACAACGTGCTCAATGCGACCGCGAACATTTCGCAGAATCGAGCGGTTGATGCCGCCGCCCGGGTCAGTACCTGGGTTCCGTTGGTCTATATCCCGGTGGGCATTCTGGGTGTCGCAATCCTGCTACTCGTACTCGTAAAAGCTAAGGAGCCGGTGCGGGCGACCCGGTTCATGGGCTTCACCATGGCCATTGCGGGTGCCCTTCCGATTGGGCTGGGTGTCGCCACCCCGCTGTTTGAGGATCTCGGGTCCAGCGCCGATCCTGGCCGAGGGGCGGCCGTCGCCGCGTTCATCAAGGTACTGCTCGGCCGCCTGGTCGGAGCCGGCTGGGCCATGTCGATCGTTGGCTTGCTCCTGGCCTTTGCGCCAGGCAACGACGGCGCCACCATCGGGACTCGAGCGGCCCGCGTGCGTTCCTGGTTCCGCTGGGCTCGCACGCGGCCATGGTGGCAGCTCTCCGGCGCCCTACTGGCCGTTGCGGTCGCGGCGCTGTTGATCACTCGGCCGAACGACCTCGCCTACTGGGTCGGACTGATCCTGGCGGCGATCGCCTGCTATGTGGCGTTCGTTGTGATCTTGGGAATGCTCGGGGTGATAGTCGCCGGCCAACGGAATCGCCCGGTCCGCAAACGCCAGATCGGGGCCGTCCTAGCGGCCATGGTCGGGTGCATCGTGCTGACGACCGCCGCGACGGCCACGGCCGTGGTCATCACCAACCAGCCCGGGAAGGCGAACCCTAGGGCGGACGGCTGCAACGGATCGATTGAGGTGTGTCTGGAGCCGTTGAACCAGGTCGTGTTTGCCGCCAGCCACAATTCCATGTCGTCCAGCGCCTACAACTTCTTCGGTGCGGAGCACACCGTGAGCATCCCCGAGCAGCTCAACCTGGGCGCGCGGGCCCTGCTCATCGACGCCTACTACGGTTACAAGGACAACGGCATCGTCCGGACGAATCTGGCTGGCGGAGCAAATCGCGCCGACATCCAGCGCGAGTTCGGCAACGACGCCGTGAAAGAGCTCGACCGGCTCGGGGCACTGACTGGAACCGCTGACACGTCGGGCAAGAAGAAGGACATATATCTCTGTCACGACTATTGCGAGCTGGGCGCGGTGAAAGCGTCGACGGTGTTCTCGCAGATCAACGATTTCCTCAACCGCAACGTGACCGACATGATCATTCTGGATGTCGAGGATTACGTGCAACCGGCTGATCTGGAGAAGGCCCTCAAGGCCGGCCACCTATGGGATCGCGTGTACACGCCGGATCTGTCCAAGCCGCTACCGACAATGCTTGATCTCGTCAATCCGATTGGTGGCAAGATCGAACGTAAACAGCGGGTGATCGTCACATCCGAGAATCACCCCCATCAGGCACCGTGGCTGATCGGTAGCTATGACCTCATGCAAGAAACGCCATATACCTTCACGGCGATCAACCAGTTCAACTGCCAGCCCAACCGAGGCGCCAGCACAAATCCGATGCTGCTTGTCAACCATTGGCTACGACCGAATGGGCCGCCCGATCCGGGCGAGGCGTCCGAGGTCAACTCATTGGCGACGTTGACCGCCCGCATGCAGCAATGCGAAGACGTTCGCCGGGCGCTGCCGAACATTCTCGCGGTCGACTTCTTCGCCATCGGTGACACGGTGAAAGTTGTCGACAATTTCAATGCCGCCATCGCCAGCATCATCGGAACCGCCGGACTGGTGGATCGCGTGATCGACGCGCAACGCAGTGATCCCAACCTGTCCGACCAGGATCGAGCTGGTCTGGATCTGTGGAAGCGGCTTCCGCTCGTCTCTGCGGCGGATGCGCGGGCCCTGCTCGGACCAGTCGCGAAGAAGCTAGCCGTGCCGCAGCGGGTGAAGGACTTGGAGCACGCGCTCGCCACGATCGGCCCGTCCGCGGTGTGGACTGTCCCGTCGACCTCGCCGTCGCCGTCCAAGGCGCCGACGACGCCCTCTAACGGGCACAGTTAGGCGGGCATCGGATCAAGTGATCGGCTCTGATCTTGAAGGAACCCAAGCCGTCGTGTCCCACGCACGCGTGGTACCAGTGGGGCAGATGGGATTCCCACCAGCGCTCAACCGCATCACGGATGCGCGGGACGCTACGGGTATCCGACTCGAATTTGAGTGGAGTTACCGCCGGTGGAATGTCTCGACGACCTGCACGACATAGGCCGCCCCACCCTGCACCTCACCCGTTCGGCTGTTGCGCTGGACCACTGAGAACCGCCATTCGGCGCCTGGCTTTGCCCGTGCCGGCGGGTCGATCCGGATGAACACGGTTTGCGTCGAGCCGGGCCGAATCGGCAATTCAGCGAACGTTGTCACGTTCGCACCTTCGATCTCCAGCAGCGGCGCCTTCGCGACCTGGGTCATGGCGCCGAGAAGCCGCGCGAGGTCGCGCTCGGGCAACTTTCCTTCGCGTTGCAACCGCACGGCGTCGTCGCGGTGTCGCTTCAGCCACTTGGTGAGTTGGCCGCGCGGAAGGGTCGCGAGCTTCGCCGCCTTGATCGAATCCCGTCCGATCAGTGCGGGCGGAGCGACCAGCGCGAGTCGGCCGGTGAATTCAGTGGTATCGACCTGGAGATCGATCCTCGGGTCCTTGGTGCGACGGCCGAACCGATGGCCGCCGATATCCAGCCGGACCCACATGCCGGTTGTTTTTCCCGGCGGCGGTGGGGTCCCGACGAACTGCACGATGTGGAGGTTCTTCTGCGCGACCTTCCGGTCGTTAACGGTGAGCGTGTCGACTACGCGTTCGGTGTTCGTATACGGATCGGACGCCGAATGCAGCAGAACCAGCGAGCAGTAATGCGATTGGCCCGGCAGGCTGGCGGGTATGGGGAGGACCGTCGACGGCAGGTCGAATGCGGCCACTTGTGGAAAGCCGGGACGCAGGTCAGTCAACGTCACGGCGCCTACCGTGGTCCAATCAGTTCCCGATAGTGGCGAGCCGGCCTGGACATCGGCGGTGTAGCCAGGGGGCAACGGTTTCAGCACGGTCGATGCATTCGTGACTGCCGCCATGACCTGCACGGCGGGCTCGGGTAGCGGGCCGCGATTGTGGACCAATGCATAGAGCCGGTTATGCACGACCTCAGGCAGGCCGATCGTCTCGACACCTTGGCTGCCGTCGACGATTGTCTCGTGGAACTGCAGGAAATCGATCTGATCGGTCGGCGTCTGGTAGCCGGCCGGGGTCGGCGCATCGACCTTGATGTTCGGTGAGAGCCAGTGCCACACCGGACCGGTCGGCCATACCGACGGGTCCAGCCGGCCGTCCGTGGAGCCGCCTCGTCCCAGGTCGAGAAATGTGTCTCGGACGTACAGCTCGACACCTCCGAGCACGGGCGGATCGAGCCGGAACTCATACACCCCGCGACCGTGCGTGGCGGCGCGCAGGAGGCGTGCTCCCGCGTGTAGCTGCAAGTCGAGCACCGGTGCGTCGGGGAGACCGCGTTCGAGCGGTGCCCAGGTGCCGCCACTGTCCGTGGAAAGCCAGACGCCGAGGTCAGCGCCTACGTACACGTCGGTGGCATTGGCCGGGTCGACAAGAATCGCGTTGTGCTCGACGTCGAGGAGTGACGTCGAGCCGGAGCCGCTGCGGGACTGCCACGCGGTACCGGCGAAATGCCAGACATGCCGAGCATCGCCCGACCCGCCGAGGCACACGTAGATCGACGACAGCGTGGTATCGGACCAGTCGACGGCGATGTCAGCGATGAGGGCGACCAACCCCAAGGGGCCGCCTGGCGCGTTGTCGATGCGGGTGGCGGTCCACGCGCCTCCGCTCAGAACGGCCTGGAAGACCCGGCCGGCCGTTGTTCCGAAGTACATCCGCGTCGGTGACGCGAAGACCATCGAGAACACCCCGCCGCTACCGGACGGCACAGTGATGGTCGGACTGGCGACGGCCGGCCAGGTCTGCCCGAAGTCGTCGGACACGTAGATTGCGGCGGCGCCGGCAGCAGTGAACGCCGCGAAGGCGACGCGCGGTGACCCGGGCGCGCCAACGAGTGGCTCGGCCATGATCCCCCACGCCGGTGCTATGACCTGCGTCCAGTCGCCCCAGTCGCGGCCCCCGACTGCTGTGCGATACACCTTGCCGTTGGCATAGGCCAGGACCTGAAACGGGTCGGTTGGGTGCACGACGCAATATCCGCCGTCGCCGAAGAGCACATCCCGCCACAGCTCCTCGCCGACGTAGCGGATCGTGCCGTTGTCCTGCAGACCGCAGAACATGACGGCCGGCTCGCTCGCGCTGAGCCCGAGGTAGTTCGCGCAGAGGGAGGAGAGGCCGGTGTTGCGCGGCTCGAACTGTCCGCTACCGGCGGGATCCAGGTTGATGAACGCGCCGCCGTCGGTGCCAGCCCATAGCCTGGTCGGGTCGGCGGGCGGGAAATCGAGGGCGTGGACGTCAGCGTGGGCCGCGCTGCCGATCGCCGTCGGGGTCATCGAATAGGTCGCTCCGGCCGCGCTCACCAGGCAGCGATAGATGCTCCCGGGAAACGGGGAAATCGACGTCCGGTCGCCGCCGAGGTAGATCCGATTGGCGTTCGCGGGATCGACCGCTATGCAGAGGTCGTAGTCGCCCTGCTTGCCGGGCAGCAGCGCCGGCGCCCCGCTGATCGACGTCCAGGCCCCGGTCATTCCGTCGAGGCGATAGACACCTTGCAGACCGCCGGAGGTGTTCGCCACGAGCGCATACAGCACGTTGGGGTTGTCGGACTGGACGCCCAGCGCAATTCGCCCGACGTTCGTCGTGGGGAAGCCGCTGCCGAGTGCGGTCCACGTCGTGCCATTACTCGAGCGGAACACGCCGCCCCCACGCATGGCAGCGAAGAAGTTCGTCACTCCCGCAGCTCGAGTCACGACGACGCTCGTGTGGGCACCCGTGCGGCGGCGTTGCCACATCACCGATCCACCACTGACGGTGCGTTGGTACAGACCATTGTTTGTGGCGCCCACGACGTTGTCCTCGTCGTCGGGGTCGACCGCGAGCGCGAAGAAGTCGAAACCGGCGAGGTCCGGCGTCGACGCTTCGAGGATCCAGGAGCCGCCGCCGTTGTCGGAGCGAATCGGACCGATTCCGCGATATGCCGGCAATGCGCTCGTCAAGCGCAACGTGAACAACGCATCCGTATCGCCCTCGCCGGTTCCGACGTACACCCGATCCGGATCCGTCACGGACACGGCGATAGCGCCACTGCACAGGCTGGCGGAGGCGAAGCTCGTGGGATCGAGGTCGAAGCCGTCCATCGTGGAACGCCAGGACGCCCCGGCGTCATCGGAGCGGAACACGCCGCCGTTCGCCGTGGCCGCATAGATGCGAGAACCGCCCGCCACGATGGCGAATCGCGAGGTTCGGCCGCCAATCGACGGCCGGCCATCCGCCTGACCGCCGGCGGCGACAGCCGGTCCGACCGGTACCCAGTTGTTCGCACCGGGCACGGCCGGCAGGGCGGGCACCCGGGGGCCGTGAGCGGGCGCCGGGCCGGCCGCGCCCTTGCGCGCGTAGTACTGGCGCATGCGCGACAACCAGAACCCACGTTCCGGTGTGGCGAGAAATTCGTCGACCAGTCCCGGTTGAAGTGAGCTGACGATGCCGGTCGGCGGCGCTCCTTTCGCCCGGCCGCTTCCGCGAATGCGGGCACGAACCGCCGAGCGTTCTGCGGCGGCGCTTATCCGGCCGTCCGCTTTCTCTCGCGGAATCATCGCCGAGTGAGCCGACTCCACCATCGGCAGCAGCCACGAGCGAGGGCCGCCTTCGGGCTCGATCTCGTCGGTCACGACCACATCGCGCCTGCGTTTGCCGGCCATGTCGGATCCCTTCGCGGGCAACACAAGTTGGACGAGGCAATGAACAGCGAAGCGGCCTCAGCCAGCGACGCTGCGCAGCCTCACACGTCCTCGACCGAGCCGTTGCCCTTCCGGCGCGCGGCGATGGTCCGCACCACGGCGGTTACGATAACGACCGCGACGACGATCCCGACCCACACACGACCGCCTGTTGGCATGGCGACCCTTCCCCAAGATACGTTGGCTGAATAGGAAGAACTCGACGGCGCCTAACGTATCGCCGACGGAGTCGACGTCCAAGGACCGAAGCCGTCACGGCCCTACTCTCGGTACGACAGCAGCGGAGCCGAGTAGCCGGGCCGTAACGGCGTTCAGCCGCCCGCGATCTCGGCCCGATGCCACTCGCGACGCGCAAGGACGGACGAAACGACGGCGATGACGAAAAACGCCCCGACGATGAGCCACTCGAGGGCGCCGCTGCCTTCGTCCGGATCCACGCCGAAGATGATCTCTATCCAGTCTTTCCAGAACAGCGTGACGACAAACAGGACCGAGCTGATACCCGCAGCTACGAGCTCGAACCAGTAGCGCCTTCTCGGCCTCGGTTTCACTGTCACTCCTCCGCGTGACGCGCAGCCGCCGCATGAGATGCGTACGGGACCTTACCGGCACCTGAACGCAGGCGCACCGCGGCGCGTAGAGCAACGGGGCGGGACACGGGATCGGGACCCGATCCCCGCTGCGTGGCGGAAGATGATGCAAGTGACCACGCCGCAGGGTCCACCGTTCGTGTTGATCGGCGGCATACCTGGCTCCGGCAAGTCCACGCTCGCCGTGGCTTTGGCCGCCGAACTGGGACTGCCACTGCTGGCCAAGGACGAGATCAAGGAAGCGCTCATGGATGCGCTTGGCGAGCCGACAACCGTTGCCGAGTCGCAACGACTCGGCCGGGCGGCCGTGCTGGCCATGCTCCACGTCGCCCGGCGTTGTCCTGGCGCGGTGATAGACAGCACCTGGTTCGACTACACCGAGCCGCTAGTCCGTCAACTTCCCGGGCCGGTCGTCGAGGTCCGGTGTCACGTTCCGGTCGCCCTGGCCCGAGAAAGGTACGGGGCTCGCATCGCCAACCGGCACAGCGGACATCTTGACGAGCGACGGAGCGAGGATGAGCTCTGGGGGGAACCGTCAACGCCGCTCGGAGCAGGCCCGCTCATCACGGTCGACACGTCCGGCCCGGTGGACATACCCGCGCTCGTGAGCGCTATCTCGGCAGTAGGCGCCGCGGACGGGTAGAGCTCGTTCAGATGCCAACGAAGTGAAGCGGTGTCGGTTCAGAGCGGCTGACCGGGCGGGGTGTAACGGCGCAGCCGTGGTGCGCGCCCGGCCACCTCCATCGACTCCGCATCGACGGGATGGGCACCGCTGGCGGGCGCAGCGACGAGTCCGGTCTGCTCCGCGTCCACTCCGGTATGCGGCCCGGTTGTGTCGTCAGTGCCGTAGCCGACGTTGTAATGGTCGTAAAGCAACTGCTCGTCCTCGATTGTGAGTGGGACGTCCGGATCGTGCGGCGGCGCCGCAGCCAGGTCGTCCTTGCTGTATGGCACCCACAGCACCCCGCCATCGAATCGACTCTCCGCGAGCGGCAGCAGGTTGTGGTGAGCACCAAATAGGCCGCTCGTCACCGAGACCCACGTTGGGACACCCGAGGCGTCGTCGACGAACAAGCCAGCTACCTTGCCGAGCTTCTCCTCGTCCTGGTTGGTGACCAAGGCCCCGTCCAGACGGGTGAAATCGATCGTCGTCATGCGCGCAGTTGTACCCAGCGGATCGCTCACTCAATCGCCGATTCGTACGGTAGGTACATGCCCGAGCGCTATGACGTCGTGGTCGTCGGCGCCGGGCCGGCGGGAAGCGCCGCCGCGGCTGCCGCGCTGCAAGCGCGGCCGAACGCCAGGGTCGCCATTCTCGATCGAGCGACCTTCCCCCGGGACAAGCCGTGCGGCGACGGCGTCGCTGGCGAAGTGATAGATCTGCTCGACCGGCTCGGTCTTGATGGGCCGGCCGTGGTCGCCGGTTACCAACCCGTCTCCCGATTGCGGGTGCGGTCGCCTCGAGGACTCATCGCGGATAGGCCACTACGCCGACCGGCGTTGGTCATCCCCCGCCTGGTTCTGGACGACCGGCTGCTCAAACAGGTCCGCGGTCGTGGGGCCGACGTCATCCAGCACCGGGTCAGGTCGGTCGACCTGCGAACTGACGAGGTTGTCATCGACGATCGATTCGCGGCGAGCGTGCTCATCGGTGCCGACGGAGCCGAATCCGCAGTCCGTCGCGCGATCGGCGCCCGCCCGAACCCTGGCCGAACCGTCGCAGTGGCCATCCGGGGCTACGCACCAGAGCCGCCCGGACAATGCGGAACGCAGCTCCTCGCCATGCGTGCGGGCCGTTGGCCGGCCTACGCGTGGAGCTTTCCGATCGGCGATGGCAGGGCGAACGTCGGCTACGGCGAGGCGTTGTACCGCGGGCCGGTGCGCCGCGCCGATCTGGTCGCTGGATTATGCGAGCTGCTGCCCGGCGTCGAGCCGGACCCTGACTCGATGCGAGCCCATCGGTTGCCGCTGTCGACTGGGCGACCACCGGTCGCGCCCGGTCGCGTGCTGCTGGCCGGAGACGCCCAGGCGCTCGTTAACCCATTGACCGGCGAGGGCATCTACTACGCGGTGTTGTCAGGGGCGCTCGCCGGCGCGGCCGCGCAGTACGAGTCCGGCGCGGGCGCCGCGTACCGCCACACCCTGCGGCGACGACTCGGGCGGTACCTGCGCCATACCACGGCCCTGGCTGGGGCGGGTCGATGGTCGATGGTCCTGGATTCCGCCGTCGCGGCGGCTGGGCGTGACGCGCGAGTGTTCGACGACGTGGTCGACCTCGGCTTAGTCGACGGTCGGCTGACCGGCCGCGTCGCCGTTCGGACCGGCATCGAGATGGGCCGATTCATCATCAGGCGCTGAACGTTTTCTGAGAGAGATCACAGCTCGCCCCGGTACGGTCCTGCCCTCCCCGATCCGCAGACTCAGGAGGCCATGGTGACCAGCAGCAGCCTGGATGAACGCCTCGCGGAGGCCACCGTCGGCGCGCTCGAACTGTTCGGCGTTTACCTCGGCACCCGTCTCGACCTTTATCGCACGCTGCACGACCGCGGACCACAACGCCTTGAGGAGTTCGCCAAGGCCGCGCAAGTCGATCCCCGTTACGCGCGCGAGTGGCTGGAGCAACAAGCCGTAGCCGGCCTCATCGAGGTCGACGATCCGACCCGCCCCGCCGACGAGCGGCGCTATCAGTTGCCGGCTGCGCACGTTGCAGCGTTGGTGGACGTGCAGCACGCAGCCCACGTGGCCCCGTTCGCCGAGCTGGTCGTCGGCGTGGCGCAGACCCTGGACGACGTGGCGGTCGCTTACCGCGACGGCACTGGGGTGCCCTACGAGCGGTACGGCCCGAGCTTTCGCCACGGGCAAGGCGCCATCAATCGGCCGGCCTTCAGCACTGACCTCACCGGGGCTTGGCTACCGGCCATTCCGGACGTGCATGCTGCTTTGTGCGCGCCCGAAGCGACGATCGCCGACCTCGGATGCGGCGTGGGCTGGTCGACGATCGCGCTCGCCCGGGCTTACCCGCAAGCGCATGTCATCGGCGTCGACACCGATGCGGCCTCGATCGGCGAGGCGATCGAGCATGCCGAGCAGGAGGGCGCCAACGCTCAGTTCGTCGAGTCCGACGCGGCTCATCTTCCCCGCCTTGGTCGATTCGATGCGATCTTGCTGCTCGAGTGCCTGCACGACATGGCGCGCCCAGGCGACACACTCGCCGCCTGCCGAGCCGCGCTGAAGGATGGCGGGTCGGTAATCGTGGTCGACGAGAAGGTCGCTTCGGAGTTCACCGCGCCCGGCGACCTCGTCGAGCGAATGATGTACGGCTGGAGTATTGGCCATTGCCTACCGGCCGCAATGGCCGAACAACCGTCCGCCGCGCTCGGCACGGCGCTGCGTCCGGCGGTCGTTCACGAGCTGGCCGCGAACGCAGGCTTCGCCAGCTGCGAGATCGTC
>Ga0081540_1003201_pt1 | contig 13047 bp, 15 predicted proteins | sample TabmetS2T1R1_FD_71024 | JGI IMG/M metagenome (GOLD analysis project Ga0081540, IMG submission 71024) | Tabebuia heterophylla rhizosphere microbial communities from the University of Puerto Rico - S2T1R1 | ecosystem: Host-associated > Plants > Roots > Rhizosphere ... | reverse complement strand
ACGGGTGGCGGGCGGCGCCGGGGGCGGCATGTGCCGGCGCGGGGTGCGGTTGTCCTTAGTGGGGCTGAAATAACCCGGATCGAAGGGGAATCTGATGGGGTGGCGGCGTGGGCGCCGCCGGGTGGCGGCGCAGGACGCGCCCAGGGTCGTCGTCGTTGGCGCGGGCTTCGCCGGGCTCGCGGCGGTCGCCGAGCTCGTGCGCGCGCGCATGCGGGTCATGCTGATCGACCGCAACGTCTACAGCACCTTCCAGCCGCTGCTGTACCAGGTGGCGACCGGCGGGCTCAACCCGGGCGACATCGCGTACCCGGTCCGGGCCTTCACCCAAAGGCAGGGTGCGCGGTTCCGGCCCGGCGAACTGACCGGGGTGGACACGGCCGCGCGGCGCATCACGCTGGCCGACGGCGGGCAGTTCGAGTACGACTACCTCATCCTGGCGACGGGTGTCTCGGCCGCGTATTACGGCGTCGCCGGTGCCGCCGAGCACACCGTCGGCCTGTACACCCGCCGGGACGCGGTAACGCTGCGGAACCACATCATGTCCCGGCTGGAGCGCCTGGACATCACCGGTCCCGGCAAGGACGTGAACTTCACCGTCGTCGGCGGCGGAGCCACCGGCGTGGAGCTGGCCGGGGCCCTGGCTGAACTGCGCTTCACTGCACTCGACGCCGCGTTCCCCGAGGTTGACCTGTCGGACGTGCACATCAGGCTGGTGGAGCAGGCGCCCGTCCTGCTCGCGCCGTTCCACCCGGCCCTCCAGGAATACGCGCGCCGGGAACTCGCCGACCGCGGGGTGGAGATCCGCCTGTCCACCGCGATCCGTGAGGTCACCCCGGACCGCGTACTGCTGGCCGGCGGAGAAGACCTGCCCAGCGACGTCACCATCTGGGCGGCCGGGGTCGCCGCGCCGGCCGCGGTGGGCCGGTGGGGGCTGCCCCAGGGGCGCGGCGGCCGCGTGCTGACCGGGCCCGATCTGCGGGTCCACGGCCGGGATCGGGTGTTCGCCGCGGGTGACCTCGCCCTGGTCGACGGGCTCCCGCTGCCTCAGCTCGCACAGCCCGCGATCCAGTCCGGGCGGCACGCCGCCCGGCAGGTGGCGCGGCTGGCGACGGGGCTCCCGGCCATCCCGCTCGCCTATCACGACAAGGGCATCATGGCCACGGTCGGCCGGCGGAGCGCGGTCGTCCAGCTGCCGCACGGCGTGCGGGTGCGCGGGACGCTGGCCTGGCTGGCGTGGCTCGGCCTGCACCTGGTCACGCTCCTGGGCGGCCGCAACCGTCTGTCGGCGCTGCTCAACCTGTCCTGGCGCTACCTGAGCTGGGGCCGTGGCGGGGGCGTCATCGTCGGCGATGATCCGCCGCCCGGGCCGCCGCGCTCGCCTGCCCTGCCGGGCCGGGCCGGACAGGCCGGCCGGGGGTGAGGCCGCTGGCGGGAAGCGCCACCAGGCCCCCGGGCCGGCCCGGCGGCCGCTTACTATGAACCGTGCCCACAGATAGCACCGGCGCCCCGCCGGAACAGATCGACGCCGGCATGCTTGTCCTGCGCCGGCTGCGCATGTCCGACGTCGGCGAGATCGCGGCCGCCGTCGGTGCCAGCATGGAGCACCTGCGTCCCTGGATGCCGTGGGCGACCCCGGAGGCGGCCGACCCGCGCACGCAGCGGGCGCGGGTCGCCGAAGCCGACGAGATGTGGGAAGCGGGCACCGATTACATCTACTCGGTGTTCACCGCCGAGGAGGGCGTGCTGGTAGGGGCCATCGGACTGCACCGGCGCGTGGGCGACGCGGGCATCGAGATCGGCTACTGGATCGCCGAGCGGCAGACCCGCCGCGGGTTCGCGACGGCGGCGGCCGAGGCACTGACCTCGGTGGCGCTCGGGCTTCCCGGGGTGAGGCGGGTCGAGATCCATTGCGATGAGGCCAACACCGCCAGCGCCGCCATCCCCCGCAAGCTCGGCTACCGGCTGGACCGGGTGATCGCGCACCAGCCGGAGGCGCCCGGGGAAAGCGGCCGGCGCATGATCTGGGTGCGGGACGCATCCGGGTGAGCGCGGCCGGACGCGACTGGCGCGCCTGGCATGACGCCTATGACGATCCGGGCTCGTCGCTGGCCCGGCGGCTCGCGGTGGTGCGGGCGCGGATCGCCGACACGCTGGACGCCGCGCCACCCGGCCCGCTGCGCGCCGTCGCCATGTGCGCCGGCGAGGGCCGCGACCTGATCCCGGTGCTCGCGAGCCATCCGCGCGGGCCGGACGTCACCGCCCGGCTGGTGGAACTCGACCCGGCGCTGGCCGCCACGGCCCGCCGGTCAGCCGCCCGCGCCGGGCTGCCCGGCGTCCAGGTGGTGACCGGGGACGCCTCGCTGACCGACGCCTACAACGGCCTGGTTCCCGCGGACCTCGTCCTGGCGTGCGGGGTGTTCGGCAACGTCAGTGACTCCGATATCCGGCGCACGGTCGGCTGCTGTGCCCAGCTGTGCGCGACGGGCGGAACCACCGTGTGGACGCGGGCGCGCAAGCCGCCGGACCTGGTGCCGCGGATCTGCGACTGGTTCGGCCAGGAGGGATTCGAACTGAGCTGGGTGTCCGATCCGGCGGCGGGGTTCGGGGTCGGTGTGCACCGGTTGACGGCGCGGCCGCGGCCGCTGGAGGCCGGCCTGCGCATGTTCAGCTTTGCCGGGGAAACGAGATAGCGCGTCAGCAGGCAAGGGCCGGGAAGCGGATCATGCCAAGCCGGCACATCCGGCTGGTCTTGAGAATGAGCTCACGCGCGGCCGGGGGTTTCGCCGACAGGTGAGGGGACCGCTGCGCGCCCGAGAGCCCGGTGCCGATCATGATCCCGCACACCATCGCGCTCAGCGCGGCCGGCAGGAGCAGCAGCGCCCGGACCCGGGAGGCCGGCCTGCGGGCGATCCGCCGGCCAACGTCGCGGACCGCGGCCAGCGCATCGGCCACCGGCCTGGCCGGCACCTCCTCGAACCAGGGCATCGCCTCACCTCTGGTCAGCCGGGTGAAGATCCCGAACAGGGACCGCAAACGCGGATCGGACCCGGTGAGCCCGCCCTCGATCTCCCTCAGTTTCCGCTGCTGACGGGCGGGCAGGCTCATCGTGACCTCACAACTTACGCGTGGGTATCCGTTTCTGTGCCGCCAGGTTACCGCCCGTGAACGGCGCGTATGTGGCCGGTCGCCGCATTGCCGCCCGCGCCTTCGCCGCCGTCGTCGCTACGCCGCCTGCTCCGGTCCGCCGACGAGCATCCACGGCAGCCCGTCGGCCGCCGCCGTGCTGCTCCCGGGTGACCGCAGCACCGTGCCGGGCAGGATGCGCGCGGTGCTGGACGCGATCACCCGGCCGTTGCCGCTGACCAGCACCGCCGGCCGGCCGGCCCGGCCGAGCAGCGAGAGCCTGGGCAGCAGCATCCGCTCCACCTCACCGGCCAGGATGTCCGCGCCGGCCACGCCGACAAACCGGCCGTCGTCCACCATCGGGACCGACACCGTGAACGTGTACTCGCGCGTGCAGATGTAGTCCACGTACGGCCCGGCCACGCACGGCTGCCCGGTCCGGGCGGGCTCGCGGTACCACTCGGTGGTGGTGTAGTCGTAAAACTCGGCCGAGGCGGGGTCGAGGTCGACCTCCAGGTGCCCCGGCCCGCTTCCGCGATCGGCCCACCACCAGTCGATGCAACGCGGCGCGTCCGCCAGCGCGTCGGGCGCCAGCACCACCCCGGCGCCGGCCGCGAACCCGCGGTGGCGCGCCAGCACCTGCGCTACCAGCGGACGGAGCGTGGCCAGGTCGGCCCTGCGCAGCGGGTGCCGGCCGGCCCTGGCCGCCGCCGCCAGGGCGGTCATCGCCGCGCCCACCTCCGTCACCGAACGCACCACCCGCCCGATCGCGGCGGTGATGTCCGCGAGCAGGTACCCACCCTCACCGGCGACGGCCGGCCCGCTGGTTGCGTGCACGGTCATCGGCGGTGCAGGCTGAGCCGCAGCTCCAGCAGCCGATCCGTCTCCGCCGCCACGTGCCGCTCTGCGATCTCCCGCGCCCGCTCGGGGGCACGGGCCTCGATCGCGCCGATCAGAAGGTCGTGGTCGCGGGCCGCCGGCGTCACGTCCCGGCCCTCCATGGGCAGCCAGACCAGGTCACCGATCTCGGACCACAGGTCCATCTCCGCCCGGGTGAGCCGGGGGGACTGGGCGGTCGCGGCGATCTCGATGTGCAGCCGCGCGTCGGCCCGCCGGCGGTCGGTCAGGGCGGTCGCCCCGCGGAGCCGTTCGGCATGCTCCCTGAGCGTGGTGACGTCCGAGACGAGCGCGCGGTCGGCGGCCAGCCTGGCGGCGGTGCCGGCGATCGCGGCCCGGTGGTCGCCGATATCGCGCAGTTCATGCAGGGACAGCACCCGCAACGGGCGTTCCAGTCGGTCGGCGTCGTCGGGCGCCCGGACGAAGGACCCGCCGCCGCGGCCGCGCCGGGTCTCCACCAGACCCATCGTCCGCAGTGTGGCGAGCGCCTCGCGAAGGGTCACCGTCGACACGCCAAGCTGCCCGGCCAGCCGGCTCTCGGCCGGAAGGCGTTCGCCGTCGAGCAGCAGGCCGAGCCGGATCGCGTTGGCCAGCCGGCGAGTCACCGTGTCCGCGCGGCCGCCCGCGTCCAGCGGCGTGAAGAGCGTCCGCGCGCGTACCGTCGTCAGCGCAGGTGGTGGCACAGATTCCCCTCCCCAAGGATCCGGGTGTGCGCGCCGATCTATGCGCTTGACACAAACATCTGATCCTGTAGGTTATCGGAATCGTCGATCCCGGGACGCGGTTCGCGCATGGGGTTCGCCGGCATGCATGCATGACGAGGGGCACGGGTGAACGAGACGGCGACGGGCAGGCAGGGAGCGGCGCCGGCCACGGGGGGCGCCGGAGCGGCCAGCACGGGGTCAGCCAGCGTGGGTTCGGCCAGCACCGTCCGGCCGGGCGGCGGTGTGCCAGCGGTCCGGCTCACCGGTGTGCGCCGCGTCTACGGGCAGCTGGCGGCCGTCGCCGGGGTCGACCTGGACGTCGCCGAGGGCGAGTTCTTCACCATGCTCGGCCCCTCCGGTTCGGGGAAGACAACGCTGCTGCGGCTGATCGCCGGGTTCGAGCGCCCCGACGCCGGCACGGTCGAGCTGGCGGGCGTGGACGTGACGCGCCAGCCCCCGTACGCGCGCAACGTGAACACGGTCTTCCAGGATTACGCGCTCTTCCCCCACATGGACGTGCTCGAGAACGTCGAGTACGGGCTGCGGGTCGCCCGGGTGCCCAAGGCGGAGCGGCGGCGGCGGGCGGAAGCCGCGCTCGACATGGTCCGCCTGGCCGGGCTCGGTGGCCGCAAGCCGGTCCAGCTCTCCGGTGGCCAGCGGCAGCGGGTCGCGCTGGCCCGCGCCATCGTCAACGAGCCGGAGGTGCTCCTGCTCGACGAGCCGCTCGGGGCGCTGGATGCGAAACTGCGCCAGGAGATGCAGTTCGAGCTCAAGCGCATCCAGCGTGAGATCGGGATCAGCTTCATCTACGTCACCCACGACCAGGAAGAGGCGCTGACCATGAGCGACCGCCTGGCCGTGTTCAACCAGGGCCGCATCGAGCAGCTGGGCACGCCGGTCGAGGTCTACGAGCAGCCCGCCAGCGACTTCGTGGCCGGCTTCATCGGCGTGTCCAACCTGCTCGAACGCGGCGGACGCCATTTCACGATCCGCCCGGAGAAGATCCACCTGCTGGCCGACGGCGAAATGGCGCCCGACGGCAGCCATGTCGAGCGCGGCCGCATCGAGGAGGTCGTCTACCTCGGCATGCTCACCCGCTACCAGATCGCCCTCGAGGCGGGCGGCAGGCTCACCGCGGTGCGCCAGAACCTGGAGACCGCGGCCGCCGAAGCGCTCGAAGCCCGGGGGCGGACCGTGAACGTCGCCTGGCGCGAAACCCAGACCTACGACATCCATAACGAGAACCGGGCTGGCACGCCCGCAGCCCGTAACGAGGGGATCGACCCATGAAGACATGGACACGAGCGGGCACGCTGCTCGCGGCCGCGTCCGCCGCGGTGCTGGTGGCGGCCTGCGGCTCGTCCGGTGGCGGCGGCAGCACGTCCGGCGGTAACGGCGGTAACAGCGGTACCAGCGGGCTCACCGCACCGCAGGCGAACACGCCAGTACCGACCTCGGTCGGCAAGGGCGAGGGACAGCTCAACCTCATCGCCTGGGAGGGCTACACGCAGCCCCAGTGGGTGAAGCCATTCGAGCAGGCGACCGGCTGCCAGGTGAGCGCCAAGTACGGCGGCTCGTCGAGTGAGATGGTGTCGCTGATGGCCAACGGCGGCGGCGGCCAGTACGACATGGTGTCCGCGTCGGGCGACGCCGACCTGAGGCTGATCTACGGCGGCGACGTGAAGCCGGTCAACATCAACCTGATCCCGCAGTGGAAGAACTTCCACCCGTTCCTGCAGAACCCGCCGTTCAACACCATCGGCGGCAAGCACTATGGCGTCTCCTTGCAGTTCGGCCCGAACGTGCTGCTCTACTCCAAGAAGACGTTCCCGTCCGCGCCCACCTCGTGGTCCGTGCTCTATGACAAGAAGTACGCGGGCCAGGTCACGGTGCCGAACAACCCGATCCAGATCGCGGACGCGGCGCTCTACCTGTCGAAGACCCAGCCGGGCCTGGGCATCGCCGACCCTTACGAGCTGACCCAGCCCCAGTTCAACGCCGCGGTCAACCTGCTCAAGCAGCAGAAGCCGCTGATCAAGAAGTACTGGGACCTGGCTTCGCAGGAGATCTCGCTGTTCCAGAGCGGCACCACCGTCGTCGGGGCGGCGTGGCCGTACCAGACCAACACCCTCGTGGCCGCGGGGGCGAAGGTGGCCGACACCATCCCCAGCCAGGGCGCGACCGGGTGGGCCGACACCTGGATGCTCGCCACCAAGGCGCCGCACCCCAACTGCGCCTACAAGTGGATGCAGTGGGCGACGACGCCCAAGGTCCAAGCGCAGCAGGCGGTCTACTTCGGTGAGACTCCGGCGAACAAGCTGGCCTGCCCGATCATGGACAAGCTTCAGAAGGGCGCGTGCGCGGCTTATCACGCGGACAAGCCGGAGGCCTACTACCAGACCATCAAGTTCTGGAAGACCCCGCTGGCGCAGTGCGGCAACGGCAAGAACGACTGCGTGCCGTTCCAGCAGTGGGTCACTGCGTGGACCCAGATCACCGGGTAGGACACAAGCGCGGTGACGGCGACCGTGGTCCGCGAGGACCAGACAGTGAGTGGGGGGGCCCGCGTTTCGGCGGCGCTCTGGCGCCGAACGTGGCTGCGGGCCACCCTCACGCTGAGCCCGCCACTGGCCTGGTTCCTGGTGGTCTACCTCGCGTCACTGGTGGTGATGCTGGTCACGGCGTTCTGGACCGTCAACCCGTTCACGAACACGCTTGAGCACACTTGGACGCTGAGCAACTTCCGGCAGATCTTCACCAGCACCTACCTGACCATCATCGCCAGGACGGTCGCCATGGCAGCGATCGTCACGGTCACCGACGCGATACTCGCACTGCCTTTCGCGTACTACATGGCGCGGGTGGCATCCCCGCGTGGGCGGCAGGCGCTGTTCATCGCGGTGCTGCTGCCGCTGTGGGCGAGCTACCTGGCCCGCGTCTACGCCTGGATCGTCATCCTGCAAAAGGGCGGCACGCTGAGCTGGACGCTCTCCAAGCTCGGCCTCGGCGAGGTGAACATCGGCTACACCAACATCGCGATGTGGCTGGTCTTCTCCTACATCTGGCTGCCGTTCATGATCGTGCCGATCTACGCGGCGCTGGAGCGGATTCCCGACTCGCTGCTGGAAGCCTCCGGCGATCTCGGCGCCCGCAACTGGCGCACGCTGCGCAGCGTGGTCCTGCCGCTGGCGCTTCCGGGCGTGGTGGCCGGGTCGATCTTCACGTTCTCGCTCACGCTGGGCGACTTCATCACGCCGATCCTGGTGGGCGGGGCGAACTCCAGCTTCATCGGCAACGTCATCTACTCCAACATCGGCACCGCGGGCAACCTGCCCTTCGCGGCAGCGCTCGCCGTGGTGCCGATCGTGATCATGATCTTCTACCTGCTCGGCGCGCGGCTCTTGGGCGCGTTCGAGTCGATGTGATGGAGGGGCGGCTAGCCCGGGCCGGGCTGCGCATCTGGGTGGCGGGGGTGCTGCTGTTTCTGTTCGTGCCGATCGCCATCATCTTCCTGTACGCGTTCAACTCCTCGAATATCCAGAGCTGGCCCATCGCGGGGCTGAGCACGAAGTGGTTCCCGGTCGCCTGGCACGATCCGCAGGTGCGGGCCGCGTTCGTGCTGTCGCTCAAGGCCGGGCTGTTCGCCACCGCGGTGGCCCTACTGCTCGGCTCGGCGGCCGCGTTCGGTGTGCACCGGTTCCGGTTCTTCGGCCGGGAGGCCGTTTCGCTGCTGCTAGTGCTGCCGCTCTCGCTGCCGGGCATCATTACCGGCATCGCGCTGAACTCGGCGTTCAACTTCTCCGGGATCGGGCTCTCGCTGTTCACGATCATCATCGGGCACGCGACGTTCTGCATCGTGGTCGTGTACAACAACGTGCTCGCCCGGCTGCGGCGAACGTCCGGGTCGCTGTATGAGGCCGCCGCCGATCTGGGCGCGCACGGGCTGTTCACGTTCCGCACGGTGACGCTGCCGGTGATGTCCACGGCGCTGATCTCCGGCGCGCTGCTCGCGTTCGCGCTCTCGTTCGACGAGGTGATCGTCACCACTTTTACCGCTGGCGCGCAGAACACGCTGCCGTTGTGGATCTTCGGCGCCATCCGGCTCGGCCAGCAGCTTCCCGAGGTCAACGTCGTGGTCACGTTCGTCTTGCTGCTGACCGTGATACCGGTGGCGATCGCGGCGCGGCTGACGGGCGGCGGCGGGATGACCCGGGCCTCGGCGGGCGGCACGGGGCAGGTGGCCCCGGCTGGAGCGGCCGGGCCGGGCGAACCGGGCAGCCCAGGCGCCGCGGCCGACGCCGAGCAGGCCGACACCGACGTCGCGCTCGGCGCCAACGTTCCCTGAGCCGCTCCGGGATCGTGATCATGGGCTGACTGTCGCTGGGTGTGCACCCAGCCCATGATCATGGCCGGGCTGGAGCCGTGCCCTAGACCGGGACCGATGCACCGGTGACGAGGTGCGCGGCCAGCGAGGCGAGGAACAGGTACGCCTGCGCGACGTCGGGGATCTTGGGCCAGGACGCGTGGTCGGCGTCCGGCATCGCGCTCCGGTTGGCCGGGGTGTCGACGATGGTGGGAACGACGCAGTTCACGGTGATGCCGGTGCCCCGGACCTCGTTGGCGGCCATCGTGACAAGGTGCAGCACGCCCAGCTTGCTGACCGAGTAGGCGAACCCCGCTCCCCGGGTCACCAGGGCCGCCCGGCTCGCCGTGTGGACGAGGCGGCCCTCGCCGGCCGCCGTCATCGCGCGCAGCGCGTGCTTGGTGATCAGCGCGGCGGTCACCAGGTTGAGTTCCAGCTGGCCGCTCAGCACCGCCGGGTCGAGCTCGGTCAGGGGGGTGCGCGCTGCGAAGCCCCCCACCGTGTTGATCACGGCCCAGGGCGCCGGGCCGCCGTCGAACAGCGCGCCTAGCGCGGCGTCGTCGCGCACGTCAAGGGCGTGATACCGAGCGCCCTCAAGCTGGCGGTCCCCGGCGGGCACGGACCGGTCGACGCCGATCACGGCGGCGCCCTCCCCGGCGAACGCGGCGGCGAGGCCGGCCCCGAGCGCGCCGGCCGCGCCGAACACCATCACCGTCCTGTCCGCGAAACGCCTGTCCGGCATGCCCGGGGTTCCCCTCCGTGGATCTTCAGTACCCACACCCTGCCACGCGGCCGGCCCTCACGCACGACCCGGGATCATCACCGCTGGTCGCGGCGCCCCGAGTCGCGACGCCACCAGAGGTAGACGAGGAACCCGATCAGGAGCCAGGGAAACAGCCCTCCAAAGGGATGCCAGAAGAAGACCGGGTAGAACGGCAGCGCCAGCGCGTTCCCGATCACGGCGGCGATCACGACGACGAGGACGAGGCCGATGATGCGGTGACGCGGGCGCCCGCTTCGCGGCGGCGCGCTGTGCTGGCGCACCTCCTTGCTGGGGTCGTCGGTGGCGGGCAGGTCGGCGAACAACCCGTTCAGGTCCGACTGGGTCTTGGCCTTCATCGCCCGGTCGAGGCGCTCGTTGAACTCTGCCTGATCCAGCCGCCCGTCGCTGTAGTGCTTGGACAGGCGGTCCGCGACGTCGGCCCGCTCGGCGTCGGAGACCCTCAGCTGGGGATCGACGGAGTCGGCGCGTCGGGCAGCGGGCCCCCGTGCCCACCGGTTACTGCGCGGCGATGACATCTCGGTGCAACCTCCTGGGTCAGCGGGACCGGTCGCGCCGGGACTCGACGAAGTGGCTCGCGATGGACTGCTCGGAGCCCTCTTCGGGGATCAGCAGCCAGCCGGCGAGGTAGAGGGGGATGCCCGCGCCGCCCACGATCGTGAGCACGGCGAAGACGATCCTTACGATCGTCACGTCGGCGTTGAGGTAGCGGGCGATGCCGGAGGCGACTCCCGCCAGCATCCGGTCATCGACGGGCCGCTCGAGCGGCCGCGGCCTGACCGGGTCTTGGTGTCTGGTCTGGTCCTGTGGTTCTGCCATGGTTGTGTTCATGGCACCAGCGTGCGGCCACGGGCCCGGCGACACTATTGGGATGATCCCCCATTCGACCCTGATGGTCACGCGGCCCGGTCCGGGTCTTCCCGGATGGCGAAGGGCGCGCGATTGGCGCGATGATTGATACGTGAAGGAACGGACCGGTTTCGTGCCCGGCCCCGCGGATGGCCAGGGCCAGCCGGATGAGTCATGGACGCATGACGGCGACCTGCGGCCGCAGCCGGGCCGGCCGCGCCGCCGGGGCCGCTGGCGCTACCGCGGCGGCGGGGTGGCGCGGGGACCGCGCATCGACGGGCCACTGCGGCGCAGGCGGGACGGCCGCCTCGTGGCCGGGGTGGCGACCGGCCTGGCGGCACGGACCGGCATCGACGTTACGGTCGTCCGGATCGTGTTCGTGATGGCCTCGCTGCTGAGCCTGTTCGGGGTCGCGGCCTACGTGGTCGCCTGGCTCCTGCTGCCCGCCGACGGCGCAGACAGCAACATCGGGAGCAAAGCGCTGACGGACCGGCGCGGCATAGCGCTCGCCGCCGGACTCGGGTCGCTGCTCTGCGTGCTGTTTTTCATCGCCTCCACCCTCGGCGCCGGCTGGGTCGGCTCCCTCGCGTGGCCGCTGGTCATCAGCGTGGTCGGCATCACGCTGATCTGGCGGAACGCCCCGCCGGACGAGCAGGCGGTGCTCCATCGCCTCGCCGAGCCTGTGCTCGGCCTCGCCGAAGGCGGCAGGCGATCGCGTTCCTTGCTGCGTATCACGGCGGCGGTCCTGCTGCTGGCCGTTGGCCTGGGTCTGCTGCTGGCCGGGCGGACGCCCCACGCCTTGCTGCGGCCGGTGGCAGGGGTCGTGCTCGTGATGGCCGCGATCGTGGTGGGGCTGGGGCCCTGGTGGCTGCGCATCGCCCGCGATCTGGTGATCGAGCGCCAGGCCCGGGCGCGCGCCGAGGAACGGGCCGACATGGCCGCCCGTTTGCATGACTCGGTCCTGCAGACGCTCGCGCTGATCCAGCGCCGCGCGGACCAGCCCCAGCAGGTCATCCAGCTGGCCCGGGCGCAGGAACGGGAGCTGCGCTCCTGGCTGTTCGACGGGCCGCCTCCCGGCTCGGTCGCGGGCCAGGGCATGACGCTGGCGGCCGGTGTGCGGCTCATCCAGCAGGAGGTGGAGGCCCAGCACGAGATTGCCGTCGAGGTCGTCACCGTGGGGGACTGCGAGCTGGACGATGACCTCGGCGCGCTGCTGGCGGCGGCGCGCGAGGCGACCGTCAACGCCGCGAAATGGTCCGGTGCCCCCGTTGTCTCGCTCTTTGCCGAGGTCGAGCCCACGGAGGTGGTGCTGTTCGTCCGTGACCGCGGGCGCGGGTTCGACCCGGAAACGGTGCCCGGCGACCGGAAGGGGCTCGCCGAGTCCATCCGCGCCAGGATCACCCGGCGCGGCGGCACGGCGACCGTCCGCAGCGCCCCGGGTGAGGGCACGGAGGTGTCGCTGGTGATGCCGCGCGCCGCCGGGAAGCGCCAGCCGAGCCGCCCGGCCCGGGCGTGACATGCCCGCCTCATCGGCCCCGGGCGGCGACCGGCCGCGGGTCTTCATCGTCGACGATCACGGCCTGTTCCGCTCGGGTGTCCGGTCCGAACTCGGTGACCGGGTCGACGTCGTGGGGGAGGCGGACGACGTCGCGCCGGCGATCACCCGCATCGCCGAGTGCCTCCCGGATGTCGTTCTGCTCGACGTACACCTGCCCGGTGGAGGAGGGCAGAACGTGGTCACGGCGACGAAGGCCGCTCATCCGCAGGTGCGTTTCCTGGCCTTGTCCGCCTCCGATGCCCCCGAGGATGTGATCGCCGTCATCAGGGCGGGGGCGCGGGGCTACGTGACCAAGACGATCTCCGGCGCCGAGCTCGTGGACGCGGTGTACCGGGTCGCGGCCGGGGACGCGGTCTTCTCGCCCAGGCTGGCCGGGTTCGTCCTCGATGCCTTCGCCGCGCTCGGCCCGGCCGTCGAGGGCGGCCAGACGTTCGACCCCGAGCTCGACCAGCTGACACCCCGCGAGCGCGAGGTCCTCCGTTTGATCGCCCGGGGCTACACCTACAAGGAGATCGCGCGCGAGCTCTTCATCTCCGGCAAGACGGTAGAGAGCCACGTGTCGTCCGTGCTGCGGAAGCTCCAGCTCTCCACCCGCCATCAGCTGACGCGCTGGGCGACCGAGCGGCGGCTGACCTGACCACGGCGCGCGTGACCTACCCGAGCACGCCGCCGATCGTGCGGTGACCTATCTCCGCCATCAGCGGGTTGTCCGCTGAGTGCGCCAGAATCGCCAGTGACAGCGCGAGCGCCCAGCCGCGGGCCCGCGCCCAGG
>Ga0081540_1003200_pt1 | contig 13048 bp, 13 predicted proteins | sample TabmetS2T1R1_FD_71024 | JGI IMG/M metagenome (GOLD analysis project Ga0081540, IMG submission 71024) | Tabebuia heterophylla rhizosphere microbial communities from the University of Puerto Rico - S2T1R1 | ecosystem: Host-associated > Plants > Roots > Rhizosphere ... | reverse complement strand
CGGCATCTGCTGGATGCCGGTGTTGTATTCCTGGACGGCGTTGTTGAAGAAGCGGCGGCTCGCGGCGATCTTGTTTTCGAGGTCGGAGAGCTCGCCGGCGAGCTGCTGGAAATTGGCGTTGGCTTTGAGGTCCGGATAGGCCTCCGACAGCGCGATCAGCCGGCCGAGTGCGCCGGACAGCTGGTTCTCGGCGGCGGAGACCTGCGCCGGGCCCTGTGCCGAGAGCGCGGAGTTGCGTGCCTTGATGACGTCGTCGAGCGTGCCGCGCTCATGGCTGGCATAGCCCTTCACGGTCTCGACCAGGTTCGGAATCAGGTCATGGCGCTGCTTGAGCTGGACGTCGACGTCGGCAAAAGCCTGGTCGACCCGCTGCCGGAGCGCGATGAGGCGGTTATAGGCGCCGAACGCGAACAGGACGAGGATCACAATGATGCCGAGAACGATCCAGCCGGACGACATGAGGCAAATCTCCTGGTGGGAAGGCGGGTATCCCTGGACGAAACAGCCGCCGGGCGGCGGCCCGCCGGTAGGTGGGTCTTGTCTTGGTCGGACGCAAGGGCGGTTTAGTTCAAGGAAACCGCATCGCCCCAGCGCCAGCGCCGGGCTTGCGTATAGGTTTCCTTGTCACGCCGCGGAATTCTCGCCATTTCAAGGCCAGAGGGCGTGCAGAGTTTTGCGCTGACCTCGACCTTGCCGACGGCGGGTTGGGCCAGCACGCGAGAGGGGCGCTGCCGGATCGCACCACGGGTGAGCGCGACATAGGCAAACTTCTCGTCCTCGAACGGCACTTCCGCGCCCTTGACCTGCTTGTGCGCGCGCGAGCGCTGCAGGCGCTGGGCGAAGTGGCACCAGTCCGGTGCTGCAAGCGGGCAAGGCCCGTCGTGCGGGCAGGGCGCGGCGACATATGCGCCGGCCGCGATGAGTTGTTGCCGAAGCGCGATGATCCGTGCGTAGCCCGCAGGTGTGCCGGGCTCGACCACCAGCAGCGTGTCGCGCGTCTTTTCCCACATCACGGCCGCAAGTGCTGCGCGTTCCGCCTCGCCCATCTCGCCGATAACATAACTCGCGACGACAAGGTCGGCAGCGTCCGCCTTCGCGAGCAGCGCGCGTGCATCACCGCGCTGGTAGCTGATCTGACGGCCGCTGTCCCCGGCAAGATCGAGCGCGAGCTTGCGCAAGGCGTCGTTGGCATCGAGCAGCGCGAATGATTGCAGCGAGGGAAAGGCTTCCGCCGCCCCCCATGTCGCCGTGCCGGGACCGGCGCCGACATCGAGCAGGCTGGCCGGCGCAAAATCGGGGCGGATTTCAACGAGCGCGTTCAGGCTCGCAATGTCGGCGGCGTAGGTCGCGGGCATCCGCGCCAGCGCGTAGGCGAGCGCATCGGTCTCGCTGGTGATGGCGGCGGAATTGCCCCCATCACGATAGGTCATGGAGATCGCCGCCGCCCGCTCGGCAGCGGCATTGCGAGACACGCCTTGCAGCCTCGCTTCCAGCGCCGCCCGAAGTGCGGCGGGAAGGTCGGGCGAGGTTGCGCGCGACGTCACGCCACGTCGAGGATCTTGACCGCGTCCTCGAGATCGACCGAAACGAGTTGCGACACGCCGCGTTCCGCCATGGTGACGCCGAACAGCCGGTTCATCCGCGCCATCGTGATCGGGTTGTGGGTGATGATGATGAAGCGTGTTTCCGTCGAGCCGGTCATCTCATGCAGCAGGTTGCAGAAGCGTTCGACGTTATGGTCGTCGAGCGGCGCGTCGACCTCGTCCAGCACGCAGATCGGCGAGGGGTTGGTGAGGAAAACCGCGAAGATCAGCGCCAGTGCCGTCAGCGCCTGCTCGCCGCCCGACAGCAGCGACAGCGTTTGCGGCTTCTTGCCCGGGGGCTTTGCGATGATCTCAAGGCCGGCTTCCAGCGGATCGTCGCTTTCGATCAGGTGCAGCGCCGCTTCGCCGCCGCCGAACAGCTCGGTGAACAGGCGCTTGAAGTGGCCGTTGACGACTTCGAACGAAGCTAGCAGCCGCTCGCGCGCTTCGCGGTTGAGGCTCTGGATGCCCTGGCGCAACCGCTTGATGGCCTCCACAAGGTCGTCGCGCTCGGTGGTGAGCGCCGTGTGCTGGGTTTCGACCTCGCGCAGCTCTTCCTCGGCGCGCAAATTGACGGCGCCGAGCCGCTCGCGGTCGCGGCGCAGCTTTTCGAGATTCTCCTCGATCTCCGGCAATTGCGGCAGTTCAGCGCCGGGCTCGATCTCGGCAAGGCCGGCGACGGCCGAGGGCTCGCATTCGAGCATGTCGTGGATTTCGCGCTCGATGTCGGCAAGGCGGCGCTTGGTGCCTTCCATGCGCTCTTCGGCGCGGGCGGTTGCCTCGCGCGAGGCGGAGAGGGTTTCGAGCGAAGTCTTGGCCGCGCGGTCGGTCTCGGCCATCGCGGTCTCGGCGGCGGCCAGCGCATCGGCGGCGGCCTGGCGGTCCTTCTCGGCGAAACCGATCTCGGAAATCAGCGCGCTGCGCTTTTCGGCGAACACGGCCGGCGCATTATCGAGCTCGGCGCGCTCGGCAGTGACTTCGGCGGTGCGGGACTGCACGGTCTCGACCTGCGAGGTCGCGCTGGCCTTGCGGTTGTTCCAGTCGTTGCGCTCGGCGAGGATCGCCTGCACGCGCCGGTCGGAGAGCTCCGCCTCGCGGGCGAGTGCCTGTGCCTCGGCGCGGACTTGCGCGGCCGCGCGGCGATGGTCCTCGATCTCGCCGCGAACGGCGCCGAGCCTGTTCTCGGTGTCGATGCTTTCAGGCAGTTCGGCGAGGGCCGCGACGGCACCTTCATGCGCGGCCTCGGCCTCGCTACGATCGGCGGTGAGGCGGCTGCGCGCTTCCGTCAGCGCCGAACGTCGCGCGGCATGGCGGTTGATCTCGCGCTCGGTCGCGGCATGGCGGTCGCGCGCGGCATCGGCCTCGTGCTGCGCGGCGCGCCAGGCATCGCGTGCGGCGTGCTCGGCGGCGTCGGCCGCCTTCTGCGCGGCCTCGGCATTTTCGAGCGCCTGGCGCTTGGCGACGGCGTCGAGTTTTGCCTGCTCCAGCTCGTTCTCGATGTCGACGAGGCGGGCGCGTTCGGCGAGGCGTCGCGCGGCGCCGGTCGGGGCGTGGGCGGCGGCGACAAAGCCGTCCCAGCGCCAGACGTCGCCTTCCAGCGACACCAGCCGCTGGCCGGTCTTCAACTGCGAGACGAACTCAGCACCGCGCTCCTTGGCAACGACGCCGATCTGCGCGAGGCGGCGCGCCAGTTCAGCGGGGGCCTGCACGTGGTTGGCCAGCGGCTCCACACCATCGGGCAGCGACGGGTCCTGCATGGCCGCGTTGGCATTGGTCCAGCGCATCGGCGCGGAGGGATCGACCGGCGCGTCGAGGTCGTCGCCAAGCACGGCGCCGATCGCCTTCTCATAGCCCTTGGTCACCGTGATGCCGTCGATGATCGGCGGCCACAGGTTCTTGGTCTCGACATTGACCAGCTTGGAGATGGTGCGCGCCTCGGTCTCCAGCCGCTGCACGCGCTTGTCGGCTTCGGCCAGCGGCGCGCGCGCAGCGTCGAGCGTCGCGCGGGCGGCGACATGGGCCGCTTCGCTCTCCTGCGAGGCGGCCTCGGCCTGCGTCAGGTTCTGCTGCGCCGTCGTCATCGCGATCGACAGCGCGGCGAGATCGCCGAGCCCGCCGGTCTCCTGCGCCAGCTTCTGCTCGTCGCGCTCGACGTTGGCGATTTCCTGGTCGAGCCGCGCCAGCCGGTCGCGGTGGCCGCGCACGGCGGCCTCGAGCTGGTTGCGCTTGGCGGTAAGATCAGCGAGCGCGGTGGTGAGTTCGGAGAACAGCCGCTCGGAGGCGGCGAGCGTCGCCTCGGATTCCGCCACGCGCTCATCGACGCCGGAGCGCTTCTCGACGCGCGTCTTGATCTCTTCCTTCAGCTCCGCGTCCTCGGTGTCGAGGCGTTGCAGGGCCTGATCGGCGTCGGCGATCTGCTGCTGCTCGCGGGCGATGTCGGCGGTGAACTGCATGAGGCGGCGGTCGAGCTCGGCGACGCGCTCTTTCGCCCGCTGCTCCTCGCGGTCGAGCAGTTCGCGGGCGTTGGTCAGGCGCTGCAGCCCTGCGGCGGCGCGGGCCTCGGTTTCGCGCATGGCAGGAAGCTCGGCGGCGCGTTCGGCCTGGATGCGCGCAGCCTCAGCCTGCTCGCGGGTGCGCTCGGCCATCTCGCGCACGGCAATATCGTGGGTATGGCCGGCCTCGGCGACATCGGCGTTGGCGCCGACCCAGCGCAGGTGGAACAGCATGGCCTCGGCCTTGCGCACCTTGGCGGCCACCTCGCGGTAGCGGATCGCCTGCCGCGCCTGCCGCTTCAGTCCTTCCATCTGGCCGGCGAGCTGGCCGATCACGTCCTCGACGCGGGTGAGATTGGTTTCGGCGGCCTTGAGGCGAAGCTCCGCCTCATGGCGGCGCGCATGCAGGCCGGCGACGCCAGCGGCGTCTTCCAGCACGCGGCGGCGCTGCTCGGGCTTGGCCTGAATGATCTCGCCGATCTTGCCCTGGTGAACCAGCGCCGGCGAGCGCGCGCCGGTGGCGGCATCGGCGAACAAAAGTTGCACGTCGCGGGCGCGCACGTCGCGGCCGTTGATGCGATAGACGGAACCGGCCTCGCGCTCGATGCGGCGAGAGATTTCCAGAACCTGGCTGTCGTTGACGGCCGCCGGCGCCGAACGATCGGCATTGTCGATCGTCATGACAACTTCGGCGTGGTTGCGCGCCGGGCGGTTGCCGGACCCGGCGAAGATCACCGCATCCATGTCGGCGGCGCGCAGCGATTTGTGCGAAGTCTCGCCCATCGCCCAGCGCAGCGCCTCGACCAGGTTCGACTTGCCGCAGCCGTTCGGACCGACCACGCCGGTGAGCCCGGGCTCGATCATGAAGTCGGTCGGTTCGACAAAGGACTTGAAACCTTGGAGGCGGAGGCGCGTGAGTTTCATTGACACAAATCTCTCTTGGCCGGGCGCGAATCTCCCAGCCGTGACAATACCATAGAAGGCAATGTCGAGGTGCAGTCGAGTCGCGTCATGCGGCTCTGATGGGCCGGGACAATGGCCGGGCCGTGGCCGAAGGGCAACCGCGGGCAGCGGTTTTTCCCAAGCCTTTTGTTGGGGTTATCAGAGAGTGCGAATCGACGGTGCGAAACGCCTCAAGAATCAGCTCTTCAACAACGACTTGATGCGCTTGTCGAATTCCTCAAAGCTCTGCTCGCCCTTCACCATCTCGCCATTGATGAAGAAGGTCGGCGTCGAATTCACCTTCAGCACCTCGTTGGCGTATTTCTGGTCGGCGGCAATCTTGTCGAGCAGCGCCTGGTCCTTCAGGCAATCCTCGACCTGCTGCTGGGACAGGCCAGCCTGCTTGCCGATGCGGATCAAGGTCTCGGTGGTGTTTTTCAGCACCCACTCGTTCTGCTGGCGGAACAGCATGTCGACCACGGCGAAATACTTGCCGGCGTCGTCCTTGGCGATGCAGCGCGCCAGCATCGAGCCGGCGGCAGCTTTAACGTCCAGCGGGAACTCACGGAACACGAAGCGGATCTTGCCGCTGTCGATGTATTCCGACTTGATCTTCGGGAACACCTTTTCGGTGAACGCCGCGCAATGCGGGCAGGTCATCGAGGCAAATTCGGTGACGGTGACCGTGGCGTTGGCCGGACCGAGCGCCATATCGGGCAGCGATACGGGCTTGGCGACGTCGGCGGCGGATTGCGCCATCGCCTCCGTGATCAGGCGCAGCGGCGACAGGCCTGCAAGCAGGCCAAGCCCGGTCAGCGACAGGGCGGCGGTGAAGGCGCGGCGCGTGAGGATCAAGATCGGCTCCCGGGATTGGCGAGACTTAACAACGGGCTTGCGAAGGGCTTGCGAAAGACGCCCTCCGCTAGCTTGAAACGACAAATGTGGCAATGGCAGGCAGGCGAGGGACCCCTTGAGGGGACTCAATTTCGCTTGATTGCGGCCCCGAGCCGCGCCAGCGCGTCCTTCAGCGCCTCATCCTCAACCGCGGACAGGGTTTTTGCGACATCGGCCACCTCCTTGGGGTCCGGAGGGCGGGGCCGCGCGGGCCGGTCCCGGCGCGACAGCGGCGCCTGGCGGAGCGCGAGGCGTCCGACCGCGTGCCAGCCAAAGAAGCGGTTGACCCGCTCCAGCAACACGTCGGACTTGTGCTGGATCTCGAGCGCCGCCGGACCTTCCACGCGCAGCACCAGCGTTGCCGGCTCCTGCGGCTGTCCTTCCACCGGCCGCGGCCACTGCATCCTGATCGGCTCGGCATGGCGGGCGATGTCGGAGCCGGCGATCTCGGCCCAGCGCGTCACTAGTTCGCGCGCGGCAAAACCCTGCTTGGCGTACGCCTCCGAAAAGACATCGCTGAGCAGGACGGAGAGCGGCTTGGCGCTGACGGGGCCGGGCTTGTTCATTTGGGAACGCTTTGCAACCATACGGTCATGAGTCTATCAGGCGCGGCCATTCAACGAAAGAAAGCTGGCGAGCAAGGGGCGGTCTCCCGTCCCGCGCTGCTGCTCGACTGGTACGACCGGCATCGGCGGCGGCTGCCGTGGCGGGCGGCGGCGGGCGAGCGGCCCGATCCCTACCGGGTGTGGCTGTCGGAAATCATGCTGCAGCAGACCGGCGTCAAAACCGTCGGCCCTTATTTCCTGAAATTTCTTGCGCGCTGGCCGGATGTCGCGGCGCTGGGGCGTGCCTCGCTCGATGATGTGCTGCGCATGTGGGCCGGGCTTGGCTACTACTCGCGGGCGCGCAACCTGCATGCCTGTGCGGTGGCGGTGCTGCGCGAGCATGGCGGCGTCTTTCCGGACACGGAGGAAGGCCTGCGCGCGCTGCCGGGGATCGGGCCTTACACGGCATCGGCGATTGCGGCGATCGCCTTCGACCGCCGCACCATGCCGGTGGATGGCAACATCGAGCGCGTGGTCTCGCGGCTCTATGCGGTCGAGGAGACGCTGCCGCAAGCGAAGCCGCGGATCCAGGAACTCGCTGCGACACTGCTGGCGGACGCACGCGCCGGCGACGAGAAGTCTCGCGCCGGCGACAGCGCGCAAGCGCTGATGGATCTGGGCTCGTCTATCTGCACGCCAAAGAAGCCGGCCTGTGCGTTGTGTCCGCTGAGCGACGATTGCGCGGCGCGCTTGCAAGGCGATCAGGAGACATTTCCGCGCAAGGCGCCGAAGAAGTCAGGCACGCTGCGGCGGGGCGCTGCTTTTGTCGTCACGCGCGGCGACGAACTGCTGGTGCGCTCACGTCCGCAAAAGGGTCTGCTCGGCGGCATGACGGAAGTGCCAGGCTCGGACTGGCTCGCCGGGCACGAGGACAAGGCCGCGCTGAAGCAGGCGCCTGCACTCGCCGGCGGCGTGCGCTGGCACCGCAAGGCCGGCGTCGTCACCCACGTCTTCACGCATTTTCCGCTGGAACTTGTGGTCTACACCACAAAGGTGCCGGCGCTGACCGGGGCGCCCAAGGGCATGCGCTGGGTGCCGATCGCGACGCTCGCGGACGAAGCGCTGCCCAATGTCATGCGCAAGGCGATCGCGCATGGACTGGGGCAGTGAGGCGTGCGCCACCGCGCCGGCGGCGCACGCTCTTGCCGACTTACCTTGACGGCGGCTGCTCGACGGCAAGCGCGACGATCTTGCGCACCAGCGGCAGCACCGCCAGCAAGGTCGGGAACGCCACCAGCCAGGAGATGGCCCAGGCGGAAGGCCAGGTCGCGAGGAAGGCAGGCGTCGGGCCGAGACTGCGAAAGGTCGAGATCGCGGACACGACGAAGGTCATCAGCACGGACAGCACCAGCGGCATGACGACCGCCGTGTAGCGCGCCGGCAATTTTCCGCGTTGGCGCGGAGCAGGAAACGTGGACATTTGGTCACTCTTTGGAATTGGTCGGTCGATCACGGGCACATGATGCATTCCTCCGGGGCGAGCCGACCCGTTGAATGCGTTGCCTGACGTGAGACGCTTACGGTGCGCTTGGCGCAGCGGCTGTTTCATAGTGGAAGCGCCGAGGCATCGCCAGCCCAAAGCCGTCCTTCAGATCTGGAACCTGTCAAAATCGGCCGTCACGGCAGAACACCCTTGCTGACACGACGCTGTCAGCAGGCCCGCGGTATCAGGGAGCCATACGGAGGTTCCCATGATTGCAACCGCACTCGACCGCATTGCCGCACCGCCCAGCGCCACGCTGCTCGGCTGGCATCTGCTCGACGCCCGTCCCGGCGAGGGCTGGATCAAAATCGGCTTCGAAGGAAAGCGCGAGTTCTGCAACCCGGCCGGCTTCGTGCAGGGCGGCATCCTCGCGGCCATGCTGGACGACACCATGGGACCTGCGGTGTTCGCCATGACCGAGGGGCGTCTCTACACCGCGACCATCAGCCTGACCGTGAATTTTCTGGCGCCGGCCAAGCCCGGGCGGATCATCGGCGAGGCGAGGGTGACGCAACTCGGCAAGACCGTTGCGTTCATCGAGGGCCGGCTCACGGCAAAGGACGGCACGCTGCTGGCGACCGCTTCGACCAACGCCCGGCTGATCGAAGCGGGCAAGGCGTTTAGCTGACGCTCAGGCGCTGGCGCGGCGAGGCAACTGCACGATCGGCGGCTTGGCGTTGAGGCCTTCGACCTGGAAGCCGGCGACGCGTTTGTAGTTGGCGGCGATGTCTTCCAGCTCCTTAAGAGACAGCACGTCGGTGACGACCTTGTAGCCGTCAGGCGCGCGCTCCTCGACGAGCTGCATCACCTGTTCCGGCCCGTTGCGGCGGTTGAGCATGACAAGATCGGTGGTCGCCGGCCGCCGCTCGGCCTCGTAGGCCGCGAGCGCGGCATTGGTCACGCCCTTCGCCAGGATCTCGCGGGTGATCACGCGGGCATCCAGAATGGCCTGCGAGGCGCCGTTGGAGCCGATCGGGTACATCGGATGGGCCGCATCGCCCATCAGCGTGACGCGGCCGAACGTCCATTGCGGAATAGGGTCGCGGTCAACAAGCGGATATTCATAGGCGTGCGGGCACTCGCGGATCAGGCGGGGCACGTCGAGCCAGTCGAATTTCCAGTCGGTGAACCAGGGCAGGAACTCATCGAGCCTAGCGGTGCGGTTATAGTCCTCGCGGCGCCACTGATAGGTCGGCGGCATATGGCGTTCCGCGACCCAGTTGATCAGGTGCTTGCCGCTGGCGTCGGGCGCTTTCGAGATCGGGTAGCAGACGAACTTCAGCACCTCATGGCCGGCCATGATCATGGTGCGGCCGGTGAGGAACGCATCGCCCGCGGTGACGCCGCGCCAGAGGATGCGGCCGTTCCAGATCGGCGGGCCTTCGTTCGGATAGAGTTTTTCGCGCACCGCGGAATGGATGCCGTCAGCGGCGATCAGGAGATCGCCCTCGTAAGTGCCCGCCGGCTTGCCGGTCGCCTTGTCGGTGAATTCGGCGCGCACGCCGTCGGCGGACTCCGTCCAGCCGACAAGATGATGGCTGGTCAGGATGTTGTCGCGGCCGAGCCGCTCGATCGCGGTGTCGAGCAGGATCTGCTGCAGCGTGCCGCGATGAATGGAGAATTGCGGCCATTTGTACCCGGCTTCCAGGCCGCGGGGCTCGCTCCAGATCGGCTTGCCGTGCTTGGAGAAATAGGCGAGCTCGCGTGTGCGCACGCCGGCCGCATCGAGCTTATCGTGCAGGCCAAGCTCGATCAGCTCGCGCACCGCATGCGGCAGCACGTTGATGCCGACGCCGAGCGGTTTCAGCTCGGCGACGCTCTCGAACACGCGGGCGGGCACGCCGATCTGGTGCAGGCTGAGCGCCAGCGTCAGTCCGCCAATGCCGCCGCCCGCGATGAGAATGGTCATGATACGCCCTCGCTACTCACCATCGTCATGACACGGGATTACACTTTTGGGCAACTGCGAAAGCGGCGGCGTTCCGTCCGGGTGGACGGCGGCGCGGCGTCCCGCTAACTTGCCGCGGCCTTATCCAGTGAGGACTGACATGTTCAAGCTCTATACCGTACCCGGCACCTGCGCGCTCGCTTCGCACATCGCCCTCGAAGAGGCCGGTGCGCCCTACAGCGTCGAAGTGCTGAGCTTCAAGAACAACCAGCAGACCAGCGCGGACTATCTCAAGATCAATCCGAAGGGCCGCGTTCCCGCGCTGGTGACGGACCATGGCGTTCTGACCGAGACACCGGCGATCCTGGCATTCATCGCCCAGAGCTTCCCGAAAGCGAACCTCGCGCCCCAGGACGCCTTCGCTTTCGCGCAGGTGCAGTCGATCAACAGCTATCTCTGCTCCACGGTTCATGTCGCGCATGCCCACAAGGGTCGCGGCTATCGCTGGGCGACCGAGGAGACGTCTTTCGCCGACTTCAAGCGCAAGGTGCCGGAGACGATGGCGGCCTGCTTTGCGCTGATCGAGCGCGACATGTTGAAGGGGCCGTGGGTGATGGGCGAGCAGTACACGATCTGCGATCCCTATCTCTACACCATCTCCGGATGGCTGGAAGGCGATGGCGTTGATCTCGGCAAGCTGCCGAAGGTGGCCGCCCATCGCAAGCGGATGGAAGCGCGTCCAGCGGTAGCGACGGTGCTGGCGGAAGTGAAGGCAGCCGCCTAGCGTCGATGCGAGAATTGCAGGGTGGCAAAGCGAAGCGTGCCCACCGGAGCCAGTGAAGGTGGGCACGGCGCAAGCGCGCCTTTGCCCAGACGCTGTCGTCCCGGCCAAGCGAAGCGCGAGCCGGGACCCATAACCACGAATGCCTGTGTTGCACTTCGTTGGAGCCACAGCTCACTCTAACAATATGGCCTGTGGTTATGGGTCCCGGCCTGCGCCGGGACGACAGTTGTCATGTGGCGCGTGTCTTGCGCTCCATCTCGCGGCCGATGCCGAGCATCAAATTGCGCAGCCAGATCGAACCCGGGTCCATCTGGGCGCGGGTCGGATAGAACAGGTACTGCTCGTCGATCCCGGGATCGAACGGCGGGGTGACCGTCTGCAGCGACAATTGCTTTGACAGCGCCGCGATCAGGCGGCGCGGCACGAAGGCGACGAGGTCGGTGCGCGCAGCGACGTGCAGCGCCTCGATATAGCCGGGCACCACCAGCGCGATGCGCCGCTCGATCCCCTTGGGGCGCAGCCACATGTCGATCAGGTCCTCATTATGGCCACGGATCACCACGGCGACGTGGCGTGCTGCCAGGAATGCTTCGCGTTTTTTCAACCGGCTGGCAGCCGGGTGGCCGCGGCGCACCGCGAGCGCGTCGCTGTCGGTGTAGAGCAGCTGACGGTGAAAGGCCTTGAAGGAATTGCCGATCGAACAGACGATATCGATGGTGCGGGCGAATTCGGGAGTGAAGATCGCCGAACTGCGCCACGGCACCACATCGATGGTGAGGTTCGGTGCGAGCTTCGTGACCTTCTCCATCAGCGGCGGCATCAGAAGCTCGACGGCAAGGTCGGGCATCATCAGGCGAAAGTGCCGCTCGCTGCGCGCGGCGTCGAATTCGTCTCGCGTGAACAGCCCGCGCACCTGATCGAGCGCTTGCGCCAGCGGTGCGCGCAGGCCCTGCGCCCGCGGCGTCAGCTCCATGCGCGCCCCGGTTCGCACCAGCAGCGGATCACCGATAAGGTCGCGCAGGCGCTGCAGTGCGTGACTGGTGGCCGGCTGCGACAGGCCGATCCGCATTGCGGCGCGGCTGACGCTTGCGTCTTTGAGCAGGGCATCGAGCGCGACCAGCAAATTGAGGTCAAGCGAATTCAAATTCATGGAATGAATATATATCATAAATTCTATCGATTTGAAGAATTTCGCTTGCCGGAGCATTGATTGGCGACAGCCAATCGATGGAGGCCGCCATGAGCGCCGAAGCCAACAAGAAACTCGTCCAGCAGATCTATACCGACTCCTCCAGCCGCAGCGGCACGACCTTCGCCGACAATCTCGCCGAGGACGCCGTCTGGATCGTCACCGGCCAATATTCCTGGTCGCACGAATTCAAGGGGCGCGACGCGATCCAGAACGGCCTGATGGGGCATTTCCGCTCGTTCTTTGCCGTGCGGCCCCGAACGGTGGCGTTCAATTTCATCGCCGAGGGCGACTATGTCGTGGTCGAGGCCAAGGGCGACAATGTCACGAAATCCGGCCAGCGCTACGACAACCAGTATTGCATGGTGTGGCGCATCGAGAACGGCAGGATCAAGCTGATCAAGGAATACTGCGACTCCGCGCTGGTCGAGCGAGTGCTTGGGCCGTTCCCGCAAGAGCGCAAGCTGGCAGCGGGCTGACGCCATTGAGCAGCATGGGTGCAGCAGGCCGCCGGTCGCGCCTGCGGCTGCTTCCGGTTTCCCTGCTTGCAATCGCGCGAACGATGCTGATGCTGGTGGCGGCGTGGCGGGAGAATGGCCGCGACCAGCGTCGACTCGCCGCCATGAGCGATCGTGAGCTGCAGGATATCGGAGTGTGCCGGGGGAAAGTGGCTGAAAAGATCGGCCGCTCGTTCTGGCCGGAAATGAAGGGGAGGTTGCCTTGAGCAAGGAAATTTTCAGCCCGTCGACGTTGCCGCTGCCGACCGGCTACTCGCACATCGCGAAGGTGAACAAGGGTACGCTGGTCTATATCGCGGGCCAGGTGTCGAGCGATGCATCCGGCAAGCTGATCGGCGAGGGCAATTTCGAAGCGCAGGTCGAGCAGGTCTTCAAGAACCTGAAGCTCGCGCTGGAAGCGGCCGGCGCTGCGATGACCGACATCGTCAAGATGAACACCTATCTGGCCGCCGAAGTCAGCCAGGACGATCTGCCGAAGATGCGGGCGATCCGGGACCGCCATCTCAACAAGGAGAAGCCGCCGGCGAGCACGCTCGTGGTGGTGAGCCGGCTGGCGCGGCCGGGCTGGCTGATCGAGATCGAGGTCGTCGCCGCGATCGATTAGTGTGTCATTCCGGGGCGCGCGTAAGCGCGAACCCGGAATCTCATTTTAGCAATCTCGGGATTCCGG
>Ga0081540_1003199_pt1 | contig 13049 bp, 7 predicted proteins | sample TabmetS2T1R1_FD_71024 | JGI IMG/M metagenome (GOLD analysis project Ga0081540, IMG submission 71024) | Tabebuia heterophylla rhizosphere microbial communities from the University of Puerto Rico - S2T1R1 | ecosystem: Host-associated > Plants > Roots > Rhizosphere ... | reverse complement strand
GCAGCGCCGCGAGGATCCGGTCGCGCTCGCGCGCGAGCTGGTCGGGCGGCGGCGGCCCGGGCAGCGCGGCCGGGGCCGCGGACAGCAGCCAGTTCGCCTGGTACCCGTGGCGGCCCGGGCTCGCCCGCAGCCAGTGCAGCCGGTACCAGCCGGGCTCCGGCAGGCGCGGACCGTCCCAGTGGTACCGCAGGTGCGTACCGGGCACGACGATCGTCGACCCCTTGCCGGCCCGGCGGACCTCGCCGACCCCGGACTCGATCGTCGGCGCGTTAAGGTCGGCCAGCAGCCGGCGGCGGGCCGACCGGGCCTCCATCCGCATCCCGACCGCGAAGATCACCGCCCACACCAGGAGGGTGGTCGTCGTGATGCCCCAGCCGGTCTGACCGCCCGCGAACAGCCCGACAGGTACCGCAGCGAGCAGCACGAGCAGCACCGCCAGCGGGTACGGGCTGCCCGGCGGCCGGCCGAGCACCATGTCGTACTGCCCGGCCGTCAGGCGCCCGTCCTCGTTGGCGGCGAACCCCCGGGGATCGGTCCAGAACGATGGATCCTTGTCCACCCAGCAAGCTGTAGCAGCCCGTGTCCACTGCCCGGACCCGGCTAGCCCTCCTTGCTGGCGAAGGCGGCGTCGAAGGCCGCGGTCGGCTGGTCGAAGTTGAGCCCGCGCACGAACCGCAGCGCCTCGGGCGCCCCGACCAGCCGGTCCATCCCCGCGTCCTCCCACTCGATCGACAGCGGCCCCGCGTACCCGATCGAGTTGAGCGCCCGGAAGCAGTCCTCCCACGGCACGTCCCCGTGCCCGGTGGAGATGAAGTCCCAGCCCCGGCGCAGGTCCGCCCAGGGCAGGTGGGAGGAGAGCCGGCCCCGGCGGCCGTCGCCGGTGCGCACCTTCACGTCCTTGCAGTCGACGTGGTAGATGCGCTCGGCGAACTCCAGGATGAAGTTGACCGGGTCCAGGTCCTGCCAGATGAAGTGGGACGGGTCCCAGTTGAGGCCGAAGGCGGGCCGGTTGCCGACCGCGTCCAGCGCGCGGCGGGTGGTCCAGTAGTCGTAGGCGATCTCGCTCGGGTGGACCTCGTGCGCGAACCTGACGCCCACCTCGTCGAACACGTCCAGGATCGGGTTCCACCGGTCGGCGAAGTCGCGGTACCCGTCCTCGATCATGTCCGCCGGTACCGGCGGGAACATGGCCAGGGTGTGCCAGATCGAGGAGCCGGTGAAGCCGATGACCGTCTTCACGCCCAGCTTCGCCGCCGCCCGCGCGGTGTCCTTCAGCTCCTGCGCGGCCCGCTGCCGCACCCCCTCGGGCTCGCCGTCGCCCCAGATCCGGGCCGGCAGGATGCCCTGGTGCCGCCGGTCGATGGGGTGGTCGCAGACCGCCTGACCGACCAGGTGGTTGGAGACGGCCCACACGCCGAGGTTGTGCTTGGCCAGCACGGCGCGCTTGCTGTCCACATAGGACTCGTCGGCCAGCGCCCGGTCCACCTCGAAGTGGTCGCCCCAGCAGGCGATCTCCAGCCCGTCGTACCCCCAGTCGGCGGCCAGCCGGCAGACCTCCTCGAACGGCAGGTCCGCCCACTGGCCGGTGAACAACGTGATCGGTCGAGCCATCTGTAGCTTCCCTTGTGGTAGGCCCGGGGGTGCCGGGTCGCGGCACCCCCGGGGTTCGGTCTACGGCGTGCCGATGCCGGCGCCGCCGAACTCAACCCAGTTCAGGTTGAACAGGTTGCTTGTCGGACCACCGGCGACACTCCGGAACACCAGGTACAGCCGGTGGGTACCGCCCGGATCGGTGAGCGGGAACGTCTGGCTGGCGTAGTCGTTGTTGCCGGTTGTCGCGTTGATGGTGGCCGTGGTGAGCAGCGGACCGGTGACCGAGTCGAGGTGCAGCTCGACCGTGGCCCGTGGGTTGCCCACGGTGGCCGCGGAGCCGCCCGAGACCCGGAACGTCACCGCGTTGATGTTCTGGAAGTTCACCACCTTGTTCACCGCGACCCAGTCACCCGGGTCGAGGCTGGCGAGGTTGGAGACGCCGCCGCTTGGATCGGTGCTCAGCGCGGTGCTGGTACCGGACTGGTCGACCGCGTACTCCAACTCCTGCCGCTTCGTCTGGATGACGTGCTGGTCGATCGACGTCAGCGGCGGCTGCCCGTTGGCACCGAGGTCGGTGTACGAGACGGTGAGGCCACCGTACAGGTACCCGCCGCCGTGCGAGGCGTCCTCGGGCAGCGTCTGCCACACGCCCGCGCAACCCTGCTGCGAGCCCTCGTTGTGGCCGTGGTCCTGATGGCCGAGGGTGAAGGTGAAGGTCACCTTCCCGCAGTCGACGGACGGATCCTCGGGGTCGGTCACGGTCGCCGACCACGGAATCTTGTCACCCCAGTTGAAGAACCCGCCGTCCACCGGCGTGGTGATCTTCACTGTCGGTGCCGTGTTGCCCACCTCGATCGGGATCGTCGCGGTGGCCGTCTTGCCGCTGGAGTCGGTGACCGTCAGCTTCGCGGTGTAGACCCCGTTGGCGGCGTAGGTGAATGTCGGGTTCGGGTCGATCGAGTCGACCATTCCGTTGTTGTCGAAGTCCCAGGCGAACCTGATCGAGTCGCCGGGGTCGAGATCGTTGGAGCCCTCGCTGGAGAAGTTGACCGTCAACGGCGCCGGTCCGCTGGTCGGGTTCGCCGCCGCGACCGCGGTCGGGGCGTGGGTACCCTTGACGTAGCTGAACTTCACCAGCAGCGCGTCGGGATTGGCGCGGAAGAAGCCGTCGCCGTAGGACATCAGGTAGAAGTCACCGTCGGGGCCCCAGCGCATGTCCATCGGCGCGTCGCAGATGAACGGCAGCACCGCCCGGTTGGCCGAGACGTCGCCACAGTTCAACAGGTTGTTGATTTTGAAGATGTCACCCTGCGAGTCGAGCTTGATCTCCCGCATGGTGTCGCGGGTGAACTCGGCGAAGAAGATGGACCCGTCGTAGTAGGCGGGGAACTTCGTCGGGTTCGGATTGTTCGCGTCGTAGTGGTAGGGCGCGGCGCCGTGTGGGCCCACGCCGCCGCCGGGCCCCAGCTCGGGGAACAGCTGCGGGCAAGTACCCGGCGGGTTCTGCGTGTACGCGGCGGCACACGGCGTACCGAGCGGGTTGGGTTGGTTGTTGTCGCGGTACGAGTACCACATGTCCGGTGCGGTAAGCGGCGGCTCGACGGTCAGACCGGTGTTGAACCGCGACGTGTTCTCCGGGCCGTGGCTGGGGTTGCCGCACTCGAAGGGCTGCGGCGGGTTGTCCAGCGGCGTGCTGGCCGCGAAGTTCCACCGGTAGTACGGCAGCGTAGGTGACACGCACTGCGGCCAGCCGTAGTTGGCTGAGTGCCGCACGATCTCCAGGCGTCCCGTACCGGGCGGACCGCGGAACACCTGTGGCGTCTGGGAATCGGGCGAGTAGTCGGTGACGTACGCGACGTCGTTCTGGTCGAGGTTGAGCCGGAACGGGTTGCGGAACCCCATCGCGTAGATCTCCGGACGGGTCTTCGCGGTACCCGGCGCGAACAGGTTGCCGGCCGGGAGGGTGTAGGAGCCGTCGTCCTGCACGTGGATCCGCAGCAGCTTGCCGCGCAGGTCGTTGGTGTTGCCCGCGGAACGCCGGGAGTCGACGTACGGGGCGTTGTAGCACGGAGCCGGGCAGGAGGCGGTCGGCGGGACGGTCAGCTCGTCGTTCATCGGCGAGAACCCGCCCGAGTTGCCGCCACCGGCGGGCGAGTCGTCACCGGTGGTCATCCAGAGGTTGCCCTTGGAGTCGAACCGGATCTCGCCCGCGACGTGGCAGCACGCACCTCGGTTGGTGTTGACCCGCAGAATCTGCTGCTCGGTCGACAGGTCCAGGTGCGGGGTCGGAGTCTCGACGAACTTGAACCGGGACAGTTGGTTGTACCCGTTGTAAGCGTCCCACGCGTGCGGGTCGGTGCTGCTGGTCGGCGCGTTGGTCAACGGTGTGTCGAGCGGTGGTGCGTAGTAGACGTACACCCAGTGGTCGGTGGCGAAGTCCTTGTCGACCGAGCCGCCGTAGAGGCCGTCCTCGTCGTGGTTGTAGACGGGGATGGTGGCCAGCAGCGTGGTGTCTCCGGTGGCCGGGTCGTGCAGCCGCACCTCGCCGGTACGGGCCGTCTGGATGACCCGCCCGTCGGGCAGCACGTCGAACTCGATCGGCTCGCCGAGGTTGGGCGGGGCCGCGATGACGGTCTGCTGGTAGTTGGCCAGGATGGTCGCGCCGCAGTCGCCGGTACCCAGGCCGGCCGACCACTCGATCGCGCCGGCGAGGTTGCCCTGGAACGCGGAGTCGTTGAACTCGGCCGGCGTCTCGCCGAGGCCGGTGTAGAAGGAACGGCCGCCCTTGTAGTCCTTGCACCACATGACGGGGTGGTCGGGACCCATGGTGCCGCCGGTGTACGTTGTCTCGTCGACGGTGGCCAGGACGTGCTCCACGCCCCGGACGTTGCCGGCGAAGTTGTAGAAGGCGTCCTTCACGTTCCAGTACTCGGGCAGCCGGGCACTGGCCGGGTGCACCCGGTCGGCGACCTTCACGGTGGCGCCGACCGTACCGGACTTTCCGGTGGCTCGGGTACCGATGATGTCGGTGAGGAACTGCCAGCCGGGCTGCGCCTCGATCGCGGAGTGGATGCCGACGAAGCCTCCGCCGTCGTGGAAGTAGGCCTCGAACGCCGCCTGCTCGCCTGCGTCCAGGTCGGCCTTTGAGGTGTTGAGGAACACAACAGTGCGGAACTGCTTGAGGTGCGGCTCGTCGAACTTGCTCGGATCGCTGGTCACCTCGACGGTGAACCGCGCGGAGTTGCCGATCTTCTTGAGTGCCGACACACCGGCGTTGGTGGCGGGGCTGTTGTCGCTGGTGTAGACGAGGACCTTGTACTGGATGCCGTTGGGGTTGGGGGCGGCTACCGCCGTGGTACCGGTGGTGATCGTGCCGCCCACAGCCGCCGTAACAGCCAATGCTAACAACCCGATCAGGCTGCTAGCCTTGCGTCTGACGGTTGCGTGCATGGGGGTCTCCTCTGCGTTGTCGCCGTCCCTGTCCCGCCCGGGACCGATCTGCAGGGCAATGGAGATGCGGTCCTGGGCGGGCGGGAGCGGCGCTAGGCCACAGTGCTGGCCAGCGATCCGGCGGTCAGCCGCGCCAACTGGCGATGTTGTTGTAGCTGATCTGCGAGGACTGCAGAGACTGGTTCGGCGCCGTCGTCGCGTTGCCCGGCGCGTTGTCCTGCTCGTAGTTCGGGTAGTGGTAGCCCTTCTGTGGCACCGCGTTGAGGAAGTCCTTCAGCGGCAGCACTCCGGTACCGGCCGGCACGAAGTTGTACCCGTCGGCGTTGTTCGCCGGTGCCCCGTCCTTGACGTGGAACAGCGGGAACCGGTGCGCCATCGGCACCACCGTGGCCAGCGGGTCGAAGACGCTGGTCTGGGTGGCCCCGTTCGCGTCGGTGTAGGTCTGGTACCGGTGCTGGGCGACGTAGCCCCAGTAGATGTCCATCTCGAACCAGACCAGCTCGGGGTCGACGAGGGTGAAGAAGTACTCCAGCCCGCGTTGGCCCGTCGAGGCGGTCGGGTTGCCGGCCGCGTCCAGCGGTCCGGCGTCCAGCAGGAAGTTGTACTCGGCGTGGTGGTTGTGCTGGTACAGCTTGATCCCGCGGGCGGCGGCCGCCGCACCCCAGCGGTTGAAGTTGTCCGCCGCCCTCTCCCAGTCGGCCTTGGTGCGGCCATTGGTCGGGATGGACGCGGTGCCCAGGTGGGGCATGCCGAGCGTCTCCGCGATGTCCAGCTGGGCCTCGATGGTGGCGTCGCTGAACGAGATGTGACTGCCGTTAGCCTGCAAGCCGTTGTCGTCCATCAGTTGCCGGATCTCGGCCGGCGTGATCTGCCTGCCAAGGATGCTGGTGCTCTGCGTGTACCCGGCGAACTCGACCTGCGTGTACCCCATCGCCGACAGCTGCTCGAAGACGAACTGGAAGCCGCCCCCGATGCCGGCCGCCGGGTTGGGCGCCCGGCTGACGACGTCCCGGACGGTGAACAGCTGGATGCCCCGCTTGCCGGGCGGGACGGTTACGCCGTTCTCCGCGACTGCGACCCCGGGCAGGACCGCGATCCCGGCAACGCCGGCCGCCAACCCCGCCGAGGCGGCGAGGAGGTCGCGCCGGCTCATGCCGGATCCCGGGATCCGTGGTGTCTTTCTGGTACTACTCACTATTCCTCCCTGTGCTGGGCGGGAGGTGCTCAGGCGGGCACCTCCGCTGGTGCATGAGCCACCTCGACCCACGAGGAGCCCAGCTCCGCGGAGCGGGACACCGCGTCGAGGACGAGCTGCACCTGCAGTCCGTCCACAAACGACGGTCGTGGGTCGGTACCGGTGGCCACGGCCTCGATGAGGTCGCGCATCTGGTGGGTGAAGGAGTGCTCGTAGCCGATGATGTGCCCCGGCGGCCACCAGGCCGACAGGTACGGGTGCTCCGGCTCGGTCACCAGGATCCGGGTGAAGCCCTGCTCGGGGCCGGGCCGGGTGGCGTCGTGGAACTGCAGTTCGTTGAGGCGCTCCAGCTCGAACACGGCCGAGCCGAGCGAGCCGTTGACCTCCACCCGCAGGCCGTTCTTGCGGCCAGTCGCGAACCGGGTCGCCTCGTAGGTCGCGACGGCGCCGCCGGACAGCCGGGCCAGGAACAGCGCGGCGTCGTCCACCGTCACCGGGCCGGTGGGGGCGCCGACGACCGCGCCGTCGACTCCCCCACCGGTCGCGGACAGCCCCGTCGAGGCGCCGGCCAGCGGCCGTTCCTTGACGAAGGTCTCGGTCAGCGCGCTGACCCCGGTGATCTGCTGCCCGGTGACGAACTGGGTGAGGTCGATGATGTGCGCGCCGATGTCGCCCAGCGCCCCCGACCCGGCCCGCTCCCGCTGCAACCGCCAGACCAGCGGGAACTGCGGGTCGGTGATCCAGTCCTGCAGGTACACGGCGCGGACGTGGCGGATCTCGCCCAGCCGGCCGTCGGCGACCAGCCGCCGCAGGTACGCGACGGCCGGCACCCGCCGGTAGTTGAAGCCGCACATGCTCAGCACGCCGCCCGCCCGGGCCGAGGCGGCCGCCGCGGCCATCAGCTGCGCCTCCGCCACCGAGTTGGCCAGCGGCTTCTCGCACAGCACATGCTTGCCGGCGGCCAGCGCCGCCAGGGCGATCTCCGCGTGGCTGTCGCCCGGCGTGCAGATGTCGATCAGGTCGATGTCGTCGCGGTCGACCAGCTCGCGCCAGTCGGTCACCGGCTCGTCCCAACCGAGCCGTCCGGCGGCCGCCGCCACGGCCGCCGGATCGCGCCCGGCCACCGCCGCCATCCGGGCCTTGAGCGGCAGGTCGAACACCCGGTTCACGGTGCGCCACGCCTGGGAGTGCGCGGTACCCATGAACGCGTACCCGACCATGCCGATGCGCAGCTCTCCGCCGTCCACTGTGGACACGTGCGGTACCCCTTAAGTGTGCTAGGACCTGAACCCGAGGGGCAGGTACTTGTCGACGTTGTCCTTGGTGATGGTCTCCGAGGCCAGCACGATCTGCTTGGGCACCTGGAGCTCCACCAGATCGGCCATGCCCTTGCCCTGGCCGATGAGCCGGGCCAGCGCGATCGCCGAGGAGGCCATCGTGGGCGGGTAGGTGACCGTGCACTCCAGCGGCGTGTCCCCGCTCTTGATGTGCTCCATGGCGTCCAGCGACCCGGCGCCGCCGACCATGAAGAACTCCTTGCGGCCGGCCTGCTTGATGGCGGCCAGCACCCCGACGCCCTGGTCGTCGTCGTGGTTCCAGATCGCGTCGATCTTCGTGGCCGCCTGCAGCAGGTTCGTGGTCACGTCCTGTCCACTCTGGACGGTGAACTGCGCGGCGACCCGGTTGGACACCTTCAGGCCGAACTGGGCCAGGCCGTCCTTGAAGCCGCGCGAGCGGTCCTGGGTCAGCGGCAGGTTGTCGATACCGGCGATCTCCGCGATCACCGCATCGGACTTGCCCTTGAGCTTGGCCCCGATGTACTGACCGGCGGCCAGCCCCATGCCGTAGTTGTCGCCCTTGATGAGCAGCCGGGAGGCGCCCGCGTCGGAGAACTCCCGGTCCAGGTTGACCACCGGGATGCCGGCGTCCATGGCCGCCTTGCCGGTCGCGGTCAGCTGCGCGCCGTCCTGCGGCAGCAGCACGATGACGTCCGGCTTCTGCTGGATCAGCGTCTGCAGCGCGGCCACCTGGGCCGGTGCGTCCTTGCCGGCGTCCACCTTGGTGAACTTGACGTCCTTGTAGAGCCCGGCCTGCTTGGTGGCGTTGTCGGTGATGGCGCGGATCCAGCCGTGGTCGGCGGCCGGCGCGGAGAAGGCGATGGTGACCGTCTTGCCGAGCGCGGCGTTGTCGCCGGTGTTCACCTTGGTCTGGCTGTCGTTGCCGGAGTTGCTGTTGTCGGCGTTGGACGTGCAGCCGGCCAGCAGCGCGCCCGCGCCGAGCGCCGCGCCGCCGAACAGCAACCGGCGCCGGGACGGATCGTCCGGTAGGTGTCTCATCGCGACCTCCTGGGTCGAAGAAGGGCCATTCAGGGTGTGCTGTGCCAGGCCCCGCCGGGATCCGGCGGCGCCAGAGGTTATGGGGACTTCTCAGGCGCCGGGCGGCGCCGGCCGCCGCAGCGCGGCGACCCGGAACTGCTGGATGAGGACCGCGGCGACGATGATGACGCCCTGCGCGATCAGCTGGTACTCGGTCTGCAGGTTCTTGACGATGAACAGGTTGTAGATCTGGGTGAAGACGAGCACGCCGAGCACCGAGCCCACGACCGTGCCGCGCCCACCGGTCAGCGCGGTGCCCCCGATGATGGCCGCCGCGATGGCGTTGAGTTCATAGAGGTTGCCGTGGTCGGACGAGCCCGCGGTGGCCTGCGCGGTGACCATCACCGCGGCGATCCCGCAGCACAGCCCGGACAGCGCGTAGACCATCAGGGTGTGGCGGCGCAGGTTGATGCCGGCCAGCCGGGCCGCCTCCGCGTTGCCGCCGACGGCCACGGTGCGGCGGCCGAACGTGGTGCGGTTCAGCAGCACCCACGCCAGCACCGCGACCACCAGGAAGATGATGACCAGCAGGGGGATGCCCAGCGGTTTCCACTCGGCGATCTTGTTGATGGTGTTGACCCGGACGATCTGGGTCAGCTTCCCGGATATCTTCTGTGCCAGCCCCCGCGCGGCCACCATCGTCGCCAGCGTCGCGATGAAGGGCACCATCCGGCCGTAGGCGATGAGGATCCCGTTGAGCAGGCCCGAGCCGGTACCCACGAGGAGCGCGGCGAGGATCATCACGCCGGGTCCGTAGCTCTGGGTGGCCACCGTGGTGGACCAGACGCTCGCCAGCGCCAGCAGCGCGCCGACCGACAGGTCGATCCCACCGCTGATCATCACGAAGGTCATGCCGATGGTGATGACGCCGATGCTGGACGCCTGGGTCATCACGGTCAGCTCGTTGGACCACAGCCGGTGGCCGTTGAGGAAGATGTCCGGCCGGGTCACCATGCCCACGATCAGCAGCAGGGCCAGCACGCCGACCAGGCCGAGGTTACGCCGTACCGGCTCGCTGCCGTCGGAGCGCCACCAACCGGACCGTTCCACTGTGGACGGAGCGGGGCGGGACGTCGCCACGTCGATCACGGAAGCTCCTCGGAGGCCTGCAGCGATCCCGCCATGACGAGATCGAGGACGGTGTGTTCGTCGAGATCGGCCGCTGCCGCCTCGTGGATGAGCCGGCCCTCGCGCATCACCAGCACGCGGTCGGACAGGCCGAGGACCTCGGGCACCTCGCTGGAGACCAGCAGGACGCCGACGCCCTCGTCGGCCAGGCGCCGGACGACGCCGTAGAGTTCGGCCCGGGCGCCGACGTCCACGCCCCGGGTCGGCTCGTCGAGCAGCAGCAGCCGGGTACCCCCGAGCAGCCACCGCCCGACCACCACCTTCTGCTGGTTCCCGCCGGACAGCGTGCGTACCTGACGGCGCACGTCGGCCGGGGCGAGCTGCAGCGAGGCGGTGACCCGGGACGCCTCGGCGCGTTCCCGCCCGGCGTCGGTGAACCCGACCCGGGCCAGCCGGGCGAAGGTGGCCAGCGTGACGTTGCGGTAGATCGGTTCGCCCATCAGCAGCGCCTGGCTCTTGCGCTCCTCCGGCGCCATCCCGACGCCGGCCCGCACAGCGGCGGAGACGCTGCCGGGACGCAGCGGCCGGCCGCCCACGAGCACCCGGCCGGCGTGCGCCTTGCGGGCGCCGTAGACGGTCTCCAGCAGCTCGGAGCGGCCCGAGCCGACCAGCCCGGCGATGCCCACGATCTCTCCACTGTGGACGGTCAGGGAGACGTCGGCGAACTCGCCGTGCCGCGTCAGCCCGTCGACCTCCAGCAGCGGGGTGTTCGTCCCGGCCGGCCCCGGCACCCCATCCCCGGGGCCGGCCGGACGAGCGCCGCCTGACGTCGCTGCGACAGGCGGCGCCGCGGTGCGAGCTGGAAACACGTATTCGATGGACCGGCCGGTCATCTTGCCGACCAGCTCGCGGGTCGGCGTGGTGCGGGCGGGCAGGTTGGCCGCGGACGTGCGGCCGTCCTTGAGCACGGTCACCCGGTCGCCGATCTGGCGGATCTCCTCCAGCCGGTGCGAGATGTAGATGACGGCCATGCCGCCGGAGGTCAGCTCGCGGATCACCCGGAACAGGTTGGCCACCTCGTCATGGGCGAGCACGGCGCTGGGCTCGTCCATGATGAGCAACCGGGCCTGCCGGGACAGCGCCCGCCCCATGCTGACGATCTGCTTTCCGGCCGCCGGGAGCTTGCCGACCACCCGGCCGACCGGGATCTCCGGGTGGCCGAGCCGGGCCAGGATCTGCCGGGTCTCGCGCCGCGCCGGTCCACGGTGGACGAACCCGACCGAGCTGTGCTCGTGGCCGAGGAACACGTTCTCCGCGACCGTCAGCTCGTCGACCAGGTCCAACTCCTGGTAGATGGTGGCGATGCCGGCGCGCATCGCGGCCTGCGGGCTGTTGAAGGAGACTGGCTCGCCGGACCAGACGATCTCACCGGCGTCCGGCCGGTGCACCCCGGAGAGCACCTTGATGAGCGTGGACTTGCCGGCACCGTTCTGGCCGAGCAGGCAGTGCACCTCGCCCGCGGTCACCTCGAAGTCCACGCCGTCCAGTGCCCGTACCCCCGGAAAGGTCTTCACCACCCCGGTCAGCCGCAGCAGCGGCTCGGTCGCACCCACCCCGGACGACATCACCGCTCCTGGCTGCCGTAGGCGAGGTCGCTGGCCAGCACCGCCGCGCCGACCACCCCGGCGCGCGGGCCCAGCTCGGACATCACGACCGGCAGGTTGCCGGTGGCCAGCGGGAGCGAGCGCCGGTAGACCACGCTGCGGATCTCCGCCAGCAGGACGTGACCCAGGCCGGCCAGGCCGCCGCCGATCACGATCATCGACGGGTTGATGAAGCTGACCAGGCCGGCCAGCACGGTACCCACCTGGTGGCCGCCCTCGCGGATGAGCCGGATGCACGTCGCGTCCCCCTCGGCCGCGCCGTCGGCGACATCCTTGGCCCCGATGGTGCCCTGGCCCGCCAACCGCTCGGCCAGTGCCGGCGAGGCGCCCGAGCGGGCCGCCGCGAGCGCGTCCCGGGCCAGCGCGGCGCCGCTGAACACGGCCTCCAGGCAGCCGACGTTGCCGCACGCGCAGACCTGCCCGTGCCCGTCGAGCTGGATGTGGCCGATGTCGCCGGCGCAGCCGTCCGTGCCGCGGTAGACCTTGCCGCCGAGGTAGATGCCGCAGCCGATGCCGGTGCCGACCTTGAGGAACAGCAGGTTGTCGACCGAGTGCGCGACGCCGCCGTGGCGCTCCCCGATGGCCATGATGTTCACGTCGTTGTCCACGACCACCGGGCAGCCGTGTTCCCGGGCGAGCATGTCCCGCACCGGGTACCGGTCCCAGCCGGGCATGATCGGCGGCGACACCGGCACCCCGTCGCGGAAGCTGACCGGCCCCGGCACTCCGATGCCGATCGCGTGCAGCTGCCGGTATGCCCCGTCGGCACGCAGCTTGGTCAGGATCTCGTTGACCCGCTGCAGGATCGCCTTGGGTCCGGAGCGGATGTCGGCCGGCTCGCTGTGCGCGGCCACCGGCTCCAGCCGCCCGTCCACGATCTCCACGTCGATGGAGGACGCGCCCAGGTCGACCGCGGCGAAACGCAGGTCCGGCGACAGCTCGACCAGGGTCGAGCGCCGGCCGCCGCGGGAGGCGGCCGGCCCGGCCTCGCGGACCAGCCCGGCGGCGACCAGGGCATCGATCTCCGCGAGCAGCCTGGCACGCGGCTCGCCGAGCCGGTCGCCCAGCACGGCACGGGACAGCGGCCCGAGGTCGCGCAGGAGGCGGAGCAGCCGGTACTGCAAGGGGCCGGGGTTCGGCAACGGTACGGAAGGGACCATTGTTGCTCCTGGGGATTTTGTTACGCCGGACTCTAGGCAAGTAACGTCGGCGTGTAAAGAGTTTCTGATCGTCGTGACCAAACTTTTGTCGGAGCCGACGAAAGTCCGGTCCGAAACGCGCGACCGCCCGCCCCGCGAGGTCGCGGAGCGGGCGGTCGTCGTGGTCACGTGGGGGCGTCGGGAGGAGCGGCGGGCGGGCGGGGGGGGGGGGGGCGGCCGGGCCCCCCCCCCGCGCGGGGGGGGGGCCCCGCCCCCCCCGCCCCCCCCCCCCCGCCGGTGGTTGAACCCGCACATGGCCAGCACGCCGCCCGCCCGGGCCGAGGCGGCCGCCGCGGTCATGAGCTGCGCCTCCGCCACGGAGTTGGCCAGCGGTTTCTCGCACAGCACGTGCTTTCCGGCGGCCAGCGCCGCCAGGGCGATCTCCGCGTGGCTGTCGCCCGGCGTGCAGATGTCGATCAGGTCGATGTCGTCGCGGTCGACCAGCTCGCGCCAGTCGGTCACCGGCTCCTCCCCACCCACCCCCCCGCCGGCCGCCGCCCCCGCC
>Ga0081540_1003198_pt1 | contig 13049 bp, 15 predicted proteins | sample TabmetS2T1R1_FD_71024 | JGI IMG/M metagenome (GOLD analysis project Ga0081540, IMG submission 71024) | Tabebuia heterophylla rhizosphere microbial communities from the University of Puerto Rico - S2T1R1 | ecosystem: Host-associated > Plants > Roots > Rhizosphere ... | reverse complement strand
ATTTCGGTCGCCGCCGGCGACGGCCGCGAGTTCCTGATCCCAAACGAGGATCTGGTGACGCAGAAGGTCGTGAACTGGACCTACACCGACAAGAACACGCTGGTGAAAGTCCTGTTCAGCACCAATTACGACGCCGATCCTCGCATCGTCTGCAAGCTGGCCATCGAAGTGGCCGCCGCGGCGCCCCGCGCCATCAAGAACAAGCCGCCGGGCTGCATCCTGACCGAATTCGCCGAGGCGGGAATGAAATTCTCGCTCACCTTCTGGATCGCCGACCCCGACGGCATGGACGGTGTGAAGAGCGAAGTGATGCTGGCGCTGTGGGACGCGTTCAAGCGCGAGGCGATCCGCGTTCCCTACCCGGTGCGCGAAATCCGCGTCCGCGGCGGCGCGCTGCCGGTAGAGTCCGTGGTGGAGGTTTCCGGCTAGGATGCAAGCCTTCTAAAAGACATCCATCGGACCAACCTTGGCTTGCACTGTGCGTCCCGATCATTAGATTAGATTATTCAAATCCGTCATTTCAGTTCCGCGAAGCATGACCCGCCCATGAGCAGCTATATCGAAGCAACAGATACCTCCCTGCGGAAGACCGGCCAGATCAAGCTGCACGGCCCGAGCGGCTTCGCCGGCATGCGCAAGGCGGGGGCGCTGGTCGCCAAATGCCTCGATGAGCTCACCGATATCGCCCAGGCGGGCGTCCCGACCTCGCGAATCGACGAATTCGTCCGCGACTTCGCCTTCAGCCACGGCGCCTATCCGGCGACGCTGATGTATCGCGGCTACCGCTATTCGACCTGCACCTCGATCAATCACGTGGTCTGCCATGGCATGCCCGGTGACCGCGCGCTGAAGGAAGGCGACATCGTCAATATCGACGTCACCTTCATCGTCGACGGCTGGTATGGCGATTCGAGCCGCATGTACGTGATCGGCCCGATCGCCCGCAAGGCGGAGCGGCTGATCGAAGTGACCTATGAGGCGATGATGCGCGGCATCGCCGCGGTGAAGCCCGGCGCCACCACCGGCGACATCGGCCACGCCATCCAGAGCTTCGTCGAGCCGCAGGGCATGAGCGTGGTGCGCGATTTCTGCGGCCATGGGCTGGGGCGCATGTTCCACGACGAGCCGAATATCATCCATATCGGCCGGCCCGGCGAAGGCGTCGCGCTGAAGCCCGGGATGTTCTTCACCATCGAGCCGATGATCAATCTCGGCAAGCCGCATGTGAAAATTCTGGCCGACGGCTGGACCGCGGTCACCCGCGACCGCTCGCTGTCGGCGCAGTTCGAGCACTCGGTCGGCGTGACCGCCACCGGCGTCGAGATCTTCACGCTGTCGCAGCGGAACGGCGAGAAGCCGCTGACGCCCCCGTAACTTCCGGCTCTGCCTGATTGCAGGCGCGTCTGCGCGCCGCGGGCAAGGAAGATCAGCGCGGCTTGCGGCGGGCTGGAATCGAGATGGTGGCCCGGTGTGGCGCGCCGTTGAGGAGACCATCGAACAGGACCACGATCTGCGTCTGGTCTGCTGCCGTTTCGAGCACCGTCACGCCCTCGGCCTTGCCGGTTTTCATCTCTCCGTCGACCTGCTGTGTCACTGCCGCAAGCGGCCCGATCGGCGTCACGGTCTGCTTGGCCGGATCGACGACAAACAGCTTGAACGGGACTTCCGGCCCATGGGCCGCGCCGGCGACAACGAGCAAACGCTTGTCCGGCAACGGCGCGAGGTCGCGGATTCCGAGCCCGTCGAGCTCGATCGGAATGACGCCGGGTTTGGCCTTGCTTCGCTTGTTGCCGGCCTTGAACAGGTCATCGATATCGCCCGATACCAGGTATGCGGTCTTTTTCTTGCGGACGGGTCCGCGCAGGCCGAACCAGATCGTATCGCCCTGCACGGCGACGCCCTCGATGTTCAGCCCATTGGACGATTCCAGATCCTCGCCGAAAAATTCCGCGGCTTTGCCGGCCCGCTGCAACAGATCCGAGACGCGGTAGGTGGTTTCGACGGCCTGCGCGAATTTGTCGCGGTCCAGAGCCCGGCCGTCGCGATCGACCGGCTGCCCCGTCCGGTCGACCCGCACCCGCGCGAGGATGAAGGACGACAGGCGGAATTTGCCGTTGGAGCGCCCGCATCCGTGAGAGCCGACGACGTAAAAATAGGGCGCGGCATAGGCGACCCCCTCGCCGTCGAGATCCTTGAAATCATCTGTCTTCTCGCAGGTCTCGTCCGGCGGCGATCCGAGCGTCCGTGAGTCCGGCGCATTGCCGATCAGCGGCACGACGTCTCCGACGACCAGGCGATCGTCTTCGATGGTGGCGAACTGCGCGTTCTTGTTCTCATCATTGACCAGCAGGCATTTTCGTGGCGCGCCGTCCGGCAGGCAGGCCATCCCGCTGATGTCGGTAGCGTCGCCTTTGCTCACCGCAAAGCCACCGTCGATCGTCATTCGTTTGAGAGGGATGAGCGCTTCCTGCGCGGATGCACCGGGGCTGGCCAGCAAGCCGATCGTACCGAGGACGAAACCTGCACCGAGGGTGAAACGTACCAAATGCATCTCTCTCCCCTCAAGACAGCGTGCCGACAAAATGCATTACAACCCATCATTGCATCAGCTACAATTCCTTGCAACAGGGGCTTGAGATGGTGACCGGAGAACGAGGCTTTCGAGCGACGCTTGCCGCGACCTGTCTCATCGCATTTGCCATTTTTGCATTTGCAGTTTTTTTCGTGGGCCGCGGCGCCGCCGCCGGGGATACGTTGTTCGAGAGCAAGCGGATCACGCCGCAGGGTGAGTACACTTCCGGCATCGAGGGTCCCGCGGTCGACGCTTCGGGCAACCTTTATGTCGTCAATTTTCAGCAGCGCGGCACCATCGGCAAGCTGGCGTCGGGCGCCTCGCAGTCCCAGCTCTTCACCTCGCTTCCGGCCGACAGCATCGGCAACGGCATTCGCTTCGACCGCGAAGGGCGGATGTACATCGCCGATTTCAAGAAGCACAATGTCTGGGTGATCGAGCGCGGCGAGACCACGCCGCGGATCTACTTTCATTCCGACCGGTTCAATCAGCCCAACGACCTGGCGATCGCGGCAGACGGCACGCTCTATGCCAGCGATCCACATTTTGCGTCGCCCGCGGGCGGCCAGATCTGGCGCATTGCCCGCGGGGTGGACGGCAAGGGGCGCGGCGAGGTGATGTCCAGCACAAGGCGTCTCGGCGTGACCAACGGGATCGATCTGAGCCCGGACGGCGCCACGCTGTATGTGAGCGAGTCGAATTCGCGGCAGATATGGGCCTATCGCCTCGACGGCGGCAAATTGCTCGACCCGCGGCTGGTCAGGCAGTTCGCGGATTTCGAGGTCGACGGCCTGCGCACCGATGTCGATGGCCGGATCTATCTGGCGCGGCTTTCGGCCGGCAAGATCGCCATTATCGGCGCCGATGGATCGCTCCAGCGCGAGGTGCCGCTGCGCGGCAAGGAGCCCACCAACCTCACCTTTGGCGGCGCCGACGGCAAGACCGTGTTCGTGACCCAGAAGGAAGGCGGCTTCATCGAGGCATTCCGCGTCGGTCGTCCCGGCCGCGAGCCTTGCCTGCAGACGCCCGGCATGTGCTGACGGCGCCAGGTGCTCATTTTGACGTGATCGAATGCCGGCGTCCTTGATGGGTCGACCCATGTCGTGTATATGCACGACATGGCGAGTTCGAAGAACATCCCGGACGTGGCGCAGACCCTGCTCGACACTTGCTTGTGTCATAACGCCCGGATGGCCAGCCGTGTCGTCAGCCGCGCCTATGACGAGGCGCTTCGCCCAACCGGATTGCGGGCAACCCAGATTGCGGTACTGGCGGCCGTGGGCGCGCGCGGCGCGCATTCGATCAAGTCGCTGGCTGACTCCCTGGAGATGGAGCGCACGACATTGACGCGAAATTTGCGGCCGCTCGAGGAACAAGGACTTGTGTCAATCGCGCCGGAAGGCCGCCATCGTAGCCGGACGCTGACGCTCACGAGTGCCGGGAAAGCCGCCATCCTTGGAGCCCTTCCGCTCTGGGAAAAAGCCCAGCAATCCTCGATGCAACAGCTCGGCAATCAGCGCTGGCCTGTGGTTCAGAAAGCCTTCGCCGACCTCATAAGCAAGATGCATCGGACGACGGCTTCATGAAGTTTCATGGCGCGGCGTTCGCGATGAGTTCTGACTTATATCGTGTATATACACTAGATAGGAGACGACAGCCATGGGCAAGTTCGACCGCTACGCCTTCAGCGCGCAACCCTCATTCAACGAGGCAGCGACCCGGGAAGCTTTCTCGCACGCCGTCCCGCTCAAGACGCTGGTGATCTACTGCTACGATCCGCGAGCCGCCGAGATCCCGAATGCGGTGGCGAAATTGTTCGGCGACGAGGTGTTTCCGGGAGAGATCATTCTCGACGGCGCCGGAAATCGCGTCGCGTCTTCGACGACCATATTCCCGGTCATCGTCGCGGGCGGTCGCGCCATCGACGCGCTTCGCTCCATCACCGTGGCGCAGCACCTGTTCGGAATCCAGAACATCGTCGTGGTTCACCACTCGCACTGCGGCGCGACCAGTTTCACGGCCGACGGGATCATCGATGCCTATGAGCACGAGCACCAGCTCGATATCTCGAAGCTCTACCCGCGAAGCAGCATCTGCATCACCGACTACGAGGCTTCGCTCAAACATGACACTGCCCTGGTCCGCGAGCACGCCGGCACGCCGAGGCATGTGAATATCTTCGGCTATTTCTATGACATTGACGCGAGGACACTCACCGAGGTGGTCAGGGACATTCACAAAGAGTGACACCATCCGACAATTCGTAGTTGCAAAACCTGACCGAGACGGCATGGTTGGCACCCGTCCATGGGTGCCGCCGATGCCTTCCAATTCCAGCAAACCACAAGCTGAGTCCGCCGATGCCGAGACGCCGCATTACCACGGCCATCGCGAGCGGCTGCGCGAGCGCTTCTATAGCGCCGGCGCCGATGCGCTCAGCGATTATGAGCTGTTGGAGATGGCGCTGTTCCCGGCCCTGCCCCGGCGCGACACCAAGCCGCTGGCCAAGGCGCTGTTGAACAAATTCGGCTCCTTCGCTGAAGTCATTCACGCGCCGGTCGCGCGCCTGCGCGAGGTCGACGGCATCGGCGACGCCTCGATCAACCAGATCAAACTGCTCGCCGCGGCCGCGAGCCGGGTGGCGAAGGGCGAGATCAAGCGCAAGATCGCGCTCGCCTCCTGGAACGACGTCATCGACTATTGCCGCACCGGCATGGCGTTCGCCGACAAGGAGCAGTTTCGCCTGCTGTTCCTCGACAAGCGCAATCAACTGATCGCCGACGAGGTGCAGCAGACCGGCACCGTCGATCACACGCCGGTCTATCCGCGCGAGGTGATCAAGCGCGCGCTGGAACTATCCGCAACCGCGCTGGTCCTGGTGCACAATCACCCCTCCGGCGATCCGACGCCGTCGCAGGCCGATATACGCATGACCAAAGCGATCGTCGATATCGCCACGCCACTCGGCATTGCCGTGCACGACCACATCATCGTCGGCAAGAGCGGGCACAGGAGTTTGAAAGCGATGAAGCTGATGTAGACGGAGCCGAAAAGGCTCCGGGCGCGCTGACAGAAATTAGGGCGCGGCATAGCCCGGTTCCGAACACCACCCGGACTTCATTATTCGATGACTGGCGAAGCATCGATGTCGAAAAATCAGGCAAGCTGACTTCAGTGACCGGGCCGAAATCGAATGGCGCCGGACATCACAGGAGAGCAGCATGACAACCACCAACAGCGCGAACCAGAACCTGATCGTCACCGCATTCTGGGAGGTCAACTCCGGCGAGGAAGGCGCGGTCGCGGCGCTTCTAAAAGACTTCCTGCCCCAGGCGCAGCGAGAGCCGGGCGTGAAGGAATTCCAGATTCACCAGAACGTCGCAAAGCCGCGGGAATTCTTCTTCTACGAGGTGTTCGCGGGCGAAGCGGCCTTTGCCGAACACCAGCAGACCGACCACTTCAAGAACATCATCGTCAGCCAGGCGATCCCGAAACTTGCCAAGCGCGAGCGGTCGCAGTTCCGCTTCATCTGAAGTCAAGCCGGATCCGGCGCGCTGCCGATGGCCTCGGTGGCGCGCCGTTTCAGCAATTCCTGCTCGCGCTTGTTGCCGGCGAGTTTCGCGGCGGCCTCGAACGCGGCGCGCGCTTCCACGAACCGGCCGAGCTTGCAGAGCAGGTCGCCGCGCACGCTGTCCAGAAGATGATAGGTTTTCAGCGCGGGCTCGTGCGTCAGTCCGTCGACGATTGCGAGGGCCGCGGCCGGACCTTCGGCCATGCCGATTGCGACCGCGCGGTTGAGCTCGATGATCGGCGAGCGCACCAGCGCTGCGAGTTCGGCGTAGAGGGCAGCGATGCGCGGCCAATCGGTCTCGCCCGGCGTAGCGGCTCTGGCGTGACAGGCGACGATCGCCGCCTGCAATGCGTAGAAGCCACCCGCGCCGCCGAGTTCATGCGCGCGCGCCAGTGCCAGCAATCCGCGGCGGATCTGGAGCCGGTCCCATCGCGCGCGGTTCTGGTCCATCAGGAGAATGGGATCACCGGCCGCATCCGTTCGCGCCGCCATGCGCGAGGCATTCAGCTCCATCAGCGCCACAAGGCCGTAAACTTCGGCTTCCCGTGGCGCGATCGAGGTCAGCACTCGGCCCATGCGCAGCGCGTCGTTGCAGAGCTGCGGCCGCAGCCACTCGTCGCCGCGCGCTGCCGTATAGCCTTCGTTGAAGATGAGATAGACGACCTCCAGCACCGAGGCGAGCCGTTCGGACAACTGCTCGCCACGCGGGGTCTCATAGGCCAGTCCGGACTCGGATAGCGTCCGCTTGGCCCGCACGATGCGCTGGGCGATGGTCGCCTCCGGCTGCAGGAAGGCGCGCGCGATCTCTTCCGTGGTCAGGCCGCAGATCATCTTCAACGCCAGCGCTGCGCGGGCCTCGCGCGACAATCGCGGATGGCAGGCGGTGAAGATCAGCCGCAACAGTTCGTCGCCGATATCATCGTCGAGCGCGGCGTCCGGATCGGGCATCGCCTGCTGCTCCTGCTCATTCTCGTGTATCAGCATCGCGTGCTTGCGGGCGAGCATGTTGCGCCGGCGCAGGTCATCGAGCGCGCGCCGCTTGGCGGTCGCCATCAGCCACGCGCCCGGCTTTTCCGGCACACCGGTGGCGGGCCAATGCTCCAGCGCTGCCACCAGGGCTTCCTGCGTCAGGTCCTCGGCCAGCGTCACGTCGCGCAGCATCCGCGACAGGCTCGTGATCAGGCGCGGCTGCTCGATGCGCCAGACCGCGAGGATGGTGCCATTGACGTCGGCGGCGGTCATCGCCGCCGACTGATGTTAGTGGGCGCCGGCATCAGGCCGGCATCAGGCATGGGCGCGGGCATTGACCTCGCAGGCGCCGTCCACGCCGGGCGTGGCGAAGCTGCGAACCTCGCAGGTGCCTTCCCAGCCCGGCATGTGTTCGAGGTGCAGTTGCATGAATTCCCTGGCAGCCGCCACCGCCTCTTCCTTGTCGCGAAGCTCGAAGATCGCGTAGCCGCCGATCAGCTCCTTGGTCTCGACAAACGGGCCGTCGACCACGCTGAGCTTGCCGTCCGTGATCTTGACCTGCGCGCCCATCGAGACCGGCATCAGCCCGCCACTGTCGATCATGCGGCCGGCCTTGATCTCGCGGTCCGCCAGCTTGCCCATCGCCTCCATCAGCGCAGGCGTCGGACCTCTGTTGGGCTGGGGCGAGGTAACGATATACATGAAGCGCATGTGCGGAACTCCGTTAAGGCGAGTTGCGGCGGTGATCGCCCGCAAGAGGGGCTCGCTATTGAAGACGACGAACGGGCTTACCGCGGAAAGACATCGGCTTTGCAAAAATTTGCCCGACAGCAGGGAAACGGCCGGCCGGCGTGATTGCAACGGGGGGTATTCGCCCTGTAGGGTTCCCGGCATTTGATGCCTATGGGGGCGAATATGAAATTGCACGGTTTTCGGTTGGGATTACTGGGTTCTTTGGTGATTATGGCGCTGTTCGCGCTCGCGCCGGTCGCGGCAGATGCCGCGACGATCGTGGCGCTGGGCGCCAGCAATACCTTCGGCAAGGGGGTCGCGCGCAATCAGGCCTATCCCGCGCAACTCGAGGCGATCCTGCGGGCAAAGGGAGCCAGCGTCCGGGTCGTCAATGCCGGCATTAACGGCGACACCACGGAGGGCATGTTGCAGCGGCTGGACCGCGCGGTGCCGAACGGCACCAGCGCCGTCATCCTGCAGCCGGGCGGCAACGACCGGCGCAAGGGCTCGCCCGACCGGACCTCGGAAATCCAGGGCCGCCTGAGCGCTCGCGGTATCCCCGTCATCATGATGCCGAACGGTATGCTCAGGGGATTGCCGCACCAGCCCGACGGCCAGCATCTGACCCCGGAGGGCTACCACATGCTCGCCGAACAGATTGCATCGCAGGTGGCCGGGGTGATCGGCCGCTAGCGCAGGGCTCAAGTCAGCGGGGGCTACTGGCCCCGCAGCATGATCAGGGGATCGGCGCTATCCGGCACGCGCCGCCACTGCGCATTGTCGTCGGCCTCGAACTGCCAGGTTTCGCCGTTGGCGGACAGCAACAGCATCCGGCCGTGATCGAGCCGCCACTGGTTTGGCGCAAAGGCCGCGACCGCGGGATCGCATTTAGGCTTCAGGAACACCTGAAAATTATCGCCGGTCGCCTCGGTATTGGTCAGCGTCAGGCCGCAGATGGTCTGGCCGTTGCCGCGGACCATCGACCAGTCGCCGATCATCTGGTCCATCGACTTGGCAAGCGAGCGGGCGGCGGCGAGGTTCTGCAGGATGTAGACGCCCTCGCCGGTGCGCAGGCCCTCGAAAATGCCGCTCTCGACCTCGGTGAAGTCGATCACCGGTTGGCCCGCCGCGTCCTGCAGCCGCACGATATCCAGGCCCTTGATGTTCCAGGCGGTGATTTCCTTGGTGAACGGCAGGGCAGCCGCGCAGCCGGGCTCAAGCTCCAGCTTGAGCCCCTGCGCCGTGGCATCGGCTTTCAGCGTGACCACGCAGGTCTTGCTGCGCTCGGTGGTCGCCAGCTCCCACTGCCCGATCATGTCTTTCTTCAGGGTCGTCGCATCCTGCGCAGCCACAGGCGACGCAAGCATCAGCAGCGCCGCCAGCGCTGCCGCCGCCATGCCGTGGCGCTTTCCCTGGCGCTCATGCCACATCAGCGTCCCTTCACCGGCGTTTCCGGAACGGGCGTCAACGGCGCCTTGCCGTCAAACCAGTTTGTCAGATTGTCGACGACGAGCTGATCCATGGCATTGCGCGTTACCACCGACGCTGAGCCGATATGTGGCAACAGCACGACATTTTGCATGCTCTTCAGCTCATCGGGAACGTTCGGCTCATTGGCGAACACGTCGAGCCCGGCCGCGAGGATCGTGCCGGACTTCAACGCCTCGACCAGCGCCGGCTCGTCGACGACGGAGCCGCGCGCGACGTTGATGAGCACGCCGCGCGGACCGAGCGCCTTCAGCACGTCGGCATTGATCATTTTTGCCGTCGAAGCGCCGCCGGGCACGATGACAACGAGCGTATCCACCGCCTTCGCCATCTCCATCAGGTCGGGATAGTGCTGGTAGGAGACGGCCGAAGACTTGTTGCGCGAATGATAGCAAACCGGCACAAGCGAAGCCTCCAGCCGGCGGCCGATCGCCTGGCCGATCCGGCCCATGCCGACGATCCCGATCTTGCGGTCGCGCAGCGAGCCGACGCTCAGCGGATAGTTCTGCGTCTGCCACTGGCCGGCGCGCAGGTAGCGGTCGGCCTTGACGAATTCGCGCACCGTCGCGATCAAAAGCCCCATCGCGACGTCGGCGACCTCTTCGGTCAGCACGTCGGGCGTATTGGTGACCACGATGTTGTGCTCGCGCGCGTAGGCGGAATCGACGTGGTCGTAGCCGACACCGAAGCTTGCGACGATTTCAACCTTCGGAAAAAGCGACAGCGCCTTCGCATCGGCCGGCACCATGTGATAGGTCACCGCCATGCCGCGGATCTTTGCGACCGTATCGGGTGTCAGGCGCTCGAGGTCGGCGCGGCTTTCCGCCATGTGCAGGACGTACTGGTCCGAGAAGCCGTTTTCCAGGATCGGCCTGACTGGCCCGTAGATCAACAGATCGATCTTGTCGGACGAATTGTTCGCGGCGGCCATCAGTTTTCCTTTCCAAGCGCGCTTTCGTGCCAGCGCCGTAATACCAGGTGCGAAACTAGCGCCAGCACCCCATAGATGACAATCCCGGCCACCGACAGCAGCAGCAGCGCCGCGAACATTCGGGGAATGTTGAGGCGATAGCCGGACTCGGCAATCCGGAACGCCAGCCCCGAGCCGGCGCCCGCGGTGCCGGCCGCGATCTCGGCGACCACGGCGCCGATCAGCGACAGCCCGCCGGCGATACGCAATCCGCCGAGGATAAAGGGGAGCGCGGCCGGTAATTTCAGGTACCGCAGCGTCTGCAGCCTGGAGGCGCCATAGAGCTGAAACAATCCGGCCAGATTGCGGTCGACCGAATTCAGCCCGAGCGAGGTGTTGGACAGAACCGGAAAGAAGCCGACGATCCAAGCGCAGACGACGACCGCCGTCTGCTGCGGCAGATAGATCAGCAATAGCGGCGCAATGGCGATGACCGGCGTGACCTGCAGGATGACCGCATAGGGAAACAGCGAATATTCCAGCCATTTCGATTGATTGAACAATAGCGCCAGCGCGATGCCGCCGACGGCCGCGGCGATGAAGCCCTGCAGCGTGGTCAGCAGCGTGACGCCGAGCGATTCCGACAGCACCGGCCAGTCACTGACCAGCGTCTGGAACACGGCGGAGGGGCTCGGCAGCACGTAGGGCTGGATGTCGTTGACGCGCACCACCAGTTCCCACAGCGCAAGGCCCACCGCAAGCACGGCGGCCGGGAGCAGCATGCGGCCGACATTCCGGAAGAAGCTCATGCGCTGCGCGGTCCGGAATAGGAAGGCGCCAGCGCCTTGGAGACTTCGCGGCAATAGCCGGCATATTCGGCCGAGGTGCGAAACTCCTCCGCACGCGGCTCGGCCGTTTCGATACGAAATTCGGCGCTGATCCGTCCCGGCCGCGCCGTCATCACGATCACCCGCTGCGACAGGTAGACCGATTCGAACACCGAATGGGTGACGAAGACGACGGTCTTGTCCAGGTCGCGCCATAGCGCCAGCAGATCATTATTGAGCCGAAACCGCGTGATCTCATCGAGCGCCGCGAATGGCTCATCCATCAGCAGGATATCCGGATCGGTGACGAGCGCACGCGCCAATGAAACCCGCATCTTCATGCCGCCGGACAATTCGCGCGGGAATGCATCGGCAAATTCGGCAAGTCCGACCTGCGCCAGCGCCTCATCGATGCGCGCAGCGGTTTCGGCGGCCGGCACATGCGAAAGCTTGAGCGGCAAGCGAACGTTCTCGCGCACGTTCGCCCACGGCATCAGCGTCGGCTCCTGAAACACAAAACCAATGGGATGCCGCCCATCACCTTTGTGGGAGACGTTCACGGTGCCCGAACTAGGCGCGCTAAGCCCGGCCATCAGCCGGAGCGCGGTCGATTTTCCGCAGCCGGAAGGCCCGAGCAGAGCGACGAACTCGCCCTTTGCCACATCGAGATCGAGCGGTCCGAGTGCGCTCACTCCATTGTCATAGACCTTGGTAGCGTCCCGCAGGCGCACTGCAAGGCCCGCCGCATCGACATCCGTCTCGGACAAAGCGGACTCGGCCATCTCTTGTCAGTTCTTCGGCCGCAGATCGAGACCGACGCCCTTGTTGACGAAGCGAAGCGTGTAGGCCTGCCGATAATCGATATCGCGGCGAACCACGCCGGCGCGCACCATCTTGTCGAAGAAGCTCGCAACCCGCGCATCGCTCATGGCGCCAATGCCATCGCGCAAGGTGTCGCCGGAATCGACGATGCCGTATTCCTTCATCTTGGCGACGGAATAGCTCAGCAGTTCGTCGGTCATTTCCGGATTCATCTTCTTGATCATCGCATTCCCCGGCGCATTGTCGCTGTAGAGATAATTGTACCAGCCGATCGCGGAAGCATCGACGAAGCGCTGTACCAGGTCCGGCTTGTTGTCGACGATTTCGCGGCGCGTCTCGATCAGCGTCGAATAGGCGTTGAAGCCGTGATCGGCGAGCAGGATCACTCCGGGCTTGAAGCCCGCCGTCTTCTCCACGGCGTAGGGCTCGGACGTGACATAGCCCTGCATCGCGCTCTGCTTGTTCACGATAAAGGGCTGCGGATTGAAGGTGTAGGGTTTCACCTTGCTCTCGCTGAATCCGTATTCGGACTTCAGCCACTGGAAGTAGCTTGTGACACCCTCCTTGGACACCAGAAGCGTCAGCGGCTTGAGATCTTCCAGCTTGGCAATTTTGGTTTCCGGATGGGTCAGGAAGACCTGCGGATCCTTCTGGAAGATGGCGGCGACCGCGACCAGCGGCACGTTGTTGGCGACCGCGTCGAACGATTGCAGCGTGTTCGCGCTCATGAAGAAGTCGAGCTTGCCGGCGGTCAGCAGGATGCGATTGTTGGTGTTGGGGCCGCCGGGGACGATGGTGACGTCGAGGCCGTATTTCTTGTAGGTGCCGTCGGCCACGGCCTGGAAGAAGCCGCCATGCTCGGCCTCCGCGACCCAGTTGGTTCCGAACGACACCTTGTCGAGGGTCTCGGAGCGCGCGGGCGATAGCCCCGCCGCCAGCGCCAGAAGGCCTGCGGTTAACGCTCGCGGCAAAAAGGCCCGGTTCATGGTTGGACTCCGTCGATCGTTCTGGCCCATGATGGGAAGCTATGGACGTAGATAACGTCCTTAAGGGTTTGATCAGGGATCGGATCAATCCCCGGAATGTCTAACAAACTACCCTGCAAATTCATCCAAAGAAACGCTTCGCTCGATGGCCTCAACTGTTCCGCCCCGCAAC
>Ga0081540_1003197_pt1 | contig 13049 bp, 10 predicted proteins | sample TabmetS2T1R1_FD_71024 | JGI IMG/M metagenome (GOLD analysis project Ga0081540, IMG submission 71024) | Tabebuia heterophylla rhizosphere microbial communities from the University of Puerto Rico - S2T1R1 | ecosystem: Host-associated > Plants > Roots > Rhizosphere ... | reverse complement strand
CCGGTCCGGTCCGGTGGCCGGGCGTCGCCGCGGTGGTGCCCGCCCGGGACGAGGCGGCGATCCTGCCGGAGACGCTGCCGACCCTGCTCGTGCAGGACTATCCCGGCGTCTTCCGCGTGGTGCTGGTGGACGACGCCAGCACCGACGGCACCGGCGCGGTCGCGGCAGCAGTGGCCGATGCGGTCTCCCGGCGGGGGCCCGGCCCGCCGGGAGACCGGGTCTCCCCGGGCGGGACGGCGCCGGCCAGGACCGGCCCCGCACTGCGGGTTATCGGCGGCAGCCCGCCACCGGCGGGCTGGGCGGGCAAGGTGTGGGCGATGGCCCAGGGGGCCGCGGCGGCGGGGGAATGCGACTACCTGCTGTTTACCGATGCCGACATAGCCTTCGAGCCGGGAACCCTGACCGGCTTGGTCCGCGCCGCCGTCGCGGACGACCGGGCGCTGGTCTCCCAGATGGCCATGCTCCGGGCGGAAACCGGCTGGGAACGGTGGATCGTTCCGGCGTTCGTGTACTTCTTCGCGCAGCTTTACCCGTTCCGGTGGGTCGGCGGCCCCCGGGCCAGGACCGCCGCGGCGGCGGGCGGCTGCATGCTGGTGCGGCGCGAGGTGCTGGCGGCGGCGGGCGGGCTGGAACGCATCGCGGGCGCCCGGATCGACGACGTCGCGCTGGCGCGGCTGCTCAAACGCGGGCCGACCCGGGCGCGCTGCTGGCTGGGGTTCACGACCCGCGTGCGCAGCCGCCGGCCCTACGCCGGGCTCGGCGCCCTGTGGGACATGATCGCCCGCAGCGCCTACACCCAGCTGCGCTACTCACCCGCCCTGGTCGTGGCGACCGTGGCCGGGCTGTGCTGGCTGTACCTCCTGCCGCCCGCGGCCACGCTCGGCGGCCTGACCGCGGCGGCCGCGATCCATCCGGCCGGCCCCGCCGTGTGGTGGTGCGCGGGCGCTGGCCTGGCCGGCTGGGCGGCGATGACCGTCACCTACCGTCCCGTGCTCCGCCTCTACGGGCTGTCCTCGCTGCGCGCGCCCTGCCTGCCACTGATCGCCCTGCTGTACGCCGCGATGACGGTCGACTCGGCGCGCCGTCACCATGCGGGGCGCGGCGGTGAGTGGAAGGGCCGCGCGATCGTGCCCCCCCGCCAGGGCCGGCGGGCCCAGCGCATCGGCCGGTCCGGCCGCGCGCGATGAGCCAGCTGAACCCGGGTCAGCCGGGCTGCTCGGCCACCTGCGTCGGGGCGGGGGGCCTGCCGATCAGCTCGATGAGGCCCAGCACGAGCAGCAGCACGATGGCGATGACCAGGGCCGTGACCCAGGTCGGCTGGCCCCAGAAGACGAAGACCAGCGCCGCGATCGTGACCGCGGCGATCCGGAGCGCCCGGCGGTGGGCGTAGGTCCACTGGCCGACCGGCCCGGTGCTCACGCCGGCACCCTCACCCCTGGCCCGGAGCCAGTTGAACCCGGACTTGACCGCGCCGCGGGCTCGGACCGCGGTGACCGAGGGGCCGGAGAAGAACGCGGCGATCGCGACGATCAGCCCGACGACCAGGAGCACGCGCAGCCCGTCCCTGATGAACCTGACCAGCGTGTCGTACAGGACCGCCGCCGCGTCGGCGGGCAGCACGCTGCTCGGCACGCTGCCCAGGTAGATGCCGCGGAAGATCGTCAGCCCCAGGCCCAGGATCACCATCGACACCGCGAAGCCGAGCCCCGCGCCGATCAGGGCACGCCGGTGGCTGCGCGCCACATACACCCCCGCGCCGATCAGCACGAGCGTGAGGATCGGCAGCACGATCTTCAGGTTGTTCAGCAGCCGGTACCCGCTCTGCGCCTTGACCAGGTACTTGGCGGAGAACAACGCGAGCGTCGGGTTGACCGAGGGAATCTTGTTGATGATCGTCAGCCCTCTGCCGGCCAGCTCGCTCTTGACGAGGTTGATGAGCGGGCCGAGGTTGAGGACGACCTGGTTGTTGCTGATCGTGATGGTGCCGTTGCCCTGCCCGGACAGGGCCTTCACCAGCTGGGCGTGGGCGACCCGGTTGACCTGCACCCACAGGTTGGCGAACCGCGGGCCAGAGACGATCCTGTGGACCTGGGTGTGGACGAACCCGTTCACGGCGCCGGCGAGCTGCCCGGAGAAGTTGTCGAGCAGCGAACCGATCCGGGTCAGCCCACGCTGCGTCAGTTCGGCTCCGGCGGCCGTGGCCAGCCCTTCCACGTTGAGCCGGGAGGTGATCTCGGTGGTGATTCTGTCCGTGAGCGCGTTCTGGACGGCGGGTTCGTGGACGAGCGGCTCGATGTTGGCGACGTAACGGTTGGTGTCGGAGACCTGGTTGGCGGTCCACACGGCCACCACGGACAGCGGAGCGAGTATGCACCCGAGGACGATGAGCACCACCGCGACCGGGGCTCGCCAGCCGCCGCGGCGGCGCCGGCCCGGCGCCGCCGCGGCGGCCGGGCCACCGGGCTCGCTGTGAAGCTCCGCGACCTCCGCGCGCAGGCGCTCCAGTTCGGCCCGCTCGCCGGGACCCAGCTCACCGGTTTCCGTGTCGGCCGTCTCGGCCGCACCCGGCTTGGCGCCGCCGCCCTCCGCGGGTTTCACACTGCCATCGGCAGGCTTGGCACTGTCGCCACCGGCAGGGCTGCCCGCCCGCGGCGTGGTGCCTTGCCCGCGCCCGCCGTCCTCGTCGGAAACGGTCATCTCCTGCCACCTCTGTCGTTGGACCGGGTACCACCCGCGATGAGGCTACTGCGCTGCCGCGTCGTCGCCGTGCAGAGCGTCCTGAAGCTCCTTCTCGTCCTCCTTGGACAGCGAGGTCTTCAGCACCGTGCCGCCGTACTTGCCCATCGCCTCGACGGCCTTGTCCGGGGTCACCTTCTCCAGCACGAGGAACAGCGCCGAGGTGCCCGGCTGGACCATGTCGCGCACCTGCTCCTGGAAGTCCTTGCTGATACTCGTCTTGGCCAGCTTGCCCATCAGCGCGCCCATCCCGGCGCCGATGGCCAGGCCCAGGACCGGGATGAAGAACAGCAGCCCGAACAGGAACCCCCAGAACATCCCCCAGGTCGCCCCGGCGCCGACCGGATGATGGCTGGTGTGGACGTGATAGCCACCGTCCTTGTCGCGGACGATCACCGCGATCGCGTCCGGCTGGATGATCAGGTCCCTGGCCAGCCGGCGCGCCTCCTCGGCCGCGGCCTCCGCGGTCGCCTCATCCGGGTACCCGATGGCAATCAGGTCAGCCATGGCGTTCCCCCTCCTTGCGAACATGCCTCGTCCACCACCACACCAGCCCGGACGGCGGTCCGCCCCACCCACGGCGGGTTAAATCCTGCACTGTACCGCCTTGCCGCCCGGCTGTTACTATGCGCGCCTGGGCAGTATGGCAGAGCGGGACGAACCGGACGGGTGGGAACGGTCGCCTCAACAACGGTCGGGGCCCGTTCACTCTTCTGTACACGCCGGTGCCGCCCTCGATGTCCCGCTGGAGAGCAAGCTTCACGCGCCCGAGCCGCGGGACGGGTGGGTGGAGCGGCCCGTGCTCGCCCAGCGGCTCGCCGGCGCCCGTGCCAAGCTCCTCCTCGTCGACGCCCCGGCGGGCTATGGCAAGACGACGCTGGTAGCGCAGTGGCGGGGAAGCGCCTCCGAGGCCCGCCCGTTCGCGTGGGCCTCTCTCGACCCGGACGACAATGACCCGGTCAGCCTGTGGTTCCACGTCGCCCACGCTCTGCACCGTGCCCGCCCGGAGTTCTGCGTCCAGCCCGTGCTGGACGCCCTGCGGGAGCGGCCCGCGGACGTCGGCGGGACCCTGCTTCCGATCCTGGTGAGCGAGCTCAACGCGCTCCCGGGGCCGGTCATCCTGGTCCTCGACGACTATCACCTGGTCAAGGAGCGCAGCTGCCACGGCCAGGTGGACTACCTGCTCCGCCACCTGCCGCCGACGGTCCAGCTGGTGCTGACCACGCGTGCCGATCCGCCGCTGCCCCTCGCGCGGCTGCGGTCGACCGGGGACATGGTCGAGCTCCGGATGAGCGAGCTGAGGTTCACCCCCGCCGAGGCGGCGGCGCTCATCCGCCGTACCGCCGGAGTCCGGCTCGCTGATCACGATCTCGCGGACCTGGTGGGGCGGACCGAGGGCTGGCCCGCGGGGGTCTATCTCGCCGCGCTTTCCCTGCGCGGCCACCCGTCCCCGGGGACGTTCGTCCGCCAGTTCAGCGGCAACAGCCGGTACGTGGCTGACCTGCTGATCGAGGAGGTGCTCGGCCGCCAGCCGGACCATATCCGTCACTTCCTCGCCCGTACCTCGATTCTCGGCCAGTTCAGCGCCCCGCTCTGCGACGCCGTCCTGTGCTCCGCCGACGCCACCGAGATCATCGGAACGCTCGAACGGGAGAATCTCTTCGTCGTGCCCGTCGACGATGACCGGGGCTGGTACCGCTATCATCGCCTGTTCGCGCAGCTCCTTCGGAGCCAGCTCGCCCGCGCCGAACCCGGCATCATTCCCGCCCTGCACCGGCGGGCCAGCGGCTGGCATCAGCGGGCGGGATCGCCGACGGAGGCGATCCGCCACGCGCTCGCCGGAGGCGACGCCGATGGCGCGGTGGACCTGATCGCGCGCCTGTGGGTCGCCTATGCCGGCGCCGGGCGGGCAGAAACGGTCAGGACGTGGCTGCAGGCCCTCGGCGAGGACGTGATCGCCGCTCGTCCGGTGGCGGCGCACTGCGCGGCGTGGGCGGCGGCTCTCGTCGGCGACCGGCCGTCGGCGGCGCGCTGGCTGTCGGTCATCGAGGCGGCCGACCACCACGGGCCGCTGCCCGACGGAATCCAGTCCCTGAGGTCCTCGGCGGCCCTGCTGCGCGGGGTCCACGGATTCGAGGGCCTTCGCGTGATGCGGCGATCGGCCCGGCTGGCCGCCGAGCTGGAGAAGGACCCGGCGTCGCCGTGGTATGCCCTTGCCCGGGTCGGGCTCGGCTTCAGCCTGCACCTGTCCGGTGAGCCCACCGCGGCGGCGGCCGCCCTGGAAGAGGCGGTCGTCAGCGAGTCACCGCTCCTGCTGATAAGGATGATGGCCCTGTCGGGCCTCGGCGTGGTGGCGGCCGGGCAGGGCAGGCTGCTGTGGGCGGAGGAACTCACCCGCGCGGCCGGCGAGCTGGCGGGGCGTGCCGATCTCGGCGAGACGCCCCAGGCGGCCGTCGCCCACATGGCCGCCGGCGCGCTCCATGGCGCGCAGGGGAAGCTGCACGAGGCCAAGACCGAGCTTGAGCACGCGCTCCGGCTCCGGCGCAGGGTGCCCGGGATCAGCCCGTGGCCAACCCTTGAGACGCTGCTGCTGCTGGCGGAGGTGCTGCTCGAGCTCGGTGACCATGATGCCGCGGAGCTGCTGGCGGAAGCGCAGGAGCTGCTGACCTCGTTGCCGGACGGTGCGGACGTCCAGCTCGCCCGCGTGAGACGGCTCCGTCAGGGGCTCGCGGGGCTGTCGGACACGGCGCCGCTGGAGCCGCTGACCGAGCGCGAAGTCACGGTGCTCAGGCTGCTGCGGGGGACGCTCTCCCTCCGCGAGATCGGCCACGAGCTGCACCTTTCGCCGAATACGATCAAGACCCACACCCGGGTCATCTACCGCAAGCTCGGCGCGGGCACCCGGCGCCAGGCGGTCGAGCGGGGCCGCCGGGCCGGTATCTGCTGAGCCGCCGGGAGCCGCACCAAGTTCACCCCGGGTGCAACCCGTGGCGGGTGATGACGACTCACCCCCCTGCCTGGAATGAATAGAACTCCAGACTCCGGTAAGAGGAGCAGGGGCCGCCCCAAGGCCGAGCACGGATCTGGAGGCTGCGATGAGCACGCCCAGCACCGTCCAGCACTACCGGATCGTGGTCCGCGACGATTGTGGCGATCTGCTGGCGGGCCTTCTCGAAGGGCTCGCCATCGAGTCGGGCGGAGACCGGACGTCCGTCGTGGTCTCGGTGCGCGACGAGTCGGAGCTCTACGGGCTGCTCGACCGCTTCCAGGAACTGTCGCTGCACATCGTCAGCCTCCACGAGCTCGGCTCCCGCGTCGCCAGCTGAGCCAGCGGCCAGGTGACACGCTTGAGCGGCCCTGTCACAGGATCCGCAGCTGCCGCGCGCGGCGGACTGCCTCGCCGCGGTGGGTCACCGCCAGCTTGCGGTAGATGCTCTTGAGGTGGCTCTTGACGGTGTTGACCGAGATGAACAACATTGCGGCGATCTCGGTGGTGTCGAGCATCTCGGCTGCGTGCCGGAGCACTTCAAGCTCGCGGCTGCTGAGCGGTTCCAGCATCACCGGCACCTCGGGCTCGGCACCGGGCCGTGGGGCTGGTTCCCGGGCAGGGCTTACCAGGTCGGGCTCCAGCAGGTCCCGGTAGACGTGCGCCAGGTCAGGATCGGCCCGCAGCACACGCCGAAGCCACGCCCGCTCCAGGACGAACGGCAGCCGGAGCCGCTCAGGCTCCCCCAGGCGGAGCGCGCGCTGCAACGACCGGCGGCCGTCGGCACGGTCGCCGTTGCCGTAGCTGATCCGCGCCGCGGCCAGCCAGGCGTCCAGCCGGACATGGTCGGGCACCGCGGCGGCACGTTCCCGGTGGCCCGCGAGCGATGTCTTCGCCGCCCGCTCGTCTCCGGCTGCCAGCCAGGCATGGACCCGCGCGACCGCCGCCTCGAGTGAGGCCGGGTCGGCCCGTTCTGCCGCGTCGAGCGCGGCCGTGGCGTCACCGGCCGCGGCGCACGCACGTGATTCGAGGATGGCCAGCCGCTGCTCGAGCCAGGAAGGGAGCGGCCCGCGCCGCCGGGCCTTGCGCACGATCTCCATGGCGCCGTCCGGGTGGCCTTCGGCCAGGGCCTTGCGCGCCGCGACGAGCGAGGCAACCGTCCCGAGCATCCTGTCCGGGTACAGCCGCAGGGCGGCTTCCGCGCGTTTCAGCTCGCCGTGCGCCTGGCGCGGTTCGTTGCGCTCGACGTGGACGGCGGCCATGGCGATGTGGCCAGCCGGGCTGATCGGGGCCGGGAGCCGCTCGGTGTCGCCCGCGGGGGCCCCGTGCGCCTGCGCGGCAGTGCCCGCGGCACGGTTCAGCCGGCCCCGCAGGGCGTCGGCAAGCGCCGACTGCCCCTGGCAGTCCGCGCGCTCATGGGTGCCGCCCGGGGTGGGGACGGCTGCGGCGGCCGCCTCGAACGTGGCGGCCGCCTCGCCCAGCTGCCCGGACCACAGTTCCGCGGTGCCCCGGCCCGACAGCGCCTGCGCCTCGATCCAGGGGCGGCCGGCCAGCATCCCCGCGGGCACCGCCTCCAGCATGGCGCCGGCCTCGGCGACCGCGGCGTCCAGCGCCTCCAGGTCCCCGGTGCGGCGGGACACGGCGAGCCGGACCTGCGCGGCCGCCAGGCGCGCCCGGATGGCTTCCTCGGCCGGCAGCCCGCCGAGCATGTCCTCCGCGGCCTGTAGCCAGGTGCCGTGCTGGCCGCCGGCCGGCGCCAGTGCCGCCGCGACCAGCAACGGCTCCGGCCTGGTCCAGGTCCGTGCGGTCGGCATCCGCGCGAACTCGTGGGCCAGCGGGTGGTCCCCGCGTGCCCCGGCGAGCTGGCCCACCGCCAGTTCGCCGACCACGATCTCGGCCGCGAGCTGCCAGTCTCCTGCCGCCGCCGCGTGCCGCACCGCCCCGGTGAGCGACCCATTCCGCCGGTACCAGACGGCCGCCCGCCGGTGCAGTTCGGGCACCAGGTCGGGCCGCTCGTGGCGCAGCTTCAGGCGCAACACGTCAGCGAACAGCGAGTGGTAGCGATACCGGCCGGAGCCCGCCGGCAGCACGAAGCCGTTCGCGCGCACGAGGTCCGGCAGGTCATGCCCGGTGTGCCCGTCACTCAGCTCGCCGGCGGCGTCCGCGTCGAAGCTGTCCAGGATGCTCGTCCTCAGCAGCAGGTCCCGGATTTCGGGCGGCTGGGCGTTCAGCACTTCTTCCACGAGATAGCCGACCACCGGGCTGTCCTCTGCCACGAACTCCTTGACGAACTGCTCCGGGTCGGAGTGCCCGTGCATCGAGATCGCCGCCAGCCGCAGCCCGGCGGCCCAGCCCTCCGCGCGCGTGGTGAGGCATTGCAGCGAGCCCGGCGACAAGGTGACGCCGTGCTGCCCCATCAGCAGCGCGGACTCGGCGGCGCTGAACGCGAGCGCGTCGGCCCGGATCTCCGCCAGTTCCCCGTTCAGCCGGAACCTGTGCAGCGGCAGGAGCGGGTCGATGCGCGAGGCCACCATCACCCGCAGGCCCGGCCGCGCGTTCCGCATGAGGTAGGCGAGCCCGTGCAGGGCGGTGCGCTCGGTCAGGAGATGGATGTCGTCCAGGACAAGGACGACCGGCGGCTCCGTCTCGGCGAGCACCGACGCGAGCCGGACGAGGAACTCGTGGTCCGTGCCGTCCACGGCCGCCGCCCATGACGTGTGCGGAACGGGCACACCGGCCCGCCGCAGGGCGGTCATGACGTGGCTCCACATGACCCGTGGCCTGTTGTCGAACTCGTCGAGGGTGACCCACGCCACCGGGCGCTGGCGTGCCGCGGCCCATGAGGCCATGGCCAGGGTCTTGCCGATGCCCGGGGGGCCAACGAGCGCCGTCAGCGGGCCACGTACGCCGTCGGCGATGAGCCGGTCGAGCCGCGGCCGCGGGACGGCCCAGTCCGGCCACCCGGGTGCCGTGATCTTGGATGTCAGGACGGACGCATCAGCGCCCGCCTGCCTCCCAGATCGCCCCGCTGACCCCGTCGAAACGCTCGCCGCCATCGGCATTCTCCCGTTCCGTATGGCGAACGGCCCGCGCCACCCGCGCGGGTAAGTCCCCGCAGCGGCCCACTGCCCTGCCCGAACTGAGACTCATCGCCTCAATGTGGCCGCCGAGCGGGTGAGCCGTCATCACCCCACCCTAATCTCACCCGGGTGACGAATCACCCACCGTGGGTGGGGTCTGGCGCGCCGATCGGCGGCATGGTGAGCAGAGCAACACCCGCCGTCCGAGCGAGCTGGGGGCCGAAGTTGACTTCCCCGCATCACTACGAGATCCGCGTGGCGGGGACGCTCCCACCGGAGGCCTTGCTCGACTTCGAGCAGCTCAACGCGAGCATCGAACCCGTAGAAACCATGGTTCACGGCATCCTGCCCGACCAGGCCGCGCTGTATGGGCTGCTGACCAGGCTTGAGGCGCTCGGCGCTCAGGTCCTGGAGGTCCGCCGCCTCCACCAGCCGCCCGGCGGCTGCTGAGCGGTCAGCGGGCCAGCTCGGCGCGGACGCCCAGCAGCCGGACCGGGCGCCGCCGGGGAAACCGGTCCAGCGCGGCGAGCGCCGCCTTCTCGATCGCCGCGGCGTCGACCGTGGCCGCCGGCAGCGGATGGCCGTGGGTTCGGGTGAGGAATGGCCTGTACCTGACCTTGACCACGACCCGCAGCGCCTGCCGCTGCTCGCCCGCGATCTCGGTGGCCACCTGGCGGGCCAGCCGCGTGACCTCGCTCCTGACCTGATCCCAGTCGGTGATGTCGTGCTGGAAGGTGATCTCCCGGCCACGCGAGCGCGGCACGTAGGGCGCGGCGTCGACCGGTGAGGGGCTGAGCCCGCGGGCGGTCTGGACCAGCCACGGCCCGGTCACCGGGCCGAGGTGCCCCGCCAGGCCGCGCGGGTCGGTGCCGGCCAGGTCGGCGACGGTGTGGATGCCCAGGGTCGCGAGGCGCCGGGCGGTCTTGGAGCCGATCCCCCACAGCGCGTCGGTGGGGCGGTCGCCGAGCACGGGGTACCAGGACTGGTGGGTGAGCCGGAAGATCCCCGCCGGCTTGCCGAACCCGGCGGCCAGTTTGGCCTGGAGCTTGTTTTCGCCGATGCCGACGGTGCATTCGAGGCCGGTCGCTGCGCGGACGCGGTCCTGGATCTGGCGGGCAAGCGCCTCCGGGTCGTCGGTGTCGGCGGCGAGGAAGGCCTCGTCCCAGCCGGCCACCTCGACGACCGCGTCGAACTCGCTCAGCGTCGCCATCACCACCGCCGAGGTGGCCTCGTAGGCTTCGCGGTCCACGGGGAGGAACACCGCGTCGGGGCAGCGCTGGCGCGCGGTGCGCAGCGCCAGGCCGGATCGTACCCCGAAGGCGCGTGCCTCGTACGACGCCGTGCTGACCACGCCGCGCTTGGCTGGGTCGCCATCACCGCCCACCACCACCGGGCGCCCCCGCAGGTCGGGGTGGCGCAGTACCTCGACGGCCGCGATGAACTGGTCGAGGTCCACGTGCAGCACCCAGCGGGTCACGCTTCAGTCTCCCCCCTCGGCCGCGCGCACCCGCAACCCGCACCGCCGCGCATATCCGGGCGCGGCGCGCGAGAATGACGTTCACAATGGTGGTTATACCCGGTTATACTAAGTGTGTGAAGACGGCCATCTCCCTTCCTGATGCCACGTTCGAGCGGGTCACGAGCAAGGCCAGGGAACTCCGCATCAGCCGGTCGGCGTTCTTCACGCGCGCCGTGGAGCTGTACCTGGACGAGCTCGCTGGGCACTCGCTGACCGAGCACGTCAACGAGGCGCTGCGCGCGGCCGGCGGCGACGGGCCCGGGCCGGCGGCCGTTGCCGCCGGACGAGACCGCCTCGCCGCGGGGGATGACTGGTGATCAACCGAGGCTGCGTCTACTGGGCTGACCTCGCGGAGACGCGCGGCAGCGGGCCCGCCAGGCGCCGGCCGGTCCTGGTTGTCCAGGCGGGCCCTTACAACACGAGCCGGCTTGCCACCACCGTGGCCGCGGTGATCACCTCCAATACGGCACTCGCGGCGCTGCCGGGCAACGTCTTCCTCCCGGCGGCCGTGTCTGGGCTCTCGCGCGACTCCGTGGTCAACGTGACCGCCCTGGTGACGCTCGACAAGGCGGATCTCACGTCCCAGGCCGGGCGCCTGCCCGCATCACTCATGGACGACGTCGATCGCGGGCTTCGCGGCGTCCTTGGCCTCTGACGCCGGATCACGCCGGCGCCGCCCCGCCCGCCACGCAACTTCGGCCTCGCCGATGGGGGTGGACGCCGGGCCCTGGACGAACGGCCAGATCTCCTCGGCGATGGCCCGCCAGTCGGCGGTCGCGGACAGCTCGCCGAGCACCGCGAACAGGCCCAGGTTGATGCGCTGCAGGATCACGTAGGACCGCGGGATGCTGACGTACTCCGCCACCGGGCTCCGCAGGTCGAAGAACCGGCGCACGACGGCCGAGGCGTAGTCGGGGGTGATCGTCAGGCGGCCCGGCCGGCGGATGGTGGCGTAGAAGACGCCCAGGTGGTCGACGATCGTCTCGGTGCTCAACGGCGCGTGCGGGCGCAGGAACCCGGCCTCCTCCAGGCTGCGCCGGAAGCCCTTGGGGTCGTTCTCGACGCACAGGCTGCGGGCCAGCTGCATCAGCGGCCGAAGCTCCGCCAGCGTGAAGTGCTTGACCAGGCCGAAATCGAGGAACGTGACCCGGCCGCCGCCGTGGAAGAGGTAGTTGCCGGGGTGCGGGTCACCGTTGAACGCGTGGGCCTCGTACAGGCTCCGGAACACGAACCGGTAGATCGTTTCCGCGGCCAGGTCGCGTTCTTCCTGGGGCCACCCGGCGAGCTCGGCGAAGCGCGCCCCGTCGGACAGCTCGCTCGTCACCACCCGCCTGCCCGACAGCTCACCGATGATCCGCGGGATGTGGATCGTGGGATGCCCGTCGTAGTAGGCGGCCAGGAGCCGCTGGTTGTCGGCCTCGCGCCGGTAGTCGAGCTCCTCGAGCACGCGGTCCCTCAGCTCGGTGATGAGCGCCTCGACGTCCTGGCTGGGCGCGGTCACGCGCAGCAGCCTGCGGAGCAGGGAGACGTTGTCGAGGTCGGCCGCCATGGTCTCGGCGATGCCCGGGTACTGCACCTTGACCGCGACCGCCAGGCCGTCGCGGGTGATCGCGCGGTGCACCTGCCCGATCGAGGCGGCGGCGACGGGTACCGGATCCCAGCGCGCGAAGGCCCGCTCCGGGGGCAGCCCCAGCTCCTGCGTAACGACGCGCGCGGCGAGCTCGGCGCTCATCGGCGGGACGCTGTCCTGCAGGCGGGACAGGGTGCGGCGGACCGCGGGGGACAGCCCGTCGTCGACGTAGCTGGCCATCTGGCCGATCTTCATCAGGACGCCCTTCATCGCCCCGAGCGTGTCCGCGACGTCCTGCGCGGTCTGCAGCGCGAGATCGTTGCGCAGCTGCTCCCTGTTGCGGTCGGCGGACGCGAACAGTGCTGGCGCGCTGCGCGTGTAGCGCACCCCGCCGCGTGCGGCGAGCCCCAGGGCCGCCAGCCCGCGCCGCAGCCGCAGCCTGCCCAGCCGCCGGCGCACCAGGACCAGGCACAGCGCCGCGAGCGCGCCGCCGGCCGCCACCGCGGTACGGGGTTTTCTCATGCGCGCTGCACGGCGCGCATGCGGAGGGCGATCCGCTGCCGCGCCTCGAGCACGCCGGGTTCGCCCAGAAACACCGCGTCGAGGACGCCCAGTGCCTGCCGGATCTCGGTCCGGCGGGCCGGGGTCAAGCCGTCGGCCGCGCGGTAGCCGTACATCTCGCGCGCCCAGTCCGGCAGTGCGGCGATCGCGCCGTCCCGGATGTCCTGCCAGATTTCGCCGATGTCTTCATCGAGGCCGGGCGGATCGAGCAGGTACGCGGCCGCCTCGGCGGCAGCGGGCGTGCACCGCAGCTCGGGCCGGACCGATGACAGGTACCGCTGGAGCCCGGCGGCGTCCGAGGGCACCAGCGCGGCGGGGACGCCGACGAGCTCGGCCGCGACCGCCATCTCCGCCACATAGCGGTCGCCGTCCGCGGTCGCCGGCGCCGTCCCGAACAGCTCACACGCGATCAGCGTGGATTCGACGAGCACCGCGTGTATCCACAGCAGCAGTGCCGGGTCGCTGGCCGCGTACGGGCGGCCGGTCACCTGGTCGACGCCGCGGACGTGCTCGTGGATCTTGCGGACCCTGGCCGCGGCCCGCTCCGCCACGGCCCGGTCGCCGAATCTGACGGCAGCGAGATAGGACGACGTGGCG
>Ga0081540_1003196_pt1 | contig 13050 bp, 11 predicted proteins | sample TabmetS2T1R1_FD_71024 | JGI IMG/M metagenome (GOLD analysis project Ga0081540, IMG submission 71024) | Tabebuia heterophylla rhizosphere microbial communities from the University of Puerto Rico - S2T1R1 | ecosystem: Host-associated > Plants > Roots > Rhizosphere ... | reverse complement strand
CGTCAACGAATGGAGGTTTTATGGCCTTGAAGAAAAAGTCCGATGTGCATCGCCATACTTCGACCGGGTCACGGATAGACCGCAAAATAGACCGCCCGTACGGGGCAAAACCGGATGCGGTAAAGAGCAAACCGGTGGCCGAGCCTACTGAGGTCAAGGCTGAGAAGATGCCCGCGAAGCCGGCGAAGTAGAGATTGAGTCTGAATAATCAGAAATAGCGATGTCTGGCGGAGGTGCGTTCTCGCCCGGCCATGGCATGTCGACGCATGGCGGGATTGAAGGTAATGCCTGGTTTGTCGGCAATACGGAAAGTTTCGATCGACCCAGTCCAAACCTTTAATGCTCCGTAGCCTGCCCTGAGCCGATGAGAGGGACTCGGACAGGCATGAGATCACACAGCCTGACCAACAACCCTCAATCACTACCGCCGATGCAGCATCCTCCCCCATCTCCTCCTATCGAAGAAATGAAGCATCTCATGCGCCATCGTACCCACCTGCTCTGACAGAGCCGGCTTCAGCTCATCGTTCTCCGGCAAATAAAACGACCAGTAAATAAAACCTAGGAGAGTCAGCGGAGAGGTTGTGAAGATGGTCCTGTAATCGCTTCGCCCAATCCGGCGCATCAGTATCCAGGGACTGCGTGTCCGCATTGCCCCAGATTTCTGCTACTAGCCTGCCAGTTTTCACGCCGTAAAGCCGGTAGTCGCCAATCTCGGGCCCATGCGTCGGTCCAAAGACAACAGCCACCTGCTTTCCGTCTTCGAGAAACATCCAAGTCCAAACCATCTGGCCCTGATGAAAGAAATGGAGCACTTTTTTGTTCTGAAAGACGACAACATCCACGGGGATCGAATAAGAAGTACAACAGTTCTCGATGTTGACTGTCCAACCGAGCGTTTGTCGATCTTCCGACAACTCAACTCCGGAAAATCCGACGGCGTTGAAGACAACTTCCTTAGCGGTGCTGGCTCTCCATGGCGGAAGGGCTTGCCATCCCAGTATCACCAATGATCTGCAGCATGTTTGGTTAGTCCCATTGTTTTGGGCGGCATTGGAGGGATGTCCACCGGCTTCATACTAAGTCATCAAGCCCCGCTACGCCTCATCTGTCCAATGCATCTCAACACAATTTCGGCAAACTCACGTCTCGTTGCGGTCGATTTGAAGTAAGCCGGAATACAAAGGGGCAGATGGAACTCTACCTTCGGTGCTAGCGAAGTATGAATGAGAAGTGGATGAAGGGTTTCCTGTTGCCCGAAGGAGATGGAAGCGATACAGCTCGACGGGCGAGGGCAAATAACGACAGATACTTAGGCTGGATTAAGTGTGGTTGAAGTGTCGGAGAAGCCGCTTGTCAAACGGAAACCGACCCACGACCTCAGGCTTGATAGCGGCGATCTCTGGCACTCTGGGATTTAGCAGACAGTTCTTTGCGAAGGGTGCGAGAACGGAAGGGACGAGCAAGCCTCCTGAATCCTCAAAATGCAGCCATGAATTGCCAAGCCGTTGAGTGATAGCTAGATTCGTCAGATAGTCATAGCTTGGGCTGTCACCGCCTTCCACGATCATCGGTCCCTGATGCTTGATGTGCTCGTCGGATACCTCGATCCGCAACAGCTGATAGTCGTTCGGCATATCCTCGACGTTGTTGATGTGGACGAGGATCTCAAGAATACAAAGGGCAGGGTGGTCCGACGTGTACACTATCCGTCGGCCTTTGTCGCGCGTATGCCACCGCCCGTCTGCTAACTCGCCACCCAATCCACTCAAATCTGCATGATTGCGGATTCGATAGAGAATCAAACGTAGATACCCTCGTCGATCTGATAGAGCATCTCCTCAACGAGATTGCCACCGACTTCGGTCCTGAGCATCTCCAATGGCGCCCGTCCGTCAAGTCGTGAATTGCTTCGGCGCAACCAGCGAAACGCCTTTTCAAGGCTACCGAAGACTTTCCTGCCGAGATGGGAAATCTTGTCCAATCGCAGAGCCCGTTCTGTCTCTTCCGATGAAAGGTTCTGCCGCTTCGCTTTTCTATGCTTGAGGGTTCTTGCGGGAATAACCAGCGAATAGATCTCTCCCGATGTGAAGCCTCGCCCGTGCAGATACTCGAGGAATGCAATGGGGAACCCTTCCTCGACTTCTCGGGTCAAACCGATGGACAAGACACGCGCGGGCTCCTCTTGGGAACCGGTAGGTTCGAGGTTGAACTCTTTCGATGTTGTTTGCATGTCGAACCTTCGTTGGACATTATGCCATATGTACGGTCGGCATGTTGCACTTATTAAGATGCTCGTGGATCGGTTTTCGGCGCGGGATGGCCCGAGCCCAGGGTCTGATAACTGGCTAATCCTTTGATAAACACATCACTTTTTTAGACGGAAATGATTGAAAATTATGTATTTATCAATCCTCAAAACACGGCTTATAAAAACATTCCGTCAAGTCAATTTTAGTGTGCCGTTCCGGAAGGATGCTTTCCGAGTTCTAGTTCACTTCCCGCGATTACAATTCGGTGTCCGTGCCCGAACCAGCTTCGGATATCGTCGTTTCTACTATTGCGCGCATCCTGAACGGACTTGAATCCAACCACACACGTTCCTCCAACGTCGTAGTGGGCTTTCATGAGGGTCTTCCAAGCATTGCGGAGGTTTGGTCAACTTCTAGCCTGGCCTGACCCTATCCGTGTTTAGCTCGTGGAAGTATGAAGGGGCAATCGACCATCTCAACTGAAACCACAATATGACCGCCGACTGTCTTCATCTCGGGGAGATCAATAGGCTGGATCTGTGAAAGATTGCGCGTGTGCGGCATCATCCATATAGCAGTTTCGGTGTCGTTTTCAATCTGGCTCTGCTGCCACCATTTACTGGCATGAAGGAGAATCCGTCCCCGAAAGAGCGTCAACCAATCGCGATTTTCGTGCGTTTTACCGCCATGAAGGATGAACCACCACTATGGAGCGCGAACGCTGAGAGCCTTTTGTGCCATGCAGCTTCCTTTTCTAAGAATGGCTGCACTACTCGAAAGCGGCTACGTTACTTGGATAATCGAATTGGCATCGAGAATCCATATGAACTATTCTTGATGAGCAATCTATTGATTCTATTTTTTCTCTGTCTTCTCACACGATGACCAGGAGGGAGTATGTTCAGTCGTCCATCTGAGAACAGCGATTTTCTGCGCGAGCTATGGGAAAAGTTGCGCCACGATTCCCGCGACAGCTTTCGGTTGCTGCAGAATTTTCGGGATAATCCGATCTGTTCCATCATGCACGATGAAGGCAACCGCTGCATCGTCGTGGTCTGGAGACAGTACGCGAGCCAGATCCAGTTCCGCTATATCCATGAGAAGCTGCTCTCGCTCATCTGCGAACACCGTGTCTTCAAGATTCTGGGTGACGACACTGCTCTACCTGCGATCCCTTCCGAAGACCGATTCTGGATCATCGACGAGTGGTTTCCGCGAGCCGTGGAGTGCGGCCTGCGCTTTGCCGCCAGTAAACAGCCCGACGCACACTTCGGCAGGGTCGCTGTCAGCCACATCCAGTCCTCGGCTCCGGCCGGCCTGCAGTGCCGGTGCTTCGAGAGGCTGGAAGAAGCGAAGGAATGGCTGGAGACCGTGACGGCCTCGTAGAACAATAGGCGTATGTCGCCGGGTTCATCTTCCATTTCGCGCCTATTCCGACCTATTTCCCCAACGAGTCGAGGAGGATAATGTCCTTTTATCATCCACGATCCGATAGCACGTTAGTTGGAAGTCAAACTCTTTCTTGTCCTTAATGCAACTGAAGCTAACCGAAAGATTGTCATATCATCAGGTTTATTGGTCTGATGGAAGACAGGAATAAAGCTGTCCTGTCTTCCCTCTTCACAAACCTTGGAAATCGCAAGAACGCGGACTTCGTCCTTATGACTAGCTTTGGTTAAGGTTTGATTACGATCAGCGGAACTACTTAGGGGAGCGCAAAGCTGAACAGGTCGCTGCCTGAGGCAATGGCTACGTATTGTTTGCCGCTGACCGCATAGCTCATAGGCGATGCGTGTAGTGTTTGTCCAGTGTTGAAATGCCACAAAGACTTTCCAGTTCGGGCATCGACTGCTTCGAAGAAATCCGCATCATCCGCAAAAAAGACGAGGCGTGTCGCAGTAGACATCACGCCTCCCCAGGAGTGGCCTTCTCCAGTCTGGGGATATTGCCATGCGATCGTTTGTGTCGCGGGGTCGAACGCCAGAAGCACCTTCTGGCTTGAGGCGTCGGGGCTGCGCTTTGTGCCGCCCGCGTAGTAAGTGCTGCCTTCCGCAAAGGGCGACGGCTTGCGAATATAGACGGAACAAGCCTCCAACGCCATAACGTAGAACAGGTGAGTCGCTTCGCTATAGGACGGCGAGAACCAGTTCGTAGCGCCGACAACTCCTGGACAGATGAGTGTACCGTCCGCGGTCGGCTCGGAAATCGGCGCTATTGGGCGGCCATGCGCGTCGATACCTTTTGCCCAGGTGAGCTTCTTGACGAAGGGAGTCGCGGATAGGAATTCTCCGTTGGTTCGATCGAGAATATAGAGAAAACCGTTGCGATTCGCTTCGATGAGAAGCTTTCTTGACTTCCCTTGATATTCCCTGTCGACGAGAACCGGGGTTTGAACGCCGTCGTAGTCGTAGAGATCGTGAGGAGTGAACTGGAAATACCATTTCAATTTCCCGGTATCCGGATCGATCGCGAGCAGACACGACGTGTAGAGGTCGTCTCCGGGGCGGACGGCGCCGTCGTAGTCGGGCGAAGCGTTGCTCGTGCCCCAGTAGATGGTATTCAACTCCGGGTCGTAGGTTCCGGGCATCCATGTGGTACCGCCGCCGTGCAGGTACGCATCACCAGGCCAGCTTGAAGAGCCGAACTCGCCTGGACCTGGAATGGTCCACAGGCGCCACGCCAGCTTTCCAGTTTCGGCATTGTAGGCGGCGAGAAATCCGCGCACGCCGTCGTCTCCCCCCGATGTTCCGACCAGCACGTTGTCTTTGACAATCAGCGGAGCACTGGTCGCGCCGTAGTTTTTGTTCCAGTCTGCATAGGCGACATCCCAGATCAGGTGACCCGATCGCGCATCAAGGCAGAGCAGATGGGCGTTATCGGTTTCCATATAGAGGCGCGTACCGAGGAGTGCCACGCCTCGACTGATATGACCCGAAGCGTCGTCGATTAGACCGCTCGAGATTGGCCGCGAGTAGTGCCAGAGTATCTGCCCGGTTTGCGCATTGAGGGCATAGGCATCGTTCGATGCTGTGACGTACATCACGCCGTTTACAACTACGGGCGTGACCTCGAGAATTCCTGGGCTTCTACTGTGAAAGACCCATTGGGCCTGAAGCTGCGCAACATTTTGCGGAGTAATTTGTGTGAGACTGCTGAAGCGCCGTCCGGTGTAGTCGCCGTTATACGACGGCCAGTTATCCGTGATGGTCCGAGATAGCAGGTGGGTCGGCTTCACGTCGACTACAGCGCCGGCGTTCGGATCTGTACTTTGTGCGGAGCCTGCAATGACCAATGCGCACCCAGCGAGGAGGAACTGGCACAGCTCGCGTGGCATCGTTCGATTACCGCTGCTCATCGCCTGTGGAGAAGGACGCTTCGCCTAATGCCCCGCGGTCCAGACCGCTGGTGTCGACCAGGTGAACGGAAATTCGCGCGATGTCAGGTGTCGCCGCAATCGTTTGATGCAAGTCAATTGCATCTTGCGGACGGACGGTTTGAAGCAGCATTTCGTTTCTCTCTCTCCCATCGGCATCGTACATAAAGACTCTGAGTTCTCCGGGGAAAAAGACACCGAAGCTGCCTGAGATCTCAATCTTTCCTGCGGTCCTGGCGGCCGTCATCGGTTTTGCAACCAAGCCAGCGTCGGTGACAGTGTCGATTGGGGCGTGGCTTGCGCGCGTGGGAAACCACTGCGAATCCATGGTGTACGTCTGGCCAGGAGTCAAAACCGCCATCGGACTATTCAGCTCTGCCTCCATGTAATAGGGAGTCTCGTCCAGCTTGGTTGATGTCAAATGCGGCATTCCATCACCATCCAAGCGCACGGAGGGTCCGTTTTTGTAAAAAATTACTGTAGCCTTTCCGGGATAGTTTGCTCCGGCAAAGTACTTGGTCTTTTCCACCATAGCGTAGCGGGTTGCGCCATCGACTAGAGCAACCCAGCCTGCCGTGGAGTCGAGCCACACTTCGTTTTCCAGGTATTTCCAATTCAGGCGAAACAGTCCGCCGCCTGGCTTGAAAGAAGGATCCGTCGCGAAACCATCGTAGACATGGTATCCGTTCAGATAGGCGGAATTAGGATTCATAGCGGCGACGGCCCAGAAGTCGTGGTTGTAGCGTTTTGGATCTTTGGCGTCTGAGAGATCGTATTGCGAGACAGATTGCACGGACCACTCGATTGAATGACCGGAAATATTCTTCGTAATGGCGTGGAAAGAAATCTCAGGGGAATCGTTGCCGATGCTGATTTCGCGGGTGTACTGCAAACCAGTCGGCTTGTCCGGAGGACCTTCGAGACGCACGGCGCAGCGAGGATTTTGCGAAAGGACCGTGAAGGTATACATGCCGTCATCGAGCGCCGTGGATGCTCCATTCCAGTGCTGCTCGTCATCATTTCCTTCCGGCAATGGCCAGATTTTGTCACCGCCATAGTTGATCCAGCGGCCATTTGCCTCGTCTGGCGAAATGTATTTGCCCTTGTAAACCGGATTCACGAATAGGTAGTTATGACCGTCGAATGCAACCTGCATGAGCCGGCCACCCAACTGAGGAACGAATGTCAAGCGGACCCAGTCATTTGCAACCTCTTCTCCGTGCCAGCCGTCGAATTCCACGGACCGAATTGTGCATGGCGACGGCGGATGGGATGCGCTTTGCTGCGCGAGCAACGCAGAGGGCATCATGACGGTAGCTATTAGCCACTTTGCAGTGGATTGCTTCATTTGGAAGACTTTCCTGTGCAGCATGAGATTGCTTCTATTTTCAAATCAAGACTTTGCTTTTCCGCTAGCCGCAGACAACAACTGCCGCAGCCGCTTGCCCACAATAATCTCTTCGCCAGGCTTCAGCGTCATGGAAACAATCTCAAGCTTGTTTGGCTGCGATCCCTTGGTGATTTTGCTGGGGATGTTTTTTCGAGACAGCACATCGCTGGGATTGTCATCCGTAAGGACGGCAATGCTGGGGGATCCGTTCAGAAGATCGCGTGCGCACTCGGCAGTCGTATAGCCCCATGCCGATTCATTCCAGGTGACCGTGAGTGTCGGATACTGATTTGTTTCCGGCGTATAGATGTTGGTTTCAACTCCCGGAACGGTTCCGACCAGGGACGCGATGCGCTGCACTCGGGCAGACCATTCTTTGTTGAGAGCGTTCACATCCATGTGATACCAGGCTTCCACCGCGGCAAGACATCCGATGATTTCTTCCTTCCCTACTTTCATGGGGCGGCACACGGCGCCCTCCCATGGGCTGGTGTTGGCGAGGGCCGCATCGATCAGATCTTTGCGGCCAAGAAGAACTCCGCTGCACTGAGGACCACAGAGGCCTTTGCCGCCGCTCACGGTGTAGAGATCGCAACCCATCTTCGCAAAAAGTCGCAGCTTCTCTATGGGAGGGATGCCGTCGGCGGCGTCCATGAGGATGGGTACGTTGTGACTCTTTGCAATCGCGATCTCTTTGGCGAGTTGCTCGGGAGACGAGGTGGTGTAGATCATTGCGGTATCCGCGCTGATCGCACTCGGAAGCTGCTCGGCAGAGTCAGCGAGGACGAGTTTGCCGCCGGCCAGACGAATCGCGCTGTCGAACGGGCTTCGTCCGCCTACCATGACTACTTCGTGCTTGAGGCCAGTCGTATCGGGAAGCTGCCAGACCTTATCCGGATCTGTTCCGGCGATACATCCTGCTGTTGCCGAAGCCATTGCACCTGCCGCGCCTGAGGTGATCATTCCCGATTCGGCGCCGGTCAGTTCCGCTAGGCGCCGCCCGACCCCAACCTGAAGCTCGAAGATGTTGACGTAGTGCTGAGAAGCCGCCTCCTGAGCGGCTCTGACTTCGGGCAATTCGAGAGTGGCGCTCAAGTAGGTCCAGGTTCCGCGACCATTGATGATGGGCTTGACGCCGAGCCGGGTATAAACATTGTCGGTGGAATTCTTCGCCACCTCAGCCCAGCCCGATCCCATTGCCTGCTGCATACTGACGCGCGCGAGCAGGGGAAGTGCCGCCGCCCATTTCACAAATGTTCTACGCTTCAGTTGGAAGTCAGCCATGACTTACTTTCTCTTCTTTCAGTGTTTGTGTTGTCTTACGACGATGAGTGAAATTTGCTCGGCAGCCTCGTCGTCGGTCTCGAGATTTTGCTGCAGCACTGTCCGCGCCGGATACTTTCCTTTGAAGAATTCTCCGTACAACGCGTTCATGCGATCTTCATCCTGAATTTGACGAAGGTAAACGGTGCTGAAAACAACGTCGGAAAAATCCATGTCGGCTTCTTCGAGGCCATCAAGAAGATTGCGCATGGACTGGCGAAGCTGCAAATTGAAGTCAGGGGTAACGATGCCCTGGCCGGGGATGAAGCCATCTTTCGCGGAGAGGTATAGCGTATCGCCGTAGAGTACGCCGGGGCTCGCAGTCGGACTCGGCGGCATATTTCTCGGGCGCACGGCTTTGCGCTTGCTCAGGTCTGCCCCGGCAATGCAGCTGAAGACAATGTGGTTTCCTTTGGGAAGACCCATCACCTGGATGGTTCCGCGTCCGGGCGTATTGCCAAATTCAAAATAGGTCGCGTAGATTTTGCCCATGGCATCGTACTGGCCACCAACGCTCATGTATGGGCTTACCCACACCACATTCTTCGTGCTCATGTGGGCTGCCTGAAGCACCGTGCTCACATTGTCGAGTGCCTGTTTCACTTCACCAGCGAAGTCAGAGTCCAGCTTCCCGGTGCGAGGATCCGCCCCGCCTTGCGCTGACAAATACAGAACGTCTCCGGCCTCGATCGCCGGAGGATCTGAGTGCGGACCTTTCGGCCATCCCTCCGGCCAGATGGCGCGGCGATGGGCTTTGTCCTGAACTGCGATGCAGTTAATTGCAATCCGTTCTCCATCCGGAAGAGCAGCTACGGTTAGAACAGTGCGTGCCGGAGGGCTGCTTCCAATCTCGCGCGCATAGACCTCATCCATGCCAGCGATGTCCGCTACAGACGTGAGGTAAACATTCATCCACACAACATTGTCGAAATCCATTCCGGCACCGTTCAGGATTGCTCGCAAATTATGCAAAGCCTGATCCACCTGCTCTGGGAATTCTGAAGGACGGCTTCCATCGGGCTTGCGGCTTCCTTGCCCCGATACGTAGAGAGTTTCGTTCACGAGAACGCTGGGACTGGCTGAGGCGGGATGCGGCGCGGGCGAGGTTTGAGCCGATGCGTGGACGAGAAGTCCTGCGATGAGCAGATCGCAGAGAAACAGGACGGAAAGCTGCCGGTTCAAGTTAGTCATTTTGATACGAACTCGTGGGCGTGGGCGAACAGAAGCTGCCGTCCACCAGTGCCCATTCCGCGCCGATGTTTCGCTATTCGTCGTCATCGTCTGAGGAAACATCGTCAGGTTTCCGAGATTGCGAGCCAATGCGGATCAGATAGCTGACCAAATCATTTACCTCTGCATCGCTCAGCCTCGAACGGTAATCGTGCGGCATCAGAGAACGAGCGCCGATGTCGAGAGAGCTGAGCTGCGATTTGGGAAAGTAGTGAAAGGCACCATCCATGGTTTGTATCGAGATTGAGAAATTGTCCTGGGCTCGGAGTGCGCCCGTATATTTCTGCCCATCACTCGTGGTGACCGTAACAGCCTTCTTTTGGGCGGGCAGCGAGTTCACAGGATCGAGAATGACCTGACGGAGCCGGTCCGTACTCAGATTTGAATCGGAGTAGGAAAGATCGGAGGCAATGAAACCGCCCTTGCCTCTCGCCATGTGACACTCCGAGCACTGCGCTTTTCCAAAGAACAGCTTTTCTCCGTGTTCTGCATTGCCAGGCAGCATAACCGCGCTATTCTTGCCCTGCAAAGTCCGAAGGTGGGCTACGATCGCGAGTATCTTTTCCTGACCGAGCCAATCGAATCCCGGCATCCCGGTCCCGGAGACTCCATTCCTGACAATGTCGATCAGGTTTCGGTCTGCCAGCCGTTGCACATCTGAAGCCGTTGCAATGTCCGGAGCGTGCTCACCACCGCGCCCGTCAGCCCCATGACAGACAGCACAGTTTGATGCGAACTGGGCGGCGCCCTGCGATTCGCCTGCAGGGTTGGCGCTCGACCTATCCTGGGCCATGAAAGCCGCCGGTATGCCCAGAGTCAGCAAAATGAAGAGGCGGGCAATCACTCCACACCTACGCCACATTCAGACGAATTCTCCTGATGGGATCTGCCCACCGTTCGGTTCGCAACGCCTAGAATAGGAACTTCAACGCAATTTGCATGATACGAGGATCGTGGGCACCAGTTACATAACCGAAACCACCCTGGCCGGTGTTGTTGACGAGCCCATTCGGATTCGTAAACTGCGCGTGGTTGAAGATATTGAATGCTTCTGCCCGAAACTGCAGCTTAGTGTTCTCGGTAATGTCAGTGCTCTTTAACAGAGCCATATCAAAATTGTTGATGCCAGGACCGGAGAAGTATCGCCGCATTGCGTTTCCTACTTGCCCGATTGTTTCCGGGGCGAAGTGGTCCGGGTTGAAATATGGCAGCCCCTTTCGCGGGTTCCGATTCACATAGAGAGAGCTGCCGTTGTTCGCGTAGTTTGGCACATCTACGTTTGCATTAAAGGCACCAAGCAGTGAATTATCGTCATCTTCATTGAGAGTGACCGGCTCTCCCTTGGCAAACGTAGTTACGCCGGAAAGTTCCCAGCCCGCGGTGAACCGCTTCACAATATTCCCTTCGCCGATAAAGTGATCGAAGGGCAACTGCACGGTGTAGCTGGCGACAAAGTTATGCGGAACGTTAAAGCTCGATAAGGCGCGGGTTTGGGCCGGATTCAATGGATTGGTTGCATCAAAGGAGTCCGAACCGTTATCAATCGACTTCTCAAAGGTATATCCAATGAGAAAGTTCACGTATTTTTCGTTGTGCTCCAGACTCACCTGCAGCGAGTGGAAGCTGGAGCTGACCGCCGTCTTCATGTAGGGATTGCTGTTGAAGTTAATCCCGAAGGTTGGCCTCGTTCCCTCCACTGTCTGGCCGTTCGCCGTGGTGTAGACCGTGTCTTCGCCGTAGGGGCCGCAAGTTGTCGTATCGGGCGCCACATTGGCAGGGTCACTCAATTGGAGGCAGAGCGCCTGGTCGCCGGGATTCGATTCCTCAAACGTCAGCAGCTGCCTTCCCACCGTGCCGACGTAGCTGACGCCGAGCACGGTTGCGGTTCCCAATTGACGCTGGAGAGAGAGTTCCCATTCCTGGACATAGGGCACCGTGTTTTTATAGTAGTAATAGTCCGATCCGCCGATGGGTGTGGCTGCTGCCCAGTTGAACGTTGTATCCGGATTTTTAGGAGATACGTTGGTTGGGGGAAAGACAAAGGGGAACTTCTGTCCCGCCGAAATTCCCGAAGGCCGATCGACAAACGGGGTGGCCAGCTCAGTGGATGACACCGAGTAGTAGTTGCCGTAAGGAGCGTCCCCTACCTCGACAAAGCCAGTGGCGTCCTCGATAGAGCTATAGAAGATGCCGTAGCCCGCACGTACGCTGAATTTTCCAGAACCGCCCAGTACTTTGCCAAGAAAACCGTCGCTCACATCAGGCGCATAGGCAAAACCAACTCTAGGACCAAAGTTGGTGTACTTGGTGGGCCCGAGCGTGCGAGGAATGCCTGGATCCAAGGGAACAACCAGACCGAGGGGCGCACCGGGAAATGCTAGCGATTGCTCCCCGGCAACGACCGTTTCCAGCTTGTTCTGGGTGTCGTACCAGGGAGTAGCCACTTCCCATCGCAGGCCGTAGTTGAGTGTGAAATTGCGGCTGGCACGCCAGCTATCCTGACCATAAAATCCGTAGTACTTGCTCCGCGAATCGAGAAGCTGCTGGCTAGCCTGCACAAAGCTCTCCGGCGCCCCGATCAGAAAATCGGCGAAGTCCAAGCCAGTCTCTGAACCATTAAAACCAAAACATCCGTTGTAGCAGTCGTAGTTACGCTCGTTGATCTGGTTGTAGTGGAGGTTGGTGCCAAACTGCAACGTGTGCGTTCCAATGATCCTGGTGACGTTATCGATGATCTGAAAAGTGTTGTTGTACTGCCTCAGTGCATCAGGTGGGACACCAAGGCTGAAGTTGTTGAACATGAAGTTGGCAACACCCTCGTATGCAGCGTTGATAGGGGAGATACCGCCCTCAGGGCTCCACGGAGTCACAAAACCCTGCGAGGCGAGAGTGACACCCAGACCTTGTCCTGAGGTAGGCTGGCCAAGCAGGTTTACATCGCGGAGATATACGAGACGAACATCGTTAACGGTCGATGAGTTAAACGTGGTCGTCAACCCTAAATTGACCATTTGTGTTTGACCGTGATTGGTTGCGGCAAAGCCCGGGACGTTTACCTGGCTGTACGGATTTACGGTCTGGAATCGGTCAATGAAGTAATAGCCAAACAAAGCGCCGATGCGTGTAGGAATGTCTATCCGGCCACTGCCCTTATCGTCGCTCAACGTCCCGTTGTAGGCAGAAGTGGAGTAATTAGGGGTGTTGTTGACAACTCCATTGGCCGTAGGGAGGAACTTCAGCGAGTTCACCGCAACCGGCGACCATGCGCTCTGGGGAATGACCGCGTTGGGAAAGACGCAAGTTGCGGTGTCCGTGCAGCCCGGAGTGTAATAATTTTCCCCCTGCGTTACGGGATATCCCAACGTCTGAGAGAGAGTGTTAGCCCAGCCGGCACCGGCGACTGTGCCAGTGAGCGCGTCCGCCTGGTCCGTCAGGTCACCCGTGCGGTTCGCATCGGAAGGTACGGGATAGCTCTGAGTCTG
>Ga0081540_1003195_pt1 | contig 13054 bp, 14 predicted proteins | sample TabmetS2T1R1_FD_71024 | JGI IMG/M metagenome (GOLD analysis project Ga0081540, IMG submission 71024) | Tabebuia heterophylla rhizosphere microbial communities from the University of Puerto Rico - S2T1R1 | ecosystem: Host-associated > Plants > Roots > Rhizosphere ... | reverse complement strand
GGCCTGCTGCGCGTCGGCGAGCGCGGCCATGAGTTCGAGGTAGTCCGCGAGCGCGTGGCTGCGGGCGAGGGCGCGCAGGCGCGTCGCGCGGCGTGCGAAAAGCGTGCGATCGGGCAGGCGCACGCGCGGCACCGAGCGCTGCACGAGCGATTCGATCTCACCGGGCTGGAGCACGCGTTGCGGCATGACGGGGCGGCGTGGAGCGCCGGCACATCGTCGCCGCAAATCGCGTCCGGGTCCAGCCCTCGCGCAGGATCGTTCGCGGACTTCGTCTACTTCGGCGGCGCTTCGCCCTTGACGGCGTCCCGGAACCACTGGCGGTGGTGCTTCCAGGCCCAGCCGTACGACACCGTGCCGCGCGTCATCGCGCGCACCGATCCCCGCACCCAGATCGCCGCGTAGATGTGGATGACGATCGCAATGATCAGCACGAACGCGACGAACGAGTGCAGCAGCCCCGCGAAGCGGGTCAGCCCGACCGGAAAGTATTCGGCGAAGTAGCTGCGCCAGATGACGATGCCGGACAGCAGCAGGAGCGGCAGGCAGACGACGATGATCCAGAAGATGAGCTTCTGTCCCGCGTTGTAGCGACCCGGGGCGGGAACGCTCTCCTCGCGATCCGCAGCGACATCGCGGAAGCGCTTGAGCCAGGCCCAGTCGTGCCGCTGCATGCGGTTGTCGCCCCACATCTTCGCGCCGAGCAGGCAGAACGCGATGATCAGTACGAGCCCGATGAATGGGTGCAGGATGCGCGTCCACGTCCCGCCGCCGAACAGGTTCGCCAGCCAGAAAAACGCCGGGTGGAACAGCGCGAGGCCGGACAGCGCGATCAGCACGAAGCTGATCGCGACGATCCAGTGGTTGATGCGCGTCGCCGGCGTGTAGCGGACGATCTCGTCGCGCTTGCGTTCGGGCGTCGGCAGGCTCATGACATCTCCTCGATCTCGCGGCGCGCCTCGGCTTCGTCGCGCTCGGTGGTCTCGTTCGCGCCGAAGCCGATGTAATGCAGGAAGCCCGCGAACGCGGTCGCGACGATCGCGAACACCGCAAGCGGCTTCGTCGCGCCTTTCCACAGGCCGATCATCGCGCTGATCTTCGGCTCGTCCGGAAGGCCGCTGTAGAGCTGCGGCTGATCGGCGTGGTGCAGCACGTACATGACGTGCGTGCCGCCGACGCCGGCAGGATCGTAGAGGCCGGCCTTGTCGAAGCCGCGCGACTTGAGATCCTCGATGCGCTCGGCCGCGTGCAGCTTCATGTCGTCCTTCGTGCCGAACACGATCGCGCCGGTCGGGCAGGTCTTGACGCAGGCAGGCTCGAGGCCGACCGATACGCGATCCGAGCACAGCGTGCACTTGTACGCCTTGCGGTCGTTCTTCGAGATGCGCGGAATGTTGAACGGGCACCCGGCGATGCAATAGCCGCAGCCGATGCAGTTCTCCTCGTGGAAATCGACGATGCCGTTCGCGTATTGCACGATCGCGCCCGGCGCGGGACAGGCCTTGAGGCAGCCGGGATCGGCGCAGTGCATGCAGCCGTCCTTGCGGATCAGCCATTCGAGATCGCCCTTCGGGTTCTCGTATTCGGCGAAGCGCATCAGCGTCCACGTCTGATCGCCGAGGTCGGCCGGGTTCTCGTAGTGGCCCGTGCAGGTGCCGATTTCGTCGCGAAGGTCGTTCCACTCCATGCACGCGACCTGGCACGCCTTGCAGCCGATGCACTTGGTGACGTCGATCAGCTTGGCGACCTGGCCGGTGTGCGCGCCGCGTGCTTCGGGCTCGGGCAGCGTCGTGGCGGAACGGCGCACGACATCGAGCGATTGCAGTGACATCGTGCGCCTCCTAGACCTTCTCGACCTTGACGAGGAATGCCTTGAATTCCGGCGTCTGCGAATTGCCGTCGCCGACCGCCGGCGTCAGCGTGTTCGCGAGGAAGCCGGCCTTCGCGACGCCGGTGAAGCCCCAGTGGATCGGAATGCCGACCGTGTGCGTCGGCTTGCCTTCGATCGTCAGCGGCCTGATGCGCTTGGTCACCACCGCGACGGCCGTGATGCTGCCGCGGTTCGAGCTGACCTTGACCTTGCCTCCGTTCGCGACGCCGAGCTCGCTCGCGAGGGCCTCGCCGATCTCGACGAACTGCTCGGGCTGCAGGATCGCGTTGAGGCGCGAGTGCTTGGTCCAGTAGTGGAAGTGCTCGGTGAGGCGGTACGTCGTCGCGACGTGCGGGAACTCGGACGCCTTGCCGAACGCCTCGCGATCGTCCTTGAACACGCGCGCAGCCGGATTGTTGAGCGCCTGAGGCTGCGAGGGATTCAGCGGGTTCTGTGCGAGCGGGGTCTCGAACGGTTCGTAGTGCTCGGGGAACGGACCTTCGGCCATGCCGCCGCGCGCGAAGAAATGGGCGACGCCATCGGCGGTCATGATGAAAGGTCCCATGCCGCCGGCCGGGTTCTCGTCGATCTTGAAGTCGGGCACGTCGGCCCCGGTCCAGGCCGTGCCGTTCCAGCCGATCAGCTTGCGCGCCGGATTGAACGGCTTGCCGGCGGGATCGCACGACGCGCGGTTGTACATGATGCGCCGGTTGGCGGGCCACGCCCACGCCCAGTTGACCGTCTGGCCGATGCCGGTCGGATCGGAGTTGTCGCGGCGCGCCATCTGGTTGCCGGCCTGCGTCCACGCGCCGCAGAAGATCCAGCAGCCGTTCGACGTGCTGCCGTCGTCGCGAAGCTCGGCGAAGGCCGAGAGCTGCTCGCCGGCCTTGTGGATCAGCTTCGTCGGATCCTTCGGATCGAAGAGATCCTTGAGCGCCTTGCCGTTGTATTCCTTCGCGATCTCTTCGGGGCTCGGGCTTGCCGGATTCGCATAGAGCCACGACAGGTTGACGATCGGGTCCGGAAACGCGCCGCCGTCTGCCTGGTAGAGCTTGCGCAGGCGCACGTACAAGCCGCCCATGATCTCGAGATCGCTGCGCGCCTGGCCGGGCGGCGGCGCGCCTTGCCAGTGCCATTGCAGCCAGCGGCCTGAATTGACCAGCGAGCCGTTCTCCTCGGCGAAGCATGTCGTCGGCAGGCGGAACACCTCGGTCGGGATCTTCGCCGGATCGACGTCGTTGTGCGCGCCTGCGTTGCGCCAGAACTCGCTCGTCTCGGTCGCGAGCGGATCCATGATGACGAGGAACTTCAGCTTCGCGAGCGCGCCGTCCATCTTCGCCTTGTTCGGCGCCGCGGCGAGCGGATTGAAGCCCTGGCAGATGTAGCCGTTGACCTTGCCCTGCGCCATCAGCTCGAACGTTTGCAGCATGTCGTAGGGCTTGTCGAGCTTCGGCAGGTAGTCGTAGCCCCAGTGGTTCTCGGCCGTCGCGGCGTCGCCCCACCACGACTTCATGAAGCTCACGAAGAACTTCTGATAGTTCTGCCAGTAGCTGAGCTGGTTCGGGCGCAGCGGCTTCAGCGCGCGCGTCGCGATGTACTTGTCGTAGTCCTGCTCGGCCTCCTTCGGCAGCGACATGTAACCGGGCAGGAGGTCCGACATCAGGCCGAGGTCGGTCAGGCCCTGGATGTTCGAATGGCCGCGCAGCGCGTTCATGCCGCCGCCGGGGATGCCGATGTTGCCGAGCAGGAGCTGCACCATCGCGCCCGTGCGGATCATCTGCGCGCCGATCGAGTGCTGCGTCCAGCCGAGCGCGTACATGATCGTCATCGCGCGGGTCGGCGTTCCGGTCGAGCCGATCAGCTCGAAGATCTCGAGCACCTTTGCCCGCGGCGTGCCGCAGACCCGCTCGACCATCTCGGGCGTGTAGCGCAGGTAGTGCTGCTTGAGCTGCTGGTAGACGCAGCGCGGATCGGTCAGCGAAGGATCGGTCCGCACGAAGCCGTCCGGACCGAGCTCGTAGTCCCAGGTCGACTTGTCGTAAATGCGCTTCTCGGCGTCGTAGCCGGAATAGATGCCTTCGGTGAACGCGAAGCCTTCCTTCACGAGGAACGAAAGATCGGTGTAGTTGACGACGTACTCGCGCTGGATCTTGTCGTTCGCCAGCAGATAGTTGATGAGCCCGCCGAGGAAGACGATGTCGGTGCCGGCGCGGATCGGCGCGTAGATGTCGGCAACCGACGCCGAGCGCGTGAAGCGCGGATCGACGACGATCAGCTTGGCCTTGTTATGCGCCTTCGCTTCGGTGACCCATTTGAAGCCGCACGGATGCGCCTCGGCCGCGTTGCCGCCCATGATGAGCACGATGTCGGCATTCTTGATGTCGACCCAGTGATTCGTCATCGCTCCACGGCCAAACGTCGGGGCAAGACCTGCCACCGTCGGGCCGTGTCAGACGCGCGCCTGGTTGTCGAACGCCAGAAGTCCGAGGGAGCGGGCGACCTTGTGCGTGAGGTACCCGACTTCGTTGCTGCTCGCCGACGCCGCCAGCATGCCGGTCGTGAGCCAGCGGTTGACCGTGAGGCCGGCGTCGGTCTTCGCGACGAAGTTCGCGTCGCGGTCCTTCTTGAGGAGGCCCGCTATTCGGTCGAGCGCGTCGTCCCAGGATATTCGCTCCCACTTGTCCGAGCCGGGTGCGCGGTACTCGGGATACTTCAGCCGGCTCTCGCTGTGGATGAAGTCGATCAGCGCGGCGCCCTTCGGACAGAGCGTGCCGCGGTTGACCGGATGGTCCGGATCGCCTTCGATGTGGAAAATGCTCGGCTGCGCGTTCTTGGCGTTGTCGCCGAGGCTGTACATCAACACGCCGCACGCGACCGAGCAGTAAGGACACGTGTTGCGTGTCTCGGTCGCCCGGGCGAGCTTGAACTGCCGCACCTCCGCCAGAGCCGGAGCCGGCGAGAGCCCGAGCGCCACGAGGCTGGACGCCGCCAGCGTCGCACCCGTGATCTTGAGGAACTGGCGCCGCGTCATGTCGGTCATGAGGCCACCTGTCCGCTGGGTTGTCGATGGAGTCTATGCCAACTCCACCGCGAAAAAAACAAGCCGGACAGGCGCATGCCAGCGCGACGCCCGGTGCCGTTTCAGCGCTTGTCGCAGGCGGAATGCCCGCACTCGCAGAGCGTCTCTTCGCGCGGCGACGGAACCCATGAATGGACGTCTGCTGAGGCCGTCGGTTGCGGATGAAATCGTTTCGATGGGGAAACAAATTCCGTCACCTAGTAGAAATAACGCGAGTCCCGCACTTGCGGATGCCGCGGTCATGCGAGACGGCGTCGCGCGCCGTCATGCTTCTTGCTAGTCGTGACCCACGACCCGGAGAAGGAGAGCAACCGATGAAGGCTTGTGCATTGATCGCGATGTCAGTCCTTGCGATGGCGGGCGCCTCCGCCGCGCCGTCGAGCACGGATACGGAATTCGTGACGAAAGCCGCGCAGGCCGGCATGGCCGAAGTCGCCGCGGGGAAGGTCGCGGAAAGTCACGGACAGAGCGCCGCCGTCAAGGCGTTCGGCAAGCGCATGGTCGCGGATCACTCGAAGGCCGGCGACGAGCTCAAGCAAGTCGCAACGAAAAGCGGCGCCAAGCTGCCGTCATCGCCGTCGACCGAACAGCAGGAAGCAGGCCGCCGCCTCGAAGGCATGAAGGGCGCCGATTTCGACCGCGCCTACGCGGAGCAGATGGTGAAGGATCACCAGGAGGCCGTCGCACTGTTCCAGAGCGAGGCGAGCTCGGGCGGCGATGCCGATCTCAAGTCGTTCGCGCAGAAGACGCTGCCGACGCTGCAAGAGCATCTGCGCATGGCACAGGCGTTGCCCGAAGGCGCGTCGGCGAAGGCGAAGTGAGTCGTCGCTATTTTGCCCGGCGCTTCGGCGTTCTTCGCGGCGAGACGAGATCCGCAGGCGTCTTGTCGACGCGCACGGCTTTGAACGAAGCCTGGCGCAGGAGGCCCTGCGTGCCGAGTCCCTGATGAAAGACCTCGACGACGAGCCTCGGCTTGACCCAGATCGCGAGCGGACGGTCCTTGCGCTCCATGCGCTCGGCGTTCGCGCTCGGTGCTTCGACGATGTTTCCGGACAGTTCCTTCCTGAGATCGCGAAGCAGCTTGTCGTCGAAACCCGTGCCGACGCGTCCGATGTAAAGCCATTCGCCCCGCGCGGGCGTCGCGAGGAGCAGCGCACCGATCCCGGCGCGCCCGCCCTTGGGGCGGGTGAAGCCGACGACGGCGAACTCGTCGGAAGGCCGTGCCTTGATCTTGACCCAGTCGCCGTTGCGCTCGCCGTCGCGGTACGGGCTGTCGACGCGCTTGCTGACGATGCCTTCCCAGCCGGCTTTGACGGCCTGCGCGTAAAGCGCGTCGCCGTGTCCGATCTGATGCTCGGAGTACGCAAGGACCTTGCGGTCGCTGCGCGCGATGACGTCCGCAAGCAGCGCCTTCCGTTCGAGCAGCGGCTTGTCGCGCAGCGATTTGCCGCCGAGGGACGGCATGTCGAACAGCATGTAGCGGAGCGGCGCCTTCTTCGCGGCGGAGAGGCGTCCCTGCAATGCGTTGAAGTCCGAGCCGCCCGCGCTCGGAACGATCATTTCCCCGTCGAGCTCGGCGCTCGCGAGCTCGAGCGAGGCGACCGCCTGCACGAGCTCGGGCACCTTCGCGGTCCATTCGATCGCGTTGCGCGACCACACGCGCACCTTTCCGCGCGCAATCCTCGTCACGATCCGGTAGCCGTCCCATTTCACTTCGTGCAGCCACCCGTCGCCGTGCGGCGGCTGCTTGACGAGCCGGCAGAGCTCCGGAGCGAACGCTTCGCCTGTCTTCGGTGGGTTGGCCATCGGCCTAGCGTAGCGCGTCCGCCGCTTCGGCATGCTCGCGCCCGCCCGCCGCGGCGGCCGTCGAGTCTGCTTGCAGGGTCGCCGAATGGTTGCGACATTCGAAGATCGTGAAGAATCAACGCCTGACCATTGTCTACGCAGACGACGACGACCTCGTTCGCAATGTGCTCACGCAGGCACTGGTCGAAGAGGGCATCGACGTGTACGCCTGCGCGAACGGTTTGGAGGCGCTGGCGGCGTGCAAGGAAATCGACCCCGATGCGGTGGTCCTCGATCTCAACATGCCGGATCTCGACGGACTCGAAACGGCGCGCGCGCTGCGGCGCAACGCGACGACGAGTCACCTGCGGCTCGTCGCGCTGACGGGTCGCGGCACGCTGCTCCTGCGCAGCAAGGCGGCGCACGCGGGCTTCGATGAGTTCCTGGTGAAGCCCATCCCCGTGGCGCAACTGGTGAGCGCGTTGCGGACGTAGCGATCCGAGTTGCCGCAGCCGCCGAGCGTTGCCGCGTTACTGGAATTCGCTCATGCCAAGCAGCGCGTCGAGGACGGCGACGAGACCTGCATCGAGCCCGTTGCCGACGCGCTCGGGCGATGGCGCGAGGGCGGCGTTGCCGGCGACAGCCGTCGCGCCGATGCTCGCGCCTGCGTTTTCCGCCGCGGCATCATCGGCGTATTCGGATTTCGTCGGCTTCGGTTTCATCGGTCGGACCCCGTCTCGGTATCGAGAGCATGCGATCAACGCGCCGTCGAGTCGATTGCACTTCGGTATAAGAAAAGGGCGCCGACATGGCGGCGCCCATACGGGAGTCGGGTTGCGGGGAGGGAGACCCGACGAGTCCCGTGAAGTCGTCGCGCATGTCGGCGCATCGGCATGCCATCCGTAGCGTTGACTCTCCGAAGAACGCCTGTGGTGTGCGCCTCCGGCCCCGGCATCCGGATCGTTCCGGTTCCTCTGCAGTCGCGTAGGCTCGTGGCGGCATCTGATCACGCGCCGACGGCGCACGCCATTGCACAAAAGTATCAGCCGATGGCGGCGAGTTTTTCGCCGAGCGCTAGCTCGTAGTCCCGCGGCTGGAGCCCGCGTGTCATCTCGATTGCAATCCGACGCTGGCATTCGGCATCCCGCACGCCTTCCGCGAACAGCGACGAGTCGCGCCGGAGGTCTTCGACGCCCGGCAACGCGATCACGTTGACGCGATCCTTCACTGTCGCGAGGCCTGCGGCGGGAAATCCCGCAATGCGCTGCGAGCGCTGCGACGAAACCGCTGAGCCTGGAAATCCATGAAGTTTATTACGTAGGGTCCGAGGACGATTCGTCGCATGATGGATCAGCGCACGGCGTCCTTCACGAACTCGACAAACGCGCTGACCTTCGCCGGCTGATGGCGCCGCGACGGATACAGCGCATACAGCGGAAACGTCTCGCCGGGCCAGTCGGGGAAGAGATCGACCAGGCGGCCATCGGCGATGAGTTGACGCACGCCGAGCGCAACGACCTGGGTGATCGCGGTGCCGGCGACGCATTCGGCGTACAGCGTGTTCGCATCGCTCATCAGCAGGCGGCTCTGCGGTTGCACGGGAAGGATCTTGCGGCCGCGATGGAATTCCCACTGGAACGGCCGGCCGGTCGCGGGGTCGCGGAAGTGCATGCACACGTGCTGCGCAAGATCGTTCGGGTGTTGCGGGCGGCCGTGCTTCTTCAGATAGGCGGGCGCGGCGACCGTCAGCACGCGCGTCTCGGCGAGTTTGCGCGCGATCAGCGACGAATTCGCAGGTTCGCCGAAACGCACCGCGACATCGATGCCCTCGCCGACGAGATCGCCGATCTCGCTACGCGTGATGAGCTCGAGCGAAAGATCGGGATAGCGCTCGACGAAGCCGCCGAGCGTTCCTGCCAGCACGACTCGCGAAAACAACGCGTCGACACTGGCACGCAGGCGCCCGCGCACGATGTTCGCTGCGTCGATTGCTTCGCTCGCCGCATCCTCGATGCCTGCGAGGCAGGGCCGCACGCGTTCGTAGAAGCGGCGTCCCTCGTCGGTCAGGTGGATCGACCGCGTCGTGCGATCGAGCAGGCGCACGCCGACGCGTGCTTCGAGCCTCGCGATCGCGCGGCTGACGCCCGATGCGGTGATGCCGATTGCATCGCCCGCGCGCGCGAAGCTGCCCGCGTCGATGACGGCGCTCAGCACGCTGACACCACCCAGCAGGCGTCCATCGAAGGGCATTGCGATTCCTGACGAAATATCACTATTGATGTTACGGCGATTCGCTTCCGTCAGCAAACCGCAGGCTGCACTCTAGCGGCCGTTCGTGCGCGGCAGCTGTCGCGCGCAATTCGCGAAGTGCAACGATCGAGGAGAGAACCGATGTATGCGATCACCGGAATCACGGGCAAGGTAGGCGGCGCGACGGCACGCGCGCTGCTCGAAGCGGGCAAATCCGTACGCGCCGTCGTGCGCGACGCAGGCAAAGGCGCTGCATGGATGGGCCGCGGATGCGCGGTCGCGCAGGCCGACATCACCGACGCGGCCGCGCTGACACGCGCGTTGCGGAACGTCGATGGCACGTTCCTGATGATGCCGCCCCTCTACGATCCCGCACCGGGTTTCCCGACCGTCTACGCGACCATTGCAGCGATGCGCACGGCGATTGAGACGACGCGGCCCGGCAAGATCGTGGTCCTGTCGACGATCGGCGCGCAGGTGACTGAGCCGAATTTGCTGAATGCGCTAACGATCCTGGAGGATGGCCTCTGCGATGTGTCGGTCCCGATCGCATTCCTGCGTGCCGCGTGGTTCATGGAAAATGCGGCGTGGGATGTCGACGCTGCGCGCCTCGGCACGATTCCTTCCTATCTGCAGCCGCTCGATCATGCGATTCCGATGGTCGCGACGGACGATGTCGGTCGCGTCGTCGCCGAGCTCCTGTGCGATAGCTGGCACGGCGTGCGCATCGTCGAGCTCGAAGGACCCCGGCGCTACACAGCGAACGACATCGGTGCCGCGTTCGCACGCTCGCTCGGCCACGCGGTGACGATGAATGCAGTAGCGCGTGAAACGTGGGAGACATCCTTTCGCGCGCAAGGCACTCAATATCCGGAGCCGCGCATGCGCATGCTCGATGGTTTCAATGAGGGCTGGATCGATTTCGAGGGCAGCGAAGACGAAATCAGCAAGGGGTCAACCTCGCTCGAAGCCGTGATCGACAGGCTGGTCGGGCCCAGCGCCCAGCGTGCCTTGACGATCAGGCAGCCGTTCCATACAGAGCGCGCCTAATGCGCTTGCTGCGGCTCATTCGGAAAATCGCCGAGCGCTTGATGCGCCGTCGACGACGCACGCCTCATAGCCGTCAAGCGTTTCACAGCGCGCTAGGCGGGTAGCTAGAATGAAGACGCCGCTACAGCGGGAGATTTTCAGAGAGAAATCATTCTCTTACGGTCTTCTGCTAGAAATCCATGAAATAACCGCCGTTCACCGGAATGTTCGCGCCGGTGATGAAGCCGGCGTCGTCGGCGGAAAGGAAATCGACGACGCGCGCGATTTCGCGCGGCTCGCCGAGTCGGCCGACCGGGATGTTGGCGATGATCTGGTTGCGCACGTTCTCCGGCACCGCCATGACCATCGCGGTCTTGCAGTAGCCCGGCGAGACGCTGTTCACGGTGATGCCTTTCTTCGCGACTTCGCGGGCGAGCGCCATCGTGAACCCGTGCATGCCGGCCTTCGCGGCGGAGTAGTTGGTCTGGCCGAACTGGCCGGTCTGGCCGTTGACCGACGAGATGTTGACGATGCGGCCGTAGCCGCGCGTGCTCATGCCGTCGACGACGTGACGGCACATGTTGAAGACGCCTTCGAGGTTGACCTTGAGCACGTCGACCCACTGCTCGGGCGTCATCTTGCGCAGCGAGATGTCGCGCGTGATGCCGGCCGCGTTGACGAGGATCGAGATCGGGCCGTAGCTCGCTTCCACGCGCTCGATGAAGTCGGCGCACGATTTGAAATCGGCGACGTTGAGCGGCTCGAACACGACGTCGTCGCCGAACTCGGCCATTTCGTTACGGAATGCTTCGACGCGCTCGGTGCGCGCGGCAAGATCCGCGGCGACGACCTTGCGGCCGGAGCGGGCGAGATAGTTGCAGATTTCGGTTCCGAGGCCGCCGATGCCCCCGGTCACCACGGCGACGCGTTTTGTCATGGACATGCTCGTGCAGTGCGACAAGACGTGCGCCGCAACACGCTGTTGCAGCGCACAACGGCGGCGATGTTAAAAACGCGATAGGGGGTTGTCAAACGACGGCAGCCGCGCGGTCCGCACAGAGACGAGGACCGGGTGACTTTTTGTTACGGCGGGCCCGACCAAGGCCCAAGGTCCCGGCTTTCGCAGGGACGACCGAGGTCTTCGTCACTTCGTCGTTTTCTTTTGCGGCTGCGTCGAATCGAACGTGCCGTTGCGGACGCTGTTGGCCGCCGCATTGAGAAAGCCCTGCTGCAGCGACTTCCACAGATCCATGTTGCGCTCGGTGAGGTCGTTCAGCATCGACCACGGCGTCTGGCCGAGGATGCTGTTGAGCTGGCTTCGGAACTGCTGCTGCTGGTCGAGGAATATCTGCAGGCTCTTCTCGAGATAGCTGCCCATGAAGCCCTGCAGCGAATCGCCGTAGAAACGGATGATCTGCGACAGGAGATGCGTCGTGAACATCGGCTGCCCGCGCTCCTCGTGCTCCGAGATGATCTGGAGCAGCACCGAGCGCGTCAGATCGTCGCCGCTCTTGGCGTCGCGCACCTCGAACTCCTCGTTGTCGAGGACGAGCTGGCGCACCTCTTCGAGCGTGATGTAGCTCGAAATCTCGGTGTCATAAAGACGCCGGTTCGGGTATTTCTTGATCGTGCGCAGTTGTGCCATGCGGCAACGCTAGCAGAATATGCTGTGGCGCACCAGTTTCTTTGCTGCGCAGCATTGAAGGCCGGGATTGGGGATTTGGGATTCGGGATTGGGCAGAGCCTGCCTTTCCGAATCCCGAATCTCGAATCCCGAATCCCGGCTTCACCAGCCCATGTACTGCCCGCCGTTGATCGCGAGATTCGCCCCCGTGATCCACCGGGCCTTGTCCTCCACGAAGAACCCCACGGCGTAGGCGATCTCGTCGGGATCGCCGAGGCGGCCGACCGGGATCTGCGCGACGATCTTGGCGCGGACGTCCTCCGGCACCGCCATCACCATGTCGGTGCCGACGTAACCCGGCGAGACCGTGTTCACCGTGATGCCGAACTTCGCGTTCTCCTGCGCCAGCGAGATCGTGAAGCCGTGCATGCCGGCTTTGGCCGCCGCGTAGTTGGCCTGGCCGTACTGGCCCTTCTGGCCGTTGATCGAGCTGATCTGCACGATGCGGCCCCACTTGCGGTTGCGCATGCCGTCGATGACGGGCCGCGTCACGTTGAACACGGAGTTGAGGTTCGTGTTGATGACCTCCTGCCACTGCAACGCGTGCATCTTGTGGAACGTCGTATCGCGCGTGATGCCGGCATTGTTGATGAGGATGTCGATCGGGCCGAGCTTGGATTCGACCTCGCGCACCATCTGCTCGGCGCCCGCCGCGTCGGATACGTCGCCTTTCGCGATCGCGAAATCGAAGCCGGCCGCGCGTTGCGCGTCCTGCCAGGCCTTCGTCTTGGCCTCGTCGCGGTAGTTCGTCGCGACCTTGTGCCCCTGGCGGGCGAGCTCCCTGCAGATCGCGGTGCCGATGCCGCCGGTGCCTCCGGTTACCAATGCCACGCGAGTCGTCATGTGCGTTCTCCTTGTCTCGAATCGATCCGAATCGACGCCGGGGATTGTGCCCGCCGGTTCATGAAAGTTCTTTCCGCACCGCCGCAAACGGCGCCGGCGTTTTCGCCGACGCCGGAATGCGGCGCGGCGCGAAATCGTCGAGCGCCGCGGCCAGCATCGAGGCGACGTCGCGCCGATCCGGCACGCGCTGGCCGAGAAACGCGAGCGCCGCGCCGAGCGCCGGCAGCGGATCGGCCGCATCGACTTCGATCGCGCGCTCCTGCTTGCTGAGCTTGCGCCCGTCGCGATCGAGCACGAGCGGCAGGTGAGCGTAGCGGACGCGCGGCAGATCGAGTAGCTCCTGCAGCAGGATCTGCCGCGCGGTCGAATCGACGAGGTCGGCGCCGCGCACGACGTCGGTGATGTCCTGCCACGCGTCGTCGACGACGACCGCGAGCTGGTACGCGAACCAGCCGTCGGCGCGCAGCACGACGAAGTCGCCGACCTCGCGCGCGAGGTCCTGCTCGACGCGGCCCTG